>ENA-ORCZ01000056-ORCZ01000056.1-marine-metagenome-genome-assembly--contig:-NODE-56-length-166922-cov-37.753759_pt1 | contig 166922 bp, 122 predicted proteins | sample MGYA00237785_ERZ508519 | MGnify/ENA primary metagenome ERZ508519 (study PRJEB26189, sample SAMN06268790) | marine metagenome | isolation source: Bioluminescent Bay, La Paraguera, Puerto Rico | place...
CTTCGCGCCGACCCGACGGCGACCCACGGCCGACCAGCCGGCCACCAACTCCCGCTGCACCCCGTACGCGGCCGCCACGTCACCGACCGGCAGCAACCGGTCCCGCAGCGGCGCACACGGCACCCCCGTGTCGTACGCCCCTGTCAACGCCGCGACAGCGGCCTCGATGTCCACAGTCATGAGAAATCCACACAGACGTTTGTCAGCTCGGAGTAGAAGTCCAGCGAGTGCACGCCGCCCTCCCGACCCACCCCCGACGCCTTCACCCCACCGAACGGGGTACGCAGGTCCCGCAGGAACCACGTGTTCACCCACACGATGCCGGCGTCCAACCGGGCACCGGCCCGGTGCGCCCGCCCCACATCCCGGGTCCACACCGTCGCGGCCAGCCCGTAGTCGGAGTCGTTGGCCAGCGCGAACGCCTCCTCCTCCGAATCGAACGGCGCGACATGGCAGACCGGGCCGAACACCTCCTCCCGCACCAGCCGCGCCGACTGCCCCAACCCGGTCAACACAGTCGGCTGCACGTACGCGCCGCCGTCGCGGGCGTCGCCGAAGGCCGGCACGCCACCACCGGCGAGTACCTGCGCGTCTTCGACGCGGGCCAGATCGTAGTAGCCGAGCACCTTGTCCCGGTGGCCGCGCGAGATCAACGGCATCGTCGAGATCGACTCGTCGGCGGGCCAACCCCACCGGGCGTCACGCGCGGCGGCCGCCAGCCGGTCGACGAACTCGTCGAACACCGGCCGCTGCACGTACAACCGCTCGGTGCACAGACACACCTGACCGCCGTTGGTGAACGACGACCGCACCGAACCGGCGACGGCAGCGTCCAGATCCGCGTCGGCGAACACCAGACCGGCGTTCTTGCCGCCCAGCTCGAACGACACCGCCTTCACCCCGTCGGCGGCGGCCCGCATGATCGCCGACCCGGTCGCCGACTCACCGGTGAAGGTGATCGCATCCACCCCCGGATGCCGGGTCAGCCACTCCCCCGCCGCACCCGGCCCGAAGCCGTGCACCAGGTTGAACACCCCGTCGGGTACGCCGGCCGCCGCCATCACCTCCGCGAGCAGCGTCGCCGACGCCGGGGTCTCCTCACTCGGCTTGACGACGACAGCGTTGCCGCACGCCAACGCCGGAGCGACCTTCCAGGTCAGCAGCAGCAGCGGCAGGTTCCACGGCACGATGACCGCGACGACGCCGACGGGTTTGCGGACCGCGTAGTTCAACGCCCGGCCGCCGGTCGGGGTGACCGTGGTGAACGACTCGGTCGGCGCGGTCGCGGCGATCTCCGCGAACGCCCGGAAGTTCGCCGCCCCGCGCGGAATGTCCAGGGTCCGGGCCTGGCTGACCGGTTTGCCGGTGTCCGCCACCTCGGCGGCGACCAGGTCGTCGAACCGGCGGTCCAGTTCGTCGGCGACCGCCCGCAACACCGCCGCCCGGTCCCGCTCGCCCATCCCACCCCACGGACCGCGCAACGCCGACCGCGCCGCCACCACCGCCGCGTCAACCGTCGAGGAGTCAGCCTCCGCCACCTCGAACACCGTCTCCCCGGTCACCGGCGACACCTTCGCAAACCGCTTCCCCGCGTCGACGAACCCGCCGCCGACGAAGTTGCGCAGCAGGCCGGGGCCGTCGGCGGCGGGCCGGCCGACGTACAGGTCGGGGTGCCACAGAGCGGGCGACGTCGGTGCGATGGCTGCCATGTTCAACCTTTCGTTGCCGGTACGGGGATGCGTCGGGGTCAGTCCGTGGTGGCGACGCCGCTGCCCTGGTCAGCGACCAGGGCCACGACGGCAGCGTCGACTGTCGCTTCGCCGGTCGCGGCGGCGGCGGCCTCATCCGTGGCGACCAGGACGGTGCTGCCGGTGCCGGCGTTCATCAGGTCGACGGCGACGCGCTGCGGCCCGTCCGGGTGCTCGCGAATCAGCACCAGGCGGCGGCCCTGAAGGGTCGCGACGATCCGGTCGGGCCAGACCTTGCCGAGCACTTCTGCAAGGATCATCAGCTGTCACCCTGCAGCGACGCCATGACGGCCCGGATCCGGGTCGACTCGCCCTCCTCCAGCAGCGCCGAGGTGGCCGGATGCGGCTTGGGGTAGATCTGCGAGCTGCGCAGATCACCGTGTTGGCGGATGGCGGCCTCCCCCGCTGACACTGCCTGCCGTACGGCTGCCAGGGTGCCCTGCACAGCGGCGGCGAGATAGCCGCTGGTGACCCGTTCGACGGCGATGCACCGTACGTCCGCAGTCTTGATCATGGCTTCGATCCCTGCGGAGAGGGCGACGATGCCCCGGGTCTCCACGATTCCGATCGCCTTCTCTGAGGACATGACACTTCTCCTTCTGGCTGTGTCGCCGGCAGGGCCGGCTCAGTTGCCGACGAGTCCGGGGTCGATGGCCAGCGCGGTGACTGCGTCGCAGGGGCTGGCGAAGACGATGGACCTGACCGGGCGGCCGGTCTTGGCTCGGGCGGTCTCCTCGCCGATGTCGACGGCTTCTTCCACGGTGGCGAGGTCGCCGCGGACCGCCACGGCGACGATTCCGCCGCCGAGGCGTACGACTCCGGTTACTTCGACCTCGGTCGCCTTGACCATGGCGTCCACCGCGTCGAAGATCGGAATGAATCCTTCGGCTTCGACGAATCCCGCAGCGGCGTTACGCATCGGGTTCCTCCTGTCGTTGGTGTTTCGGGTGCCCGCTGGTCGGGCTGTCGGTCATGCGGTGCGGGCCGGCGCCGTTCACGCGGGTGCCGGCAGATTCCAGGACAGGACGGCAGCGCCGGTGCCCCACAGTGGTCCGTAGCTGTGCAGTTGCGCCGGGGCTGCGGCGACTCCGGTGCCGGCGAGGAAGGCGAATGCCCGGAACTGGCTGTCGGCCTGGGCCTGGCGGGCGTAGTCTTCGCGGACCGCGAGGACTTTGTCGGTGTCGCCGGCGGTCAGCATCTGCAAGATCCGTTCGTTCCACCGGTCGTGTGCCGGCTCGGCGATGTGGTCCTGGGCCGGCTCGATCCACTGCTGGATGAGGCCGGAGGACAGTCCGCTGACCACCACCACCGCCGCTCGGACACCGGCGTCACGGGCGGCTTCGGCGCCGGCTCGGCCGACCTGGGCCAGGGTGTCGGCGTCGGCGTACAGGTTGCACGACACCTGCGCCCAGCGCAGGGTGCGCTGCGGGTCGAGCAGCGTGGAGGTGACGATCGTCCCGGTGTCGATCGGGAAACCCTGGTAGCGGGTGCGGCGGGCCTGCATGCCGTCGGCGTCCACCCGGGCCGCCCAGCGTTCGGTGAACTCGACGTCGAAGCGCAGATCGTAGCTAAGGTGGCCGTAGTCGTAGGCGTACCAGTTCTCGTCGGTGTGCGCCCCACGCGGGTTCGGGTCGCACTGGAACTGGTGGCCGAGCACGGTGAACCACTGGGTGGACAGCAGCAGGACGACGTCCGGTTCGAGGGCGCGCAGCCGGTCGCCGACCGTACGGGCGGAGTCGGCCAGCGCCGCCCAGCTGGTGGCGGGCTTGTCGGCGAGCAGGTGCGGCATGCCGGGCAGCAGTACGCCGGCCTGGATTCCACGGTCAGTCATCGACGTTCTCCGGTGTCCACTCGACCACCGCGTTGCCGGTTCCGATGATCGTGCCGTAGCCGAGCACGTCACCGGCGATGTCCGGCCAGCCGAGCGCGGACAGCAGCCAGGTGAGGCTGCCGGCCTTCGTCTCGGACGCGGTGGCTTCGATGTGTTCGGGGATGAGTTCGCGCAGCCGGCTGGTCGGACCCTGGCGGATCGTTTCCAGCAGCTTCATGTCCCAGCGGTACTGGTGGTTGTTGTACGGGTGCTCGCGTTCCATGTCCTCGGGCAGCTGGGGTTCCTCGTGCCAGTGCAAATGGGACAGGGAGTTGGAGGCGAGCAGCACGGCGCGTCGGCCGGTGTTCTCGATTGCCCGGCGGGTCGCCTCGCCGAGCACCTCCATCTGGCCGAGGGAGGCCTCGGAGTAGAAGTACGGGTTGTTGTTGGCCGACAGCGACACCACCGGGATGTCCCAGTCGGGGTTGACCATGTGCAGTGCGCCGATGGTGGCGTAGTCGACCCGTACCCCGGGATCGCGCAGCTTGCTGGTGACCAGGCCGAGGTCGGCGGCTTCGTCGGCGATGGCCTCGGCGAGGGGTACGTCGGTGTGGAAGTCGTAGTGGTAGCGGAACAGATGCGGGAAGATCGGCTCGACGGAGACGCCGCGCGGGTTGGGTACGCAGTTCACGTGGTGGCCGACCATGGTGATCCAGTGCGGGGCGTGCACGATCAGCACGTCGGGCCGGTGCACGTCGCGGATCCGGCGGCGGAGTCGGTGGTACGCCCAGCGCAGCACTTCCCAGCCGCCTTGTGACCGGGGTTCGTTCTGCGGCGGGTTCTCGCCGTAGATCAGGTGCGGCGGGTGCGGGCTGAGGTAGCCGGCGACGATACCGGGCCGGCGGCCTGCCGGGGCGGGACGGGCAGCGTCAGCGGAGTCCGGTCGCCGGGTACGGGTCGTGGTGCCCCGGGTCGGTGCGGGTAGTCGGAACACCTTGCTCATCGCGGTCCTCCTGTCGGGGCCGGGGCGTCGCGCAGGACCCGCAGCAGGCAGCGGTGACCGGGCTGGGCGCCGAGAATCCGCAGCCCGTCGTCGTCGAGCGCGGCCTGGTGCCGGGCGACGCCGGGGTCGTGGCGTACCCAGGCACGCAGCGGTGCGGGGTGGGTGCCGTGCAGTTCGATCAGCGTGTCGGCGGGCAGACCGTCGGCGGGGTTGGTGTAGACGAGGCGACGGCGGCCCCGCTGACCGGTGTAGGCCGGCTCGGCGGTGGTGGTGACCTGGTACCAGCGACGTGCGGCGCGGGCCTGGTCGCGGGCGGCACCGGTGGCCGCTTCGTCGAGAAGACCGGTGTCGTCGCACACCACGCCGTAGCGGTCGAGGGCCTGGTCGGTGGTGAGGTAGCCGGCTGCGACGTCGGCGGCCACCAGGTCGGGGTCGCGGGTGAGTGGGTCGCCCCAGCCGCCGCCGCCGGCTGACTCCATCACCAGTACGTCGCCTTCGCGCATCCGGTGTCCGGCGACCTTGCCGGGGGTGTCGAAGTCGATCCGGCGGCCGGCGCGGCGCAGATAGGTGGCGGTGGGGGCGCCGGGCGCGCCGGTGGAGAGTCCGTACGGCGCGACGGTGGTGCGATCGGTCTGCACCGAGTAGGCGCCGCTTGTCGCCAGCAGCCGGGTGGCCCGTCGGGCACCGAGGCCACCACGGTGCCGGCCGGCGCCGCCGGATCCGGTACGCAGCTCACATGCTTCGACAAGGATCGGGATCTCGGTTTCCAGCCGTTCGACCGACTGGATCGTGGAGATGTCGCCGAGGTCGACGGGGTTCATCGCGCTCGGGCCGTCGGAGCCGAGGAAGCCTCCGTTGCCGCCGGCCGGGTAGTCGTAGTAGAGGTACGGCTGGCCGGTGTGTTCGTCGACGCCGCCGATCAGGTTCTGGAAGGTGGTACCGAACTGGTCGGCGGCGATCAGGTCCGGTGCGACCTGGCTGAGGGCGGCCATCACCGCGGAGATGACCCGCTTGCGGACCTCGCTGTGCGCGTTGGCCGGTGCCGGGTAGGTGACGTGTACGACGGTTCCCGGGTCGGTGTGCACGGTCAGGGGCCGGAAGGCGCCGTGGTTGACCAGCCCGCCAGGATCCAAGGCGGACTTGACTGCGATGAAGACCCCGGCGGTGGTCATCGCGAGCGACGAGTTGACGACGGCGGCGACCTGTGGAGAGGAGCCGCGGAAGTCGGCGACGAGTTGGTCACCGGTGACGGTCAACGCGCAGCGCACCAGCGCGGCGTCGTACTCGCCGTCGGTGTACAGGTCGAGGTAGTCCTCGTAGTGGTAGGTGCCGTCCGGCAGGTCGCGGATCTGGTCGCGTAGTCGCCGCTCGGTGCGGTCCATGTTGGCCTCGACGCAGCGGAGAATCAGGTCGCGGCCGTACCGGTCGACGAGTTCGCGTAGCCGGCGCTGCGCGGTGTGGCAGGCGGCGATGCTGGACTCCAGGTCTCCCTGACGTTCGTCGGCCATCCGGACGTTGGCGAACAGGATCCGCGTCGCGGCGATGTTGGGCTGGCCCGCGTCGACCAGTCGGATCGGCGGGACCCGCAGCCCTTCCTGCAGAATCTCGGTGGCCTTCCCGGAGACGCTGCCGGGTGTCATGCCACCGATGTCGGCCCAGTGCATGCGGACGCAGGGGAACAGGAACAGTTCTTCCTCGACGAACACCGGGCTGATCAGGGTGACGTCGTTGAGGTGGCTGCCGCCCCGGTACGGGTCGTTGACCAGGTAGATGTCACCGGGCCGGAACTCGTCGCGGTAGTCGGCGAAGATTTCTTTCACCGATGCCGGCATGGCGATGACGTGACCCGGCATGTCACGGCCCTGGGCGACCATCTCGCCGTCCGCGTTGAACAACGCGCACGAGAAGTCCTGCGCGTCGGCGATCACCGGGGAGTGCGCCGTGCGGAAGATCGTCTGGCGCATCTCCCGCACGATCGAGATCAGCCCTTCGGTGACGATCTCGAGATCGATCGGGTTCAGGGACATGCGGGGCCTCGCAATGCTGACAGGGACGGGCACCTACCGGATGGGCCGTCACCAGGGGATGGACCATCATGTGAGCCTTGTGTTATATTATGAACCTATCAACTTCAGGGATGGGAAGGCAAGATGTCGTCTGTCACCGACCCGGGCCGCGAATCCGGCACCCAGGCGCTCGACCGCGCGCTGGCCGTGCTGCTCGCGTTCCGGCGCGACACCCCCGAACGCAAGGTCAGCGACGTCAGCCGGGAGCTCGGGCTGCACAAGTCGACCGCCAGCCGGTTGTTCCGGGCGCTTGCCGACGCCGGCTTCCTGCAGCGCAACGAGGAGACCGGCGCGTACCGGCTCGGGGTCACCGTGTTCGACCTCGGCGCCCGTTTCCTGGCCGGGCTCGACATGCACGCCATCGCCCGACCGCTGCTGCACCAGCTGGCCGAGGAGCAGGGCGAGTCGGTCAACCTGGCCATCCGCGACGGCCTGGACGCGATCTCGATCGACCTGGTGACCGGGTCACACAGCCTGCAGCTGGTCTCCCGGCTGGGCCGACGCATCCCGTTGTGGTGCAGCGCCGCCGGCAAGGCGCTGTTGATCGACATGGACGACGACCAGGTCCGTGAGCTGCTGGCCGGGGCGGGCTGGACCCGGCTGACCCGACGTACGATCACCGACATCGACGTCTTCCTGGCCGATCTCGCCGGGGTACGGGAACGCGGCTGGGCACTCAACGACGAGGAGAGCGAAGACGGTCTGCGGGTCGTCGGCGCGCCGGTGCGGGACCGGCTCGGCGCGGTGACCGCGTCGATCAGCGTCTCCGGCCCGATCTTCCGGTTGGACAGCCCGCAACGGGTCGCCGCGCTCGCCGCCGCCGCGGTCCGCACCGCCGACGAGCTGTCCCGCCAGCTTGGCCACGGCGTCGGACAGATCTGGGGCAGTTGACCGGCGACCGGCTCAGAAGTGCTGCTGCACGACATCCGGATCAACCTTCACGTGCAGCAGCACTGGCCCGGTCAGCGGCAGCAGCGCGTCGAACGCCGCCGAAACGGTTACCTCGTCGTGCGCCTGGTACGCGCTGACGCCGAGCGCGCCGGCCACCGCGGCCAGGTCCCGGTACGGGAAGCGGGCGATCCCCGGGTCAGCGCCGGCCGGTCGCAGCTTGCGTACCTCCGCCCCGTACGCGCCGTCGTCCAGCACGATCACCAGCACCGGGGCGCCGACCCGGGCCAGGGTGTCCAGCTCACCCAACGCGGTCAGCAGACTGCCGTCGCCCTCGAACGCCACCACCGGGCGGTCCGGCCGGCCGAGCGCGGCACCGATCGCGTACGCCACGCCGACGCCGATACTGCCGAACTCCCACGGCGCGACCAGCGACCGGTCCACCGCTGGCGAGTCCAGGTAGAGGTTGGGCCAGCCGCCGAAGTGGCCGACCCCGACGACCGTCGTGCGGGGCAGTGGCAGCCGACGGGCGCAGATCGCCATCAGCCGACGGGGGTCGACGTGCCGGGCACCTGCGGGCTCCGGGCCGAGTCCGGCGAACGGGTCGGCGTCGCGAATCGCCCGGGCCAGCCGCGCCGTACGCCAGCCGGGCGGCTCCGACCCGGGCCGCGCCGACTCCAGCGCCCCGGTCAGTGCCCGGGCCACCAGCGCCGCGTCGCCAACCAGCCCACCGTGCACCGGCCAGCGGGCACCGATCGCCGCCGGATCCCGGTCGACGCTGTACACCTGCGCGGCGTCGAACAGCTGTCCGTGGTCGGCGGTCCACCGGTTCAGGCCGGCACCGAACGTCACGACGAGATCCGCCTCGCGCAGCACATCCCGGGTCAGCGGACGGGCCAGCCCACCGGCGACGCCGAGGGCGTACGGATGGCCCGCGAACAGGCCGGCGGCCATCAGGCTGGTGACCAGCACGGCTCCGGCGTGGTCGGCCAGCGCGGTCAGCTCCGGTCCGGCGTGCACCGCGCCCCGGCCGGCGAGGATCACCGGGCGGCGGGCCCGACGCAGGCGGTCCGCCAACCCGGCGACCGCCGTCGGGTCGGGTGCCAGTGGCAGCGGTCCGGCCGGCGCGACAGCGGCCCCGAGCGGTACGGCCGGCCGGTCCCCGACCGGCTCGTCCTGCAGGTCCAACGGGATGTCGAGGACCACCGGCCCCGGTCGCCCGACGGCCTCGCGCACTGCGGCGGCGACGTCGCGCGACACAGTCGACGCGCCGGTCATCGGCATGAAGGCACCGGCGGTGGCCAGGGCGAACGGCTGCTGCGGAAAGTTCTGCACGTGCAGCGGGTCACTTGCCGGGGTGTCCCCGGCGAGCAGCAGCAGCGGTGTCCCCGCCTGCCGGGCGATGGTCAACGCCGGGCCGGCGGCTGCCAGGCCCGGCCCCTGGGTGACCGTGGCCACCGCGCACCGGCCGGTGACCCGCGCCCATCCGTCGGCCATCATCACCGCGGCGTTCTCGTTGCGGGCCGCCACGAACCGGACCCCGTGCCGGGCGACCAGGTCGGCCACCAGGAACATGTTCGCGTCACCGAGCAGGCCGAACACGGTGTCCACCCCGTGCTCGACCAACGCGTCTGCGATCGCCTGGTAGACCTTCACCGGTCCGCCTCCGGGTGCCGGTCCGCCTCCGGACGGCGGTACGGGCCGGCGGGCCGCAGCGCGACGCTCAGCGCACCCAGATAGGAGTCGGTGGCCACTGCGTCGAAGCGTGGCCCGGCCAGCCGGGCGGTCCGTTTGGTCATCGACCGGCCCAGCGCCGGCACCGCCAGCAGCCGGTGGGCCAGTTCGGTGCCGGCGTCGGCCACCCGGTCGGGCGGCACCACCTCGGTCACCAACTCCAACTGGTGCAGCCGGGCCGCGTCGATCCGCTCGCCGAGCAGCAGCCAGCGTTTGGCCCGGTCGGCGCCGACCAGGTCAGCGAGGATGGCCATGCCGCCCCAGGTCAGCGGGATACCGAAGCCCACCTCGGGAAACGTGAAGAAGCAGGTGTCGGCGGCGAGGCGCAGGTCGCTGGCCAGCCCGAGGATCGCCCCGGAGCCGATCGCCGGCCCGTTGAACGCGGTCACCGTGGTCTGCTCCAGGCGGTACCAGCGCTCGACCAGCTCGGCGGTGCGCCGCTGCACGCCCATCGTGGTGGCGGCGTCGAGGGTGGCCAGCTCAGCCAGGTCGGTGCCGGCGCAGAAGGCGGTGCCGGCACCGGTCAGCAGCACCACCTCGACGGTGTCGTCGCGGCCGAGGTCGTGCAGCACCTGTTCGAACTGCCCGAGCATGTCCAGATCGAAGCTGTTACGCCGAGCGGTGCGGTCCAGGGTCACCACCGCGAGCCGCCCCGCACGCTGCAGGTGTACCGATGTCACGTCGCCTCCGATTGCAGTAGGGCGCGGTCGACCAGGGCCGCAGCGTGTCCGACGTAGCTGAGCGGATCGAGCAGCCGGGTCAGCTCCGCCTCCGGCAGAGCCGCCCTGACCTGCGGATCGGCGCTCAGCAGCTCGGCGAACGGCCGATCATGGTCGAGGCTGTCCCGCACGATTCGCATCACCAGGTGGTGCGCCTGTTCCCGGCCCAGTGAGCCGGCCAGGCGCAGCATCACGGACTCCGACAGCACCAGGCCGCCGGTGGTGGACAAGTTGACGCGCATCCGGGCGACGTCGACGCGGAGCCCGGCGAAGACCTCGTTGAGGCGCTGCAGCGCGCCCCCGACGAGGATGAAGCACTCCGGCACCAGCTTCCACAGCGCCATTCCGACGCCCATGTCCCGGTCGTCCTGGGACACCATCGTCTGCATCGCCAGCGGCACCTGCGCACGGACCGTGCCGGCCGCGGCGATGACCGCCTCGCAGCGGATCGGATTGCGCTTGTGCGGCATCGTGCTGCTGCCCACCTGGGTATCGCGCTGCGGCTCGTGTGCCTCGCCGATCTCGGTACGGCCGAGGAAGTACACCTCGCGGGCCAGCTTCTCGGCGGTGGAGGCGACCAGGCCGAGCAGGGTGAGACACTCCACCACCCGGTCCGGGGTGGCGTGCCAGGGGGTCGGGGCGACGCCCAACCCGAGCCGGTCGGCGACGGCGCGTTCGATGTCGAAGGCCCGTGGCCCGTAACCGGCCATGGTGCCGGCCGCCCCGCCCATGCTGACCACCAGCAACCGGGGCCGGAGCTGGGCCAACCGCTCCCGGTGGCGCTGCAGCTCGCTCTGCCAGACCGCGCAGCGCAGCCCGAACGTGGTCGGCAGGGCCTGCTGACCGTGGGTTCGGGCCGCCATCGCCGTGTCCCGGTGCCGCAGGGCGAGCCGGCGCAGTACGCGGACCAGCTCGTCGATCTGCCGGCTGACGATGTCCAGTCCGGCCCGGGCGCGCAGCACGAACCCGGTGTCCATGACGTCCTGGGTGGTGGCGCCGAGATGGACGTAGCGGCCGCCGTCGCCGGCCGCCCTGGTCAGGGCCCGTACCAGTGGCACCAGCGGATGCACGGTGTCGGCGGCGTCGGCGGCCACCGCAGCCAGGTCCAGCGACTCGACCCGGGCGGCGGCGGTGATCTGCGCCGCCGCACCGGCCGGAATGACGCCCGCGTCGGCCTGGGCCCCGGCGAGTGCCGCTTCCACATCGAGCCACGCCTGCATCAGCTGCCGGTCGTTGAACACCCCACGCATCTCGGCGTTGCCAAAGAAGCTGGTCACCGTCAACGAGTCGAGGAAGCAGGAGCTGAGTGGGTTCACTGTGCCACCCCGTCGATCATGGCCGTGACCGCCCGCCGGTCCACCTTGCCCGACGGCAGCAGTGGCAGTTCGGTCACGACGTACCAGTCGGTCGGCACCTTGTGCCGGGACAGGCTGCCGGCGGCGGCCGCGGCCAGCTCGGTGCGGCGCAGGGTCGCCCCCGGGGTGGCGACCACGACCGCGACCACCTCCTCGCCCCAGCGCGGGGACGCGACCCCGACGACGCACGCCTGCGCGACGCCCTCGCAGGTCAGCAGGAACGCCTCGACCTCGGCCGGGCTGACGTTCTCCCCGCCCCGGATGATCAGGTCCTTCACCCGGCCGGTCAGGGTCAGTGTGCCGTCGGCGGCGAGCCGGGCCAGGTCACCGGTGCGCAGCCAGCCCTGCGGGTCGTACGCCGCCCGGTTCGCCGCCGGATCGTCGAGATAGCCGGGGCTCACCGACTCGCCGCGGACCTGCAGTTCACCTTCTGCTCCGGCGGGCAGCGGCCGGGGCGACCCGTCGGCGTCCACCGCGACGATCCGGGCCCGCAACCCGGGGAGTACCCGTCCGACGGTGGAGCCGTCCGGTGGGCAGCTGCCGTCGTCGGGGTCGACGCTGATGGTCGGACCGGCCTCGGTCTGCCCGTAGACGACCGCCAACCGCCGCAGCCGCAACGTGTCGCGGACCCGCGCGCGCAGTGCGGGTGGGCAGCTGGCACCACCGAGGAAGCCCAGGCGCAGCGCGGCCAGGTCCCACCGCCGGGGCTGCTCGTCGAGCCGGTCGGCGAGCATGGTCGCCATCGTCGGTACCAACTGGACGACCGTGCACTGGTGCCGGTGCACGACGTCGAGCACGTCGTCGGGACGGAACCGCGGCACCGGGAACAGCTGCGCCCCGGTGACCGCCGCCAGCACCACGCCGCTGCTGAGGCCGGCGGCGTGGGCGAACGGCAACGGACAGCAGATCCGGTCGGCCGGGCCGATCCCGGCGGCCTGCGCCGTCCAGGTCGCGTTGCGGACCAGGTTCCGCCCGGTCAGGACGACCATTTTCGGGGTGCCCGTCGATCCCGAGGTGAACTGGACGTTCAGCGGGGCGTCGGGGTCGCGGGCCGGCTCCGGCGGCGGCCCGGCCCAACCGGGCAGGCCGGCGAGGGCGTCACCGGCCTGGTCCGCCGGCAGGAAGGTGACCGGCCCGGTCGCCGCGCGCCGGGCGGACGACGTCACGTCGCGGTCCCGGATTTCTCGCGCGGCGAACAGCCGGACCGGCCGGGTCCGACGCAGCGCGGCGGCCAGCTCCGGCTCCGTCGCGGCGGGGTGCACGGTGACCAGGGCGGCTCCGCGCCAGGCCGCGGCGGCGAGCAGCACCAGCCAGGCGATGCTGTTCTCGGCCCAGACGGCGATCCGGTCGCCGCGGCCGACACCGGCGGCGGCGAGCACGCTGGCGGTCCGGCCGGCGAGCGCCGCGTACTCGCCGGCGGTGACGGCGGGCCGGCCGGCGACGGCGAACAGCGGCCGGTCCGGCTGTCGCCGGGCCTGTCGCAGCAGCACGGCGTCGTACGCCGGCAGATCGGCGGGAGCCATCAGGCGCGCTCCAGCAGCAGGTTCCCGTGCGGATCCACCCGCCCCCGCCAGCCGGCACCGACCACTGTGGTGCTTCCGCTCTCCCGGACGACCGCCGGGCCGCTGACCCGTACGCCGGCGGTCAGCTCGCCACGCTGCCAGACGGCGGCATCGGTCCAGCCGTCCGGCCCCCACACCGGCATGGTGACGGGCTCGGGCGCCGGGCCGTCAGGTGGCGCGGCGAAGGTCACGGCGGGCTGTGGCCCGAACGCGGTGAGCCGGCAGTTCACGATCTCGGCCGGGTGCTCCGAACGCAGGTAGGCGTACCGCTCCTGGTAGGCGGCGTGGAAGGCGCGGATCAGCTCGGCGGGCTCGTCGGGCAGCTCGTCCAGCGGCACGGCCAGGTCGAAGCTCTGGCCACGGAAACGCATTCCCAGCGACAGCCGGAAGGTGACCTGGTCGGCCTCCACCGCGTCCTCGGCCTTGAGCTGGTCGCGGGCGGCCGCCTTCAGCTCCTCGACCAGCGCGCGGGCCGTCGCCAGGCCGGCGGAGTCGGCGGGGACCAGCGCGGTACGGACGTAGTCGTGACGGGCCCGGGCGGCGACGAAGCCGAGCGCCGAGAAGTTGCCCGGCACCGGCGGAACCAGTACCCGTGGGATTCCCAGCTCGTCGGCGAGTGCGGTGGCGTGCATCGGTCCGGCGCCGCCGAACGGCATCAGCACGAATTCCCGCGGGTCGTGGCCGCGGGCCACCGAGATCTCCTTGATCGCGCTGGTCATCTTGACCGTGGCCAGGCGAAGGATTCCGTACGCGAGTTCCGTCTCGGTCAGGCCGTCGCCGAGGTCGGCGGCCAGCCGCCCGAGAGCGGCCCGCGCCGCGTTGAGCTGCGGGGTGACCTCGCCGCCCAGCCGCCCGTGCGGGTCGAGATGGCCGACCACCAGGTGGGCGTCGGTGGTCGTCGGTTCCGCGCCGCCCCGGCCGTAGCAGGCCGGACCGGGATCGGAGCCGGCGCTGCGCGGGCCGACCCGGAGCTCACCGCCCCGGTCGCGCCAGGCGATCGAGCCGCCACCGGCACCGATCGTGTTGATCTCAATCTGGAAGGTCCGGTTCGGATGCCCGGCGATGGTGCCGTGGTTGGTCATCAGCGGCACGCCGCCCTTGATCAGACAGACGTCCGTGCTCGTGCCGCCGATGTCGCAGGTGATGACGTTGTCGAAGCCGGCCAGCCCGGCGACGTACGCGCTGGCCGCCACGCCGCCGGCGGGGCCGGACAACGCGAGGTTGATCGGCAGCCGGCCGGCCTGGTCGGTGGAGACCACGCCGCCGCTGCTGGTCATGATCGCCAACGGGTGGCGGTAGCCGCTGCCGGCCAGGGTCGAGCCGAGGCCCGACAGGTACTCGCTGACCGGACCTCGGACGCTGGCGTTGAGCACGGTGGTGGCGAACCGCTCGTACTCGCCGTGCTCCGGGACCACTTCGGCGGAGATGCTGCAGGCCAACTGCGGGTGGCGACGGCTGATCCGGTCGGCGGCGGCCCGCTCGTGCCCGGCGTTGCGGTAGGAGTGCAGGAAGCAGATCGCGACGGCGGTGGCCCCGGTGGCGGCCAGCCGGTCGGTCACCTCGTCGAGACCGGTCATGTCCAGCGGGACGACGATGTCGCCGGCGGCGGTCACCCGTTCCTGGACGGTGTGCCGCATCCGGCGTGGGGTGAGCGCCGGGCGGGCGGCCTCCTTGACGCTGTACAGGCGGGGACGGTGGCCCAGGCCCATCTCCAACACGTCCCGGAAACCCTCGGTGGTGATCACCGCGACCGGTTCGCCGTCACCTTCCAGCAGGGCGTTGGTGACCCTGGTGGTGCCGTGTACGAACCGCTCGACGTCCGACAGGTGGACGTCGAGCTTGGTCAGGCCGTCGAGGATCGCCGCCGCCGGGTCCGCCGGGGTGGACAGCGTCTTGGCCTCGGCGAGCCGGCCGGTGGCCGGTTCGTACACGATGACATCGGTGAAAGTTCCGCCGATGTCGACGCCGATGCACAGCATGAGGGAACCTTTCGGTCAGATGGGTCACGTCACCGGGGCGGGTGCCGACTGCGTCGACCCGCGCCCGGAACCCGAACCGGTCAGAAGGTGACGCCGTAGCGGCGCAGGCTGGCGCGGGCGACCGTGCGCAGCACCCAGTCGAACAGGTAGCCGAGCAGGCCGAGGGCGATGATGCCGACGAACACCCACTCGGTCTTGGCGTAGTTGCGGGCGGTCCAGATCAGCGAGCCGAGGCCGCTCTGCGCCGCGACGATCTCCGCGGAGACGATGGTGAGGAACGAGTTGCCCATCGCCAGCCGGGCGCCGGTGACGGCGTACGGCACCGTGGCGGGCAGGATCACCGAGGCCAGGGTGCGCACCGGCCCGGCGCCCAGCGCCCGCGCCGCCCGCAGCTTCAGCTCGTCGACGGCGAGCACCCCGGCGAGGGTGTTCAGCGCCACGATGAAGACCGTGGTGTAGAAGATCAACGCGATCTTCGAGGCCTCACCTGGGCCGAGCCAGATGATCGCCAGGGTGACGAAGGCGATCGGCGGCACGAACCGGAAGAACTGGATGTACGGATCGAGCATCAGCCGCAGCAGCCGGCTGCGGCCCATCAGCAACCCGACCGGCACCCCGATCAGGACGCCCAGCCCCCAGCCGCTCAGAATGCGCTGGCTGGACGCCCAGACGGAGTCCCACAGCGTCCCGTTGGTCGCCAGCTCCACCGCCCCCTGCCCGGTCAACCGGGGTGAGGGCAGGAAGAACGCGGTGTAGTTGCGGCTGACCAGATCCCAGATGAGCAGGCCGAGCAGCACCGACAGCACCGACAGCACGACGCGGGTGTGTCGACGCCGGCCGGCGAAGCGGCGTGGACGGGGCCCGGCCGCCCGGGCCGCCGGTGGACGTTGCACATCGACGGCCATCAGCCGCCACCTCCGTTCAGACCGTGCCCGTCGTCCAGACCCTGGGCGCGCAAGGTCTGAGCGACCTCGGTGCCGATGTCCTCGCGCAGCACGCGGAACAGCCCGGCGGCGGCCGGATCGGTCAGTTCCCGCGGCCGGGGCAGGTCCACCGGGTACACCTGCTTGATCCGGGCCGCCGGGCCTGCGGTCATGGTGACGATCCGGTCGGCGAGCAGGATCGCCTCACCGATGTCGTGGGTGACGAACAGGATGGTGGGTCGGGACTGGCGCCAGATACGGTCGAGTTCGGCCTGCATGACCAGCCGGGTCTGGGCGTCCAGCGCGCCGAACGGCTCGTCCATCAGCACCACCGACGGCTCGTTGGCCAGCACCCGGGCGAGCTGGGCCCGCTGGCGCATACCGCCGGATAGTTGGCTGGGGAACCGGTCGCCGCTGTGGCTGAGGCCGACCATGGTCAGGTAGCGGTCGACGATCCCGGTTCGCTGGCCGCGCGGCACACCCCGCATCCGGGGGCCGAACGCCACGTTCTGGCGTACGGTCAGCCACGGGAACAGGGCCTCGGCGCTCTGGAACACCACGCCCCGGCTGACGTCCGGGCCGGTGACCGGCTCACCCGCGCACAGCACCTGCCCGGCGGCCGGCCGGACGAACCCGGCGATCGCGTTCAGCAGGGTCGACTTGCCGCAGCCGCTGGGGCCGAGCAGACAGACGAACTCACCACCGGCGATGTCGAGCGTCGCCCCGGCGACCGCCTCGAAGTCGTCGAAGCGGATGTCGACGTCGCGGACCTGCACCGGGGAGCCCGCCGGACGGGGACCGGATCCCGGTCCCCGTCCGGCGGAGGTGGCCGTCCGCCCGGTCACGCCACGCCCCGGATCATCACCTCGGCCGGGTCGGCCGGGTCGGACACGATCCCGCTGTCCTGCTGGAACTGGGCGATCTCGGCGTAGCGCTGCAGGTCCTCGTCGGTGAAGTCGCGGACCTGGCACTGCACGCCGTCGAGCAGTTCGACGGCCTCGGCCGCGGGCACCTCGATGGCGTCCTCGGTGGCGGTGCCGGCGACCTGCGGATCGGCGGTGATCTGCTCACATGCCTTCCCGATCGTGTCCACCAGGGTGGCGGCGGCCTCTTGGTTGGCCTCGTACCAGGCTCCGTCCACCCCGATGATCAGGTTGTAGACGTAGCCGACGTCACCGCTGGTGAGCAGGATCTTGCCGCCGCCCTCGACACCGCGCGAGGGCCACGGCTCCCACATGATGTAGCCGTCGATGTCGCCGCGCTGCAGCAGCGCCGGCATCTCCGCCGGCGAGGAGGTGACGAACTCGACGGCGTCGCGGCTGATGTCGTAGCTGTCGAGGATCTTGTTGGTGGCGTACTCGTTGACCGTTCCGGTCACCACGCCGTACCGCGAGATGTCTGCGACCTCGCCGATCTCGTCGCGGACCACGAGCTTGATGAAGTCCGGCGACTGGGAGAAGACCGCAACGCCCTTGACGTCGCCCCGGGTGGCCCGGTTCAGCAGGCTCGACTCGGTACTCGCGGTGACCTGACCCTCGCGGGCGAGGATCGCGTCGAGGCCACCGGTGCCTTCCTGGTACTGCGTGACGGTTACGTCGAGCCCGGCCTCGGCGAACAGGTCCTGCTGATCGGCCAGGTAGATCGGCGAGTACGCGGGATCGACGCCGACCCCGAAGTCGATGGTCGTCGTCTCGGCCGGTGTGCCGGATTCACTGCCCGGGTCCTGATTCTCGGCACAGGCCGCGGCGACGGCGGTGACCAGCAGCGCGGCGCCGACCACCCGCAAGGTACGCAATCTCATGGCTAACCCCAGTTCATTGCGACTCATATTATGGTTCTAGGTTCTTAATCTGAGACGCTACTGGGCACCACGAGAGGCGTCAAGGGTGCGACCAGGCCGGCGAACGGAGCCCACCGACCGACGAAGGTCACCTCGAGTAGTCAAAAACGGGAAACAGATGCCCAGTTCAGGCCACCGCACGTCACAGAAACTCGACGGGCCACTACCGAGAGTACCTAGCCGGTGGAGATGCACCACCCGGCCTCGATGTGGAACCGGAGCTTCGGTAAGGCTACCCTTCATGGAACGCGGGACTCGCCGACCGACGCCGAGGAGCAGCCCATGACCGACCTCGCAGAACTGCCGGTGACTGTGCCCGGACCCGAACCGCGCGAAACCCGACCTACCGGAGATGCACCCCGGCTACGGACCCGGGCCCTGCGGCTCGGGTACGGCCACCAGGTGGTCGTCCCGCACCTGGACCTGGACATCGTCGACGGATCGGTCACCGCGATCGTCGGGCCGAACGGCTGCGGAAAATCGACCCTGCTCCGCGCCCTTGGCCGGCTGCTGCGGCCTACCGCCGGGGAGGTACTCCTAGACGGCGAGCGGATCCAGCGGTTGCCGACCCGGGAGGTCGCCCGCCGACTCGGCATCCTGCCGCAGGCTCCGACCGCGCCGGACGGGCTCACCGTGGCCGACCTGGTCGCACGTGGCCGCCAGCCGCACCAGACCTGGCTGCGCCAGTGGTCCCGGACCGATGAGGAGGTCGTCGCCCAGGCGCTGGCCTGGACCGGCCTCACCGACCTGGCCGAACATCCGGTGGACACGCTCTCCGGCGGCCAGCGGCAACGGGCCTGGATCTCCATGGCGCTCGCCCAGGGCACCGACATCCTGCTGCTCGACGAGCCGACCACCTATCTCGACCTGGCGCACCAGATCGACGTACTCGAACTGGTGGACCGGCTGCACCGGGAGGGCGGCCGCACCGTGGTGATGGTGCTGCACGATCTCAATCTCGCCGCGCGCTACGCCCGACACCTGGTCGCGATGAAGGACGGACAGGTGCTGGCCAGCGGCGCACCGGGCGAGATCCTGACTCCAGAGCTGGTCCGGGAGGTGTTCGGGCTGCGGGTGATGGTCATCGAGGACCCGGCCAGCGGCACCCCGCTCGTCGTCCCACTCGCCGCAGGCGCGGCCCGCGCCTCCACCATGGATCAGAAATCTATTCCGGTGATTCGTGCCGTTACGCACTGACGGGTCGGGTCGAGGGTACTGTTTGGCCGGGAACGCGCACCGACCGAAAGAGAGACCCTCCATGGCATACCCCGTGGTCACCACTGGTGACGTCTCCCGGCTGCTGGACGACCTGGTGGACCGGGTGCCGCAGGCGCAACAGGCGGTGGCGCTCTCCCCCGACGGCATCCTTCTGGCCTGGTCCAAAGGGGTCGACCACGAGCTGGGCGAACAGCTGTCCGGCCTGGTGGCGGGTCTGCGCGCCCTCGCCGTCGCGGTCGGTCAGCACGCCGACACCGGCCGGGTCCGGCAGATCGTCGTCCAGATGGGTACGGCGTTCCTGTTCATCGCCGCGACACCCGGTGGTGCCATCATCGCAGCCGTCTTCGACGCCGGCTCCGACATGGACTCGGTGGCCTACGAGGTGGCGCTGTTCGCGGGCCGGGCCGACCGGCACCTGCCGGCGTTCCCCGCGCCGGAGGAGGCCCCGGAGACTGCCGTCCGCACCGCTCAGGCGCTCCTGCACGGCGGCGCACCGACGCTCGGCGCGCATGCCGCTGAGCGACAGGACCTTCCGACGCGCCGCTGAGCCGGCCAGCGCCGTTCACCAAGGCGGCGCCCCGGCCGGCGGGGAACCCTGGTTACCGTCGGGTCACCGTGAGGTCGGCGACCCCGGCGACGGCGTCGATGTCGTAGCGGTCGGTGGCCTCGTCCCAGTCCGTCGAGATCACCGACTCGCCGCCAGCGACCCCGTCGCGCCGCTCGCCGTCCAGGTCGACGCTGCCCGCGCCGGAGCCCAGCCGGATCCGCACCGGCGTCCGCTCCGGCAACTCGATCCGCCAGGTGCTGACGCCGCCGGACATCCGGACGACGACCGTGCCGGACGGCTCGGGCAGCGCCAGGTCCAACGCGCTGGCGCCGCCTGCGACGTCCACCTGGGAGACCCGGGCACCGGTCAGATCGACCCGGGTGCTGGTCGCCCCGCCCAACACCCGGACCGACCAGAGCAGATCGCTGTGGACGGTGACTCGCAGCTCGCCGGCACCGTCGTACCCGGTATCGGTCAGTCCGACCCGGACCACGCCGTCGGAGGTGGTCACCTCCGGCGCGGCCGCACCGTCGACCGGAGTCTCCGCCCGCAGCAGCTGATCACCGAGGTCGGCGGCTACCACCTGAATCTCTGGTGCACCGTCGGGGATCTCCAGCCGCGCCTCGGTCCACCCCTCGCGCGGTGTCTGCACCGTCCACGCCACGTCGCCGTCGGTGGCCGGGCGTGAGCCCACTGCGTTCACCACCACCGCCACGATCGTCGCCGCCACCAGCAGGGCGGCGACGACGGCGACGGCGATCAACGCCCGGTGCGACGTCCCGGGTGGCGTGCCGGGTGGCGTGCCGCCCGGCAGGTCGGTGGACGGTTCGTTGCTGGCTGCGGTCGGTCGCACGGCTCCCCACTCCAGTTCCTGCCCGCCCGTGGCGCGGCGGGGTTTTGTGGCCCGTCGATGCGGCGGACGGTGCCCCTGCTACCCGGTTGCGGGACGGGGCAATCTTAGGCCCGCCGGATGGGCCGGACCCGCAAGCCCGGTCACCAGCCCATCAGCAGCTTGGTCACAGGCCCAGCAGCCGACGCAGGTAGTCGGTGAGGAACCGCCCGTCGGGATCGAGTCGCTCACGGACGGCGAGGAACCGGTCCGCCTGCGGGTAGCGGGCAAGCAGATCCCGGCCTTCCAGCCGGTGGATCTTGGCCCAGTGCGGCCGACCATCATGGGCCAGGAAGATCGGTTCCACATCGGCGAAGAACTCGCGGTACGGCAGCGTCGCGTTCTGGTGCACCGAGATGGTGATGCTGTCCCGACCGTACGCCGGGCTGAGGAACGCCTGATCGGCAGCCACGTACCGGTAGAGCACCCGCCAGGCGGCGTGCTCCCGGTGCCGGGTCCGGATCCGGTGCCGGACCTCGCGGAAGCAGGCCGGACCGGCCGCGGCCGGAACGAAGTACTCGATCTCGTGGAAACGCAGGGACCGCCGCTTGATCAGCGCGGCGTCGCTGGAGCCGGTCCGTTCCTCGGTGCAGCCGCTGCCGGGCAGCCTGTCCGGGCCGGGATCGTCGGTAACCGGGTTCACCGTCCGCAGGTGCGCGTCGTCACGCCGCGGATACCAGTAGAAGTCGACGTTGCGGTTGACCTTCAGCAGCTCGTCGAACGTGGTCAGGCACGCCTCCACCGGCAGGCCCCACTCCCGCCGCCGGGCCTGGAACGCGGGGACCAGCCGGGTCCGCAGCGCGGTGAACACACCCAGCACGCCGAGCGACACCTGGGCGGCCGGCAAGAGGTCGGGGTCGCTGTCGGCGTCGATCTGCACCGGTTGTCCGGCGGCGGTGACCAGTCGGACCCCGGTCACCTGGGCGGACAGGTTCGGCAGGCCCAGGCCGCTGCCGTGGGTGCCGGTCGAGACGGCACCGGCGAACGCCTGGGTGTCGACGTCGCCGAGGTTCGGCATCGCGAGTCCGTGGTGGCGCAACTGGCGGCCCAGGTCGTGCAGCCGGGTGCCGGCACCGACCCAGATCTGCCGGTTGTGCGGCGGTTCGAGTACCCCGGCGGGCAGCCGGTCCAGGCTGAGCAGGACGTCCCCGGTCTGCACGAGCGGCGCAGACGAATGCCCGGCGCCAACCGGCCGTACCGTCACCGCCTGCTCGGCGGCGGCTCGCAGAACGCGGCACAGCGCGGCGACCGACTCCGGCCGGGCCACCGTGGCCGGCTCGAAGGTCAACCCACCGGACCAGTTGCGCCAGGTCGTGGTAGCGGTGCCGGGCGGCGAGGTCACAGCGCCGCCCGCAGCGGATCACCGGGACGGCGGGTGCGGCGACGCGGCCGGGCCAGGTCACGCCGGCCCCGGCCCAAGGCGTCGATCAGGCCCCAGCGTCCCGGGATGTCGTGCAGCTCGATGTGCCCCATCCCCTCCGGAACGGCCGGGTCGATGATCAGGTCGCCGTCGTACGGGTCGAGACCGAGCAGCACCCGCAGGAACAGCAGCGTCGCGCCGGCCGAGGTGGCGTGCGGGCTGCCCGCGGCGGAGTACGGGACGGGGTACTTGGTCAACGACCGGTCGTAGCCGGCGAAGCACTCGGGCAGCCGGGCCCCGAAGTACTGCGACGCCTCCAGCACCGCCCCGGCCACCCGGGCTGCCTCCTCCCGGTAGCCGTACCGCCACAGTCCCCAGGCGATCAGCGAGTTGTCGAACGGCCAGACCGAGCCGGTGTGGTAGCCGACCGGGTTGAACCGCCGCGCCTCGGTGGCGAGGGTGCGGATCCCCCAGCCGCCGAACAGTTGCGGACTCATCAGATGCCGCACGACCGACCGTGCCTTGGTGGGTTCGGCGATGCCGCTCCACAGCAGATGACCGATGTTGGAGGTGAGCGCGTCGACCCGGCTGCCGTCGGCCTGCAGCGCATGGGCGTAGTAGCCGCGGTCGGCGATCCAGAAGTCCCGGTTGAACCGGTCCCGCAGCTCGGCCGCCTGCTGTTCGAGCCGGTCCGCGAAGGCGTGGTCACCCCAGCAGGTCCGGGCCAGCCGGGCGCCACGCAACCGCGCGTCGTACACGTAGCCCTGGATCTCGCAGGTCGCCTGGGGGAAGGTCGCCTCCCGCCCGTCTTGAAAGCTGACCGCGCCCGGCGAGCACTTCCAGCTCTGGTTCAGCACCCCGGTACGGGTCGGCCGCGGCCCGTACCAGACGTAGCCGGTGCCGACCAGATCCGCGTGCCGGTCGATCCAGTCCAGCGCCGCGCGGGCCTGGAACTCCATGTCGCGCACCAGCGCGGTGTCGCCGGTCCACCGTTCGTACTCGTCAAGCAGCACGATGAACAGCGGGGTGGTGTCGGCGGCGGAGAAGTCTGCGGCGTGTGAGACCTCGTTGAACAGCGCTGCCTCAGCGTACCGGCTCTCCTGGGGGATCTTGCCAGGCTGTTCGGCCCGAAACGGATCCTCGCGGGTGCCCTGCGCCAACGCCATGATCGCCAACGCGGGCACCGTGGTGGCGGGCAGGAACGGTAGCGCCTGCAGGCAGCTGATCAGGCTGTCCCGGCCGAAGAACGTCATGAACCAGGGCATCCCCGCCGCTGGCAGCATGTCACGGAAGTTGACGCCCTTGTAGCGCAGCGCCGCCAGATCGACGACGCTCTGCCGGTACGCCTCCCGCAGCGGTTCATGGTCGCAGGTCAGTTTCGGTGCTCGGGCCATCCACTCGTCGAGTTCCCGGTGCACTTCGGGCTTGGGCCGCTCGGCGTAGCTGCGCAGGCTCTCGCGCAGATCGCGGTTCCCGGCCCCACGGACGAAGGTCTTCACCGTCAGATCGGTGCACCAGGTGTCGTGGGCGTCGAGGGCCAACTCGAAGGTCAAGCCGCCGGGATCGATGCGGGCCGGCACACTGCTGGACAGGATCGTCTCACGGAAATAGGTGCCCCGCTCGTAGCGGAACCGCAGCGCGTCGGGCTCGGCCGTGACCTCGATTTCGCGCTCGGTGTGGTAACCGTCCTTGACCTCCAGCACCTCGGCGAAGTCGGCCCCCGCGTCGATGCGCAGGCTCAGCCGGACGGGCTCCTCCCGGTGGTTGAACACGGCGATCTGCTCGGTGAACGCGTCGCCGATCCAGCGGTGCCGGAACACCGAGATGGTGGCGTCCACGTAGTGCGTCGGCTCGCCCGGCACCTGGAAGAACCGCGACTCGAAGTACTGCAGGTCGTCGATGGACAGGGTGTTCATCCGTTGCCCGTCGACGGTCAGCCGCCAGTGGGACAGGAAACGGGTGTCGTAGAAGAACAACCCGAACGGTGCGGACGGCACCGGTTCGATGTCGCCCCGGCGATCGCTGACCATGAACAGGTTCCCGTAGAGGATGCTGACCGGCTTCGCGGTGGCCGGCCGGGCGCCGACCGGCTCGGCGACCGGCCGGGCCCTCGACATCGCCCCGGCGCTGTCCGCGTGCAGCGGCAGCAGTCGGCGGAAGGTCAGGAACAGCGGCAGATCGCCCCGGACCGACACGCCGTTGCGCAGCAGCAACGAGATGCTGTTCTCCCGGCCCTCGATCAGTGCCTGGAAGGTCTCCTCCGAGGTGTCGATGGTGCAGTCGACCTGCTCCGGGTCGTGCTCGAGCACGGCATGGCCGTCCCCATACGTCACCGACCAGCTGCGGATACCGCCGTCCGGGGCGGTGAGGTTGAACCGGATCGTGCCGCTGACCGGCGGCGGCAGTCGACCGTCGCCGCGCGCCTGGAGACCGTCGAAGAACTGACCGATCACGTCGGTCATCGCCGCTCCCCTCAGTCGTCCTCCGTCGGTCCACCTGGCGCCAGCATGACCCGTCCACCACCCGCAGGGGATCACCCAGGGCGGGTGATCCGTGACCGACAGGAGACGGACGGTAGACCACGGATGCCGAAAGTAACCAGATGAGGCACAATGATTACAGGCCGTATCGGGGGCACGGCATGTGTCGAAGCGAAGGAGGCCAACGTGAGTCACGACCGCACGGCCGCCGGGATGCGCTACTGGCAGACCGGCCGCGGCCGACAGGACGTTCTGCTCGTACACGGATGGTGCTGCAACCACCGGTTCATGAAGCCACTCGCCGCCCATCTGGCCAGCTGGCGGCGGCGGATCATCTCGGTGGACATGCGGGGACACGGTGCAAGCCCCGCCGGAGACCGCGGCTTCAGCGTTCCCGAACTCGGTGCCGACCTGCGGAACCTGATGGTCGAACTCGAGATGGACGACGTCGTGCTGATCGGGCACAGCATGGGCGGGGTCTGGTCGTTGGCCGCGGCCGCGCAGGCGACCGACCGGGTCGCGGCGCTGCTGCTGCTGGACGCGTCGGTGGCCGTGCCGCCCGGCACCTCGGAGCAGGTGGCCGCGCTGGCGGAGTCCATCCGCGGCGCGGACCCGCGCCAGGCCCGGATCGACATCATCCGGTCGTTCTTCATTCCCGAGTCGGACCCCCGGCTGGTCGACTGGACGATCGACCAGATGCTGCGGCCGAGTGACACCGTCGCCGCCGCCACCCTCGACGGTCTCGCCGACTTCGTCGAGGCCGGTGGCGACGCCGCGCTGACCGCGTGGGGACGCCGGCTGCTCTACATCGGTGGCCCGGCACCATTCGCCGACTACGGACGGCTCCGGGAGCTCGTGCCCGAGGCCGTGATCGGCCAGGTGGTGGGCTCGGGCCACTTCTTCCAGTTCGAGGTGCCGCGGCAGACCAACGCGATGGTCAGCCGCTATCTGCGGCTGTGGGGGCCACCGTCGTGGTGATCCGCAAGCAGGGCCTTCACCGAGTCCGTCAGGTCGTAGCTGGGTGACCAGCCGAGCACCTGCCGGGCACGGCTGATGTCCGCGCACATCCAGGGGACGGCGGCGGACCGGTTCACCGTCGGGGAAAACTCCCCCGTACCGAGTTCGCCGCTGTGACCAGCGGCCCGGGCCAGACAGGTGACCGCGTCCCGGACCCCGACCGGCCGCCCGCTGCCCACGTTGAACAGCCGGTGCGGCAGGCGGGTGGCGAGCGCGGCGGCGCGGACCGCGGCGGCGATGTCGCGCAGGTCGACGAAGTCGCGCACGGTGTCCAGCAGCCGCACCGCCAGCGGCGACCGCCCGCCGCGGCGCAGCAGAGCGGCCGCCCGCCCCAGAGCGCTGTCCGCCGGCAGGCCCGGCCCGACCGGATTGAACACCCGCAACGTGACGACCTCGACCCGTCCGTCGGTGCTGACCAGTTCGCCGAACTGGGTGGCGGCCAGGTGGCTGAACCCGTACGGGCTCACCGGCCTGGCCGGATCGTCCTCGCCCACCGGGCGGCCACTGGGCACGACGCCGTACTCGGCGGCGGAGCCGATCCGCACCAGCCGGGTGCCGGGCACGACGTCGGCCATCGCCTCGGCGAGCGCGGCCACAGCCAGTAGGTGGATCCGGATCAGCTCGGCGTTGTCACCAACGGTGCGGCCGGCACAGTTGACCACGACGTCCGGCCGGACGGCCGCGAGCAGCCGGGCGAGTTCGGCCACGCCCGTCGTGGCGAGATCGCAGTCGGCCCGGGTCGGTGCGGTCACCACCGCGTCCGCCGTGAGCGCAGCGTGGATCTGCCGGCCCAGCAGTCCGGTGGAGCCGAAGAGCAGGATCCTGGTCCGGCTCAACTGCGGCACCGGCCGGCCAGGTCAGCGCGGGGTCGACGGGAGGTTGCTGCCGAACCGTCGGGCACGGCGGCCGGGACCGGGCCGGCCGCCGGGACGGGGTCCGGCGGCGTCGGGGTCCCGGTGAACTCGTGCCAGGTGACCGCCCCCGGCGCGGCGATCCCTTCCCGGCGCAGCACCACCCGGACGGTCTCGACCAGGATCCGCAGGTCGAGCCGGAGACTGCGATTGTCCACGTACTCGATGTCGTAGGCGAACTTGTCCTCCCAGGCCAGCTCGTTGCGGCCGCGGACCTGGGCCAGGCCGGTGATACCGGGTCGCACCTCATGCCGTCGGGCCTGCCAGGGCGTGTAGATCTCCAGGTACTTCACCAGATGGGGACGCGGGCCGACCAGGCTCATCTCACCGCGCAGTACGTTCCACAACTCGGGCAGTTCGTCGAGGCTGCTGGCGCGCAGCCAGCGGCCGACCGGCGTGAGCCGGTCGGCGTCGGTGACCAGGCCGCGGGCCGGATCCACCTTTAGCATGGTGCGGAACTTGACCATCTCGAAGAGTTCGCCGTCCCGGCCGGGTCGCACCTGCCGGAAGAACACCGGCCGGCCCAGCGTAGCGAGGATGAGTAGGGCGACCCCCGCCAACAGCGGCGCGCCGACGACCAGGGCGGTCGCCGCGCCCACGACGTCGAACACCCGCTTGACCCGGTCGTAGCGGCGGGGACGACTGGTCGGCATCGTCGGTTCGGCTGCGAGGCAGGCCGCTGGCGAGGTCATGGACGGGCCTCCAGAAGTAGCTACTCAACTGACAAAAGCTTTGTAACAGAATGAATACGACTAAGCGTGTCGTTCACCGTAAATCGGAACAATGGTTGAGCCGCTGCCGTCGGCTCGGGTGACCACGGGACCCGGACCGGTACGCTGATCCGCAGGTCAGCAGCACCGACCGGGCCGGCAGAGGGAGGGACGCGTGCCGCTGCGACGCCAGGGTTTCGACGGGCCGGCCGGGCTGCGCGAGTTCAACTCCGCGCTGCGACACACCCTGGTGCAGCAGACCGTCACGATCCGCGATCCGAGCCGGTTCCGCGCCCGCATCACCGAGGTGCCTCTGGGACCCTTGCGGCTCATCTCCGCCGCGGTCGCCGCGCTGCACTCCTCCCGCCGACCGCACGACACCACCGGACCCGACGCCGCGGACGGGGTGTTCCTGCTGCTCGGCCAGCGGGCCACCGGCACCATCACGCACCGGGGCGGCACCGACCCGATCGGCCCGGACCGGCTGGTCGTCGTCCCCGGCTCGGAGACGTTCGACGTCGACTACCCGGCACCGGCCCACGTGCTGTTCGTGGCGCTGCCCTGCGCACTCGTCACAGCCCGCTTCCCCGGCCTCGACGGACCGGTGCGCTCCGCGGCGTTGGACCCGGTGGGCCGGGCGTTGTGCCGGCAGTTGCCGCACCTGATGCACGCGGCCGCAGCCGCCAGGGCCGGGCAGCGGCCAGCGGTCGCCGCCATGGTCGACACCGTCCTCACCGCAACGCTGCACGGTGCCGGCGTCGCCGTCGACGCCGACCCGGTGGCCGCGCTGCGCACCGCGGCGGAACGGCTGATCGAGCACTCACTGGCCGAACCGGCGTTGTCGGTGCCGTGGCTGGCCCGCCGGCTGGCGGTGTCCCCGCGGCAGCTGCACCGGGCGTTCGCCGCCGACGGCACCACCCCGCACCGCTGGATCCAGCAGCGTCGGCTGGACGTCTGCGCCATCGCGCTCGCCGGGTCCGACGTCCCGGTCGCGCAGCTCGCCCACCGGTACGGCTTCGCGTCGGCGTCGCATCTTGGAGCGCTGTTCCGCATCCGGTACGGCGCCCCGCCCGCGCGGTGGCGCAACGAGCAACGCGCCGGCCGACCAGCCGGCCACAGCGGGCAGGATCCCGACAGCGATCCGGCGCGACGCCGATAACCCGCCGTGCGCCGGCCGGCCTACCGTCGGGCCCACCGACCGCGACGGAGGCACCCGACATGCGTTTCGTTCTCGTTCACGGATCCTGGCACGACGGCAGCTGCTGGGACGGCGTCCGGCAGGTGCTCACCGCCGCTGGACACGAGGTCCACACGCCCACCCTGCCGGGCAACGGCGCCGCCGCCGACCCGACGGTGTCCTTCGACCGCACCGCCGGTGCCGTCGCCGAGCTGATCCGGCGGGCCGACCTGCGCGACGTGGTGCTCGTCGGGCACAGCCTCGGCGGTGCGGTCGTGCAGGCCGTCGCGGTCGCCGTACCGGACCGGCTCCGCCGGCTGGTGTTCCACAACGCATACGTCCTCGCCGACGGCGACACCATCTTCCAGCATGTGCCGCCGTCGGCCGCCGCCGCCTTCACCAGCCTGGCCACCCCGGAAGGCACCCTGATGCTGCCGTACGAGGCGTTCCGCTCGTTCATCAGCGACGCCGACGAGCAGACCGCCCGCGCCGCCTACGCGCGGCTGACCCCGGAGCCACTGGCCCGGGCCGCGGAGCCGGTCGCGCTGCCCGGGTTCGCCGACCTGCCGGTCCCCCGTTCGTACCTGTACGCGGTCGACGACGTCGCGTTCCCGCCAGACGAGTTCCGTTGGCATCCCGGCCAGTCGCAGCGGCTCGGCGAGTTCCGGCTGGTCGAGATGCCGGGTTCACACGAGGTCCTGTTCACCGATCCGCAGTCGCTGGCGGCGAAGCTGGTCGAGGCGGCGGCGGACTGACCACCCGTCGACCGGGTGGGGCTCGAACGGGAGGCGGGGCATTGGAGCTACTGGACGGGTCGATCATCGAGCTGACCGCCGCCGTACGGTCCGGCCGGGTGCACGCCCGGGAGGTCGTCGAGGCGGCGGTACGCCGCATCGAGGAGCGTGACGCCGGGCTCAACGCGGTGGTGGCGGTCGACTCCGGGCCGGCGCTGCGTCGCCTGGCCGCCGCCGGTGGCCGACCGGTCGGACCGCTGGCCGGGCTGCCGTACCTGGTCAAGGACCTGCACGCCGAGGTCGCCGGCTTTCCGCTGACCCGGGGTAGCCGGCTGGCCGTCGGCCTGGCGCCGGCCGGTACGAGCACGTTGCTGCGCCGCCTGGAACAGGCCGGAGCACTGATCATCGGACGGACCAACTCGCCGGAGTTCGGGCTGAACATCACCACCGAGCCGGTGCTGCACGGGCCGACCCGCAACCCGTGGCGGCCGGACCGGTCCGCCGGTGGCTCCAGCGGCGGCGCGGCCGTGGCGGTGGCCGCGGGGATGGTGCCGGCGGCGCACGCCAGCGACAGCGGCGGATCCATCCGGATCCCGTCGGCCTGGTGCGGCGTCATCGGCTTCAAACCGACCCGAGGCCGCAACCCGGCCGGGCCGTACCGGGTGGACGACTGGTCGGGGCTCAGCCACGAGCACGCCATCACCCGCACCGTCGCGGACTCCGCGTTGTTGCTGGCCGTCAGCAGCGGGTTGGCCGCTGGCGAGCCGTACCCGGTGGACGGTGTCCAGTGGACCGGTTCGACGGACCCCGGCCGGGCCCTGCGGGTCGGGCTGCTCACCGAGGCACCCGACGGCACCCCGGTACATCCGGCGTACCGGGCTGCCGCCGAGTCCGTCGCAGCCGAGCTGGCCGCCGCCGGTCACCGGGTGGTCCCGGTCGGGCCGGTGGAGCCGGCCGGCCGGCTCGGGCCGGTGCTCGGTGCGGTCATCGCCGGCCATCTGGCCACCGCGGTCGACGACATCTGCGCCGCCACCGGACGGTACGCCGGGCCGGACACCCTGGAACCGGCGGTGCTCGACCTCGTCGAGCAGGGCCGGCGGGCCGATGCCCGTACCCAGGTCCGGGCGACAATGGCACTGCGCCGGCTCGCCGGTGAGCTGGCTGCCGTCCTCGACGGCGTCGACCTGCTGCTCAGCCCGACCACCGCGCGGGCGGCACCACCGCTCGGGCAGCTGCACACCGACCGGCCGGCCGGCGAGCTGTTTCGGGAGATCTTCGCGATCTCGCCCTTCGTGGGAATGTTCAACGTGACCGGCGGGCCGGCGATCAGTCTGCCCTGGGGGCGCGACGACGCCGGGATGCCGATCGGGGTGCAGCTCGGCGCGCGGCCGGGCGACGACCGCACCGTCCTCGCCGTGGCGGCGGCGTTGGAGGCGACCCGACCCGACCTGGTCAGGCCCGGCCCCGGCCCGGCGGGCACGGGTCACGGCGACCCGGCCTGACCCCCTGGCCCGCCTGCGTCCCGGCCTGACCCCTGGCCGACCGGCGTCGCCGGTCAGACCTACCCATTCGCTACGGCCGGCGCAGCCAGGCAGACAGCCATCTTCGGGTGGGCGACCGGCGGACGGCCGGTGGATGAGCGGATTCCCGGTTGCCGCCGACCTACCGGCCAAGGAGCGGCACCGCCGGTTCCGCAGGTCAGCCGAGCGGTCAAGATCCAAATTCGTTCGACGCCCCTCTTGACATCCCACAAGGTCGGGCGTAAACAAACCTGAAGCAAAACGAAACGGCGGTGAAACCACATGTACGCCGAGGAACGGCAGCAGGAGATCGTCCGGCTGGCCCGGGCCGACGGGCGGGTCGACGTGACCGCGCTCGCCGAGTCACTCAACGTGACCGCCGAGACGATCCGGCGCGATCTCACCACCCTCGAGCGGGCCGGCGTGCTGCGTCGGGTGCACGGCGGTGCGATCCCGGTCGAACGGATCGGCTTCGAGCCCGCGCTCGCCACCCGGGACGCGGTGCTGACCACCGAGAAGGAACGGATCGCCAAGGCCGCGCTGGCCGAGCTGCCCCACGAGGGCGCGATCATCCTGGACGCCGGCACCACCACCGCCCGGCTGGCCGCGATCCTGCCGGCCGACCGGGAACTCACCGTCGTGATCAACTCGCCAGCGCTGGCCACCGTCCTCGGTGCCCGCAGCAACCTCAACGTCCTGCTGCTGGGCGGCCGGGTACGCGGTCGCACGATGGCCACCGTCGACGACTGGGCGCTTCGTCCACTCGCCGACGTGTACGTCGACGTGGCCTTCATCGGCACCAACGGTTGTTCCGTCGAACGGGGCCTGACCACACCGGACCCGGCCGAGGCGGCGGTCAAGCGGGCGATGATCGGCGCCGCCCGCCGGTCGGTCGTGCTGGCCGACCACACCAAGATCGGCAACGACTACCTGGCCCGGTTCGGCCGGCTCGCCGACATCGACACACTGATCACCGACAACGGCCTCAACGCGGACCTCGTCGCCGAGGTAGAAGCGGCCGGGCCACGGGTGGTACGGGCATGATCCTCACGCTCACCCTCAACCCCAGTCTGGACCGCGCCGTCGAGATCGACGACCTGGTCCGCGGCGAGGTCATCCGGGCCACCGGTGCCCGCCTGGACCCCGGCGGCAAAGGCGTCAACGTGTCCCGGGCGCTGCTCGCCAACGGCGTACCGTCGGTCGCCGTGCTGCCCTGCGGCGGCGACGAGGGCGGTCAACTCGTCCGGCTGCTGGCCGCCGAGGGGGTCGAGGTGGTCGCCGTGCCGATCGCCGGGCGGACCCGGTCCAACATCACCCTCGCCGAGCCGGACGGCACCGTCACCAAGGTCAACGAGCCCGGGCCGACCCTGAGCCGGGACGAGTTCGACGCGATCACCGCCCGGCTGCTGGACACCGCGCACCGGGCCGACTGGGTGGTGGTCTGCGGCAGTCTGCCACCGGGGCTGCCGGTGGACGGGTTCACCGCGCTGTGCCGGCAGTTGCTCGACGCCGGGCTCCGGCTCGCCGTCGACACCAGCGGCCCACCGCTGCGGGCCGCCGCCGAGGCCGGAGCCGATCTGGTCAAACCCAACCGGGAGGAGCTGGCCGAGGCCGTCGGGCGGCCGCTGGACGGCCTCGGCGACGTGGTCGACGCCGCCCGACAGGTCCGCGCCTGGGGTGCCGGCACCGTACTGGCCAGCCTCGGGGCGCAGGGCGCCGTGCTGGTCGACGCCGACGGGGTGCGCACCGGCGACTCCCCCGTCGACCAGCCGCGCAGCACGGTCGGCGCCGGTGACGCGCTGCTCGCCGGTTTCCTCGCCGCCGGTGCCAGCGGGCCGGACGCCCTCGCCGAAGGGCTGGCCTGGGGGGCGGCGGCGGTCAGCCTGCCGGGCAGCCGGATGCCGGGGCCGGCCGACCTGCGCCGGCACACCGTACGACTGCACCCCCGACCGGATGACCTGCAACAACTCGTCACCCAAGGATGACCCGTCACCTCGATACCCCAGACCGATCGCCTACTCCCTACCCCCGCACATAGAAGGAGCAGCAGACCATGGCCACCGACTACACACCCCAGGTGCAGGGCACCGGGGTAAAGGCCACGATCCAGAGAATCGGCGGCTACCTCGCCGGCATGGTGATGCCCAACATCGGCGCGTTCATCGCCTGGGGTCTGATCACCGCGCTGTTCATCCCCACCGGATGGATCCCCAACGCGACCCTGGCCGAACTGGTCGACCCGATGATCCTGACGCTGCTGCCGGTCCTGATCGGCTACACCGGTGGCCGGCTGGTGCACGGCCAGCGCGGCGCGGTGGTCGGCGCGGTCGCCACGGTCGGCATCATCGTCGGCGCCGACATCCCCATGTTCCTCGGTGCGATGATCATCGGCCCGCTGACCGCGTACCTGCTGAAGCTCTTCGACGGCCTGATCGAGGACAAGATCCCGGCCGGCTTCGAAATGTTGATCAACAACTTCTCCGCCGGCATCATCGGCGGTGGTATGGCGCTGGTCGGCACCTGGGTGATCGGCCCGGTGGTGCAGACCGTCACCGACGCCGCCGGATCCGCGGTGGACTGGATGGTCAATCACAGCCTGCTGCCGTTCGTGTCGATCCTGGTCGAGCCGGCCAAGGTGCTGTTCCTCAACAACGCGATCAACCACGGCGTGTTCGGTCCGCTGGGCGTCGCCGAGGCAGCCACCGACGGCGACTCGATCCTGTTCATGATCGAGTCGAACCCCGGCCCGGGTCTCGGCCTGTTGGTCGCCTTCCTGCTGTTCGGCCCCCGGCTGCTGCGCGCCAGCACCCCGGCAGCGATCATCATCCACTTCCTCGGCGGCATCCACGAGATCTACTTCCCGTACGTGCTGATGAAGCCGCGGCTGATCCTCGCCATGATCGCCGGCGGCGCGGCCGGTGTCTGGACCTTCATGGTCACCGGTGCCGGTCTGGTCGCCACCCCGTCACCGGGCAGCATCTTCGCCTACTTCGCGGTCACTCCCCGGGGCGGCTGGTTCCCGGTCCTGCTCGGCGTGATCATCTCAGCGGCGGTCTCCTTCGCGGTCGCCTCGGTGCTGCTCGGCTTCGGCCGGGGCGAGGGCAAGGAACCGGTCGAGGAGAACACCGGCCCGCAGGCCGCCACCATGGACACGCCCGCCGGTGCGCACGCGTACCACGCCACCCCGACCGCCGGTACCCACCGGCCGACCGCCACGGAGGCATGACGATGGCCACCATCGACGCCCAGAGCATCCGCAAGGTCGTCGTCGCCTGCGACGCCGGCATGGGCAGCAGCGTCATGCTCGCCAGCCAGCTGCGCAAGCAGCTCAAGAAGCAGCAGGTGACCGTCGAGCACACCCCGGTCAACTCCATTCCGGCCGACGCCGACGTCATCGTCTGCCACCAGGGGCTCGCCGACCGGGCCCGCGTCAGCGCGCCCGGCAAGGTGGTCGTCCCGGTGCAGATCTTCCTCGGCGACCCGGCCGTCGCCCGGCTGGTGGCCGTGGTGCAGCAGGGCGGCCAACTCGATGGCTGAACCGCAATCGGACCCCGGCGCTCTGCTCGAGCGCCGGGCCGTCCGGCTGACCGAACAGGCCGGCGACCGGGTCGCCGCCGTGCGCCGATGCGGCGAGGTGCTGGTCGAGCTCGGTGCGGTCACCGAGGAGTACGTCGCCGCGATGCTGCAGCGCGAGCAGTCCATCTCCACCTACGTCGGGGAAGGTGTGGCGATCCCGCACGGCACCCTGGCCGGCAAGGAAGCGGTACGCCGCGACGCGCTCGCCGTGCTGCGCTTCCCCGACGGGGTGGACTGGGCCGGATCCCCGGTCACCGTCTGCGTGGCGATCGCGGCGCGCGGCGACGGCCACGTGGAGCTGCTCGCCGCCCTGGCCCAGATCCTGCTCGACCCGGAACAGGCCCGCGAGCTGCGTGAGGCCACCGAGATCGACGACGTGCTCCGGCTGCTCGCGCCGGTAGGAGAGGAGAGCTCCACATGAAGGTCGTCCGGTTCCACTCCCCCGGCGACGTCCGGATCGAGGAGGCACCGCAGCCGCAGCCCGGCCCCGGCGACGTGTTGATCCGCGTCCGGGCCTGTTCGACCTGCGGCACCGACGTCAAGATCCGCAACTACGGTCACCACCACATCGCCCCGCCCCGGGTGATGGGCCACGAAATCGCCGGCGAGGTCGTCGAGGTCGGCGCCGAGGTCACCGGATGGCAGGCCGGCGACCGGGTCCAGGTGATCGCGGCGATCCCGTGCGGCACCTGCGGCGAGTGCCGGCGGGGCCGGATGACGGTCTGCCCCAACCAGGAGTCGATGGGCTACCACTACGACGGTGGGTTCGCCGAGCACATGGTGGTCCCGGCCAAGGTGCTCGCCGTCGACGGGCTCAACCGCATCCCGGACGGGGTGAGCTACGCCGAGGCGTCGGTGGCCGAGCCGCTGGCCTGCGTACTCAACGGGCAGAACCTGGCCCGGGTCGGCCCGGGCGACGACGTCGTCATCATGGGCTCCGGACCGATCGGCTGCCTGCACGTACGGCTGGCCCGCTCGCGCGGCGCCGCCCGGGTGTTCCTGGTCGACGTCAACCGTGAGCGGCTCGACCTGGCCGCCGCGCTGGTGCATCCCGACGCCACCGTCTGCGGTGCCGAAACCGACGTGATCGACGAGATCAAGAAGTTGACCGACGGACGCGGCGCCGACGTGGTGATCACCGCGACCGCCGCCGGTGTCGCCCAGGAACAGGCGTTGCAGATGACCGCCCGGCAGGGCCGGATCAGCTTCTTCGGCGGTCTGCCCAAGGACAAGCCGGTCATCGCCTGCGACTCCAACCTGGTGCACTACCGGGAGCTGACCATCGTCGGCGCCAACGGCTCCAGCCCGTCGCACAACGCCGAGGCGCTCGCCCTGATCGCCAGCGGCGCGGTACCGGTCGCCGATCTGATCACCCACCGGCTGCCGTTGGACCGGGCCCTCGACGCCTTCGACGTGGTCGCCCGGGGCGAAGCCATCAAAGTCACCATCGAGCCCTGATCCAGGAACCAAACGAGCCCTGACCCAGGAATCCATCGAGCCCTGACCCCCACCAGGGACAAAGGAGGCAGCCATGCCTACCCGTACCGTCACCGTCGGCTCCGCCAGCGGCCTGCACGCCCGGCCCGCCGCGTTGTTCGTCGCCGCCGCCGCCACCGCGCCGGTGCCGGTGATGATCAGCACCGCCGGTCGGCCGGCGGTGCCGGCCCGCAGCATGCTCTCCGTACTGTCCCTCGGCGCGAAGCAGGGCACCGAGGTGACCTTGGAAGCCGACGGTGACGGCGCCGACGCCGCGCTCGACGAGCTGGCCGCGTTGCTCGCCCGCGACCTCGACGCCGAGCCCGACAGCGACGGCGCCGGTGCCACGGCGGCCGGTCGTGGCTGAGCTGCAGACCGGGCTCGGCGTCAGCACCGGTCTGGCCGCCGGCCCGGTGCACCGGGTGGCCGAGGCACCCCGGCTGCCCGCGCCGGTGCCGGTCGACGACCCAGCCGCCGAGGCGGACCGGGCGGTCGCCGCCCTGGTGGCGGTCGCCACCGAACTCGGTCGGCGGGCCGGCACCGCGACCGACCCGACGGCGGCGGAGATCCTGCGGGCGCAGGTGATGATGGCCGAGGACCCGGTGCTGCACGAGGCGGCACGGGCCCGCGTGGCCGCCGGTGCCGACGCACCGCACGCCATCGACGCCGCGCTCGCCGAGCACCGGGCGGCGTTCGCGGCCGCCGGCGGGTACCTCGCCGAACGGGTCGCCGACCTGGACGACCTGCGCGACCGGGCGGTCGCGGTCTGCCTGGGCGAACCGATGCCCGGCGTGCCCGACCCGGGCGTGCCGTTCATCCTCAGCGCCCGGGATCTGGCCCCGGCCGACACCGCCGGGCTCGACCCGACCCGGGTGCTCGCCCTGGTCACGGCGGCCGGCGGGCCGACCAGCCACACCACCATCGTGGCCCGGGCGCTCGGGTTGCCGGCGGTCGTGCGGTGCCCGGGCATTCTCGACGTGCCGGACGGCACGCTGGTCACCGTGGACGGCACCACCGGCGACGTCACGACAGGGGTCGACGACGACACCGTCGCCGAGACCCGTCGGCGGGAACAGCACCGCCGGGCGGAACTGGCGGCGACCAGCGGGCCGGGACGCACCGCCGACGGACATCCGGTGACCCTGCTGGCCAACGTCGGCTCCGCCGCCGACCTCGTCGACGACGTGGAAGGCGTCGGCCTGTTCCGCACCGAACTGCTCTACCTGGACCGCGCCGAGCCGCCCGGTCACGACGAGCAGGTCACCGCGTACGCGAAGGTGTTCACCGCCGCCGGTGACCGCAAGGTGGTGCTGCGGACCCTGGACGCCGGCGCGGACAAACCGTTGCCGTTCCTGCACGCCGGCGAAGAGCCGAACCCGGCGCTCGGCGTACGCGGGCTGCGGACCGCCCGGCGCCGCCCCGAGGTGCTGCGCACCCAGCTCGACGCGATCGCACAGGCCGCTGGGGCCACCGGCACCGAGGTGTGGGTGATGGCACCGATGGTGACCACGCCGGCGGAGGCGGCCGAGTTCGCCGAGCTGGCCCGCGCGGTCGGGCTACCCACAGCAGGCGTGATGGTGGAGGTCCCGGCGGCCGCGCTGCGGGCCGAGGCGCTGCTGCGGCACGTCGACTTTCTCAGTATCGGGACCAACGATCTGAGCCAGTACGCCTTCGCCGCCGACCGGCTCTGCGGCGACCTGGCCGACCTGCTCGACCCGTGGCAGCCGGTCCTGCTGGAGCTGATCGCCGCCTGCGCGCGGGCCGGTGCGGCCGCCGGCAAACCGGTCGGGGTCTGCGGCGAGGCGGCCGCGGACCCGGCCCTGGCCGTGGTGCTGACCGGGCTCGGGGTGTCCAGCCTGTCGATGTCGGCCCGGTCGGTGCCGGCGGTGCGGGCCGCGCTCGCCGCGCACACCCTGGAGGACTGTCAGCGGCTGGCCCGGGCCGCGCTGGCCGCGCCGGACGCGGCGGCCGCCCGCGCGGCGGCCTCGGTCGGCCCGGCCGCCGGCTGACCCGGTCGCCGCGCGGGCTCGGTCAGCCGGCGAGCAGCAGCCAGGTGAACGGCTGAACCGTGCCACCGGGCGTACGGTGCTCCTCCCGGTGTGCCTGGCACACCCGCAGCCAGGGGAACTGCGCGGCGAGTCCGGCGGGGGTGTACCGGGCGGTTGGCAGACCGGAACAGTGGGTGGGTCCGTCGTCGGCGAATGTGCCGACGACGGCGTACCCGCCCGGTCCGAGCGAACGGCGCAACGTCGCCCGGTACCGTTCCCGGTCCGCCTCCTCGGTGAGGAAATGGAACACGGCCCGGTCGTGCCACACCCGGTAGGTGCGCGCCGGTTCCCAGTCCAGTACGTCGGCGACCACCCAGTGCACCGCCGACGCGTCGGGCCCGAGCCCGCGCCGCGCGGTGGCCAGCGCGTTTCCGGACAGGTCCAGCACGGTCACATCCTGGTGTCCGGCCTGCCACAGCTGGGTGGCGAGGGCCGACGCGCCGCCACCCACGTCGATAACCGCGCCGCCGGTGCCGTCCAGCGCCGCCGCGATCAACTGCATCGACAGCCGCGGCTCGTCCTGGTACCAGCTGACCTCGGTGATCTCCTTCGTGCCGTACACGCCCTCCCAGTGGGTTTGCCTGTCCGCCATCAGACCAGCCTGCCACACCCGTGCGGCACCGGATCGACGGAGCCGTACGGCACGTCGGGGCGGCAGCGGCGCAGCCGGGCGGCGGCCAGCCGGCCGCCGATACCGAGGCCGTGGGTACGCACCGCAGCCAGGCCGTACGCGCTGCAGGTGGGCGTGAACCGGCAGCGGCCCGGCCAGTACTGCGACAGCCAACGGCGGTAGCCACGGATGGCCGCCTCCCCCGCCCGGTCCAGCACGGGTGCCCGGGTGGCGGCCGCCGCCAGCGCGCCGACGGTCAACAGGGTCGAGAACAGTCCCAGGTCGCAACAGTCGCAGCCGTCCCAGCAGCCGTCGACGCTACGGGAGCGGGACCTGCGCTGCCGGCGGCGATTCTTTCGGGCGTTCGCCCGGTCCTTCAGGAACATGCTGTTGATCATCGACGACGCAGGCAACAGCGACGCGAGACGGTCGTCGTTGACGTGGCAGTGGACCGGCCGCAGGATCAGCTCATGAATCGGACGATCCTGGTCACCGGGGCCCGACGCGGCATCGGCGCGGCCCTCGCGACCGGTCTCGCCGCGCCGGGGACGACCCTGGTGCTGCACCACCTGGCCGCCGCCGACGAGGCGGAGGCCGTCGCCGGACGGTGCCGGGCGGCCGGCGCGCACGCCTGGATCGTCGAGGCGGACCTGTCGGTCCCCGCCGAGGTGCTGGCCCTGGCCGAGGCGGCCGGGCCGGTCGACGTACTGGTCAACAACGCGGCACGGGCGTCCAACGTCTGGATCGACGAGTTGCCGCTGGCCGAATGGGAGGCGACGTTCGCGGTCAACGTCACCGCCCCGATGCTGCTCAGCCAGGCGTTAGCGGCGGGGATGCGGGACCGTGGCGGCGGCCGGATCATCAACGTCACCTCGGCCACGGTCCGCCTGGGCGGCCCGTCCGGGCCGTCGTACGTGTCGAGCAAGGCGGCGCTGGTCGGTCTCACCCGTTCGCTGGCCCGCGCGTTCGGGCCCGACGGCACGACGGTCAACGCGATCTCGCCGGGTGCGATCCGTACCGAGGGCGAACGGGAACTCGCCGGGAACGCCCCGGTCGACGAGGCCGCGGTCGACGCCGCGATCCTGCACCGGCAGGCGGTGCAGCGCCGACTCGACCCTGACGACATCGTCTCCACCGTCCGCTTCCTGGCCAGCCCCGACTCCGGTGCGGTCACCGGTCAGGTGATCGAGGTCGGCGGCGGGCTGGTACACCGCTGACCCGTCGGGTACGGGCGTTCATCCGCTGGTCAGCGTCCCTCGACGGTGCTGTTCACCTGTGCCGGCGATGCTGCGGCTCGTCTGATTCCCGCAGCGTGGAGGCATCGTGTCCAGACCGATCTGGCAGTTCACCGCGATCGTCGCGGTCCTGACCCTACTGATGGGCGCGGCGGCGCCGTCCGGGGCGAGCGCCGGCACCGGCGCCGACCCGGTCCTGCTCACCGAACCGTTCCTGCAGTCCCCGGCGAAGAACTCCGTCCGGGTCGTCTGGTTGACCGAGTTCGCCGGTCGGCACCACGTCGTGGTGGTCGGCCACCGGGCCGGCGAGCTCAACCGGGCCGAGCTGCGGGCCGCCGCCACCGGCGGCAAGATCCGGGGGGTACGGGTGTTCCGGGCCCGGACCGGCGAGTTGTCCCGGGTAGCGGAGGACGCCGGCTCGCAGATCCCGGACCCGCCGGCGCAGATCACCCGCCGGCACATCTGGCGGCACGAGGCGACGGTACGCGGGCTCGGCGTGGGCAGCCGGACACCGTACCGGGTGGTGTCGATCGACCGTGGGGCGATGGTCGCCTCCGACACATACACCCTGGCGCCGGCAGCCGCCCCCGGCCAGGCGCAGCAGATCCTGCTGACCAGCGACCACCAGTCGATGCCGAACACCCCGGCGAACCTGCAGAAGGCGGTCGAGACCGTCGGCCGGATCGACGCGGTGTTCCTCGCCGGCGACCTGGTGAACGTCCCGGACCGGGCCTCGGAGTGGTTCGACGACCAGCGCGGCGGGGCGTTCTTCCCGGCGCTGCAGGGGCGGGCGTCGCGTACCGTGAACGGGGTCACCTGGACCGGCGGTGAGATCCTGCAGAACGCGCCGATCTTCCCGGCGATCGGCAACCATGAGGTGCAGGGCCGTAGTGGGCTGCCGACGCTGAACGAGTCGTTCAACGCGCCGGTGCCGCGTGAGGTGGCCGAGGCGGCGTACCGCAAGGTCGCCCGGCAGGTGAACCCACGGAACAACCGCAAGATCAAGGAACGCTGGATCCTGGAGAACTCGTTCAACACCGAGACGTACGAGGAGATCTTCTCCCTGCCGACCAGCGGACCCGGCGGGGAGCGCTGGTACGCGACCACCGTCGGTGACGTCCGGTTGATCTCGCTGTACGCCACCCGGATCTGGCGGGGCACCGGCATCGCCGCCGACCCGGCGAACTGGCAGCGGACCCGGTACACCGAGGCTCCGGCGACCACTGACGACCTGCTCGCCCAGGGCTGGGGTTCGCACATCTTCGAGGAGATCGGCGTCGGTAGCCGGCAGTACCGGTGGTTGCAGCGTGAGGTGGCCAGCCGACAGTTCCGGGACGCGAAGTACACGGTGGTGATGCTGCACGAGGGCCCGCACGGGCTGGGCGACAACGTCAACCCGCCGTTCACCGACCCGGTACGCACCGTGCAGACCGACGCGGCCGGCAACACCCTGGTCCGGTACGACTACCCGCGGGCGGACAACGTGCTGACCCGCGACGTCGCCCCGCTGCTGGAGTCCGCCGGGGTGAACTTGGTGCTCAACGGCCACTCGCACCTGTGGAACCGGTTCACCGCGGAATCCGGCACCCACTACCTGGAGACCTCCAACGTGGGCAACTCGTACGGCGCGTTCCACCCGCTGTCGGGTCGGTCCCGGCCGGTCCCGCCGGCACCGTGGAACCCGGACAACTACCTGGCCCAGGGCAACCCGGGCGGGCTGGAGCCGCAGGTGCCGACGGTCGCGCCGCTGACCGACCCGGCCGGTACGCCGTTGCCGTTCGTGCAGAGCAACGACTACTCGGTGTTCAGCGTCCTGGACACCGGCACCGGCGAGGTGACCAGTTACCGCTACGACATGCGTACCCCGGATGTCGCGCCGGTCGTGCTGGACCGGTTCCCGCTCGGCGGCTGACAGCGGCGGTCCCGCCACCGGCCGGGCCGGTGGCGGGACCGCAGGTCGTCGGTTCAGTTGCCGGCCCACACGTAGGACCTGCCGGCGGTGGAGGCGTCGGTGGCCGTCGCGGCGGCTCGGGCGAACAACTGGTCGACCCGGGCCGCCTCGGCGGCGCTCGGGTAGGCGTTGCGGCAGGACACCGGCGCGCTGCTGCCGGACATCAGGTCGGAGCAGAGGCCGGTACGCCGGTCCGGCAGCCCGAGGATGTGTCCCCACTCGTGAGTGGCAATCCGGGTCCGGTCGTAGCCCTGGTCCACCGCCTGGGTACCCATGTAGATGCGGCCGGCGCCCAGCCGGGTCACGTACGCCCGGGGCCAGCCGCTGTCGACGTAGATGACGACCGACGCCGGGCTGCCCGGCTGCAACCGGACGTTGTCCACGCTGCTGTTCCAGATCTGCGCGGCCTGGGCGAAGTTGGTCGCGAACTGGCCGGCGCGGCTGGCGTCGTAGTAGATCGTGGTCACTGCGGCTGAGGCCGGCGCGGTGGCCACGACCTGGACACCGATCAGCGACAGGATGGCGGTGACCGTCGCGAGGATCGCCCGGACGGTGCGTTGTCTCGGCATGGCATGGCTCCTTGGAAACGGGCCGCGATACCGGTTGGTATCGACCGGTATCGCTCACCGTAGGCCACTTTGATCGATGTACGCCTATCCCGTTTCGCTCATAGTGCGGTACGCCGATCGAGCCTCGCGGCACACCCGGGAGCCGGGCCCGACGTGACGACTCGCACAGCACGGACCCCCGGCAGCCGACCACCGCTTGAAGAAGTCTTCAATTGTTCACATGACAGTACCGCTGTACCAGAAGAAGGCCGAGTTCTTCCGGATGCTCGGCCACCCGGTGCGGATCCGGGTGCTCGAGTTGCTCGGCGAGCGCCCCCGCCAGGTGCGCGAACTACTCGCCGAGATCGACGTCGAGGCGTCGAACCTGTCCCAACAGCTCGCGGTGCTACGCCGGGCCGGGATCGTGGTCTCCAGCCGGGACGGCTCCGCGGTCACCTACGCCCTGGCCGGGCCGGACGTGGCGGACCTGATGCGCGCCGCCCGGCGGATCCTCACCGAGATGCTGGTCGACCAGACCGAGTTGCTGGCCGAACTGCGGCAGGCGTCGACCCGCGCCCCGTCGGGTCGCGGGTGAACGCCGTGGCCGAGGTGCGCCGGCTGCTGCCGCAGGCCGCCGACTGGCGGGCGGTCCGCCGGCAGCCGGGCCGGGATCTGCTGGCCGGGCTCACCGTGGCGGTCGTGGCCCTGCCGCTCGCCCTCGGCTTCGGTGTCGCCTCCGGGCTGGGCGCCGCCGCCGGACTGATCACCGCAGTCGTCGCCGGTGCCCTCGCGGCGGTCTTCGGCGGGTCGAACCTGCAGGTCTCCGGACCCACCGGGGCGATGACCGTGGTGCTGGTACCGATCGTGGCGCAGTTCGGACCCGGCGGGGTGCTCACCGTCGGGCTGCTGGCCGGGCTGATCCTGATCCTGCTGGCGCTGGTCCGGGCTGGTCAGGTCGCCCGGTACATGCCGGCCCCGGTGATCGAGGGCTTCACCGCCGGCATCGCCGGGGTGATCCTGCTGCAGCAGATCCCGACGGCGCTCGGCGTGGAGGTCCATGGTGAGCGGGTGCTGCCGCTGGCCGGGCAGGCGGTGGCGGCGTTCGTCAGGCAGCCGCAGTGGCCGTCACTGCTGATCGCCCTCACCGTCGCCGCCGCCATGCTGGCCGGAGCGCGGTGGCGACCCACTGTGCCGTTCTCGCTGCTCGCGGTCGCCGCCGCGACCGTCACGACGGTGCTGTCCGGGTTGTCGGCGCCGACCATCGGCGCACTGCCGGCCACCCTGCCGGCACCGTCGCTGGCGTTCCTGGACCTGGCGGCGGTACCCGCCCTGGCGACCGCCGCGATCGCGGTGGCCGCCCTGGCCGCGCTGGAGAGCCTGCTGTCGGCGACCGTCGCCGACGGCATGTCGGTCGGGCAGCGGCACGACCCGGACCGGGAACTGTTCGGCCAGGGCGTCGCCAACCTGGTGACCCCGCTGTTCGGTGGGGTGCCGGCGACCGCCGCGATCGCCCGGACCGCCGTCAACGTCCGGGCTGGCGCCACCTCGCGGCTGGCCGCGCTGTCCCACGCGGTGATCCTGGCGGTGATCCTCGTCGCGGCGGCCCCCCTGGTCGCCCGGATCCCGTTGGCCGCGCTGGCCGGGGTGCTGATCGCCACCGCCGTCCGGATGGTCGAGGTGAGCGCGCTCACCGCGCTGGCCCGCGCGTCGCGCTCCGACGGGGCCGTCATGGCGCTGACCGCCGCGACCACCGTCCTGCTGGACCTGGTCACCGCCGTGCTGGTCGGGTTGGTCGTCGCCGGCGGCCTGGCACTTCGCAAGATCGCCCAGGCGGTACGGCTGGACCGGGTGCCGCTGGACACCGGCGACCACCGTGCCGAGGAGCAGGCGCTGCTGGCCGAGCACATCGTGGCGTACCGCCTGGACGGGCCGTTGTTCTTCGCCGCCGCCCACCGGTTCCTGCTGGAGTTGTCCGAGGTCGCCGACGTACGGGTGGTGATCCTGCGGATGTCGCGGGTGTCGACCATCGACGCCTCGGGCGCGATGGTGCTGCGCGACGTCGTGCAGCGGCTGGAACGGCGCGGCATCGCCGTCTACCTCTCCGGGTTGCGGCCCGGACACCACAGGGCGCTGACCGCGTTCGGGCTGCTGCCCCGGCTGGACGGACTCGGCCGGGTCTTCCCCGACACACCGGAGGCGATCGCCGCCGCCCGGACACAACTCGGCCACCCGGTCCCGGCCGAGGCCACCGGGGACGACCAGCCGACGGGATCGTGAACCACGGTGGGACGGGTCAGACGGGAGCGAGGACGAGCTCCAGGCCGCCCCTGTCGCGCACCGCCACCGGTACCGCATCGGCGGCCCCGGTCCCGCCGTACCACCGCACGATCCCCCCGCCTTCCCAGCACAGGGTCACCTGCTGCCGGCTGAGCAGCGAAAACTGCTTACCTTCGGCCCAGTTGTCATGGTCGATGACCGCCACCGGATCCTGAGTGGCCACGTTGCGGACCACCAGCCGACCGGGACCGGGCTGGTCGGGTACGACCACGGCGACGTCCGCGCCGCGCCGCAGCGGATACCAGTAGGTCGACGGCGTCGTCGACGCCGGGACCGGTTCGGCCAGCAGCCGGTTACCGACGCCGCCGCTCCACTGGTACGGGTAACCGTCGGCCTGAAACAGCAGCGGCCACGCGTACGGACCGAGCCAGTCGATGTGGAACGCGCCGTCCGTGGCGATCGGCGCGTAGCGGGGATCCCGGCGACCGTCCGGATCCGGGCCGACGATGCCGACCGTGCCGTTGCCGATCGGTCCCAGAGTCACCATTCCGGTGATGGCCGCCCGCCGGTCGAGGTAGATCGTCGGTGCCGGGGCGGTCGCGTCAGCGGCGACGGTGATCCGCGCCGCCTGTTGCTGGATCCCGGTGCCGCCGTCGCGGCCGACCCACTGGGCGCCGTACCGGCTGCCGGAGTCCGGCAGCGCGAACAGGGTGTACGTGCCGGGCCCGGGCACCGGCACGGTCACCCGCCCCTGGCTGTCGCTGCGCGCCGGACAGAAGTCCGGGAACGCGAAGGTCTTCACTACGGTGGCGAAGACGCAGATGCCGGCCAGCCGCCGGCCAGCCCGGTCGTGCACCTCCGTACGGATGCCGACGTCGGCGGACGCCGCAGCCGCGTCCGCCGACGGTGCCGAACCGGTCGGCGGGGCCGCTGCCGCAGGTGGTACGCACGAGACGGTGACGAGCAGGGTCGCCGCGAGAGTGTGAGCCAGAAGCGTCGATGGTGGGGGTGTCATACCGGTCCAACGTCGTCGGCGGCGGGACGTTACGCCCCGCCACCCGCGCTCGACTGGGTCACCCCTTGAGGCCGGTGTGTGCCAGGCCCTCGATGAACTGCCGCTGGGCGATGACGAAGACGATCAGCACCGGGATCGCGGTCAGCGACGCCGCCGACAGCTGCACGTTCCACATCGGCCCGCCGTACGCGTCGACGAACTGGGTCAACGCCTGCGGCAGGGTGAACTTCTCCGGGGTGGACAGGAAGACGATCGGCTCCAGGTAGAGGTTCCAGCTGTGCAGGAAGGTGAAGATCGCCACCGCGCCCAGCGCCGGGCGGGCCAGCGGCAGCGCGATCCGCCAGAAGGTGGCGAACCGGCCGAGCCCGTCGACCCGGGCCGCCTCCTCCAGCTCCCCGGGCAGGGCCAGGAAGAACTGCCGCATGATGAAGGTGGCCAGCACGCTCGGCGCGCCGAAGATCGGCACCAGGATCAGCGGCCAGTGGGTGTCGATCAGGCCCAGTTGGTTGAACATCTGGAACAGCGGGACGATCGTCACCTCGCTGGGGATCAGCAGGCCGAGCAGAACCAGCAGGAACAGCCCGTTCTGGCCCCGGAACCGGATCCGGGCGAAGGCGTAGCCGGCCAGTGACGACACCGCCAGGGTGCCGACGGTGACCACGGCGGCGATGTACGCGCTGTTCCAGTACTGCTGGGCGAACGGCTGCAGGGTGAACACGTCACGGTAGGCGGCGAAGCTGACATCGGTCGGCCACAGCGCCGGCGGGAAGGCGAAGATCTGGCTCACCGGCTTCACCGACGAGGTGACCATCCACCAGGTCGGGAAGACGAACGGCACGGCCAGCACCAGCAGTACGCCGTACAGGGCGAGCTTCGCCCGTGGCGAGAGGCTACTGCTCATGGAACACCCATCTCCTACGCATCTGCCACTGCACCACGGTCAACGCCAGCACGATGCCGAACAGCAGCACCGACAGGGTGGCCCCGTAGCCGAAGTGATGGAACTGGAACGCCTGCTGGTACAGGTAGTAGACGAGCACCGTGGTCGAGTTGCCCGGCCCGCCCTGGGTGAGCACGGCGATCTGCGCGAACACCTGCAACGAGCCGACCACCGTGATGATCGAGGTGAGCAGGATGGTCGGGCTGATCAGCGGTACGGTGATCCGCCGGAACCGGGTCCACCGGCTGGCGCCGTCGACCCGGGCGGCCTCGTACAGTTCGCCCGGCACGCCCTGCAGCGCGGCCAGGAACAGCACCATGTTGAGTCCGACGTTCTTGACCACCTGCACGACGATCACCGAGATCATGGCGGTCAGATCGCCGCGCAGCCAGTTCGGACCGTCGGCGCCGACCGTGTCGAGCACACCGTTGACGCCGCCGTTGTCCTGCAGCAGGAACCGCCAGACGATGGTCCAGGCGACCAGTGACACCACCACCGGCGAGAAGAACAGCGTCCGGAACACGACAGTGCCGCGCAGCCTCTGGTTGAGCAGCACCGCCAGCAGCAGCGCCAGGCTCAGGTTGACCAGCACCAGGCCGACCGAGAACAACACGGTGGCCCGAAGCACGCCGGGCAGGCCGGGGTCGGCGGCGAGTTGCCGGTAGTTGTCCGTGCCGGTGAACTCGAAGGTACCGGCCAGCACGTTCCACTCGTGCAGGCTGTACCAGCCGACCAGGCCCAACGGCACCAGCACGAACAGCGCGGTGCCGATCAGCTGCGGGGTGACGAACAGGTAGCCGGCCGCCTGGTCCCGACGCCGGGTGGTCCACCAGGCGGGCCGGGCCACCGCCGTCGACCGGGCCGGCATCACCCGGCCAGCAACGGTTCGATCGCCGTGCAGACCCCGGCGAGGACGCCGGCCACGTCCGCGTCGGCCTGCCACATCGGGTCGAGCGCGGAGCGGACCGCCTGGTTGATCTCGGCGCTGTCGGTGTGGCTGGGCTTGACCACGCCGTCCGCGATGCCGTCGATGACGACCTGCTGCAGCTGCTGCGGGGTGAGCAGCGGGTTGGTCTGCGCCAGGGTGTCGGCGGTCAGCAGCGACTGCCGGGGCGGCGGGAAGAACTGCGCCAACTTGGCCGAGTTCTCCGGGTTGGTCAGGAAGCCCAGGAAGTCGGCGGCGACCTCAGGGTGGGGACCGCGCTGCAGTGCCGCGACCCCGGCCTGGCCGATCACCGCGTACTCGCCGGCCGGGCCGGCGGGCAACGGCAGCAGATCCCAGTCGAATCCGTCGTCCTCGAGCAGCGAGGCGCGGGAGATCTGGGTGACGGTCAGCGCGGCCTCCCCGGCGAAGAAGTCCGCGCTGGTGCCCGGTCCGGGCAGCGCGTCGGCGGTGAAGATCGCCTCGTGCAGGAAGGTCATCGCGTCGACCATCGCCGGGTCGGTGAAGCCGCACTCGCGCCCGTCGTCACTCCAGGCCTCGGCACCCCAGCCGGTCCACAGCGTCGACAGGTTGTCCCAGCCCTGGTAGTCGAAGTCCCGGATGACCAGGCCGGCCCGGTCGGTGGCGGAGTTGACCGCCACAGCGGTGTCGATCGCGTTGGCCCAGGTCCATTCCCCCGCCGCGAGCTGCGCGGCCGGGTCGGGCCGACCGGCCTCGGAGATCAGGTCGCGGTTGACGAACACGCCGAACGGCGACGTCGAGAACGGGTACGCATAGAGGGTGTCCCCGTCGCGCCACAGCGCGGTGGCCGAGTCGACCAGGTCGTCGGCGTCGGTGACCACGTCGTCGAGCGGGGCGAGCGCGCCGGAGGTGACGAAGTCCGGTGCCGAGCTTTCGAAGATCCAGGCCAGGTCCGGCGGGTTCCCGCCGGCGATCTGCGTGGTCAGCGTGGTGGTGTAGTTCTCGAACGGCAGCGGGTCGAAACTGATCTCGGCGACGTCGGGATGGTCGGCCAGGTAGGCGTCGGCGATCTCGTCGAACAACGCGAGGTGCGCCTCGTTGGCCGACCAGATCGTCATCCGCAGCGACACCGGCCCGTCGGAGCTGTCGGTGTCACCGCCACCGCAGGCGGCGACGCCGAGCAGGCTGGCCGCCAGGGCCGCGGTCGCTATCCGGTTCCTCATGTCGTGGGGTCCTTCCTCAGGTGACGGGTGAGGTCAGTAGCCGGTCACGTCCGGCCAGCGCCGTTCGACACCGGCGGCGTCCAGCCGGGCGGAGAAGTCGGCGAGCAGGTCGGTGTCGGCGCGCACCGCGTGGGGCTCGACCCGCCGGTCCAGGCAGTACGCGGCGAGGGCGCCGGCGACCTCGCCGACGTTCCACTCGACCGGGTGCAGCCGGTACGCGCCGTTGGTGATGTGGGTGGTGCCGATGTTCTTGCCGGCCGGTAGCAGGTTGCGCATCCGCTGCGGGAGCAGCGCGCCGAGCGGGATCTCGAAGGGACACGCGGCGACGTCGACGTAGTTGTCACCGCCGGTGGAGGGGTGCAGGTCGATGCGGTACATGCCGACGCCGACCGGGTCGGGGTAGCGCACCGCGCCCTTGTCGCCACGTACCGCCAGCGACAGATCCTGTTCGACGACGGTGTACTCGGACCGGATCCGGCGGGACTCCCGGATGTAGGGGGCCTGGGCGAGGCCGTCGGTGCCGCCGGTGACGTCGCCGCGCAACCGCAGCCCGGGGAAACCGGTGCCGCCGTCGGGGCGGGGTGCCTCGGTCTGCAGCCAGTAGAGCACGCTGCGGGACAGCTCCCGGGCGGCGGCGAGGTGGTGCGCCGGGTCGGGCACGTCGATCACCGGCGACTCGAAGTAGTCGATCATCGGCCAGTTGACCAGGCAGATGTCGCTGGCGTACGCCCCGGGGCGGAACATCCGACGCGCCGCGATCCGCCGGAACGTCCACAGGTTGCCGTCGCCGGGGCTGAGCCGCTGATCGGCGACGACGGTGAGCGGGTCGTCGTCGGGGTTCGGGGTGAAGCTGCGCTGCCCGATCTGCAGGGTACGGGGGTTGGGTGAGCGCCACGACAGCATCCGGTCGCCCCAGAACGGCGGCTGGTAGTCGCGCCAGAACCCGTACCGGGCCGGCCGGTCGACGGTGTGGTCGCCGTCGACGTGGTCGATGGCGAAGCACACCGACACGGCCTGCATGTTGGTCGGGTCGGCCACGTCCGGGGCACTGGGTTCGCCGGTGTCGGCCCGCGACTCGAAGCCGGTGACGTACTCGGTGCCGGTCAGTGGCAGCAGTTCACCGGTCTCCGTCGCGTCCAGCACGTACGGCGCGGTCAGGGTGATCTCGCCGCCGCCGTCGCGGTGTGCGACGGTGACCGCAGTGACCCGGTCGCCGTCGGTGTCGGCGGCCACCGGTCGGTACGGCTGCAGTACCCGCAGCTGTCCGGATCCCCGGTACGGCGCCAGCATCGCCTCGATGACCGCGACGGCCACCCGGGGCTCGTGGCAGAGCCGGCTGACGTGACCCCCGCCAGGGTTCAGTTCGGGGTGGGCACGGGCCGCCTCGGTCAGCGGGTAGTGCCGCCGGTAGTAGGCCCGGATGCCGTCGCGCAGCGCGCGGTAGCTGGCGGTTACCCCGAACCGTTCCACCCAGGAGTGCTCGTCCGGCGGGACGGCCTGACTGGTCAGCTGCCCACCGAGCCAGTCGTGTTCCTCGGTGAGCAGCACCGTCCGGCCGGCGCGCAGCGCACCGAGCGCGGCGGCGACCCCGCCGAGTCCGCCGCCGACGACCAGGATGTCGCAGCCGTGTTCCGTCACTGTGCCGGGTTCCTTCCGGTTGGCGGCGCCAGGGTGGTGCCGGGTACCTCTTCGCAGGGCAGCAGCCGCTGCACCGGCCCGGAGCCGCCGATCAGTCCGGTGAGGACCTCGACGGCCTGCCAGCCCATCTGCTGACGGGGAATCCGGAAGCCGGTGAAGTCCAGGTCGGTGCTGGCCGGGCGGGTCGGGTCGCCGAGAGCGACGATGGACAGATCACCCGGAACGTCCAGACCGCGGTGCCGGGCCTGGGCGGCGATCGCGACGCCGTCGGCGTACTCCTCGACGAAGACCGCGGTGGACGTGCCGGCGATGACCGTGTCGAGCACGGCGCCCGGGTCGCGGCCGGCGGTCTGCTCGTGCCGCCATTCGGCACCGGCGGCGACGGCGGCGGCACGGAAACCACGCATCCGGTCGGCGTGCGATTCCGGCCCCTCCCCCTGTCCCAGGTAGGTCAACCGGCGGTGGCCCATCGCAACGGCACGTCGGACGAGCCCGGCGGTGGCCGCGGGGTAGTCGGCGCCGACACACGGCACCGGGCCGCCGGCGTCGTCGCGGCGGCCGACGGAGACGAACGGCGGCCCGTCGGCCAGCAACCTGGTCAATTCGACTCGGTCGAGCTGGCGGCCGAGCAGGATGGCACCGTCGGCCAGCCGCAGCCGGTTGTCCTGGTGGAGCAGCCGACGGCGCCCGTCGACGACCGGCGCGCTGGTGAGCAGCAGCAGATCACAACCGAGGTGCTCGGCGCTCTGTTCGATGCCGAGCAGAAACAGGTGGTAGAAGTCGCCCGTACTACTGGGGAAGACCGGCTCGGAGGTGAACACGCCGAGGATTCGGTTGTGCCGGTCGGCGAGCCGGCGGGCGACCGGATCGGCGACGTAGCCGGTAGCGCGGATGGCGGCGAGTACCCGCTCGCGGGTCTCCGGGGCGATGCGCACGTCGGCGTCGGCCCGGCCGTTAAGGACCAGGGACACCGTCGCCTGGCTGACGCCGGTCATCCGGGCGATGTCCTGCTGGGTCACCCGCCTACGGGATCCGGTCACGCTGAGTACCCGCCCATTCTCTGCTAATACGCATTAGCGGCTGTCGTGAGTCACAGCCTGGACCCTGCCAGGCGCTCGCGTCAACCCCTGATGAATAGATCGTCGGGTATCGAAGTTGCGGTGATAATTCGTATTAGCTCCTTGACGCCACGCCGCCGGCCACACCAGACTCAAGCCACCCGAGGGCTCGGCCGGCCGTCCCGCCTCACCTGACTGCCAGTAACGACGCCATGGACTCCCCCGGTCCACGGCCCACGTGTCGGAAAGGCCACCCCATGCGTCCGCACCCTCACCCGCAAGCCTCGCCCGGGTCGACACCACCAGACCTGGGCGGCATCGACCGACGCCGGCTGCTGCGCGGCGCGAGCCTGCTCGGCGCCGCGACCCTGTCCGGCGGCGTCGGCGCGCTCGCCGCCACCGCCGGACCCGCGGTCGCCGCGCCCGCCGGATTCCCCAGCTACGCCTATCTCGGACAGCCGCTGGACCACGCCAACCTGCGCTACAACCCGACCGGTGAGCTGATCTTCCCCTGCGTACGTGGGGTGTACGACCGGATCAGCGGCGGATTGGCCCGGTACTACCTCTACTACGCCCCGCACGACAGGCCCGGCGGGATCTGCCTGGCCTACGGCAACTCCCTCGCCGGCCCGTTCACCGAGTACGCCGGCAACCCGATCGTCCGGCGCGACTGGTCACCGCACTACTCGGTCGAGCACGTCTCGTCACCGCATGTGCTGTGGAACACCGCGACCCGGCAGTTCTACCTCTACTTCCACGGCGACAACGACACCACCCGACTGGCGATCTCGAACGACGGCGTGCACTTCACCTACTACGGGGTGGTGCTGTCCACGGCGATGGTCCCGAACATCACCGAGTCGTCGTACGCCCGGGTCTTCGAGCACAGCATTCCCGCCCTGGGCAGCCGGTACGTCATGGTCTACATGGGATACCACCAGGTCCGACCGGGCTACCGGAAAATCTTCTGGGGCTGGTCGGCCGACGGCCGCAGATGGCAGTTCGACCCGCAGCCGCTGATCAGCCCGGCCGGCGACGGCGAGAGCGACCTGAGCGGCGCGCACCTGCTGCACCGCAACGGCACCACGTACGTGGTGTACCACGGCGGGTCCGGCCGGATGTACCTGACCGAGGTGGGCAACAACTTCGACCGGGAGATCCACCTCGGGGTGTTCCACGCACCGTTGACCGGCGCACCCGACAACCGCCGATCGGCGGCGCCAGCGTTCGGCACCGACCGCGGCCGGTGGTACATGTTCTACGAAGCCGGCCAGCGGGGCAGCACCAGGATCGCGGTGGCCCGGGCGATGTGACAGCCGTCCAAAGCTACCGCTGGCTGGTGGGGTGAGGGGCGCCCCCGTTCCGCGCCCCTCACCGCACCAGCGGCATCGAGGTCGGCCACTCCAACGGGTTGGTCAACCTCAAGTCGTGATCGTATACTGACTCGGCGTATGGTCATCAACCGATATTAACCGACAGCGCCAACGTGGCTAATCTTAGCTGTAGTTCCCAACCAGATCTTAGCTGTAGTTCCCCAGATCTCAGCTGCACATCCGACGGAGGTAGCCGTGACGGGCGGCACCACCCCCCCTGGCGGATCGGGATCCAGCCTGGCCGACAAGCTCAACCTGCTCTTCGAGACGGTCCGGCCGGCCCGCCGCGACCCGTACACCTCACGGGAGGTGGCCGATGCCATCCGGGACCGGGGCGGCTCCATCTCCGACGTGTACATCTGGCAGCTGCGCACCGGGCGGCGGACCAACCCGACCAAGGAGCATCTGGAGGCGCTCGCTGACTTCTTCGACGTGGACCCGGCGTACTTCTTCGACCGGCGCCGCTCCGGCGAGATCGAGCGGGACCTGCATGCGCTGCAGGCGATGCGCAACCTCAAGGTACGCGCGGTGGCGACCCGGCTGAGCGCGCTGCCCGAGGCGCAACTCGACGCGGTCGGCGACATCCTCGACCGGGTGGTCCAGGCGCTGGAGAACCGTCACGCCGAGGGCGGCCCCGGTGCCGACGGACGGCAGAACCTGTGATCGTCATGCAGTGGCGACGGACGGACCAAGCTGAGGGAAGCACGGACATGAAGTCATCCCCGCTGCGCCGGACCTGCCGCGACCGGCTGCGTCAGCTCGAGGAACAGGGCCTGCGGATGCCCCGGCCGTTCGACGCGCCACAACTGTGCCAGCGGGTCGGTGCCGTGCTCGGCCAGCGGATCACCCTGGTCGGCGTGCCGATGCCCGCCGGGGCCCCGTTCGGCCTGACCTTCTTCACCGACGCCGGTCACGTCGTCGCCTACGAGGAACGCACCAGCCGGGTGCACCGGGACCACATCATCGCCCACGAGATCGGCCACATCCTGCTCGGCCACCGCGCCCTCGCCCTCGACGACCAGCAGGCCAGCCAGCTGCTGATGCCGGCGCTGCGCCCCACCCTGGTGCACCGGGTACTCGCCCGCACCGGGGTGTACAGCCGGGGCGAGGAGCAGGAAGCCGAGATGATGGCGACCATCCTGCTGGAGGCCGCCGCCCGCGAGACCGACCTCGGATCGGCACCCGCCCGCGACGATGCCGGGCCGGTCACCGACGCCGCGTTGGAGGCCCGGCTGCGGCACGGGCTCGAACCACCGCCCCGGTGAGCGCCGATGGACATCCCGCTGTACGCGGTCTGCGCCGCCGCCGGCTGGCTCGCCTTCGGCTACAAACTGGGTGACCTGCGGCGGGACCGCGACAACCGGGTGCTGCGGGCGATGGTGTACGCCTTCTGTTCGTTCGCCGCCGGAGTGACCGTCGCCGTCCGCCCGGTCGCCGAGGCGGTGGACCGGATCACCGGGCTGCCGAACCTCGCCAAGCTGCTGGCGCACGCCGGAGTGATGGGGGTCGCGGCCAACTCCGAGATCCTGCTGCTGTTCCTGGCCCTGCCGCCGGCGGTCGCGGCCCGCCGGGTCCGGCGTCGGGTGATCGCCTCGATGACCGCGTTCGGGCTGCTCACCGTACTCTGGGCGACCACGTTGGCCGGTGCCGCACCGGTCCGGTTGGTGGTCGAGGACGCCGCTCATCCGGCGGTCGCCGGCTACCTGGTCGTCTACCTGATCGTCTTCGTCTGCTACGCCGCCGACCTGGCCCGGCTCTGCTGGCGCTTCTCCCTGGTCACGCCACGTCGGTGGCTCCGTCGCGGGCTGCGGATCACCGCGTTCGGCGCGACCGCCGCGCTACTGTACTGCGCCACCAAGGCCGGTTACCTGGTCGCCTACCGGGTCGGCCGGGAACCGGCCGGCGAGCCGCAGATCGCGGCGGTCCTGGTGACCGTCGGTGCGCTCAGCATGCTGATCGGTCTCACCCTGCCGACCTGGGGTCCCGCCATGGACACCGGGCGGACCTGGTTGCGGCGGCACCGGTCGTGGCGGCGGTTGGCACCCCTGTGGCGGGCGGTCAGCGCGGCGCAACCGCACCTGGTCCTCGACGACCGGGCCCACCACCGGCGGGTGGCCCTGCGCGACATCGACTACGCGCTGCACCGCCGGATCACCGAGATCCGGGACAGCCGGCTGGCGCTGCGCCCGTACATCGACCGCCGGATCGCGCCGACGGCCGACCGGCTGGCCGCAGCCGCCGGCCTGACCGGCCCCGACCGCACGGCGCTGGTCGAGGCGGCGATGATCGCCGCCGGAGCGCGGCAGGCCGCAACCGGCACGCCGGTGCGGGAGCCGGACTTCTCCGAGCCGCACGATCCGCCGAACGGCTATCCTGGCGAAATCGCCTGGTTGAGTCGGGTGACCGAATGGTTCAGCCGCTCCCCGCTGGTCGACCAGGTGCTGGCCGCCGCCGCGTCGTCGCCCGAGCCACGGCCCGCGCCACCACCGCCACACCGATCCTGAACGGGGCCTTCGTGCAGCCGCACCGCTACGCCAACCTCCGACGTAACCGATACGCCAACCTGCGGCGAATCCGTGCCCTCGACCCGCAACTCGACTACCTCGAGATCTATCAGACGATGGTGCGCCACGAGTTTCCGTGGGACAGCAAACTCGGCCTGAACCTGGCGTTCAACCGGTCCTTCTCGCTGCCCCGGGTCGCCGCCGTGCACGTGCGCACCGGGGAGCTGCTGCACCACACCCGCAAGCGGATCGACGACACCGGACTGCTGATGTACGAGATGATGCTGCACGGTCTCGACGCCCCGCGGGGTCGCGACGCGATCCGGCGGACCAATCAGATCCACCGCCACTACGACATCGCCGACGACGACTATCGCTACGTCCTCGGTTGTCTGGTGGTCGTCCCGATCCGCTGGCTGGAGCGGTACGGCTGGCGGCGGCCCTGCTGCCATGAACGGACCGCCACCTACCACTACTATCGCGAACTGGGTCGACGGATGGGCATCCGGGACATCCCGGGCTCCTTCGACGAGTTCGCCACCTGGTTCGACGACCACGACCGGACGCATCTGCGCTACAACGACGACGCCGCGTCGATCGAGCGGGCCACCCGGGCGCTGCTGCGCGGGAAGATCCCACGGCCGCTCGCGCCGTTCGGTGACGCGTTGGTCGCCGCCTTCTACGACGACCGACTGCGGGCCGCGACCGGGGTGGCCACGCCGAACCCGGCGGTACGCGCGGGTCTGCACGCCGGGCTGCTGCTACGCGCCGCGCTGCTGCGCTGGGCCGGCCGACCGCGTCGGACCCCGCTGTTCGCCGACGGTATCCACACACCCACGTATCCGGACGGGTACGACATATCCCGGCTCGGCCCGGTCGCGACGGAACCCGGCCACCGCACCGAGGAATCGTCGTAGTCGAGCAGACACGATTAGTCGACCATGTTTGGTGGATGTGGTCACAGTCCGGGTACGGGTCCGACCATCAGCGCGACGCACCCTTAACATCCCGTGCATGACGGTGCCATCCGAGAGCCTCGACCCGGCCGTTGGATTCCCGCCGGCCACGCCGGACGACTGGCGACGGCTCGCGCTCGGCGTCCTGCGCAAGTCGGGCGCCGCCGGCCCGGACACCCCGGCCGAGCATGTGGACGAACTGCTGGCCACCACCACCTACGACGGCATCCGCCTCGCCCCGCTGCACACCCGGCCGGCGGCCCCACCGGACGTCGGGGTGCCCGGGACCGCACCGTACGTGCGCGGGGCCCAGGCCCGACGCGACGGCGGCGGCGCGGGCGGCACCGACCCGGCCGAGACGGTGGCCGGCTGGGACGTCCGGCAACGGTACGCCGACCCGGATCCGAAGGCGGTCCGGGAGGCGATGCTGACCGACCTCGCCAACGGCGCCACCTCGGTCTGGATCGACCTGACCGCCGGTGGCCTGCACCCGTCCGACCTGCCGGAGGTGCTCGACGGGGTCCACCTCGAGCTGGCCCCGGTGGTGCTCGACGCCGGCGCGGACAGCGTCGCCGCGGCCAAGGCGCTGCTCGCGCTCGCCGACGACCGGGGTGTCGAACGTGGTGCCCTGGCCGGCTGCCTGGGCACCGACCCGCTCGGCTGGCAGGCCCGCACCGGCCAGCCCGGTGACCTCGCGCAGCTCGGCGTCCTCGCCGGGTACGCCGCCCGGTCACCGGGCCTGCGCGCGGTCACTGTGGACGTGACCGCATACCACGACGCCGGTGGCAGCGACGCCCAGGAAATCGGCTGCGCCCTGGCCACCGGGCTGGCCTACCTCCGGGCGCTCACCGACGCCGGGCTCGACCTGCCGGCCGCCTTCGGGCAGCTGGAGTTCCGCTTCGCCGCCACCACCGACCAGTTCGCCACCATCGCCAAGCTGCGCGCCGCGCGGCAGGCCTGGGCCCGCGTCGGGCAGCTCTGCGGCGTACCCGAGGCGGGTCGGCAGCGTCAGCACGCGGTCACCTCCGCAGCGATGATGACCGCCCGGGACCCGTGGGTGAACATGCTGCGCACCACAGTGGCCTGCTTCGCCGCCGGGGTCGGCGGGGCGGACGCGGTCACCGTCGCGCCGTTCGACGCCCGGCTGGGGCTGCCGGACGGCTTCGCCCGGCGGATCGCCCGCAACACCCAGTCGGTGCTGCTCGCCGAGACGCATCTCGGCCGGGTACTGGACCCGGCCGGCGGGTCCTGGTACGTCGAACAGTTCACTTCGGACCTGGCGGCGACCGCCTGGGACTGGTTCACCGAGATCGAGCGGGCCGGTGGTGCCGCCGCCGCGCTGTCCGCCGGGCTGATCGCCGACCGGATCGACGCGACCTGGCAGCGCCGGGCCGACAATCTGGCGCACCGACGGGACCCGGTCACCGGGGTCAGCGAGTTCCCCGATCTGGACGAGCGGCTGCCCGCCCGTACCCCGGCGCCCGTACCGCCCGGCGGCGGCCTGCCGCGACGGTTCCACGCCGAGGGGTTCGAGGCCCGGCGGGACCGGGCCGACGCGTACCTGGCGGCCACCGGCACCCGGCCGAGTGTCTTCCTGGCCACCCTGGGACCGCTCGCGGCGCACAGCGCCCGCGCCGGTTTCGCCGGCAACCTCTTCGCCGCCGGTGGGATCGCCACCACCCGGGGCGGTGACCCGGCCGACGACCCGGCGGCGATCGCCGCCGCCTTCGCCGCCGACCCGTCCGCTGTGGCCTGCATCTGCGGCACCGACGCCAGCTACGCGGCGGCCGCGGCACCGCTGGCCGCCGCGCTGGCCGCCGCCGGGGCCCGGCGGGTCTGGCTGGCCGGTCGGCCCGGTGACCACGACCACGTCGACGGCTACCTGTACACCGGCTGCGACGCGACGGCCGTCCTCGACGCCACGTTCGACGACCTGGAGGTCCCCCGATGATCCCGGACTTCTCGCAGGCCACGCTGCTGCCGCAGGACGTTGCGGGCAACGCCGGCGGGCCGGCCGCGACACCGGGCCCGCAGCCGCCCGGGCCGACCTGGCACACGCCGGAGGGAATCGAGGTCGCGCCGCTGTACACCGCGGCGGACACCGCCGACCTGACCTTCCTGGACACGGTGCCCGGCGTCCCGCCGTACCTGCGCGGACCGTACCCGACGATGTACACCACCCAGCCGTGGACGATCCGCCAGTACGCCGGGTTCTCCACCGCCGAGGAGTCCAACGCCTTCTACCGGCGCAACCTGGCCGCCGGACAGAAGGGCCTGTCCATCGCCTTCGACCTGGCCACCCACCGGGGGTACGACTCAGACCACCCCCGGGTCGCCGGGGACGTGGGGATGGCCGGGGTCGCGGTGGACTCCATCCACGACATGCGCCAGCTGTTCGACGGCATCCCACTGGACCGGATGAGCGTGTCGATGACCATGAACGGCGCGGTGCTGCCGGTCCTGGCGCTGTACATCGTCGCCGCCGAGGAGCAGGGCGTACCGCCGGAGAAGCTCACCGGGACCATCCAGAACGACATCCTCAAGGAGTTCATGGTCCGCAACACCTACATCTACCCGCCGGGGCCGTCGATGCGGATCATCTCCGACATCTTCGCCTACACCTCGGCACGGATGCCCCGGTTCAACTCGATCTCCATCTCCGGCTACCACATCCAGGAGGCCGGGGCGACCGCCGATCTGGAGCTGGCGTACACCCTCGCCGACGGCGTCGAGTACCTGCGGGCCGGGCAGACCGCCGGGCTGGCAGTGGACACCTTCGCGCCCCGGCTGTCGTTCTTCTGGGCGATCGGGATGAACTTCTTCATGGAGGTCGCCAAGTTGCGGGCCGCCCGGCTGCTGTGGGCCCGGCTGGTCCGCGACGCCGGCGCCACCAACCCGAAGTCGTTGAGTCTGCGCACCCACTGCCAGACCTCCGGTTGGTCACTGACCGCACAGGACGTGTTCACCAACGTGGTCCGCACCTGTGTGGAGGCGATGGCGGCCACCCAGGGGCACACCCAGTCGCTGCACACCAACGCCCTGGACGAGGCCCTGGCGCTGCCGACCGACTTCTCCGCCAGGATCGCCCGCAACACCCAGTTGCTGCTGGCTCAGGAGTCCGGCACCAACCGGGTGATCGACCCGTGGGGTGGCAGCTACTACCTGGAACGGCTCACCCACGACCTGGCCGGGCGGGCCTGGCAGCACATCCAGGAGGTGGAGGCCGCCGGTGGCATGGCCCGGGCGATCGACGAAGGGCTGCCAAAGCTGCGGATCGAGGAGGCCGCCGCCCGTACCCAGGCCCGGATCGACTCCGGCAGGCAACCGGTGATCGGGGTGAACCGGTTCCGGCCGGACGCCGACGAGCCGATCGAGGTGCTCAAGGTCGACAACACGGCGGTACGGGCCGCGCAGCTGGAAAAGCTGCGGCGGCTGCGCGCCGAGCGGGACGGGGCGGCGTGTGACGCTGCGCTGGCGGCGCTGACCCGCGCCGCCGACGCCGGACCCGACGCCGGCGGTGACGGGCTGTCCGGCAATCTGCTCGCGTTGGCGGTCGACGCCGCGCGGGCCGGTGCCACCGTCGGGGAGATCTCCACCGCGCTGGAGCAGGTGTACGGCCGGCACGCCGCGCAGATCCGTACCATCAGCGGGGTGTACCGACAGGAGGCGGGCGCGGTGGCCGGGATCGACCGGGCCCGGGCGGCGACCGACGCGTTCGCCGTCGCCGAGGGACGCCGGCCCCGGATCCTGGTCGCGAAGATGGGCCAGGACGGGCACGACCGGGGGCAGAAGGTGGTCGCCACCGCCTTCGCCGATCTCGGCTTCGACGTCGACGTGGGTCCGCTGTTCCAGACCCCGGCCGAGGTCGCCCGGCAGGCCGTCGAGGCCGACGTGCACCTGGTCGGTGTCAACTCCCTCGCCGCCGGGCATCTGACCCTGGTGCCGGCGCTGCGCGACGAGTTGGCCGCCCTCGGCGGGGACGACATCATGGTGATCGTCGGCGGGGTGGTGCCGCCGCAGGACTTCGAGGCGCTGCGCGCAGCCGGTGCGGCGGCGATCTTCCCGCCCGGCACGGTGCTGGCCGACGCCGCGGTGGACCTGCTCGCCGAGCTGTCCCGTCGGCTGGGGCACGACACCGCCGAGGCCGGATGACCGGCGGACGACGTGCGCCGGCACCGGTGGCCGACTACGTCGCCGGGGTGCGGGCGGGGGCACCGGCGTGGCTGGCCCGGGCGATCACCCTGGTCGAGTCGACCCGGCCGGACCACCGGGCACACGCCCAGCAGGTGCTGGTGGCGCTGGCCCCGTACGCCGGGCAGGCCCGGCGGGTCGGGGTGACCGGCGTACCCGGGGTCGGCAAGTCCACCTTCATCGACGCGCTCGGGTCCCGGCTGACCGGCGACGGGCACCGGGTCGCGGTGCTGGCCGTCGACCCGTCGTCGGCCCGTAGCGGCGGCAGCATCCTCGGCGACAAGACCCGGATGGCCCGGCTGGCCGCCGACCCGGCCGCGTTCGTCCGCCCCTCGCCGACCGCCGGCACGCTCGGCGGGGTGGCCCGCGCCACCCGGGAAGCGATGGTGGTGGTGGAGGCCGCCGGCTACGACGTGGTGCTGGTGGAGACCGTCGGGGTCGGACAGTCCGAGACCACCGTTGCCGAGATGGTCGACACGTTCCTGCTGCTCACCCTGGCCCGCACCGGTGACCAGTTGCAGGGGATCAAAAAGGGTGTGCTGGAGCTCGCCGACGTCGTGGTGGTCAACAAGGCCGACGGCGCGCACGCGGCCGAGGCCCGGTCCGCCGCACGTGAGCTGGCCGGGGCGTTACGGATGCTGCGCGGCGGGCACGACGACTGGACCGTCCCGGTGCTCACCGCCAGCGGCCGGGACGGGACCGGGCTGGCCGAGGTGTGGCAGCAGGTGACCGCCCACCAGGACCGGCTGCGGGCCAGCGGTGAGCTGGACCGGCACCGCCGGCAGCAGCAGCTGCGCTGGGTCTGGGCGATGGTGCGCGACGGGCTGCTGGACCAGCTGCACGGGCATCCGGCGGTGGTCGCGCTGACCCCGCAGACCGAGAAGCGGGTGCTCGCCGGGGAGATCACCCCCGCGCAGGCCGCGGCGCAACTGCTGGCGGCGTTCACCGGCCCGGCCGGCGGCGGCACCGACCGGTCGAGCGACCAGGGCTGACCGGCGGCTGATCGCCCCGGTCGAGCGGCCAGGGCTGACCGACGGTCGATCGGGCCGGGGCGACCGGACGCTGATCAGCCCGGCTGCGGACCGGGCAGGATCCGGCGCAGCTGGCCGGGCACCGCCAGGCGGCGACGCCACTCCCGGGGGTAGCCGACCGACACCTCCTCGAAGCGCACGCCGTCGTAGACGGTGGTGCGCGGGATGTGCAGGTGGCCGTAGACCATCACCGCCGCCCGGTACCGCAGGTGCCAGTCGGCGGTCCGGTCGGTGCCGCACCACATGGCGAACTCCGGGTAGCGCAGCACGTCCATCGGCGTCCGGACCAGCGGGTAGTGGTTGATCAGGACGGTGGGCAGTTGCGGTCCCACCTCGGCGAGACGCTCTTCGGTCTCCGCCAACCGTCGCCAGCACCACTGCTCCCGGGTTGGGAACGGGTCCGGATGCAGCATCGCCTCGTCGGTGCAGACGATGCCGGTGCGGTGGGCGTACGCGAGCCCTTCCGCCTTGGTGCCGGTGCCCGGTGGCAGAAAGCTGTAGTCGTACAGGGTGAACAACGGTGCCACCGCCGCCGGTCCGCCGGCACCGGACCAGATCAGGTACGGGTCCTCCGGGGTCCGCACGTCGAGCGACCGGCAGAGGTCAACCAGGTGCGCGTAGCGCTCCACGCCGCGCAGCTGTACCGGGTCGTGCGCGGTGGTCCACAGTTCGTGGTTGCCCGGCGACCAGATCACCTCGGCGAACCGCTCGCGCAGCGTGGCCAGCGCCCACCGCACGTCGGCGATCGTCTCGGCGACGTCGCCGGCGACGATCAGCCAGTCCTGCGGCGCCGGCGCCGCCAGGTCGGCGACGATCTGGCGGTTCTCCGGGTACGCGATGTGCAGATCGCTGATCGCCCACAGCGTCGGTGCCGTCCCTGTGGCCTCCCCGTCGCCGCCGGTCTGCCGTACCGTCACCGTGGCCGCCCTCCCGTCCGCGTTCCGTGTCCGGTCCACCACCGGTGTCGATCATCCGGTACGCGGCCGCCGAGCGGTAGCCCGCCCGCCGAGCGATGTCGGCAAGGGTCACGCCGGCCCGGGGCCGCCACCACGACCGGCGACACCCGCGCTGGCCGCCACCACCACCCGATTCTCGCCGCGCAGCCGGACGTCGGGCTCCGGCTCGGCGGCCCGGGCCGCCCCGGACCGCTCGGGTGTCTCGTTGCCGTCGGTCCGGCGGTCACCGCGACCGACCAGATGCAGCCGGCCGTCCTCGTCGAATCGGCCCAGGTCCCCGCTGCGGTAGAGCAGCTCACCCGGAATCTCCGGGAACGGGTTGGCGACGTACCCAGCGGCGGCGCGCCATGCCGTGCCGTGCCGGCCGGCGCCGACGCCGGCGCCACCGATCAGGATGGCGCCGGTGGCACCGGGCGGCAGCAGCCGCAGCCGGTCGTCGGCGACGAGCAGGTGGCAGTTGTCGACCGGCTGGCCGACCGGGATGGCGTCGCCGTCGGTCTCACCCACCCGGTGGTAGGCGACGGCGGCCGTCCCGACCGGACCGTACCCGGTGCTGACCTCGACCTGCGGCAGCAGGCGTCGCAGTCGGCGGGCACTGGCCGGCCGCAGCCCCGGGCCCGGCACCACGACATGACGCAGGCTGGCGAGACGCCCGGCGACCGCGGCGTCCCGCTCGATCGCCGCCACCATCGCGTCGAGCGTGTCCGGCTCCGTGTCGATCATCGTCACCTGCTCGGCCGCGACAACGGAGACCATGGTGGACAGATCCGGCCGGCCGGAGACGGGGGACGCCAGCACCAGCCGCCCGCCGGTGGTCAACGGCCAGATGAGGTTGCCGACCGACGGAGCGGGCCCGGGGCCGCCCGGCAGCACGACCTCACCGCCGGTGGCGGCGAAGAAGCGGGTCATGAAGTGCACCCGGTCCGTCAGGGCGACATGGCGACTGACGGTGCACCGCGGCACCCCGTCCGCGTCCGCGGTGACCAGGGCGTGCGCCAGGTCGTCGGGCGTCCCGGCCGGGTCCGGGCGCCGGCGGGATGAGGGGACCTGACCCGGCCGTACGTCGATCACGCGGGCGCCGGACAGCGCTGGGTCCCCGGACGGCGCGGCGGCGAGTACGGGCGCACCGGGTACCGATTCCAGCACGGACCGTAGCCTGGCCGGTGACCAGCGCGGATCGACGGTGACATGGACGGCCCCGATCTTGAGCAGCGCGAGACTGGCCACCGGCAGCGCCGGGCCGACGGCGAGCAGTACCGGCACCGGGTCGCCGGGCCGGACGCCGACCTCGGCCAGGGTCGCAGCCAGTCCGTTGGCGGCGTCGTCCAGTTCACGGTAGGTGAGGCGGCCTCCCGCGCCGCTGACGGCGACCCGCTGGGGATGGCGGTCCACCACCTGCTCGACCAGCAGGTGCAGCGGACGGAACGGCCCGCGGTCCACCCGACGACCGGCGTACCGGTCGAGCAACAGGTCACGCGAGGTGCCGCTGATGCCGGCGGTGCGCCAGCTGGCCTGGCCGGGTTCGTCGACCAGTTCGCGCAGCACCTCCGCGTACAGTTCGGCGACCGCCGGCAGGCAGCGCCGCCACGGGTCCCCTCCGGGGCAGCTGGCGTGGATGGTCAGGTGGTTCGCGGTGACCCGCCAGTCGATTCGGGCCGTGGGTGGGCCGGGCGGAGCCGCCACCCCGGTGGTCGCCCGCACCAGCAGGGTGTCCCGCCGTTCCGGCAGCAGGTCCACCGGGCGCAGCCGCCGGGACAGCCAGGAGCGGACCGCCGGGCCGGCCAGATGGCGCAGCTGCTCAGGGGGGTCGACCAGGTCGAGGCCGAGCGTCGTCGTGGTCGACCGGATCGGCACCGGCCGGTCCAACCGGGCGGCGGTCTCCAGCGCGGCGAGCGCCCCGAAGACAACCGCCTGGGCCTCGTCGATCGACGTCCGGGCGCCGACACAGGACGTGCGGTAGGTCGCCACGGTCGGGGCCACCCGGGTGGACGCCGCCGTCCCGTCGCTGGCCTGGACACGTTCGGATGCCATTCCGCTGTCCTCCCCTGGCGACGGCGCGCTGCCGATCGGCCACGAACGCAAACTCACCGCGATCGGACCATCACCCAGAGAGGCTATGTCAAATAGGCAGAAGTGAAAACATCTAACTTTGCGTGACGACGATTTCCGACAACAGGTACTCCGCTCCCCTACGCCCACATAGTTCCTATGCGGCACATGCCGGAAAGGCGGTGGGCGCCGTGCCGACCTTCCGGTTCGGCCGTCACGGCGCCCACCGACCGACGCGGATACTCCCGCTCGGTGGCTAATGCCGGCTTTCAGTGGGTCGGGAAGTCGTCCGCACTGCGAATCCGTTCCCGAATCCAGACACCCGCCTCCTTGAGCGGGGCGGTACCGGCGTAGGAGCCGCTGCCGCACACACCGGTTCGGAAGACCGCCCCGGACCGGAAGTCGTCGGAATAGTTCCAGTTCACCCAGCTGATTTTGCGCGATTCCAGCAGGTCGATCCACAACTGGGCGTTGACCAGATCGTTGGCCCCGTCGCCGGTGTAGGTCTGGATGCCGAACTCGGTGACGAACATCGGCAGCTGGTCCGCCGCCCGCGACAGCGCCGAGCGGTACGCGTCGTGATGCGAGCCGGCGTAGAAGTGGAAGGTGTACATGATGTTGGTCGCGTTCACCGGATTGGCGATGACCTCGGCCTCGCTGCCGCCTTCCGACACACCCAGCGACGACCAGGCCCGAGTGCCGACCAGCACGACGCCGTCCGGGTCGGCCGCCCTGATCACCGGGATGACCTGCTCGGCGTAGCTCTTGATACCGGCCCAGTCGACCCCGTTCGGCTCATTGGCGATCTCGTAGAGCACGTTCGGCTTGCCGGCGTGCCGTTGGGCGATCTCAGCGAAGAAGGTCTTGGCCCGGTCCAGGTTGTAGTTGGGGTCACCCGGGGTCAGCATGTGCCAGTCGACGATGGCGTACATACCGCGGTCGGTCGCCTCGTCGATCAGTCCGTGCACCCGGTCGGTGAAGCCGCGCGGATCGGTCTCGTAGCCGTCCTCCTGGATGTACATCGAGATCCGCAGGACGTCAGCCCGCCAGTCGGTGGCGAGCGTGTCCAGCGAGGCATCGTCGAGGCAGTGGGCGTACCACTGCAGTCCGTGCGTGCTCATGCCGCGCAGCTGGATCGGGTGGCCGTGCTGGTTGCACAGGTTGACCCCGCAGACCCGCAACTGACCGTTGACAGCGACCGGCGTGGTGCCGGTCGGCGGCGGGGTCGTGGGTGGCGGGGTCGTCGGTGGAGCCGTCGTCGGCGGCGGGGTGGTCGGAGCCACGGTGGTCGGCGGCGGGGTGGTCGGGGCCGGGCCGCCAGCACAGTCGGCCCCGTTGACCGTACAGTTGCCGGGTGTTCCGCTGCCGACGACGATGAACCCGAACGTGGTAGCGCCGCCGGCCGCGATGGTGCCGTTCCAACTGGCGTTGTCGAACGTGTACCGGTTACCGACGATGGTCGACCGCGCGTTCCACGACGAACTGATCCGGCTGCCGGCCGGCAGGTCGAAGCCGACCTGCCAGGAGGTGATGGTGCCGGCCGTGTCGTTGGTGACGGTGAACCGGCCCTCGTAGCCGCTGCCCCAGTCGTTGACCTTCACGAAGGCCGCGGTGGCGGCGCTGGCCGACGGTGCGAGCAGGGCCACCGCCCCGACGACGGCCGCCGCGAGCCCTCCGGCTGCAACGACGAATCTCCAACGACGCACGACGCCCTCCCTCAGGTCAGCGGGCACAACATATCGACGTGCGACGTTAAACAAGATTTTCAGTAAGGTCAACCGTCGAGGTGGGACCACCGGTCCAGCTGTCCCACAGCCGCCGGTACTCGCCGCCGGCGGCGATCAGCTCGTCGTGCGTACCCGAGGCCACGACCCGGCCGGCGTCGAGCACCACGATCCGGTCGGCCCGCCGGGCCTGGGTGAGCCGGTGCGCGACGATCAGGGTGGTCCGACCGGCGGTCGCGGCGAACGCGGCCCGTTCCAGGTCCCGCGCCCCGGCGCTGCCCGCCTCCGCCGTCGCCTCGTCGAGGATCGCCACGTCCGGATCGGCCAGCACCAACCGGGCCAGGGCGAGCTGCTGCGCCTGGGCGGCGGTCGGCTGGTGACCGCCCTCCCCGACCACGCTGTCGACGCCGTCGGGCAGCGCCCGGACCCAACCGAGCGCGCCGACCGTGGCCAGCGCGTCGGTGATCTCGTCGGTGGTGGCGTCGGCACGGGCCAGCCGCAGGTCCTCGGTCAGCGGACCGGCGAACACGTGCACGTCCTGGCTGACCAGCGCGATCCGACCGGCAAGCCCCGGGTGACCGGCACGGTCCGGCCCGGCGACCGGCACCCCGCCGAGCCGGACCGTGCCCGCGGTCGGCCGGAGCAGGCCGGCGACCACGCCGGCCAGGGTGCTCTTGCCGGCGCCGCTGACCCCGACCAGCGCCACCCGTTGCCCCGGCTCGACCCGCAGCGTCACGTCGAGCAGCACCAACGGGCCGTCGTCGTACCGGTGGCTGACGCCGTCGATCTCGAGCCCGGTGTCGGCTGGCACGACCGGTCCGGTCACGGCCGGTGCCGGGGGCAGATCGGCCACCCCCACCAGCCGCGCCAGGCTGGCCCCGGCCTGCTGGACCTGGTCGAACTCGGCGACCAGCGCGCCGAGGGGGTTGAACAGCCGGTGGAAGTACAGCGCCGCCGCCGTGGTCGCGCCGACCGTCACCAGGTCGGCCCGCACCAGCAGGAAGCCGACCACCAGCACCGAGGTCAGCCCGACGCACTCGGCCCGGTTGAGCCGGGAGCCGAACCGGGTGAACATCCGCAGCACGGACACCGACAGGTCGCGCGACGCCGCCGAGCGCTGCTCGATCGCCGTGAGGTGGGCCGCTTCCAGCCGATACGCGCGGACCGTCGCCGCGCCGCGCAGCGCGCCGACCATCGCCTGGGACCGTTCCCCGGTGACCACCCGTTCCCGGGCGTAGTACGGCCCCGAGCGCGGCAGGTACCAGCGCAGCGCCAGCAGGTACATCGGCACCGCGGTCAGCCCGGCCAGGCCGAGCCGCCAGTCCAGCGCGAACAGTCCGGCGACGGTGAGCCCGACGGTCAGCAGCGCAGACACCAGTACCGGTGCGGTGTCGGTGATCACCCGGGTGACCACCGACACGTCGTCACCGACCCGGGCCAGCAGGTCGCCGGTGCCGGTGCGGTCCAGCGTCTGACCGGGCAGGTGCAGAGCGCGGTCGAGCACCCGTTCGCGCAGCCGGGCCAGCACGGTCTCCCCGGTCCGGGCGACCAGCGCGGCCCCGAGACCGGTCAGTACGGCGCCGACGGTGGCCGCGAGCACGATCAGCACCACCGAACGGACCACCTGTCCGGTGTCGGCGCCGGCCCGGATGTCGTCGACCATGACGCCGAGCACCCAGGGCGCGACCAGCCCACTGGCACTGGCCGCCAGGACGGTCACCAGCGCGGATCCGCTCAGCACGCCGGCTCGGCGCAGCTGCCCACCGAGCACCGCCCAGGTGCGCCCGCCGGTGGCGGTCGGCAGCCGGTCGCGGGCGGGGCCGGTCATCGCAGCACCGCCGCGCGGTAGGTCGGATCGGTCCGGACGAGATCGTGGTGCGGCGCGGCGCCCGCCACCCGACCGGCGGCCAGGACGCAGACCCGGTCGGCCCGGCTGAGCAGCGCCGGGCTGCTGGTCACCACCAGGGTGGCCGGGGCCTCTGCCGCGACGGCCGGGTCCACCGTACGGCCGTGGCGAACCGCTCGCAGGCCGGCCGCCAGCCGTTCCTCGGTGGTCGCGTCGACCGCCGTCGTCGGGTCATGCAGCACCAGGATCGGCGGGTCGGCGGCCAGCGCCCGGGCCAGCCCGATCCGCTGTCGCTGGCCACCGGAGAGACTGGTGCCCCGGTCGGTGACCGGATGGTCGAGCCCGGCGGGATGCGCCGCGACGATGTCGTCCGCGCCGGCGGCGCCGATCGCCGCCGGCAACGGATCCGCTGCCTGGCCGGGCCGGACCAGCAGGTTGCTGCGCAGCGTGCCGGCGAACAGCGCCGTGTCGTGCGGTTCGACCAGGACACGTTCCCGCAGTCCGTCGAGAGTCAGCTCGGCGACCGGTACGCCGTCCACCGCCACCGTTCCCCGATGGTCGTCGGCGGCGACGGCACCGCGCAGCAGGTCGAGCAGCGCTTCGGCGTCGCGCGGCTCGTACGCCACCACTGCGAGCAGCTCACCCGCTGCCAGCCGCAGGTCGACGTCGCGCAGCGAGCGGTAACTGACCCCGGCCAGTGTCAGGCGCACCGGCTGCGGCCGGGGCGCCGGACGCTGACCGGGCAGTACGGCGGGCGGTGCGGCGAGCACCCGGGCGACCCGCGCGGCCGAAGCCCGCACGGCGGCGGCGAGCTGACCGCAGAAGCCCAGGGCACGGACCGGCTCGGCGATGAACTGGGCCAGACCGACCACGGTGATGAACTCACCGACGCCGATCCGACCCTGGACCGCCATCACACCGGCCACACCGGCGACGCCGGCCAGGAGCAGCCCGCTGGCACCGGCGGTGATCCCCTGGTAGACGCCGGCCATGGTGGTCGCCCGCAGGGTCACCTGGAGGGTGTGCCGGCTCGACTCGCGGTAGCGCCGGGCCGCGTTGCGCTGCGCGCCGAACCCGCGCAGCGCGCGCAGCCCGTCGACCAGGTCGGTGGCGAGCGCGGTGGTCGCCCCGGCGGCGGCCTGCTGCGCGCCGGTACGCCGGGTGACCACCGGGGCGAGCGCCTGCAGGGCCAGCACCAGCGCCGGCACGCCGAGCAGGACACCGAGGCCGAGCGGCACGTCGATGGTGAGCAGGACCACGGACGAGACCGCCAGCGCCGCCACCGCGGCGACGGCGACAGTGGCGGCCCGGATGATCAACGCGGTCCGTTCGGCGTCGGCGGCGGCGATGGCGAGCAGCTCGCCGGAGCGCAGCCCGGTGCGGTGCCCGCGCGGGTCGAGTGCCCGCCCGGCGACCTCCACCCGGAGCCGGTGGGTTTCCCGGTGGATCGCGGTCTCGGTCAGCCGGGCACCGAACCGCCAGGCGAAGGTGAGGACGGTGAACAGAGCGGCCAGCCCGGCGACCGAAACCGCGAGCGCGGTCCAGTCGCCGGTCGCGACGGCCTGCTCGACGATCAGTCCGATGGCCAGCGGTACCGCCGCTTCGGCCGCCTGGTGCAGGCTGAGCAGTGCGACGCCAGCGGTGAGTCGGCCGCGGTGCCGGCGCAGGGTGCGCCGCAGCAGCCGGGCCGCGGTCAGCGGGGCGGGACGGGGTACGGGCACGGCAGGTCTCTCTCCGGCGGGGTCGGTGGCGGGTCCGGCTCACCGACCGGCTACCGGTGAGCAGAGGCTAACCTAAGCCGCGACCGGGCTCCATCATCGATCACCGGCACCGGACATGACGGTCGCCACGTTGGGGGTGACATCCGGTCCACCATGAGATAAGTTCTTCTCAGGTTGAGTTGTTCTTAGTTAGAGATTTTCTAGCAACGAGAAGGATCGCGATGTCGGAGGCCGAGTTCCTCGCCAGCTACGACCCTCGGGCGTTCCCGCCGGTCGCCGTCACCGTCGACGTGGTGGCACTGACCATCCGCGACGCGCGGCTGCACGTGCTGCTCGTGCGGCGGGGCGCGCCGCCACACGAAGGGGCCTGGGCGTTGCCCGGCGGCTTCGTCCAGCCCGATGAGGACCTGCCCACCGCCGCCGCCCGGGAGCTGGCCGAGGAGACCGGGCTGGACACCCGGCCCGGCCGGGCCGCCGCGATGGACCGGGTGCACCTGGAGCAGCTGGCCAGCTACGGCGCACCCGAGCGGGACCCGCGGATGCGGATCGTCTCCGTGGCGTACCTCGCCTTCGCGCCCGAGCTGCCCGACCCGGCGGCCGGCAGCGACGCCGCCGCCGCGGCCTGGGTACCGGTGGACGCACTCGGCCTACCCGAGCAGGCCGACCCGGACCGGCCGGTGCGGCAACTGCCCGGCACCAGCCGGCGGCTCGCCTTCGACCACGCCCGGATTGTCGTCGACGGCCTGGACCGGGCCCGCGCCAAGCTCGAGTACACCCCGCTGGCCACCCGGTTCGTCGGCGACGAGTTCACCATCAGCGAGCTGCGCAGCGTCTACCAGACCGTCTGGGGAGTCGAACTGCACGCCGGCAACTTCCACCGCAAGGTGCTGTCCGTGCCCGGCTTCCTGGAAAGCGTCGGCGCCACCACCGAACGCGGCGGCCCGCGCGGCGGACCCCGGTCGCGCATCTACCGGGCCGGCGACGCCCGGCTGCTGCACCCGGCGCTGCTGCGCCCCGCCCGGGAGGAGGAAGTCAGGTGACCGTGACCGAGGCGATCGAACTCGTCCTGACCGCGCACCACCCGGCCGAGGTGTTCGGCACCGACCAGACGACCCGGCGCTACCACCAACTGGCCCGGCTGCTGCACCCGGACACCGCCGGGACGACCGCACCCGACCGGCGCGCCACCGCCGCGTTCATGCAGCTGACCGAGCTGTGGCGGCGGCACCTCGCCGGCGGCCGGGACACCGTCACCATCGACACCGGACGGCACCGGTACGTCGTGGACCGCGCCGCCCGCTACACCGGCGACCTCGCCGACCTGTACCGGCACGGCGACGACCAGCTGGTGAAGGTGCCCCGGGACCCGGCCAACAACGACCTGATCGCCCGGGAGGCGACCGCGCTGACCCGGCTCGCCGAGCGGGGCGACCCCCGCTACCTGCCGTACGTGCCCCGGGTGGTGGACGAGTTCCGGCACCGGGACACCGGCACCGGCGCCGTCCGGCAGGTCACCGTGCTGGGCACCGCCGCCGGGCTGCGCAGCCTCGCCGAGGTCCGCCGGGCGTACCCGGACGGGATCGACGCCCGCGACGCGGCCTGGATGTGGCGGCGGCTGCTGGTCGCGCTCGGCTTCGCCCACCGCGCCGGGCTGGTCCACGGCGCCGTGCTGCCCGACCACGTCCTCATCGAGCCCGACCAGCACGGCGTGGTGCTGGTCGACTGGTGCTACGCCAGCATCGACGGCACGCCAGTGCCGGCGCTGGTCCCGGCGTACGTCGACTGGTACCCCGACGAGATCCGCCGACGCCGCAGTCCCGGCCCCGGCACCGACCTCGCCATGGCCGCCCGCTGCCTGGACTGGCTGACCGGTCCCCGGGCACCGGAGCCGATGCGCCGGTTCACCGCCGGCTGCCAGCTGGCCGCGCTGCGGCAACGACCCGACGACGCGTGGCGGCTGCTCGCCGAGTTCGACGACCTGCTCGAACGGCTCTGGGGCCCCCGCCGGTTCCGCCCGTTCACCATGCCCGACCCGAACCACCGTTAGAAAACCACCCATCCCAAAGGAGGCCCGTCATGGGCAGTGGAGCCTGGTCGACCGACGTCTACCGCGCCGCGAGCGCCTACCGCAAGGCCACCGGCGCCAGCGCGTTCGCCTACAGCGACGGCGGCGCCCGCACCGTCCACCCGACCCTCGACCCACGCGGCGTCGCCGCCCGGGAGAGCCGCGACTCGACCGAGCACCCGCAGTCGCTGGCCGTCGCCGTCCTGTTCGACGTCACCGGATCGATGGGCGGCGTACCCCGGACGCTGCAGCAGAAGCTGCCACAGCTACTCGGTCTGCTGCTGCGCAAGGGCTACGTCACCGACCCGCAGATCCTGTTCGGTGCGATCGGCGACGCGACCTGCGACCGGGTGCCGCTGCAGATCGGCCAGTTCGAGTCGGACAACCGGATGGACGACCACCTGGGCAACATCGTGCTCGAAGGCGGTGGCGGCGGGCAGATGATGGAGTCGTACGAGCTGGCCATGTACTTCATGGCCCGGCACACGTCGATCGACTGCCACGAGCGGCGCGGCAAGCGCGGCTACCTGTTCGTCATCGGCGACGAAATGGCGTACCCCAAGGTCAAGGCCCGCGAGATCCGCAAGGTCATCGGCGACGACCTCGACGAGGACGTCCCGTTGCGCGCCATCGTCGACGAGGTCCGTCGCCGGTGGGACACCTACTACCTGATGCCGGCCGGCAGCCACTACGCCGGCAACCGCCGCATCCTCGACTTCTGGCGGGACCTGCTCGGGCAGAACGCCGTCGAACTCGACGACCTGGACGCGGTCTGCGAGACCATCGCCACCACCGTGGCGCTCGGCGAAGAGGCCTGCGACCTCGACACCGCCCTGGCCGACCTGCGCGACGTCGGTGCCGGCGACGCCGCCACCACCGTGTCGCGGGCACTAGCCCGCATCGGCACCGGCCGCACCCCCGCGGTACGCGGCACCCTGCCGGCCGCCTCGGGCCACGCCGACCAGGTGACCCGGCTGTGAACCCGGTGGCCAGCAGCATGATCGGGGACGGGACCGGCCGGCACGTCGCCGTGGTCGACCTCGGCTACGGCGACGCCGGCAAGGGCACCGTCGTCGACTGGCTGTGCGCGAGCAGGCCGGTCAAGGCGGTCATCCGGTTCAACGGGGGCGGGCAGGCGGCGCACAACGTCGTCCTGCCCGACGGCCGGGCCCACACCTTCGCCCAGTTCGGCGCCGGGACCTTCCACGGCGTACCGACGCACTTGTCCCGGTTCGTGGTCGTCGACCCCCTCGCCCTGGCCGGCGAGGCGACGCACCTGGCCGGGATCGGGGTGCCCGACGCACTGGACCGGGTGACCGTCGACCGGGAGGCGCTGCTGGCCACCCCGTACCACCGGGCCGCGAACCAGGCCCGGGAGATCGCCCGGGGGGCCGACCGGCACGGCTCCTGCGGGATGGGGGTGGGCGAGAGCATGTCGTACGCTCTCGCCCACCCCGACACCGCTCCCCGGGTCGGCGACTGCCTCGACGAAGGCCTGCTGCGACACCGGTTGGCCCTGCTGCGTGACCGGCTCACCGCCGAGTTGGGGCCGCTGGACGCCCCGCCGGTGGCGGACACCGTCACCGCGTTCACCGCGTTCGCGCGGCGGGTGCCGCTCGTCGACCGGTCATGGACGACTCGACTGCTGCGCGCCGGAACCGTCGTCTTCGAAGGCGCTCAGGGGGTGCTGCTCGACGAGTGGCACGGCTTCCACCCGTACACCACATGGAGCACCACGACGTTCGGCAACGTGGACACGCTGCTGGCCGAGGCGGGCATGCCCGGTACGGCGACCCGGCTCGGGGTGCTGCGGACGCTCACCCCCCGGCACGGGCCGGGCCCGCTGGTCACCGAGGACCCGACGCTGCGGCCGCCGGAACGGCACAACGGCACCAACGCCTGGCAGGGCCGGTTCCGGTTCGGCCACTTCGACGCCGTGGCCCACCGGTACGCCCTCGACGTCACCGGCGGCGTCGACGCCCTCGCGCTGACCCATCTGGACCTGGTCGGCGCGCACCGGCTGCGGCTGTGCGACGGGTACGACTGGACCGACCGGTTGCCGGTCGGCCCGCCCGGCGACCTGGACCGCCAAGCGGCGCTGACCGCAAAGCTGCTCGCCAGTCGGCCGAGCTACGCCGCCGACCCGGAGCCGGAGCCGGCGGCCTGGGTGGCGTCGGTCGAGGCGGCGCTCGGCGTACCGGTGCGGCTGACCTCGCACGGCCCGACGGCCGCCGACAAGGTCGCCCGGCTCATTGCGGCGGCAGGAAGGTGACCTCGGTAGGCCCGCCGCCGGTGATCACCACTGGCGTCGCGCTGTCGAAGTCGGTGCCGCCATGCCAACTGGTGGTGCCGCCACACAGACACTGGATCTTGACCTGCTGCCCCAGCACGACCCGGATCCGCACCTTGGAACCGGAGCCGAGTGATCCAAAGCCCACCGACTCACCGGTGGTCACGTTGCGCAGCACCACCCGGTTGTCCGAGCCCGCCGGCGGGTCAGCAAAATTGACGATGGCGGATACGCCACGCTTGACAGTGAAGTCGCGGATAGGCGAATTGCCCGGTACGGCGGCCTGGATCAGATCAGCCCGCAGTCGGTTGCCGCCACCCCCGCTCCACTGGTCGGCATGGCCGGAGACCCGGAACAGCAGCGGCCACTCGTACGGGCCGAGCCAGAGGATGCTGAAGCTACCGTCGGAACCGATCACGGAAGCGTAGGGCTGCCACCGGTTCCCCGGCTCCGGGGCGACGATCCCGACGGTGCCGACCTGCCCTGGGGGCAGGATCTCCTCCGGTGCCGGGAGCTTACCCCGGATCGAGCCACGCCGATCAATGAGGATCGTCGGAGCGGTCTTGGTCTCACCCGGCACCGACACGGTGATCAACCGAGCCGACTGTTGTGTCCCGGTGCCACCAGACGGTCCCACCCACTGTGACCCGTACATAGTGCTGGGCGGAACGAACGCGAACAGGTTGTACGACCCGGGCACCGGCACCGGCACGTTCACCCGCCCCAGTCCGGTACTCTTCGGACCGCACCCGTCCGGGAAGCTGAAGGTGCCTCGCACGGGGACGGCAATGACGCAGACGCCCTTCATCGGCAGTCCGGTGTCGCGGGCGTACACCCAGGTTTTGATGTACGCCTCGGTGGACTGCGCCGCGGCGGCACGCGCCGGCGGCACGCCGACCATGGTGACGACCAGGGCGGCGATCGCTACCGCGATGCCTGCCGTCCGGAACCTGGTCACCATCTGATGGTGCCGGCCATGCACCTGACCAGACGATCTCCTGCCGCTGCCTGCCATGTCGTCACTCCCTGCTCTCTGGATGTCACAGTTGGGTGGCGGCGCTCCCGCTCGGCGTACCGGTACGGCTCACCTCGCACCGCCCACCGCTGCGGACAAGACGGTCCGCCGGTCCGGCTACGTCAGGTACAACCGGATCCAGTCGAAGTACTTGACGACGACCGCAGTGGCCGTGTCGAAGTCCGTACCGCCGTACCAACGGGTCTCCCCGTCGCACTGATATTCGACCTTGATCTGCTGCCCACCGGCCATCAGCCGGCTGTAGCCGGTGCCACCCATCACATCGCCGGTTGCCGCGTTGCGGTAGAACACCCGAAGGTCCAGACAGGGTGGTGCGGTATCTGCCATCTGGACGAACAGCCGGGCCTCGTTGTGTGATTCATAGAGCCGGTAACGATCGGCGGAGCCGCCCGGCAGTGCCGGCACCGTCTCCGCGAGTAGCCGGTTGCCGACCCTGCCGCTCCACTGCAGCTCCTCACCGTCGAGACGGAACAGCAGCGGCCACTCGTACGGGCCCACCCAGTCGATGTCGAAAGAACCATCCGGGTCGATCGGCAGCACCCGCGCGTCGTCGGCAACGTCCGGATTCGGCGCGGCGATGGAGACCAGACCGGGTAGGTCCCCGGGATCTGTCCGCCCACTGATCGTGGCACGAGGATCGAGCAGGACCTGCGCGACCCGCTTGGACTCGCCTGCGGCTAGGGTGACCCGCCGGGCGTCCTGTTGCCGGCCGGTGCCGCCGTCCGGACCCACCCACTGGGCACCGTACGGACTGTCCAGCTTTGGCAGGGCGAACAGGTTGTACTGACCAGGCCCCGGCACCTGCACCGTCACCCGACCACCACCACCGCTACGGGCCGGGCAGTCGTCCGGCAGGCTGAACGTCAGCACCGGCATGGCCAGCACACAGACGCCCTTGACCGGCTCGCCGGTGGCCCGGTCGAACACCCGGGTGGTGATGGCGGCGCCAACGTCGCTCTCCGAGGCTGGCGTCGCCGCCGCAGCGCTGCTCATCACCACTGCCAGCGCTACACCGGCCGCAGCCGACAACAGCCACCGAGGGTGGCCGGAGCGGACGCCCGACTGGGCATCCGGAAACCACTGCCTACTGCTCGTCACTGCCCACCTGCCGATCCTTCCTGGACGTGGAGTAATCAAATGCCTACCACACGCATAGATGATCGTCGGGGACGTTGGGGCCCGGACAGCCGGCGTGTCGACGAGTGTCCGTCATCCAGGTGTCGCCGACCGGTGCGTGGGTAGGTCCGGAGAGGTCCGGCCCTCCGCTCGAACACGACCCAGGGAAACTCACCGTGCCGACCACCTTCCGTCTGCGCCAACAGCCCACCCCCGCTCCGTCCGGCCGTGACCGGCCCCGCTGGTACGGACCTGGCCTGCTGTGGATGGTGTCGTCAGTGGGTTCCGGCTCGGTGCTGTTCACCCCCCGGATCGGCGCGCGGTACGGCTACGAACTGCTGTGGCTGGCACTGATCGTGACCGTTCTCATGTGGATCATGATCCGGGAGGCCGGCCGGTACAGCGTGGCCACCGGCCGTACCCTGCTCGACGGCTTCCGCGACGTACCGGGGCCGGCCAACTGGGCAATCTGGGTGATCTTCGTACCGCAGGTCGTCGCCGGGGTGGTCACCATCGCCGGCATCGCCGCCCTGGTCGGCAGCGCGCTCATGGTGGCGCTGCCCGGCGGGCAGGCGGTCTACGCCAGCGTCGTCATCCTCGGCTCCGGGACGCTGGTGCTGGCCGGCCGCTACCGGGGCGTGGAGCGGATCACCGCGGTGATGGCCCTGGTGCTGGTCGGCGCGGCCCTCACCGCAGCCGCTAGCACGGTCAGCAGGGACATCACCACGGGCCTGGTACCGGACGTGCCGGACGACCTCGACCTGTACTTCGTCCTGCCCTGGGTCGGCTTCATCCTGGCCGGTGCCGTCGGCATCATGTGGTTCTCCTACTGGGTGGCGGCGCGCGGCTTCGGCGGGCCGACTGGGGCGTCCACGTCGACAGATCAGACCGATGGGGCCCGCGGCGACATGCCTTCGGGCGGGCAGGTCGACCGCGACGAGCGGATCGAGCGGGTACGCGCCTGGACCCGGACGATGAGCCGGACCGCCGCGCTCGGCGTCGCCGGCGGTGGGCTGGTCATCGTCTCCTTCCTGGTGCTGGGCGCCGAACTGCTCGCCCCGCAGGGGCGGGTTCCCGACGGGGTCGACGTTGCCCGCGACCTGACCGCGCTGCTCGGCGACCTGTGGGGCACCTTCGGTGAAGTGCTGCTGCTGACCTGTGTGGTGGTCGCGCTCTGGGGCACCATCTTCGCCAACCAGGACGGCTGGGCGCGCACCTACGCCGACGCCACCCGACTGGTCGCCGGCGGCCGGCACAACGGATCGCTCGCCCGCCGGCACGATGACGGATCGGCCGGCGACCGGGAACCGGCGGGCTGGGTGAACCGGCTGGTACGCAGCCCACGGGCGGTCTACCTGACGTACGTCGCGGTCGCCATGACTCTTGCCCCGCTGGTGCTGTTCCTGCTGGTCCGCAACCCGGTCGAGATCCTGTCGGTCGGCGGGATCATCGCCGCCGCGCACACCCCCGTCGTGGTCGGCCTCACCCTGTACGTCAACCGCCGACTCCCCGCACCGGTACGGCCGTCGCGGACGAGTCAGGCGGCGCTCGGCACCGCCGGGGTGTTCTTCGGCGCCTTCGCCGTCGTCTACCTGCTGAGCCTGGTCGGCGTACAAATCATCTGACGCGACCCGACCAGCGGAACGGCCTGGGACGGCCTGGTCGTCACAGAACGTGGTCGATCTTCCCGGTCCGCTTCGGATTTGCTTTCCGGACCTGATAGGCGCGCGACGACCCACACATGTACGGCGGCCCAGGCCGCTGCTGCCAGGACGCCGGTGGGCCCGACAACCGGGTAGGGGTACGTCTGAGCACCGTTGACCAGCGCAAGTACTCGCTGCCGTGTCGGCAAGGCATCCGCCACGATGAATTCCTGGACGCCTTCAGCGGGCAGAAGCGCTTGCAGCGCCAGCCAACAGAGGTAGCCGGACAACAGCAGGCCGACCACTACCCAGCTCAGCAGCCGGGGATTGGCGAGCACCTCGGCGGACCCGGTCAGCAGCAACACACCCACCAACGCGGCGACCACGCCCACAACCGCCAGCAGCAGCGCCCACCATGCGGTCCGATGATGTACGGCGGCCAGGTCGAACAGATCCATGTTGGTCGGTGCCGTCGGTGCCGTCTCGCGCAGGGACCGGTACGCGGCGACCCTGGTCAACGCCCCAGCCGGCACCAGCAGCGCACCACTGACGGCCAACCAGACCGACACCCTGGTGCGACTCGTCGAATTCCACACTGGTCGACCTTGAGTCCACAACTCTGCCGGCCGCATGATCGGATGCGCACCAGCTGACTGTCTCCGGCGCGTCGCGTCGATGAGGCGTAGTGGATCACGCAGCTACTGGTGCCAGTGGACGAAACGCACCGGCTCGGCCAGTACAGCCTGGGCGGATGGCACGTCAGCCAGTCGGGCCGCCAGGGTCGCTTCGCCCAGCCGACGCGGCAGCGCGGCACTGAACTTCAACCCGTGCAGGGCCTTCTCGTCGATCTCGGGCAGGCAGATGCGATCCGCCGCGTCGCTGGTCGCCGCCAGCCAACCAAGCCGGTCGACGCCGTCGCGCAACCGGATGCTCGTGTCGTCGGGTCGTTGGGTGGGATCCGCCAGATCACCGATGGTCGTCGCCAGCGTGGCGTTGGCCCGGAACCCGGCCCAGGTCCACCAACGCAGCTCATCGTGTCCGTCGATGGCGACGACCGTACCGCCGGGGTGCACCAGCCCGGCCGCACCGTCGCGAGCCTCGGCGAGCCGGGAGGACGCCCGTCGGGTCAGCTGGACCGGCGGCACCGCGCCGAGCAGCACCTCCCGCATCGCCTGCACCAGCCGGTACGACAGCCCCTGCGGGGCGCCACCAGCCAACCAGAGTGCCCGGCCGCCGCGTTCGGCCGGCTCCACGAAGCAGCGACGCCGACGCCAGTCGATGTGGGTGACCCGCCAGCTACGACCGCCGAGCAGCAGCAGCCGTGGCCCGATCACCCGCTCGGTCAACAGGTACGGGTCGGTGCGGCCGATCTCGGTACGACCCAGCAGGACGGTGAACTGCGGCGGTGCGGTGAACACCGCCATCATGTCCATGAAGTGGCGCCGGCCGAACCGCAACTCGGCCTCGGGTCCGATGTGCAGCATACCTTCGTCGTCGTCGAGATAGCCCTCGCTGACGAGATGCCGCAGGATCACCTGTGCGCTTGCGTCGAACGGTGCCAGCCCGTTCCACTCCTGCGCCCACTGCCGGTCACCGACGCGGTGGCGCTGCAGGCAGAGCGCCAGGATCTGCTGGGCGACGATGTGCCGGGGCTCCGGCGGCGCGACAATGTCCTCGACCCAGCCCTGACCCCACAGCCGGAGCAGTCCGGCGGCGTGCACCAGGCCCGGTGTGTCCAGCGCGAGGAACAGGCAGTTACGGAGACTGCCCGCCCGCCGCCCGGTGCGGCCCAGCCGCTGCAGGAACGCGGCGACGGTCCGGGGCGCGTTGATCTGGATCACCCGGTCGAGGTCGCCGACGTCGATGCCGAGTTCGAGGGTGCTGGTGGAAACGATGACGCAGTCGCGCCCTCCGGCGAAGGCCTGCTCGGCCCGTCGCCGGTCGTCCAGAGCGAGCGAGGCGTGCGACAGGTACGTGGTGACGCCCGCCTGCCGCAGCTTCTGCCCGAGCTCTTCGACCAGCGCCCGCGAGTCGCAGAACACCAGCCGCTTCTCGCCGCTGTGCAACGCCGCGATGATCCGGGCCGCGTTGTCCGCCGACCCGACGTAGTCCAGCTCCACCTCCCCCGGCGGCGGTCCCGCTGAAGTAGCTCCAGCCGTCGGTGGGATCGCGGCAGCGGGCAGGTCCGGAGCGACGACTCTGGCCGGACGTTCACCCCGGCCGGATCCCTGCAGCCAGCTCAGCAGCTGGTCAGGGTTGCCCACGGTAGCGGACAGGCCGACCCGTTGCACCGGCCGGCCGGCGACCCGGGTCAACCGCTCCAACACCGCCAGCAGATGCCAGCCCCGGTCGTCACCGGCGAAGGCGTGTACCTCGTCAACGACGACCACCCGGACCGACCGGAGAAACTCGTCGTGGTCGACGTTGCGGCTGACCAGCATCGACTCCACCGATTCGGGGGTGGTCAGCAGGACGTCGGGGCGATCCCGCAGAATCCGGCGGCGCTGCCCGGCGGTGACGTCGCCGTGCCACACAGCGGCCCGCCGACCGAGCCAGCCGGTGTACTGCTCCACCCTGGGCAGCAGGTTGTTCAGCAGCGCCTTCAGCGGGCAGAGATACAGCAGGCCGGGGCCGGACCAGTTCTCCTGGGCCATCCGCGACAGCAGCGGAAACAGCGCGGCTTCGGTCTTGCCGGCGGCTGTCGGTGCCAGCAGCAACGCGTCGTCGCCGACGAGCAGCGGAGTGACCGCGCCAGCCTGCAACGGACGCAACGCCGGCCACTGCAACGAGTTGACGATGTGGTGCAGCACCACCGGATGCAACAGGTCTGCTGGGGTCATCGCCAGTCTGCGCGGACTGCGTCGAGTCGATCGAGGAGCCTATGGCTCAGTGACTCGAAGTCCTGATGACACCGGTGCACGAGAGTTTGGGTGCTACCAAGTGCACCATCGGCCGGCCGGAGGTCGAACATTGGCTTGCGTGCGTCATGCGCCAGCGGCATCAGACTCTGGTAATTCCGCAACGTCGCGATCTCGTATTCCTGTCCGGCGACACCCGAACCATCAAGTACCGCGTCGTCGAATACGGAGGGAACCCGGTCGAGCCAGCGCTGGTACGCCTTTACCGGTCGATCCAATCTCATCTTTGGTTGCATGATCACGTAGCCCAGTGGAGTCATGTCACCGGGTGGGGCAGATATATCGGTCGGCATTTGCGGCAAGACGTGTCCGCGCCAGATCCGCCGCCACTCCTTGAGCGCGGGACCGAGATTCCGTAGGCCACGCAGTGAAAACAGATCTGCAGCCAACGGCATGAGCACAGTGTCCGCAGCCAGCAAGGCGGAGCGATTTATCGCGCCGAGATTCGGACCAACATCGAGCAGTGCGATATCGGCACCTACCCGGCGGCCGCCGTCGGCGATGATTCGATGGAACGCGGTGGTCGTACGCAGTGCGGCGGGGTCGCCGATCAGACTGTTGGGCCAGGCCGCCGACAGTTTGTCCTCAAAAGCGCTGAGGTTGAGGTCACCCGGCGTCAACCAGAGGCCGTCGGTGATACTGACAGGGTTGGCGTATCGGATGTCGCCGAGCCCCCGCATGATCGGCTCAACCGCAGAAGCAATGGTGCCCGAGTCGCGGTCGGCGCGGAGCAGAAGCTTGGGTTGATCGTTGGCCAATGGCCAAGCCCAGTTGTAGTCTTCCTGCCAGAGTTCGCTGAGTTCATCCTCATCGAGGAAGGCGGCGGTAAGGTTCGACTGCGGATCCAGGTCAACCGCGAGCACTCGGTGGCCGATCCGCGCAAGCATATGGGCAAGGTGATAGGTTAGAGTGGTCTTGCCGACTCCACCTTTGTTATTGAACAGCGCCACCGATATCACGCCGCACTCCTCACGACTACCGTCCAGGAAAACTGGTCAACCGAGAACTCAGGTTCGGGATTGCCGTTCCGGGCCAGAACCGCTCGGGTCCGACCAATGCCACGACCAAACTGGTTGACGTAACCCAGAGACTTCATCGCGGCAGCCAGTGATGGGTTCCGGTAATCATTGACACGATCAAAGTTGTCCGCTCGAACCTGACCAAATGGCCCGCCCGGATTGGTAACTTCGATGCGATCATCGAACCACGCGATCCGCACCGGCGCGTTCGACGACTCGTAGTTGCGATGCATTATTGAATTCATGCATATCTCACGGAGCGCATCGAACGGATAGTTCGGCCGAGACTCCTCTCGAAATCCACTGACTTCAACGAGACGGGTGTGTAGATGACCCTTGAGGAGGGTTTCCAAACGCTCCGCAGTGCCGATCACGTTGAATCGAAGCTCCTGCTCGTCCAGCACCCCGCCGCCGACGTCGCTACCCTCGTACCGCACGAACTGTAGGTACGCCCCCGGGATCTGAACGCTCGGGTCCAGACCAACGACCAACAGGCCCAGTACCGTTGGCGTTCCGTCAACATCGGCAAGCCGAAGCGACGCGAGTTGCTGTTCGAGCGGGCGATGATTCTCCTCCAGTACCGAGCCGGCAACCACCGACCGCAAGTAACCGGCCCGGAACAAACCAAGGTCAATATCGTCGATAGTGGCCCCTAGCACTGGCCGAACATCGAATGGCATGTCGAAGGATCGACGACGCGCGGACAGCTCACTTTCGTCGCTGGGACTCGCACGCCTCGTCGAGGGTCCGGGTCGGACCCAGACGACGTTGTCAAATCGCACCGGCGGTGTTCGCGACGCGGCGACCTTCACCATTACGACCGGTTCGCCTTTATAAATTGCCCTGTTGACGGTCATGGACGGCCGGTCCAAAATCCGCCCTTCGTCCCGGATGTTGACCAGGCTGAGCAACGCGTCGTCCGAAGTGTCGACCGCCACCGGATTGCCGGACTTATCCACTCCGACAAGAAGGACGCCCCCGCCATCGCCGTTCAGATCGTTGGCGAGGGCACAGATCGCCTCCCTGATCGCGTTGCGGTCCTTGGCCTCACGCTTGAACTCAAGGTTCGCGGTCTCCTGGGTGCCGAGGGTCTCAGCTAGGTCTGTCGCCATGGCCAGATTCTTTCCTACTCATCGAGCGGGATGTCGTCGGCCCGGGCCGCGTTGCGTTCGACATCGGTCAGCTCGGTGTCGTTGAGCGTCAGCGGGTAGTGCTCCCGGGGCCGGAAGTCGGGCACCTGGTCGACCCGGTCTAGCACGTCGACCAGCTTCTTGAGAAACAACCGGGGCGCCACCCCGACCCTGCCCCCCAGTCCGCCGGCGACGGCGCGGGCGAACTGGGCGACGAACTCGTCGTCGACGAGCCCGGCGATGCGGCCCGCGCCCGCGCCGGTGGCGCCGACGGCATACAGGTCACGGACCCGGGTGCCCAACTCGACCAGCGACTCGTGGGTGAAACCGGGCAGCCGGATCTGCACCGCCCGAGGGTTGTCGAACCGCGGATCGGCGGTGAAGTCGACCGCCAGCCGCTGGGCCAGCGGGGCGAGCCGCTGCACCCCCTGCGGTCCGTCGTAGAACGCCGGTGTTCCGGTGATCAGCAGATACAGCCCGGGAAACCGCCCGGAGTGCACTTCGTCGATGAGTTGCCGCAGCGCGTTGAGCGCCTTGTCCCTGGCGTCGGAGCGGACCCGTTGCAGGGTTTCCACCTCGTCGAGGACCAGCAGCAGGCCGGGGTGTCCGCTGTCGCGCAGCACCACCAGCAGGCCCTGCAGGAAACTCAACGCGGCGAAGTGGTCGAGGTCGCCACGTACCCCGGCGGCCCGTCGGGCGGCGGCGGCCACGTGCGGCTGGCCGCCGAGCCAGGCGAGCACTGCGTCGGCGGTGGCGGTCTCACCGGCGAGGGTCGCCGTACGGTAGCCGCGCAGCGCCGCCGCGAACGCCGGCGCGGTTCGGCTGACCACGGCGAGGCGCTGTTCGAGGAGCAGACCGACTGCCGTGTCGAGGGCCGCCGGGTCGTCTGCGCTGACGTCGCCGCCGGCGAGAACGTCCTCTTCCAGGGCGTAGAACCAGCCGTCGACCACTGCCCGGAGCGCGCTGGGTGGGAAGGTGGCGGTGGCGAGCCGCTCGGTGAGCCGGCGGTAGACGGTTTCGAGCCGGTGCAGCGGGGTTTCGTTCTCGGATATCTGCACCTCGGCGACGGCCAGGTTCGCCCGCTTGGCGCGCTCGGCGATCCACCTGGTGGTGAAGGTCTTACCGGAGCCGTACTCGCCCCGGATCGCCTTGAACACCGCCCCGCCGGTGGCGACGGTCGTCAGGTCGTCGCCGATCGCGGCGGCGATCCGGTCCATGCCGACGGCGAACAGGTCAAGCCCGGCGGCGGGTACGGCACCGCGCCGCAAAGCGTCGATCACCTCGCGGCGGCGGGCCGGGCTGGCGGTGGGTTCGGCCGGCGACGTCATCGGCGCTCCCCTGCCCCGGGCAGGCCGAACTGCTCGCGCAGCAGTTGCTGGTTGAGCCGCACCGTGCGGTCCTGGTCGGTCAGCGACAGCACCGGGTAGCTGTCGACGTTGAGCACCCGCTGCAGGGTGGTGACGAACCCGGTGGCCCGCAGCGGGGCTTCGCCGGCCCGCTGGGCGAGCACCGCCAGCGGCAGGACGCCGCCGGCCTCGACCAGGGCCCGCAGGGCCGCCGCCACCTTGGCGTCGGCCGGTCGGCGGGGCATCGCGTCGCGCTGCTCGACGTACAGGTTGCTGGCCAGCAGCGCGTCCACCAGGTCCACGCCGGTCGGTGCCGGCGCCGCCGGGGGCGCTGTGGGCGGCGTCGGTACGGCGAACAGCGGCTGCTCCCCTTCGACCGGTGCCGGCGATCGACGCTGCCGACCGCTCCCCGGGCGGGGTGTCGCGGCCGGCGTGGGTGCCGCCACGGCGGGTGCGGCGGTGCGGGCCGGCTGCCACCAGTCGGGGTGCTGCGGGCCGAGCGCCGCCCAGCCGGCGGGCGGGTTTGCCGCGTTGGGCGGCAGGAACGCCAGCAGCGGCACGGTGACCTCGGCCAGTGACGCGCCGCCGTGGTAGCCGGCCCGGGTGGGTCGGTAGCGCAGGGCCGGGTCCCACAGGGCGACGATGCGGTGCCCGGGTGCGACGACCCGGGGGCCGGCGAGCACTACCTCGCCATCGCCGGCCGGCGTGTCGCCTCGGCGGTGCCGGGCGGACAGGGCGTCGGTGGTCGCGCGGGCGGTGGCACCGTGGTCGAGGACGTGCCCGTGGTCACTGGTGATGATCACGGCGCGGCCGGCGGACCGGGCCAGGTCGAGCAGGCTGCGCAGGAAGCCGATCTGCCCGAGCTGCCAGCCGGGTTCGTCGCCTTCCCGGCCGTACGCGAGGGTGTCGTCGACGGTGTTGATCACGACGGCGACGAGCCGGGTCGGGTCGGCCACGGCGTCGCGCAGGTCGTCGGCGTACACTTCGCCGGCGCCGCCCCGCGACGGGCCTTTGTGGAAGATGACGGCCCGCTCGCCCCACCGGCCGGCGGTGAACATCTGCCGTTCGGTGACCTGGTTGCCCTCGCGTAGCTCACCGGCGAACAGCGAGGTGCGGCTGACCGCGGTGAGGGTGGGCAGGGCGGCGACCGCCGCCCGGCGGCGGGCCGGACCGCCGCCGGCGACCGGGTCGTACTCGTCCCACTGGTGGCGCAGCTCGGCGGCGAGTTCGACGGCGACGGCGGCGCTCATGCCGTCGAGCACGATGAGCAGGGTGGGCCGGCGGGCGGCGATCAACGGATCGACCACCCGGCGCCGCACCTGCTCGATGGTCAGCAGGTCACCGTCGTTTCCGGGCCCGGCCGTGGTCCAGGCCGCGAGGCGGCCGGCGAACGCCTCGTCGATCGCCCGCCGGCGACGCGTCGCCTGCTGGTGGATGTCCCGGTACGCGGCCTGCAGTCCGGCGTGCACATCGTCGCCGGCCCACACCTGCGCCAGCGCGCGGTCCACCCAGCCCAGGTCGCTGATCTGCTGGTGGATGCCGTCGGCGACGCTCTCGGCAGGGGCCGGGGCGCTGGCGAGCCAGCGCAGCAGTCGGCGGGCCATCCGTACCCGGGTCACCTTCGCCGCTTCGTCGACGGCCAGCACGTGGTCGGCGACGGCGGCGACGGCGCGGTCCAACTCGGCGTCGAGCGACCCGGGCGGGGTGCCGGTCGCCGACGCGGCGGCGCTCAGTGCGGCGGCGGCGCGGTCGAGCCGGTGGGCGAACCCGGTCCGCAGGATCCGGCTGTGCCCGGCGCATCCGGTGGCGGCCAGCCCGGTCAGTAGCTCCTCTGCCCTGTCGAGGATCCCGTGGGCCTCCCGCCGTAGCTGGTCGTCACGGTCGGCGAGCATCCCGGTCACGGTCTCGACACAGGCCGCAGCGTACCGACGGATGGTGTCGTCGTCGCCGCGTACCGCGCCGAGCAGCGGGTCGATCCGCCCCTGGGCCCGGGCCGCCTCCTGGTCGGCGCTGCTCCACACCGCGTCGCAGACCAGCCCGAGCGGCAGCGCGTCCGGCCCGTGACCGGCGTCGATGAGGGCGATGACCGCCCGGGCGGGGTGGTGCAGGCGGCCGGTGAGCCAGCGGCCGAGTCCGGCCCGCTCCTCGGCCCGCAGGGTGCTGAACGCGTCGACCGCACCGGGGCGGCGGGTCCACTGCAGCAGGGTCGGAACGTCGAGGTCGGCGGCGCGCGCTCCGGTCGGGTCAAGTCCGAACCGGGCGGCGGCCAGCCGGCCGAGCGCGACGTCCCGGCTGAGTACGCTGGCGGCGTCGAGCTTCGGCCAGCCGCCTGCGGGCATCGCTTCCAGCAGCGCGGACCCGGCCCAGCCTTCGGCCGCCAGCGCGGGTTCGACGTTGCGGGCTCCGAACGCGGCCATCACCACGTCCCACGGTTCGATGGTGATGGCCCGCTGGCGGAATATCCGGCTGCGGATCCCGTCGCCGAGTTCGGTGGTCCGCAGCGGGGTGAGCAGGATCAGCACCTCGCCGTCCGGCCGGGTGACGAGGTGCTGCCAGATCGCCAACGGCGACGGGCAGGCGACGACGCGGGCCCGCCGGTCACCGGTCAGGACCAGCTGCGGTTCGTGCGGCCAGTCCGGTTCCGCCGTGACGACGACGACCGGGTCGGACTCCGCGGCGGCGGCGCGGCGCAGCTGGTCGCCGATCTCCTGGGCGAGTACGGCCGGGCTGACCCGGCTGGCGGCCGGGGTGACGGTCACGGCACCACCCGCCAGCTGACTTCGACGTGTGCGTCCGGGTGGGCGTCGGCGAACGCCCGCAGCTGGGTCACCGCCTCGTCGAGCGCCCCGGCGGCGACGGTCACCTGCCCGGTGGCGCTGCCGACCTGCCCGGCGGCGTCGGTGACCCGCTGCGACGGGTCGGTCAGCGGCGGGCGCAGGTCGACCGCCGGGTTCGGCACCGACGGAACCGTCGCCGGTGGGGTCGCTGACGGCGGGGTGGCCGGCGGCACCGCCACCGGCGTGACCTGCGACCCGGACTGCGGCGGCGTGGGCGGTGCAGGCGTCCTTTCCCGCATCACCCGGGCTATGAGTTCGACGGCGTCGCGTTCGGCCCGGCGCAGCACCGGCACCAGCGGGGTGGTCAGCTCGTCGGCCTGGGCGGCGGCGTGCAGCTTGCCGAGGATCGCGGCCGCTTCCGGCGCGTACCGCTCGGGCAGGTCGGCGATCAGACCCAGGTTGTCCCAGCGGGCAGCGACCAGGGCGCTGCGTACCTCGGCGGCGGAGTTGACGCTGCGGGCGACCTTATCGACGCCGGCGGGTCCGCCGAGGTCGGCGCGGCCCAGCTGTTCGATGGTCTCTACCGCCGGGGCCCGGCTGGCGAGGGTCGACAGCAGCGCGGCGGCGGTACGGGCGGTGGCCAGCCGGCCGGTCGGGGCGCTCGGGTCCAGGTGGAGATGCCGGGCGTGCTGTTCCAGCTTGGCGACCAGGTCGTCGGCGTCGCCGCGCCGCCGCTGCGCCTCGTTGACGAGGTCGCGGGCGAGCAACCCGACGATGCGGCCCCGCCGCAGACCGGGTTTGTGCACCCCGAACAGGCTCGTCGCGCGGTCGCGGGCGGCGGTCCAGTCGGCCTCGCTGGGCAGCGGCTCGGACCGCAGGGTGTAGTCGATGCTGATCCGGCCCGGCTCCGGGCCAGGGGACACCGCCGCGCCGTGCAGGTAGAACATCCGGTCGGTCTGTTCGGCGAAGACGGCGACGATCAGCTGGGCCACCAGCGGGTCCAGCCCTCGGGGCTGCGGGTGGTCGATCCAGCGCAGCAGGTCCCGTACGGCCAGTTCGCCGTCGATGCCTTCGACAGCGGCACGTTGGGTGAAGTGCTGCACCCATTCGTTGCCGAGCACGAAGGCGGCCTCGTGCATCTGGCCGAGGCCGAGCGGGTTGGCCAGCCGCCGCATGGTCTGCCGGTGGGCGCGTTCGACCTCGACCCGGCCCTCCGGGTTGCCGATGGCCTGACTCACCTGGTCGAGCACGACCCGTACATCGGCCGGCCGGGCCGGTTCGCCTTTGCGGTCCGGGTCGAGGTCCGGGTGGGCGGGGAACTGGTGGGTGAACATCTGGTCGCCGATGGTGCGTAGCGCGTCGGCGAAGCTGGTGCCGACCGGCAGGGTCGGGTGGAACGGCCGGATCAGCGGTTCCAGGTGGTCGTCGTATCCGACGCGCACGTCGGTGGGCTGTTTGGTGGCCAGCCCGTACGCCTCCCGCAGCACGTCGCGCAGCTTGCCGGTCAGGTTGCTGCGCTGGTTGGTCAGGGTGCTCAGCGCGCGACGGCGGTCGTCGGGGTTGAGGTGCTCGGCGTGGCTGTCGAACCGGCGCCCTTCGAGGATCTTCTCCAGGATGGCGAGTTTGCCGAGGTCGTTGAGGCGCTCCAGGGTCAGCGACGCCGGGATCCAGCAGACCGTACGCGGGTTGATCCGCTCCCGCAGCTGCTGCACCCGCTGCCGGTCGTCGGCCGGGGTGTGGGTGCCGCTGTCGAACGGGTAGTCGATGATCAGCCGCCAGCCGGCCGGGTCGGCCGGCTGGAAGGCGTCGTCGCGCAGGTCCCGGTCGTCGCGGACGTTGCCGTAGACGAGTTCGATCCGCCGTCGGCTGCCCCGCCAGACCAGCTCCGCCTCGGCGTGGAAGGTGTCGGTCCACGGCACCCCGAGCTGGTCCCACAGCAGCCGCTGCACCAGGTTCTTGCGGGCGCCGTCGTTGTCGTAGTGCTTGGCGGTGGCGAGCACGCTGTCGACGTCGACGCCGACCAGTTCCAGCGAGATGACCGGGTCGTCGCCGTCGCCGACGCGGATCTCACCGAAGACGCCGGCCCAGTCCTTGACCTTGCGCAGCACCTGGGCGACCTCGCCGCCGGGGATCGGGCTGACGATGGAGCCGTGGTTGAGCGCGGACAGCCGGCGGGCGGTCAGGTTGCGCAGCGCCGGCACGCTCGGCGCCAACGCCGCCAGCAGCAGCGTCTTCACCAGCCGGTCGTCACCGGTGAATCCCCGGTGCCGCGCGGCGATGGGGCCGGGTAGCTCCTCACCCCGGCGTGCCCGGTCGAGGTCCTCGTCGGTCAGGTCGTACTGGGCGAGCAGGTGGGGCCGCAGTTTGCCGGTGTAGATGCGCTGCGCGGTCTCGAACTCGTGCTTGAGCTTGTCGGTGAACGGCTGGTCACCGCCGCCGCTGATCACGTCGTACAGGTCACCGAGGGGCACCAGTTGGCCGAGCCGCAGCGTTTCCCGCCGGTCGACCAGCAGTTGACGCATCAGCTTCAGCGCGGTGCGGGAGCGTTGCAGCGCGCTGGAGACGTGCACCAGGGTGGAGATGAACGCCGGGCTGAACGGGTAGGTGGCGCGGAAGGCGTCGAGGTCGGCACCGGCGCCGGAGTCGACGCCGAGCAGGGCGTCCCAGACTTCGCGACGTACCTTGGTGGTGGTGTCGAAGGCGGCGGTGATCGCCTCGGCCGCGCCGGGCACGTCGGGCCGGGGTTTGAGCAGCCGCTTGCGGGCGATCTCCGGCAGGTTGCGGTCTTCCAGGGTGATCGTGTCGAAGCGTCCGCTGGCCAGGTTGAGGGTGTCCTGGAAGCTCAGCTCGTGCGCGCCGGTCACCCCTTCGCCGACGAGTTCCCGCAGGTCCCGTTGGCGGGCGATGAAGCTGATCACCGGGATCGGCCGGCGGGTGTCGCCGCCCTCGACGAAGTTGGTGATCTTCTGAATCTCCCGGGAGACGAACTGCTGATCGCCGATGGAGTTGGCCAGCCAGAGGATCAACTCGTCGAGGAAGAGGATCAGCCCGTCGTAGCCGAGCTCCTTGGCGTGCCGGCTGATCTCGGTGAGCCCCCGGTCCAGCGAGATGTACGCTTCGGCGTCCTCGCGGGCGTTGCTGAAGAAGCCCTTGTTCCAGCTGCTGAGCAGGTCGTTGACGAGTTTGCGCCGCTGCGGGTCGTCGGGGGCGGCGGCGAACGCGGCGTCCAGGCGCGGCCCGGTCCAGTAGGCGTCGGAGTCGCCCCACTCGTCGTCCGGGTCGCCGCCGGGCAGCCCGTCGACGAACTGGGCGTCACCGATCGCCTTACGCAGGTCGGCGGCTTGGTCGAGGAGCGCGTCGGTGCGGTGCACGGCCGGGATCGTCGCCCCCGGGTGCAGTTGCCGGACCCGGTCGACGTAGCCGCCGAGGACCCGCTGCTCCAGTGACCGGGCGTCGAGCAGGTGGTACGGCACCAGCAGGAACTGCCGCCCGTCGAGCCAGACGCTGTGTTTGTTGACCAGACGGGAGAACTCGGCGCGGCCCCGGGCGGCGGGCTCGCCGCGCAGCAGGGCGTGCAGTACGGCCATGAAGTGCGACTTGCCGGAGCCGAAGGATCCGTGCAGATAGGCGGCTTTGGAGGTGTGGCCCTCGATCGCTGAGCGGATCAGCCCGAGTGCCTCGTCGAAGTTGCCGACCAGCCGGTCGGTGATCACGTATTCGGCCAGGGTCGCCGTGGCGTCGGTGACGCTGTCCGCCAGCTTGAGCACGAAGTCACTGGTGCTGGTCCGCTCGGGGATGGTGATGTAGTCCCGCAGCAGCTGAGGTGAGGTCGACGCAGGCATGACGCTTACCGTACCGAGAGCGACGGAATGCGCATCGACCGCGCGGACCGTTTCCGCCCACCGGACCGCCCGACGATCACATTAAGTGATGCAGGCATGACGTGCAGCTCATCCTTGGCGGAGGTACGCGGCGGCGAGGCCGGCCAGCGCGGCGACGATCCCGCCGATCGCGCTCACCGCAGCCGATCGCCCGGAACCGCCCGCCACGAGCATGATGACGACGATCGCCACGACGCCGAACAGGCCCACGCCAAGTGTCCGATTGACGACAGCGACCCGGCGAAGGCCAGGTCGACCTTGATCCGATTGGTCCATTGTCTGCGCTCCTCACCCACCGTCCGGCGCCATCACCGCCGCCCTTCCAGGACAGCAGGGACCAGGTAGCGCCGACACGCCCCGTTACCGGATACGCAAGCGCTTTGCACGCGCTGGCACGCCCGTTGCACAGTGGAGGCAATACCGAGCGTGACCATGGGTGGGAGACTGCGATGAGCGGCGACCGCCGGTGGGCCGGCCTTCCCGAGTCGCGTCGGGCGGCGGCAGCCGGCGACTACGGCAACCTGATCCGGCTGGCCCGCACGGCCGCCCGGCTGACCCTCGCGGAGGCAGGACGACGCTGCGGCTACTCCGCGGCGAGCCTGTCGCGGATAGAACGCGGCCGCCAGCGCCTGACCGACGTGTCCGCCCTACGCCGGCTCGCCGACGTGTTCGACATTCCACCGGAGCTGTTCGGCTTGACCAACTCTGGCACATCGGCCAGCCACCACGGGTCCACTTCGATCGTTAGGCTTCGCGGTAGCCGATCCTGGCCTGAGACGGGAGAGGACGTGATCCGACGGCGCGCGGTACTGAGCGGTCTGGCGGGGCTCGCCGGTGCGGCCATCCCCACGGGCCCAGGCGCGGATCCGAGCACCACCCCACCTGTCGGCCCGGTCGAGCTGCGCGCCACGCTGGCCGCCGCGTCGGCGGACCTTCAGGCGTGTCGGTACGCCCGACTCGCCACCCGCCTACCGCAGCTGGTCACCGGCGCGGCGACGGTTACCGCGAATGCCGTCGACGACCAGCGGTGTGCCGCCACCGCCCTGGCGACCCGGGCGTACCACCTCACCGCACAGGTGTTGATCAAACTGCACGAGGACGGCATGTCCTGGTCGATCATGGACCGGGCCGGTCAGACGGCGCGGGCCTGCGGGGACCCGCTGCTGCAGGCCGAACATGCCCGGATCACCGCGATCGTGCTCCGCCGGACCAGGCACCGCGACACCGCGCAGGAGGTCGTGCTCACCGGCGCGGCGACGCTCGACACCACGACCGGGCTGCGGCAACGCGATGACGTCACCGCGTACGGCCGGCTGCTCGCCACCGCTGCCTACACAGCCGCACTCGCCGACCAGCGGAACACCGCACTGGATCTGCTCGCCGAGGCGGACGAGGCCGCCCGGAGAGCGGACCTGAAGCCCGCCTTCGGCAGCGTCGACGTCGCGCTGTACCGGATCGGAGTCTGCCGAGCGCTGGGGGACTTCGGCGCGGCGGTCGAATGCGCTCGGGCCATCACCCCGCAGCAGTTGGGCACCGTGGAGCGTCGGGCCCGCTACTGGCAGGACACCGCGCTGGCGTTGCACGGCCGAGGCGCGAACGCCGAGGCGTACCGGGCGTTGCTCGCCGCTGAGCAGACCGCGCCGCAGGAGGTCCGCTACCGACCGTGGGCCCAGCGGTTGACCGTCGACCTGCTGTCGAGCGACCGCCACCGGTCTCTTCCGGACCTGCGCACCTTCGCCGCCCGCGTCGGCGTGGACGTCTGATCCGACGCGGCAGGCCGACCGATCCCCCGATGGCACGCTGCCGGCACGACGGCACGATGGACGGATGCGTGTTGGTGACCCAGACTTCGACCGAGCTGTCGACCTCAGCATCGACGCGAACGACGAGACCTTCTATGGCATAGCCGCCGGCTTCTGGGATCCACCTGGCGACGGCGTGTCGAAGGTGGTGGCCTGCCTGACCAGCGAGAGGTTAAGGCTGTTCTCATTCAGCAGGCTGCATCGGACAACCGTAGAGTCCATGATGCCGACGGTCATCCCGATCGAGAAGATCGGTCACTGTCAGGTTCTCAACAGGGACCGCGGCGAAATTGCGTTTCGGGTCAGGGACCACGACGGGCAGCGGAGCAAGCGGATCGTCATCAGCTTTGGCGGGTGGAACCCTGCCGGGATCGCTCTCGCCGATCAGATTAACAAGGCGGTGCGGGCGAGCAGGTCGCGGGAGGAGACGGAACTCGGCCGTCAGGCCGGGTTGATCAGCGGTGATGAGCGGCTTTTCTGGTCGTCCCCCGAGGTCGTACTCGATGCGCAGTATCACGTCGACTGCTACACGGAACGTTCCTGGGCTGCCACTGACAGGGGCCTGATCGCATTCACCCATGACCCACCGGAGGTTGTGGTCAGGCTACTCGACGACGATCCGTCCTGGCGACTCGACTACGCCCACTACGGCCAGGCAAGACTACTCAGGGTCAGCAGCGCTGGAGCGGTGATCCATTCGGCCTGTCTCTACACCAGCGACTGGATCGTGGCGGACGACCTGCGCCGCATCCACCACGAGAGGCACACCACGTCGCCGGAGCCAGAAAACCTGGTCGCCAGATTGGCGAGCAGCCAATCCTTCAAGTTGGACGACTTCCTCGGGGAGTAGGTCGCCGTTCCCTTTCCCGACGCGTGATCCAATGCGCCTCAGCAAACTGTCCATCGGCGTGTCGAGTTGGTGAAGCGCAGTGGATCAACAACCGCGCGGCAGCGGATCGCCGTCGACGAGCAGAGTCACGCCGTTGTCCCGGCAGATGTCGCGCCACACCGCGTCGACCGGAGCCGAGGTCAGCAGGATCGGGGTGACCACCCGGCCGAGCAGGGCCAGCCGGTGGCGGTAGTCGAGCACCTGCCCGAGACCGAGCCGCAGCTGTTCCTCCGGGCTGGCACCGACGAGGCTCTTGACCTCCGCGATGTACTGCCGGCCATCAGCGTCCTGCCAGGCCAGGTCCACCGGCACCCCGGCCAGCCCGGTGCCCACCAAAACACCGGTGGCGGCCAGAGTGTCGATCAGCCAGCGGCTGAGCCGGTCGTGCTCGTCGCACCCGGCCACGTACGCCTGCTTGTCAAAGGCCCGGGTGTCGGTCAGCGCCGCCGGGTCCACCACCGGAGAGCGGTACGGACGATCGAACGCCGCCCCCGGTACCGGCTGTGGCGTCAGGGAATCGAAGTGCACCTGCCCGGCGGACCAGGCCAGGGCCAGCCGCTCCGGCCGGTGCAGCCGTTGAAACGAGAAGCCGCCGACGGCCAGACACTTGACGTTGAGCAGCCGCGCCGCAGCGAGGACCGGTGGCTGCCGCAGCGCCCACAGCGCGTCTTCGACGGTGTCGCACACGCAGCCGATCTTCTCGCCCCGCAGGGTGTCGAACGGGTCGTTCTCATATTCGGCGACCCGAGTGACCCAGGCGTCCTCGTCGATGACGCCAGCGTCGAAGGCCGCATCGAGGGCAGCCGTGTCCAGGTGGAAGTTGATCCCGTCGCCGTCCTCGTAGAGCCACAGTGTCTCCAGCCGACCGAGGGTCACCCGCAGCAGCGACCGGCCCCGTACCCGCCGCTGGTTCAGGAACCACAACTTGCCGTCGGTCTCGACCGGCTTCGGTACGGTCATCCGGATGTACCAGCCGGCGAGTGCCCATGCGGCGCGCGCCGATTCGTCAAAATCGGCACCGAGTAGATCCAAGCTCGGCGCGGCCGACTCCCCGACGGCGGGCAGCCAGGTCCTTTTCCACGTTGGCGACGTCTTCCGCCGTCCACCACGGTTCGATCTGCACGAGCAGCCCCAAGTCGAGAACAGTTAGCAACAGTGGCACCACTGTAAGTGACATCCACTGGTTGATCGGGTAGACGCGGCCGGTGCGACGGTGTCAGCGCCGCGCCGGCCGCAGCCGGCGTCCATCACTGGTACGGGTCGGTGCCGTTGACGGCACGCGCCGATTCCCGCACCCCGGGCCGGTTCAGCGCCTGTTTGTAGACGGCGATCGCCACCATCCGGCCGTCGCGTCCACCGCCGACGATCGTGGCGATGACGCCGATCACCGGCGACTCGTCGCTGTCGTGGCCGTAGCGGATGTCGGAGACCCGTACCCGCATCGAACAGTCGCCGTACACCCAGTCGGCCTTGCCCAGGTGCAGCGTCTCGCCGATCCGCAGCGGCTGGTCAGACATCGTCGTCGTCCTTCCCGTGCGGGTAGCCGTCCGGCATCAGCCCGGACAGCTGCAGCACCGCCCGCACCCGGCGGGCCTTGCCCGGATCCCAGCGGTCGAGGATGACCAGCGACCGCAGCAACGGCCGGCACGGCGCGGCGACGTCACAGGTACGGCATTCGCCGAGCCGCGCCGACGGCAGATGCTCGGCGATGTCGAGCCGCGCCCGGTGCACCGCCTGCGCCACCACGGTGTCGCCGGGGTCGAGCGCGGCGTCGAGCGCACTGGCTGGGGCGGGGGCGACCGCGCGGGCGGCGGTCAGCCGGGGCGTCCCGCCGATCCCTTCATTCCTGTACACCATCAAGATCCTCCTTGGATAGCCAATCAGTCGAGACATCCACCCTGGACTCGCAGTAGCGGTTGGCGGAACCCGACCGGTGACCCTGTGCACGCCGGGAGTCCCATGACGCGAACCTCGACCACCACGAGGGAAACTGAGGGATACGAAAGCCTTGCAGCGGCAAGAGTCCATCTGATAGAAGCCTGAAGATCAATTACTCAACCTGATCTTGCAGTTATCCACAGGACCGAAATCCATGCTGGACGCCTCAGCGCTCGTCGAGGAAGATGATTGGCGACATCACGCAACGGGGACGTCTTTCAGCGATGCCTCCACCGCGTGTGCACGAGGGAATCCGAGGGATGCGAGGGCCTTGTGAGCGGCAGCGAGTACCTGATATCGGAGCTACGGCGAGTGCGCGAGTCGATGGGCCTCACCCAGGAGTCGTGGGGCGAGCGCGTCCACTTCTCCGCGAAGCACGTCGGCTCCATCGAGCGCGGCGAACGCCCCGCCCTGCCCAACTACCTGGGCATGGTCGACAAGGTGTTCGGCACCGCCTTCATGAAGTTCTACCGCGAGTTCGTCATCGGCGAACACGCTCCCGTGTGGTTGAAGCCATTCGTCGATTACGAGGCGCGAGCGACCCTACTTCGCGTCTTCCACCCGTTCGTCGTGCCCGGACTGTTGCAGACCGAGGCGTATGCCCGGGAGGTGCTGCGGATCTTTGACGAACCCGCATCCGATCTTGACGCTCTGGTCCAGGCAAGAATTGCCAGACAGTCGATCTTGACCAAGGACAGCCCGATCCGGCTTGTCGCGGTGGTTGACGAGCTGGTCTTCCATCGTGAAGTTGTCAGCCGAGAGGTGATGCGGGAACAGGTCGACGCGCTGGTGTCCGCATGCGAGCTGCCAAACGTCCAGGTACATGTGATCCCGCTCGGCACTGGCCTCTACGCCGGGCTTCATGGCGGCCTGGTGCTCGCGACTGTCGAGGGGCGTACTGTTGGGTTCCTGGACGGCTACCTACGCGGTCGGATCATCGAGGCCCCGTATGACACGGCCAAGCTGGAGGACGCGTGGGAGTCGACCCGAGGACATGCCCTGCCGTACCAGCAGAGCCTAGACCTGATCAAGAGGATGGCCGAGAAATGGACATGAACGGTGCACTATGGCACAAGTCGAGCCGCAGCGACACCAACGGATGTGTCGAGGTGGCCGAGAATCTTCCTGGTCGGGTGTACGTCCGGGACACCAAGGACCGCGACGGCGGCACCCTCGCCTTCGCGCCGGCCTCGTGGCGCGCGTTCGTCGCGGCAGTGACCACCGACCGCTGAGCCCGTACCGGTTCACCAAGCAGCACCAGCGCTGACCGAGCCCGGCCACTGCCCGCGACTGCGGGAGTGAGCCGGGCTCTGTCAACGCCTCGCCCTACCGGCTGCTACGTCACGCCTTCGCCTTGCGGCCCCGGGTCGCCTTCGGCGGACGCCACGAGGTCAGCGCCTCGTCGGTCAGGTGCAGCCGGTTGGTGGTCTCGTCGAGGAAGCCGGCGTAGATGTCAGCCGGCGACGCGCTCCACGCCGCGTCGAACTCGCTGTGCCACTGCTTCACCCACGGCAGTACCTCACGCAGACCGGCGACCAGCGGCAGCAGCCGATCGGCTTCCCAGCCGTCCTCCTGCTCACGGGCCACGATCAGCGTGGCGAGCGCCTGCGCCTGCTCGCGGTGATCCCAGCCGGCCCAGCCGAGCAGCACCGTCGGATCACCGTCGCGGCTCGCCGCCGGGTACGAGATGAACCGCTCCTTCGGCACATCCAGCTTGCCCCGATGCCGCCAGTAGCTGTTCTTGACGAAGTCCGCCGACGTGTACTTCGGCGGCACCGGGATCCGCTCCCGTACCCGCTTTTTCGCAGGCTCGTCCGGCTGGGCGTCCTCTTCGCGTTGCAGCTGCCACACCTGCTCCCAGTCGGCCCGCTTCACCAGGCCGGACGGCTTATAGCGCAGCGCCGCCAGATGCGGCACGTGCTCGTTGGCGACCAGGTCGACGATGACTTTGCCGAGATCCTGACCGGGCGCGTACAACTGGGCGACCGCCAGCACATCGCCGTCGCGGCGCAGCTCGTCGGCCAACTCGGCGGCGGTCAACGGACGCGGCTGCTCCATCCCGTCGACGGTGTGGAACCACAACTCGCGCGCCTCACACCGGTCCAGCAGCCAGTCCCGCAGCGCGGCCTGCTCCATTTTGTCCCAGCCGTCAGTGGACCAGCGCCGTTTGCACTCGGGCCGTTCGATCAGCCCGATGTTGCGGTTGCTCTCGATGACGTCGATCCGCCGCTGCACCACCGCCCGGTACTCCTGCGGCCAATGCGCCGGGATCTCGGTGACCGGCGTCGACCCGTGCCGCCCGAACCATTGCGTTTCCGCATCACCGGCCGCAACCTTGCGGGCCAGCACGATCTCGAACGCCCGCTCCCCCAGCCGCAGCTCCGGCACCGATCCGGCCGGCGCGGTGAACTCCTCGTCGAGCAGTCCGTAGAGCTGGTAGACCTGCCAGTCCAGCTCCTCCTGCAACGCGATCATCCGCGCCCGCGTCGAATGCCACTCGTCGCGCGCCGCCACCAACCGGTCCCGGGTAGGCACGCTCTCGGCGGCAACCGCCGCCGGACTCACCGCCGCGAGCCGCTGCGCCAGCGCGTCGATCTGCTGAGCCAACCCCAACGGGTACGCCGCCGGCAACGGAAACTCCTGCAGCTTCGTCCCCGTGAACTCGTAGCTCCACGACCACGGCTGATCCGACCGTCCACCGCCAGAGTTGTTGGCCCCGCCCTTCTTCTGGCTGACCTGCTTGAGCCAGAAGCACGCCGTCGAGCTGTTGAGTACGCCGAGCAACCGCAGGTGATCCTCCTCCGACGCCCCCTCCCCCAACTTGATCACCGGCGCATGGCGATTGAAGACCTTACTCCCACGCTCAAGAACGAAGTGGTTATGTGTCGCGACTACCGCAAAAGAAATCTTAGACTGCGCCGACCACCTAGTCGGATGGAAGTCGGAGTATTCGAACCACTCAAGCCCTCTTTCCTCCTGAGTCCCAGATAGCGCTTGGCGAGTCCTCAACTGCGCACGACAGGTCCACAACAGCCGTTGCGCCGATACCCCTATCCCCGCACGGCTACCGTCGCCACAGTATGGAAACAACAAGCTCTCCGCTTCCACTACCAGATAGTCTCGCAGGGAGGTGCCTGTAACGAATGGATAAACAGCGGTATCCAGTGCAATCCGAGCGCCTAGTGATCGACCGACGACGTAAGCATCATCCGCTCTTGTAACTGCCATGAATCCGATCGCATCAACGACCGACGCGAGCTTCGGCGTTGCTTGATCGATCACCTGCAACAGGTTCGCCGCACCACCGCCACTTAGGCTCCACGGATAACGATGAAGGCGCGTGCGAGGTAGGTCCGCAGAACTCACCCAGGGGGACTCGGAGCCGGGGTGGCTGATCTGGTCGACGATGGCGCGCCAGACGTGGCCCTGGCTCGGGTCCTCCGGGGCGCTGGGTTCACCGCGGATGCCCAGGACGGTCCGGATGGTGCCGGGACGGTTCAGGTTGGTGTTGCGGCCGACCAGAATCACCGTCGGTGTGCCGTGGCCGGGGATGTAGGCCCCGGAGGTGTCGATGACGTGGGTCAGGTTGACGTCGAGCGCGAAGAGTTTCTCGATCAGCTTCTTGCCAAACTCACGCTTCATGAACGAGTTCGCGGTGATCTGCCCGACGAAACCCGCACTCTTGCCGTCGCCACCACCCGACCTGGCCAGGTTGAAGAAGCGCTGCGCGAACGGCACCGACAGGGCGTACTGACCGGCACAGGCGGTATACATCTCCCGGTACGCCTCGTTGAGTCCCTTGTCCTTGACGGTGATGTAGGGCGGGTTACCTACCACCACGTGATAGCGGCCGACCTCGCGGATGCCGGGGTGCTCGTCGACGTCCTCGGTGGCGTATGTGAACTCGACAATCCTCTCGGCCTCGGGATCCGTACCCGGGATGGTATTTGCCCGGTGTTTGATCAGGGCGTCGCCGACGGCGAGGTGCATGGGGAAGGTGTAGCCGGCGACGTCGGCAAGGGACTTGAAGCCGCACGCTCTGATCGCGGCGATCAGCAGCCGGAAGCGGGCGATCGACACGGCGAACGGGTTGATGTCGATGCCGTGCACGGCGTCCAGGGCGAGCCGGACCCGTTCCTGCGGGTCCCGGTTCGGGGCGTGCTCCTCCCACTGCTTCAGCAGCCGGTCGAACGCGCCGAGCACGAAGTGCCCGGAGCCGCAGGTCGGGTCGATCATCTTGACCACGTCGTGGCCGAACTCGTCGATCGCCGGGGTCAACGTCAGGTCGAGGATGAACTCCTCGACGAAGTCCGGGGTCTGCAGCAGCGCGTACGTCTTGCGGGCCGCCTCGGACAGATCCTGGTAGAGGTCGCCGAGGAACCGCGTACCCCAGTCGGGGTCGGTGAAGTCGTGCACCAGTGCACCGTCCGCGCCCCGGGTCCGCCAGAACGCGACAAGCGACTTCGCCGCGTCGTGCGAGAGCGGGATCTGATAGAGCGGGTTGTGCCGCTTGTCGAACAGTGACCGGCCGGCCTGGCTGGCGGCGATCGCGTCGAACGCGGTCAGCAGCCAGCCGCGCAGCGTCTCATGTGGCTGGTCGCGGAAGAACTGCGCCTCGGCCTCCTCGGCGATCACCATCCGCTCCCCCGGCCCGGCCAGGTACGGATCGGTCAGCAGCGAGTTGTCCTCACAGAAACGGACGAACACGCTGCCGAGCACCCAGGCCACCGCCGCCTGCGTCACCCGCTCGTCGCGCCACGCGGTCCAGGTCGCCGCCGTACGCCCGATGTCGAAGGCCCGGTCGTATTCGCCGTGCAGCCGGCCGCGCACCTCCTCGACCGCGTCGACCTGCCCCCGCAGGTCGTTTTCCAGCGATTTCACCTGGTTCTTCAGGTCGGCAAGTAGCAGTTTTCGGTCGATCACGGCACGACTCTAATGGCGGCGCCGCCCCGGAGGGGACCGCCCGCCCGGGTGGCGTCATCGGATAACGGCCATGCGGGCCTCGGCTACCAGGACGCGCCGATGGTCTGCGCCTCGTCCAACTCGGCCGGCATGCCGGCGATCTCGCGGAGCGCGAGCGCGGACGGCTCGAACAGCTTGTCCGGAAGTGCGGTGAGTGAGAAGTAGTCGACCTGCGCGAATCGCTCCTTCGGGTTCGCCGTGGCCGTTCCTTCGACACTCTCGAACAACACCGGGACGTGGGCGTACGGCACCCGCGTGCCGTAGGTGAAGAAGGCGGGACCGACCCGCGCGTCGAGGCCGACCAGACCGACCTCCTCCATGAGCTCCCGTCGGGCGGTCTCGATCGGCGACTCGTTGCGTTCGACGTGCCCACCCGGCAACGACCACAGGCCGGCCCCCGTCGTCCGCACCCGCAAGCCCAGCAGCACCTCCTGCACGCGCCCGGCGCCGCGCCGCAGCACGACGCACTGCACACCACAGTAGAACTCCAGATTGCGTCGCCACCAGCTCACCCAGTACCACCGATCTTCGAGTTCCAGACATCAACCAGTTCGGTGACGATCGCCTCGGGCCGCCGGCCGGTCGTGTCGACGACATGAGTGCCGGCGTACGACCTCAGATGCCCCGACACGGCGGCCCGGAACTCGTCATCGTCGTTGAGGGCCCGCTCGAACGGATCCAGCGGTCGTGACCTACGCGCCAGCCGGTCCCGTCGTTCGGTTTCGTCGACGTCGAGGAAGAAGGTGATGTCCGCGCTCGGCCAGGCGAGACCCCGCAACGACTCCGCGACCGAGCCGGGCACGTGCAGATGCAACGCGTGGGCCGAGGCCACGAACCGGTCCGCCACGACGGGGCCGCCCGCCCGTGCTGCCTCCGCGATGGAGGCCACCCCACTCAGGTAGTGCAGGTATCTGGCCGGTGAGTCGTGCCGCCCGAAGATGGTGCTGTCCCGCAGCGCCAACTCAGCTGGTGGCAGTGTCATGTAGGTGGCATCGAGCCGCCCGGCGAACGCTTGCCCGACGACCGTCTTGCCGGCCCCGTCCAGCCCTTCGATGGCGATTATCATCAGTCAACCCGCGTCCGGGCCCGGCATGGTCGGGCTGTTGCCCTGGACAGACTGTCAACGATCCCGGCTGGCGTCAGGTCACGCAACCGGTCGAGGCCACGGTTGACCATACAGTTATAGACGTAGCCCTGCGGATCGATCCGGGTGCCGGTGACCCAGCAGAGGTCGAATCCACATAGGTACCTGCAGTAGCGGATCTCCACGCCGTCCACCCGGCAGGCGAGGTTCGACTCGCCGAAGTCCGCGGTGGGCTCGAAAGTCACGGGAGCACCGACACCTTCGACGATCCTGCGCAGCGCGCTGTCCATCGACACGTGCGGCCGGGCGGCCATGCCGCCGACCCGGCCGGACGCACCGTACGCGGCAACCTCGACATGCTCGAAGAACTTGATGGACAACCCGTTGACCACCGCGAACCGCGCCAGCTCGCCGAGCATGTCCCGGTTGAACCGGGTCACCACCACGTTCAGGTCGACTGCCAGATTGGCCGCACTCGCCGCGCGCACCACGTCAGCCAGGACGAACCGCCCCGCCAGCCGCCCCGGCGACGGTCGCGGCTTGGTGTCGTCCAACGAGTCCACCCCGATCCGCAGTTTGCGCAGCCCGTGTGCGGCGAGCACCGCCAGTTGCTCGGGTCGGGCGAGCACCCCGTTGGACACCATCGAGACGTGGTCGCTGAACCTGGCTGCGGCGGCGACGATCTGCACCAGCTGAGGGTGCAGGAAGGGCTCACCGCCGCTGATCGTCAACTCCTCGGCCCGGGTGCCGACCGCGCCGAGCGCCGCGCCCACCGCCTCGACACTCGCCAGCCGCAGGAACGTCTCCTCCTTTGCCTGACCCTCGTTGTGGCAGTAGAAGCAGTCGAGATTGCACTTGCCGGTGACGATGAGCCGGATCTTTCCATTGGCGAGTACAGGCATCGGGACGCTCACCTATCATGCGAACGGTGCGGGCCACGGTCTCGTGTAGTAGGGATTGATCCACGGCGGCCGTGCGCACCAGGCCAGGAAATCCTCCGCGACGCACTGGCGGGACAGGTGGTATCTGGCCGCTGGCGGCAGGATCGCCGACCACCAGTTCGAGCCGGTGAAGTCGGCCAGGTGCACATTGGTGCACGACCGGAAGTCCGCCAACATCAACTCGCAGTCGAGCAGCCGCCAACCCCGGACATCCTGCCGGCCCAGGTGTGCCCGCTGCATCCGGCAGCCCCGGGCGACCAGCGTGCTCGCCACCGACTCCGGCAGGTCGAAGGCGGCGACGTAGGACCGGGTGCTGCGGTCGATCTGGTCCCACGCCCCGTCGTTGATGCCGTCCCAGACGTCGGCGAGATACTCCGCCCCCGCATCCGTCAGGTGGCGCACGGCCGCATCGAACCCCTCCGCGTTGCGGCGCATCAGGCTCGTCGTCGCACCGGTGACCGCCACATCGAGGATGTCCTCGTACCGCCACGACCCGTCGTTCGGCAACAGCTCCGTCAACGCGGTCTCCGCGAAGGTGCGCAGCGGCAGCCCAGCGGCCCAGGCCCGCGCCGCCCACCAGATCTGCTCCCCGCCCCGGAAACAGCTGTGCTCCGTCGCCGGCGTGGCGCGCAACGCCTCGATCAACGCGGCGACCGCGCCCTGCATCGCCGCCAGCAGCGCGCCCTCTACAGTGGCGGCGACCGCCGGCTCGATCGTGCGGACCTCGGAGTGGTCCGGGCCCTGAAGGGTGAGATCGGTGAACTCCAGCACCCGACCGGCCGGCAGACGGGCCCGCAGCGTGCCCAACACCGGCCCGAGGTAGCCGGTCTGGTCGAAATCCAGCCCGGCCAGCGATGTCAGCTTGCGATCCACCAACGCGGCCAGCTCAGCGCTGCCGACCAGCTCGCTGAGCACATCCAGCACCGAGACCCGCAGCGGAGTGCCGATCGGCCGAAGCTCACTGTCACTCAACAGATCACTCAGCCGCCGGGCGGCGGCGAGATCCGCCCACGCTGGAGAATCAGGCTGCACGTATCCGGCCTCCCACCGTAGCGGTCCCCCGAGCTGTGCTCGCAGTTGCGCGCTGCCGTACCGGCCTTCGACCCGCGATCCACTCAGCAGTGACGACATCCGCGACAGCGTCACCATGAACGGATCGTTAGCAAGTGTAAACTCTCCGAGTAGCCGCCACATGCCCCGACGCGCCTCACGATCAGCTACCGTGCCGCCCGCCTGAATCCAGCGGGCTGCCAGCAGGTCACGCACCCCGGAGGCGGTCAGTTTCCGCTCGTCGGCGGGTGCGCTGCGGGCCATCGCGAGGACACCGGCGCGACGCAGGGCCTCATCGGCGAAGTCCGCCGGGTCCAGGCCGAGCGTACGGCACAGCTCGGTGATCTCATCGAGGTCGTACGGCCGGATCACGTGCACCTGGCACCGCACGCCCGGGGTCGCGTTGAACAGCATGGCCTGGGGTGTCAGCCGGTACGCCTCAGCGAAGCGCGCCGCCCAGTCCGACGTCACGGCGATCGTCACCCGTCGCACACCTGCGGTGAGCAGCGTCGGCAGCACCCGGTCGAACAGGTCGAACGCGCTGCTGAGCCCGTCCTCGTCGGCCGTCCGGTCAATGTGGTCGACCAGCAGCACCGTCGCCGGTTCGCCGCGCAGCAGCTCCTCCCGCCAGTTGACCAGCGACAGGTCCAGGTAGCGGGTCCGCTCGTCGGCGGTCTGATAGTGCCGGGCCAGTGCACGCAGCACCGTCGACTTGCCGGCGTCATCCGGCCCGACCAGCACATCGATCCGATGCCCGGCATGCCCGCTCAGGCCGGCGAGCAGCGGCCCGACATCGACACAGCCAGCAGTGGGGACCGGCAGCAGGTGCCACCCGACACCCGCGACGGCGCGCCCGCCCGGGTCGGCCCGGACCTGATCGACCCGAACCTGATCGGCCGCAGACGCCGTCAATCCGCGCAACTGACCGATGAACCGCTCCCCCGGCAGCCGCCCGCCGGTGACGTCCTCGTGCTGGATCCGGCCGAGCCCGAACCAGACCTGCCCCTGCAGCAGCAACGGAAAGATCGGCTTGTGCTGCCGTTGGGCATGCTCCACCTCCTCGGCCACCCACCGCGACCGCTCCGAGGCCGCCGAGACGACGAGGATCACCCCCACCGACGCGCCGAGTCTGTCCCTGATCACCCGGTCCCACCGGTCGCCGCTGGCGATCTGATCGTCCATCCACACCCCGACGCCCGCCGCGCGCAGGTGGGCCACCAGCCGTCGGACGTACGCCGCGTCCTGCCGCGCATAGCTGACGAACGCGTACCGTCCGGAAACACCAGGGTCCCCGCCGGTCACCACCGCCCCACTCGACATGGTGCCGAAGCGCCAGATCGCCAGGGCCGTGATGGTCACCACCGCCACCGGCACGACGACCAGGTGCGCGACGCCCTCTGCGATCACCAGCACGGAGACGGTGGCCACGACGCCGGCAGCAACCAAAGCGGTGACGCCCGGTGCAGACCTGCGAGGCACTGGCTCCTCCGCATCGATCAGCACGTGCGCGTCGGTTTTCTCCATCGTCACTCATCGTTGCAAGACGTCAGCGGCGGGCGGCCAGCACGGCGAGGATCTCCCGGCGTACCTCGGCGGTGTCGTGCACCAGCCGCCGGTGGCTGAACCGCACCACCTGGATGCCCAGCGTGGCCAGCCAGGCGTCCCGTCGCAGATCCACCTCCCGCTGACCGGGTGCGCCGTGCACGCTCGCGCCGTCCAGCTCGAACGCGACCCGTTGCGCCTCGGCGTACACGTCGAGATAGCAAGTGCGCCGGCCGTCGCTGACCCGCACCTGCCGGCGCAGCGGCGGCAACCCGGCACCGGTGAACACGTGGTCGTGCCCCCAGATCTCCAACGGGCTGTGGCAGCCCGCCGCCAGCTTGCCCAGCAGCTCCCGCAGCTGCGCCCGGCCGGGCAGCTTCGGCGCACCGGCCAGCGCCGCGCCGATGCGCGCCGGGGTGGTCTGCCGCCCGGCCACCGCCTGGATCACCGGGCCGCGCCGCTCCCCGGCCGGCAGCAGCGGCCACGAGTCGACCAGGGCCCGGTCCAGCCGGGTCACCGGCGCTCCTTGACGGGTCAGCGTGTCCGGCGCGTCGAGGCTGAACCCGCGTACGTGGTGCACCACCAGCCCGGGGTGGCTGCTCAGCCGTACCGTCGCCGGGACCGTCAGGTGCATCGGCTCGCCGGTGGTCGGCTGCCACAGCCCCCACAGGTGCAGCGCGGTCAGGTGGCTGAACGCGCCCCGCCCGTCGGCGTAGCCGAGCGCCGCCCGCCGGGCCCGTGCCGGGTCGAGCCCGCCCAGCCCGGCCGCGAACCGGCCGGAGTCCCCGGTGCCGGTCGCGTCAACGGTGCCGGCGGCGTCAACGGTGCCGGCGGCGCTGTCGGTGCCGAGCAGCGTGCTGTCGGCGTACACGCCGGGCAGCACCCGGCGCACCCGCCCTTCGCGGCGGGCCACGTCGATCGCCCAGGCCGGGACCACTTCGGCGGCGTCGCGCCGGCAGAGCACGCCGTGGTTGCGGTCGAGCAGGGTACGCAGCTGCGGGTCCATGCCGCCGAGAGTGCCCGCCCAGCCCCGCTGGCGCTGCCGTCACCAGCATGGTCTGTGGACAACCGGGGCGGCTGTGGACGGGGTTGCCGCGATCGGATGCTGGTGATCTGACGAGGTGTCGGCGTGGCGAGTCGACCAGGCGAAGTGGATCACGAGGCGGGAGGAGGCAGCAGGAGCAGAGCGTGTCAGGCTGCTTCGCTGCGGTGGGCGTTGGCCACCCAGGCGTCCGGCAGCGGGATCCACTCGTTGTCGCTGACCCGCACCACCTCACCGTCGAGCTTCGGCAGCGCCTGTGGATCCTCGGCCGGGCAGAGCAGCCACAGGGTGCCCGCACCGGAGCGGGCCGCCTCCGCGAGCATGTCCAACCGGGGCATCGACCGCCAGCGGGCCAACGGTGCCGCGTCATGCAGCAGCAACGGCCCGGCAGACCAGCCGGACGCAGCGGACGAGCCGGGGACAGCGGGTGAGCCGGGGACAGCGGGTGAGCCGTAGACAGCGGGTGAGCCGGAGTCAGCCGGTGGGGTCGTCGCACCCAGTTCAGCCAGCAGTTCGGGCAGGGCCCGCTGCCAGGCCTCGTCGACGTACTCGCCGAGTTTGAGCGCCGCCCGCGAACCCGGCTCGGCCAGGTCCGCGCCGAGCACCGTGGCCCAGGTCGGCTTCGGCCGCGAGTCGACCAGGGCCCGCAGGTGCCGCAGAAACCGGTCGGCCACGCTCACCGGCCGGGCACCGAAGCGGCGGACCAGCTCGTCGGCGGCGGCCGGGTAGCGGCTCAGCCGCACCGTCAACGCCCGGAAACCGTCACCGGGGGCGGACAGCCGCTCCTCGGCGCGCAGCGCCGACGCCAACTCCGGTGAGTCGGCCAGCCAGGACGTCGTCGGAGTCGACGCCGACGACCGACGCCGGATGATCGACATCGACGACGACAGTGGACGGGGCGGGGCCACCCACACGTCGCCGGTCATCCGCAGGTCGAAGCCGGCCTGGGCGAGCAGTTTGTCCAGCTGCGCCGGTGGCGGCAGCGGGACCAGCTCCGGAAACCGGCCGCGCACCCGGGCGGCGATCTGCTCGGCGGTCAGCGTCGCCTGCCGGCGCGCCGAACCGCTGACACCCGAGGTAGCGCCCGACGTGTCAGTCGACGCGGTGGACGGCGCGGCGGCCGGTGCGGTCCTCGACGCGGTCGGCTGGCCGGGGCCGACAGCCGGCAGCACACCGGCCTGGGACAGCCGCAACGCCCGCACCGGCGACAGATCCTTCGGGTAGATCTCCAGCCGGGCGTTGGCTGCCGCCCGCTGGGCGGCAGCGGCGGCCAGGGTCACCCGGCGGCGTTCGTCGACCACCTCGGCCGCGCCGCCCGGGGCGCTCACCCCGGCGAGGGTACGTAGCACCGTCGCCGGGCTGGGCAGCACCTCACTGTCGGCGAGCCGGTCGGCGGCCCGACCCAGCGCGTCGGCGTAGTCCAGCAGCGCCGGGGCGGTCGGCGTGTCCGGCGGGTCGTCGTCACCGGCTTCCAACGCGACCAGCAACCGGTCCGCCACCGCTGCGGGCTCCCGCACCACGGACGACCGGTCCGATGCGGTGCCGTCGCCGGCCGATCCGGGGTGGGTGTCGCTGTGCCGGCGCAGCAGCAGCCGCTGGTCCTCCTCCAACGCGTCGATCTCGATCGCCGCCCGCACCGCCGCCCGGGCCACCGCCATCCGCAACTGCTCACCGGTGCGCACCGAACCTCGGCTGGCCAGCAGCGCGGCCGCCAACTCGTCGACCGACATCACCCGCCCGCTGTCGGCCAGCAGCCCGATCACCTGGGTACGCAGACTGCGTACCACCGGCAGGCCGCGCCACCGGCGGCGCTGCTTGCCGAGGATCTGCGCGATCCGGCCCGGGGTGACCGAGACCGCCTTGGCGACCAGCGGCTGCCGGGGCCACGGCGGCAGGTCCGGCAGCACGCCACGGGCGTCGGGCAGGGCCAGCAGCAGCCGGGTGGCCTGCGCCTCGGTCGGGTTACGGGTGTTCGCGGCGGGCACCAGCAGCGCGGCGACCGCGTCGAGGCCGACCCGCAGCAGCTCCACGTCGCCGTCGGCGCCGGCGGCGACCGGGGTCGCTTCGGCCGATGCGGCGCGGCGTTCCGCCTGGCTGGCCGCCACCGGCTCCCGTTCGCCGAGCCGGGCCCGCCACTCCTTCACCCGGCGCTGCAGCTCCTGACGGGTACGGGCACCGAGCCCCCGCAGATGCGCCAGCCGGGGCGCCACCGTGAGCAGGTCACCGACGGTGTTGGCGTCCAGCCGGTGGGCGGCGGAGATCGCCCGGGGAGTCAGCCCGGCGGACTCCAACGCCATCGCCCGGGTCGCCCGGGTCGCCGCCTCGTCGCGGGCCGCCGCGGCGGCGTCGGCGTCGATCTCGTCGTCGACCGGCTCCGGATGGTCGGTGCCGGCCGGGGCGCTCGCATCAGATTGCCGGAACAGCCGCTGCCAGGCGTCGCGCATGTCCTTGAGCGAGCCGAACCGGCGACGGGCGTCGCGGTGCAGCGCCTCCTCGAAGAAGGCGATCAGGCCGTCACGGATCGCCGGGTCGAACGCCTCGGCGGCCAGCAGCGGCGGGCCGTCGGTCAACTGCGGCTCGGTGGCCCCGTCGCCCCACACCGGCAGCTCACCGGAGGCCATCTCGTGCAGCGTGACCGCCAGGGCGTACCACTCGGCAGACCGGTCGAACACCGGCCGCTCGGCGGTGCCGAGGAACGGGTCGAGGTAGCGCGGCGTCCCGGCGGTGATCTCCTTGACCGACACGGCGGCCAACGAGAAGTCGAACAGCACCAGCTGACGGGTGCGGTTGGTACGAATGCGGATGGCGATGTTGTCCGGCTTGATGTCGCGGTGGTAGACGCCCTCGCCTTCGAGGTAGTCCAACGCGCCGAACAGGTAGTCGCTGTAGTTTTCCAGCTCGTCGACGGTGAGCCGGCCCTCGTCGCGCAGCTGCCGGGCCAGGGTCCGCTCACCGGCGTGTTCGAGCACGATCAGCGTACGGTTGCCGATCCGCAGCGGATCGGGTCGGGCCAGCCGGATCACCCGGGAATCGGTCAGCGGCCCGAGCACCTCGGCTTCGCGGGCCAGTCGGGCGGCCTTCTCGTCGGAGAGGCCGACCTTGAGCACCTCGTCGCGGCCGGTCCGGTCGTTGTGGGCCAGGAAGGCCCGGCAGGTCGACCCGGTACCGAGCCGTTTGGTGATCGTCCACTCGCCGACCGTGTCGCCCGGCCGCGCCTCCAGCGGATCGATCTGGACCGGCTGCTGGACCGGCTCCGGATCCGGTCGACTCGGTTCCGGTCGACTCGGATCCGTGGCAGCGCCGGTCGCCGGGGCCGTGGCGGTGCCGGTCGTCGGATCCGTGGTGTCCGCTGGTGCCGTCGTCGAGGTGACCGCTGGCGGCGACGGTGGGGCGGTCAGCTCGTCCTCGACCACCTCCAGCATCTCCACGAACTCGGCGACCGTGGTCAGCCGCTGGGTCGGCACCGGGGCGGTCGCCGCCTGGATCAGCTCGTCGGCGAACTGCGAGGCCGTGTCGGTCACCGCCGACGCCCGCAACCCGTTCTCCTTGGCGAGCCGGGCGAGCAGCTCGGTGCGTTTACCGGCCGGCGGCTGCCCGGTCAGGATCAGGTACGCCACCGCGCCGAGCCCGAAGACGTCCATCGCCACCGGGTCCGGCGCCGGGGAGCTCAGCTCGGGGGCGAGGTACGCCTCGGCGGAGCGTTCCAGATGGTCGGCGGCGTGGCTGGAGGCGAGGATCGGCTCATCGGAGCCGGTGCCGGCGGTGCCGACGGTGGCGCTGCCCGCGCCGTCGGCGGCCCGGGTCGCCGCCTGCCAGTCGCTGACCAGCAGTTGCGGGCAGAGCCAGCCTTCTTCGTCATTGCCGCGCCCTCGCCGGCGCGGGGCCGGGGTGACGAAGATGCTGCGTGCCGACAACGCCCGGTGGTGCAGGTGCCGGCCGTGAGCGTACGCCAGGGTCTCGGCCAGTTGCCGGATCATCGTGACCCGGCTGGCCGGTTCGAGCCGGTCGCCGTACTGCGCGAGGTAGTGGTCCAGCCGCAGCCAACGCGGGTCGTGGCGGAACACCAGCGCCGGGCCGGCCTCGTGCGGCTCCATCGCGTCGACCTGGACGATGTTGGGGTGGCTGATGCCGTGCAACACCCGCATCTCCCGGCGGGCGGCGCGCTCGATGCTGGCCCGCTGTGCCTGCACCGCGTTGCGTTCCACCAGGTAGATCCGCACCCGGCGGCGCTCCCGGGGCAGTTCCCGGTGGGTGGCGTGGTGATCCTGCCAGGTGGGGCCGACGTCGAAGGGGCGGGGCTGCAGCTCCCAGGAACCGATCTGCAGGTGGCGACGACTGCGGGCGATGCCGACCTTCTCGAGCAGCCCCGGCAGGGCGCGGGACAGCTCCGGGGTGACCCGGTGGCGTTCGTCGGTGGGTGGGCGTAGCAGCAGGCCGGTGCCGATCGGCGGCAGGTCGCCGCTGCTGCCGCCACCAACGGCAGGCTCGCGGCCAGCGGTCTCCCGGTCGGCGGGCGGCTGCGGGCCGTACACGTTGTGCCGGTGGTGGTCGGACAGGGCCACCTTCAGGCCGGGTTTGCTGAGGAAGACCGCCGCCTGGATGAACGGCACCCGGACCCGGTTGCCGCGCCCGCCGCCGCTGGCCGCCGCAGCCGCCTGCAGAAGTGATTTGAGGCGTTTCGCCTTGGCGTCGGCCAGGTGCAGCGGGTTGTCGAGGGTGTGCACACCACCGCCGGACTGCTGGTGGATCCAGTTGGACCCGCTGGAGATCAGCCGGCCGGTGAAGCTCTTGATCTCGATCAGGTGCAGCCCGCCGGGCGTGGTGACCAGCAGGTCGACCTCGTACGGGTGCCCGGTGTCGGCGGTGAAGGTGAAGTTCGACCAGGCCCGGAACGGCTCGGTGTCGGGCAGCAGCTCCTGCAGGTGCGCCAGCGCTTCGCGTTCGTGTGCGAACTGCGACGGCGTGATCGGCGTCCACCGGCCCTCCTGCATGCCTGCGATCCTATGGGTCGGGGCAACCTGGGTCGGCAGGCCGCCCCGCTGGCCGGGTTGGCCGTGATCCGGTGCGGGTGATCTGACGACGCGTCGGCGTGTCGAGTCGACCAGGCGAAGTCGATCAACGCCCCGGGCGGCCGCAGGACGACGCGGGCCCTGGTGGCCGTGACCCGGGTACGGGTCACGGCCACCAGGGCCCTTCGCGGTGTGCGTGACGTCAGTCGGCGGCGGCCAGCCGGTAGGCGTGGATCACCGTCTGGCTGAACGTGTTGCCCTGGCGGTCCTCGGCAGCGAACCGCAGCGACACGTAGCCGTCGCTGTCCGGGTGCTGCACGGTGGCCACCCAGTTACGGCCGTCGGCGCGCACCGGAGCCGGTAGCCAGGTGGTCCCGTCGTCGTAGGAGACCTCGACCGACAGGGCGTCCAGGTTGACGGTGACCCCGGTCTGCCGGCGCACCGTCACCGGGATGTCGACCTGTTCGCCGGCCGTGGCGTTACCGGCCTCGTCGACCGGCGGCGCGGGACGGGCCACCATCACCGGCAGCCGACGCCACTCGTCGCCGCCTGCCCGACCGGACTGGAAGGTCCAGGCCATGGCGACCTCGGTGGCGAGGTCACTGACGTCGCGGGTGGCGGTGGTCTCCACCCGGTAGTCGGCCTGACCGGGCGGGACGACGAAGTAGCCGAACCCGGCGACGTCCCACTCGTCGACGAGTTCGCCGTCGCGGTAGAGGGCGGTACGTGCGGTCAGGGTCTGCGAGTCACCGGCGTGCCCGGCGGCGTCGCCGAACAGCGGTGCCTCGACCACTATCTCGTCGCCGAGTCGGCTGGCCCAGCCGCGCGGCAGCGGCGTGGCCGGCATGGCCGGGCCGAACGGCGGCCGGTTCCAGGTGTCGGTGTGCCGGCCGCCTGCGGTGTACGCGCGGGCCGGGTCGAACAGGAACGACACCGGCTCCGGCCAGCTGCCCTCGACCGAGTTGGAGAAGTACAGGTCGGAGAACCAGGACACCTGGTCGGTGCTGAACCATTCGATCCGTTCACCGGGTACGGGCACTGCGGTGACCTCGCCGACCCCGCCCAGCGCCGGGTCGTCGAACTCGGCGACGAGCAGCCGGTCGGAGATGTCACCGGTCGGGGTGCCCCGGAAGTCCTGGCGGACCCGGGCCAGCTCGTCGGTGGTGTAGTCGCGCTGGTATCCGGTCGGCAGCCGACCGTCGACGACGTCGCTCAACGCGTAGGCGAACGGGCTGTTCGCGTACCCGCCGTCGGGGTCCGGCTTGAACCACTGGTGGGAGATGGCGGAGCTGAACCCGGGTGACGGGTCGTCGTCGCCGAGCTGCTTGGTCGACAACCCGTCGAATCCGGGGTACGCGGAGCCGATGCCCAGCGGGCCGTCGACGGTGTCGAAGCCGACCGTGACGTCGACGATCGCGGCCCGGGCGGCCGGATGCGGCACCGTGGCCCGCACCGGTGCGGCCTGTCGGGCGTCCAGGGTGACGGCGGTTTCCCCGGTGACGGTTATCCGAGGCTGGGCAAGGATCGCGCTGCCGGTGTACCGGTCCTGCCCGTCGTATGCGTCGATGGCGGTGAACAGGCCGTAGGCGCCCTTGGGCAGCCGGGTGACGATGGTGCCGTCCTCGTCGTACGGGTAGTCGAAGTACGAGTTGTTCAGGCCGGCCAGCGCGGTCCAGTACGACGCCGACGGTTCGCCGTCGACGCCGATGTGCGACAGGGTCACGTCGTAGCTCTCGACCTCGCGGTGCACTCCGACGGGGGTGACGACGCGGGTCTGCCCGGCGGTGGCGACCAGGTGGCCGCTGTAGAAGCCGTCGGTAGCGTCGACACTGGTGTCGGCGGTGGCGTCGACACTGGCCGTACCGCCGGCTGGCACCTCGACCCGCGCGGCGCTGGTGGTGAACATTCCGGCCGGGACGCTCGCGTCGGCCGGTCCGGTGATCTCCCAGGTCAGGTCGAGAGTGACCGGCTCGGTGCCGGTGTTGCGGTAGGTGACGGACCGGGTGATCGGCTCGTCGTCCTGGTGCGGCCAGATCGCCCGGCCGAACGAGACACTGGCCGGCTCGGCGGTCACCGTCTGGGTGATGGCGCGGGCCACGTCGACCAGGCCGGCGCCCTGGCCGTACGCAGCGGTTCCGGGGTGTGGCGCGGCGGAGCCCATCAGGGTGGACTTGAACTGCGTGGCGCTCCAGTCCGGCTGCTGCTGGGCGAGCAGTGCGACGGCGCCGGCGATGTGCGGCGCGGACATCGACGTGCCCGGCGCGGAGACGTAGTGCTCGTCGATCGGGATGTCGAGGGTGGTGCCCTCGGCTCGGGCTGCGACTATGTCCACACCGGGTGCGGTGATGTCGGGTTTGACGGCGTCGTCGCCGACCCGGGGGCCGCGGCTGGAGAAGTCGGCCAGGGAACCATCGCGGTCGACCGCGCCGACGGTCAGCGCCGCGTCGGCGCTGCCGGGTGAGCCGACGGTACGCTCAGCGCCGGCGTTCCCGGCGGAGATGACAAACAGGGTGCCGGTCTGCGCGGTGAGGGTGTTGACCGCCTCCTCGAGGGGGTCGATCTCCGGTCCGTCGCCACCGCCGATGCTGATGTTGACCACCGGGACCTGCTTGTCCACGGCGAACCAGTGCATCGCGTCGATCATCGCGGAGTCGTCGCAGAACGAGCCGGGGCAGACCTTCGCGGAGATGATCTTCGCGTCCGGGGCGACGCCCCGGTACTTGCCGCCGGAGGCGGCACCGCTGCCGGCGATGATCGACGCGACGTGGGTGCCGTGGCCGGCGGTGTCGCCCTCCTCCGGCGCGTCGGTGAAGTTGCGCGTCTCGATGACGACGTCGGCCAGGTCGGGGTGTCCGGTGTCGACGCCGCTGTCCATCATCCCGACGGTGACGCCGGCGCCGGTGAACCCGGCCTGGTGGGCGGCGGGCGCGCCAATCTGCGCGACGCTGCGGTCCAGCAGCATCTGCCGTTTGCCGTCCAGCCAGATCCGCTCGATGCCGGTATCGGTGCCACGGGCGGCCGGGCCGACGGACACCGTGGACCACAGGTCGGCGATGGTGGACTTGTCGGCGGTCACCGCCGCACCGTCGATCGCGGGCAGGTCACGTCGGACGTCGAGACCGTCGGCGGCGAGTGCCGCGACGCTACGGGTGGCGGTGTCTCCCGGAGCGGCGGTGACGATCAGCGGCAGGGTGTCCCGCGCGGCATCGTGGTAGCCCCACTCGATCAACTTGGTGACGTTGAACAGCCGACTGTCCAGCGTGCCGCGCTGGACCAGCGCGGCGGCGTCACTCGGGACGACGTGCAGGTCACCGTCGATGCGGTAGGTGCGGAACTGCATGCCGTCGCGGCCCTCGCCCGGACGCAGTGCCGCGGCGCCGGTACCGGTGACGGTGACCTGGTCGCCGGTGATCAGGGTGACGGTGGTGCGCTGGCCGGCCGGCTGCTGTCCGACGGATGTCCGACCGGCGCCCGCACCGTCGGTCGGCGCGGCCCGGCCGGGTTGCCCCGGCCCGATCACGAGTACGGCGGCCAGTCCGGCCGCCGCGAGTCTTCTCGAACGTGTCACCAATACCTCCCCATTGGACGTCTGTCAGGACGTCGGGCAGACGCGAAACCTCAGCGTTACACAGCCGACCACCGGAGGAAAGGGTTGAAGTCGACTTACTGTGACAATGCCGGGCAATAAGCTGGCAATGCAACGGATTCGGCGTCAGCCGGTCTGCGCGCCGCCCGGCACCGGACCGGGCGTCGCCGCAGTCCTCGTCCCTGATCTGAACCTCGCCGGCCGGCTGATCGTCCTTGCCGTGGAGCAGCCACCGACGAGGAGTCATCGTGAAACTGACGACCGGTACCCGCCGGGCGATCGCCGGCGCGGTCTTGTCCGCCGCGGCGCTGTGCACCATGGCGGCCTCGGTGGAGTTCACCCCGGCCACCGCCGCCGGGATGTTGCGCGGCGCCGACGTGCCGGCCGACGATCAACGCACGGTCATGGCCGCAGCCGGGTCCTGCCCGGCGCTGACCCCGGCCCGGTTGGCCGGTCAGCTGATGACGGCGTCGCAGTTCAGGTCCGAGCCGGTGCAGGCGGTCAGCGCCAGCGGCGGTAGGGGTGTCGCCGGGCTGACCGACCCGGTGTGGCGCCGCTGGGCACCCTGGCCGCAGGCGCAACCCACCGACCGCAGCGCCAGCATCCACGCGCTCGCCCGGCACATGTGCCAGCTGGTCGGGGCGCTACGGGTCGCGCAGGTGCCCGGCGAACCGTGGCAGCTGGCGCTCGCCGCGCACCAACTGGGCGTGCCCGAGGTACGCGCCGCCGCCGGGGTGCCGGCCGCCGCCGGCGACTACGTCGACACCGTCGAGGGATACACCCGGTGGTACGCCCTCTACCCCGCCTTCGGCGGCACCGGCACTCCCGATCCGACCCCGGCGGTGGTACCGGCGGCTCAGGCGACGGTCAGCCGGGCCGCGCCGGTCGCCGTACCGGACGAGTACCTCGCGGCCGTGCGTACCGCCGGCGGGGTCTGTCCGACGGTGACACCGGCCCGGATCGCCGCTCAGATCATGGCCCAGTCCGGGTTCGACCCGAACCTGCTCGGCCCGACCGGCGGCCAGGGCATCGCGCAGTTCCTGCCGCAGGTATGGGTCCAGTACGTCCAGGCAGCCGGCGACGCGACACCGTGGGACGCGCAGGTGGCCATCCCGGCGCTGGGCCGCACCATGTGCCGCCTCGTCGAGGAGATGACGCCGCTCAGCGACGACCCGTACCCGCTGGCCCTGGCCGCGTACCAGTGGGGAGCCGGCACCATCCAGGCCGCCGGTGACGTCGACGGCTCCTCCACCCTCGCCGCCTTCACCGCACTGGTACACGGCCACGAGAAGTTCTACGCGGCGGATCCAAGGCTCGGTGCCGGGGCGGCACCATCGCCGTTGGCCGCTGCCGACCCCACCCCGGCGCCCGCCGCCGGCACGCCGCCGCCAGCCGCAGCCGGTACGCCGGCCCCCACGCCCGCCCCCAGCAGCATCGCGCCGAAGGCGACCACCCCGGCGCCGAAGACCCGGTGGCAACTGGTCAGCCACGCCTCCGACAAGTGCCTGACCCAGCACCACGGGCCGCAGACCGAACGGTCCACCCCGCTGACGATCTCCACCTGCACCGGGGCGGCCAACCAGCTGTGGGAGTTCCTGCCCGACGACACGATCCGCTCCCAGGGCATGTGCATGGACCTGACCAACGGCCGGACGGCGGACCTCACCGTCATCGGCAGCACCCGGTGCAACGGCACCGCCGCTCAACGGTTCTACCTCAACGGCGCCGACGACCTGACCTCACTCAAGGCCTCCGACGCACGCGGCAAGCTGATGTGCGTCGACGTGTACGACGGACGCACCGCCGACGGCAGCCAGGTCATCCTCTGGCCCTGCACCGGTCAGGCCAACGCGAGCTGGAGCCGCCGCTGACCGGCTGACGTCAGGCCGGCGGCGGCTTCGCCCCAGGCGCGGGCCGCCCCTGCGACAGGTCGAGGACCGTGGTGACCCGGGTGTCCGTCGAGGTCGTCGCGGCCGTCGAACCGCCGCCGTCGAGGTCAGTGGCACCGCCGGGCGACCCCGTACCCGCCGGGTCGGTGCCGGCGACGGACGTCTGGTCGTCCTCGGCCGCGAAGGAGTTCGCCGGCCGGACGGCGGACTCGCCGCCGCCCCGGGCACCGGCTCCGGTGTCCGCCGCCTCGGCGGCGGCCGCCTCCACCGGTGCACCGAGTCTGCGCCGGGCCCAGAACAGAGCACCGAAAATGACCAGCACCACCGACGCCACCGCCAACGGCCAGCCGGCCGCCGCGCCGGACCCGCCGGCGCCGTCGTCGACAGGACCACCCGGACGGGCACCGCCGGCACCGATCGCCGCTACCGGGTCGACACCGCCCCAGCCGACTTCGTCGTCCCGGTCGGCCGCAGCCGCGAGTTCCGCGGTCTCGGTGAGCCGTTGCACGACCTCGGCGGCGGTGAGATCCGGTTGCGCGGACCTCAGCAGCGCGGCGACGCCCGCCACATAGGCCGCCGCGTAGACCGTGGCGTCGCGCGGTTCGGTATCGGACACCGCCGGTGCCACCACGTCCACCTCGCCGGCCGGGTGCTCGGCCACTGGCGTGCCCTGCTCGTCGACTGCGGCGACCCGCAGTACCGCGTCAGGTGGGCCGGGCGCCGGATCCAGGTCCGCACCGGACCTGGCCGGCACGACCACCACGCTGTCGTGCTCGGCGACACCGGCGAGAGCCTGCACCACCTGCGGGTCGGACAGGTCGACGTAGCCGCCGATCATCAGAACCCCGGCCCCGGTGGACAGGGCCACCTCGATCGCGGTCACCTGATCGGTGATCCGGGCCCGCGCATCGGTTTCGACCAGACGCACCGGCAGCACGGTCGCCTCCGGTGCCACTCCGCTACGGGAGCCGGCGCTGTGGTCGGCGGCGACGATCCCAGCGATGGCGGTCCCGGTGCCGAGACAGTCGGTGCCGGCCCGCCCGGCCCCGGTCACGATGTCCGCCCCCGCAGTGACCCGGCCGGTCAGTTCCGGCAACGTCGCGTCGACCCCCGAGTCGACGATAGCGACGGTCACCCCTGCCCCTCGGCTACGCGACCAGACCTGGTCCAGCGCCGGCCACGGCTGCCCCCAGTCGGCCAAGCTCGCCTGACAGCCGGAAGTCAGCCAGGGCAGGGCGCCGGAGGCCGTACCCGGTGGCCGGCTCGCCCCCGCCGAGGGCTTCGCTGTCGGTGTCGGCGAGGCGGACGGCGAGGCGGAGGTCGGGCCCGGTGGGGAACCGGACGGCTGCCCGCCTCCCGGTTGGCCGTTGCCGGTGCCCCCGGGGCGGGGAGTAGACGTCGCGTCCGGAGCCGGCGGCCGGGGTGACGGCGCCGGGCTGGTCGGGGCGCTCACCGGGCTGAGATGGCCGTACCGTACGCCCTCCCCGACCGCGTCCCACGGCAGCACCAGCTCCCAGCCCGCCCGCAGCACACTCGGATCGACCAGAGCGCCGCCGGTCGGCTGCGGCCGACCGGCGTTGAGGTCGAAGATCTCGGTGGCCCGGTCGGCGTCGCCGAGCAGCCGGCTGGCGATCAGCCAGAGGTTCTCCGGTCGGCCGTCGACGCTCGCGGCGACAACGTAGTAGAGCTGGTAGCTGCCGGACGGCCCGGGGTCCGGGGCGGACCGGTGCACCGGTACCGCTGCGACGGCACCGCCCGCCGCTCCGGCCGGCGCGGTGACGCCGAGCGGGCCAGCGGCGATGACCGCGAGGAGCAGGCCGAAGGCGACCGGTACGCGGCCGCCGCGCATCCTCATCAGATCGTTCCTCCTTGATCGGGTGCCGGTGATCCGGCGGTCCGCTACGGCATGGACGACGGCGCGATGTCCTAGGTTCACCACCACTAGGGAAGTACATCGTGAACCTTTGCATATGCTGCTTCGTCCCAGCGTTGGCAGAGCTTTGATGGCTGGCGGGGCCGTCCCGCGCAGCGGCAGGAGTGGGCATGCGGCACCGATCGGAGATCCGCCACGGCCTGGTGAGGCGGGCGGGCCGGATCGTCGCCGTCGCGGTGTGCGCGACGGCGGTCAGCGTACCGACCGGGTGGGCCGATGCCCGACCGGCCGGCGCTGGTCCGGCACCCGACGTCAGCTCCACCCAGGATGCCGCGACCACGGGCAACGTGCGGTACTACGTCGTCGGTCAGCAGCCGGGCGGTGAGCGGGACTTCCTGTTCGCTATCGCCGCTCGCACGCTCGGCGATGGCCGACGGTACCCGGAGATCTTCGATCTGAACGTGGGGCGGACGCAGCCCGACGGTGGACGGTTGACCGATCCGACCGTCCTGGAGCCGGGCTGGGTGCTACGGCTGCCCGACGACGCGCGCGGTCCGGGCGTCCGGTACGGGCCGTTGCCGGCAGCCGACGGTGTGTCGACCGGGCCGCAGCTGCCGACCGTCGGCGGTGCGCGGCAGCCGGACCCGGGATCCGAACTGCTGTTGCGGGGCGGGGCGGCGATGGTCGCGGTAGGGCTGTTCGCTCTCGCGGTGGTAGTGCTGCGCCGAGGCGGCGGACGTCGACCGGCTACCAAGGCGGTCCGGCCGGCGTCCACGGCGGTCCGGCCGGCGCCCAGGGCGGTCCGGCCGGCGTCCGCGCTGGTGCCGGCTCCGGCGACCGGACCGGCTCCGGCAGCCGACCTGACCGCCGGGCCGGCCCCGACCTCCGACCCGATGCCGACGACCGGGCCACCGGAGAGTTCGGCCGAGGACGACCGTCGGCTCGCCCACCTCGAGGTGCGGCTGCGGGTGGGTGACGATCCGGCGGTACTACGGCTGACCGGCCTACGGCGGCCACGCGGCGACACGCCGTACGGCTGGCGGTCGGCGGAACCGGACACCGACCAGCCGGGATCGGAGACGACGCTCGACGTCGGCACCGGCACCGGAGGGCAGTTCTGGATCGAGCTGCGGCAGGCGCCCGACGTACTCGCCGTGACCGGGCCGGCCGACGCCCGCGAACGGGTCGCCCGGCTGCTCGCGACCCGGCTGCTGGCCGCCGGGGCCGCCGTCACCGTCGTCGGCGACGGGCTCACCACGCTGCCGCCGGGCTGCCGGCGCTACCCCGCCGACCTGCCTGCACTCGCCGACGACGACGCGGCACGGACAGTGGTCACCCTGGTCACCGACCCCGCACCGAGTCAGTTGGCGGCACTGGCGGCGCTGGTCGAACGGCCAACCCCGGCCACCGTGCCGATAGTGGTCACCGCAGGGCCGCCGGCCCGCTGGACCTTGCAGATAGTCGATGGTTGACCGGCGCGGCAACGGGGTCGAGCAGCTCCCGCAACGCCTGCAGAGCGTAGAACGTGCGCGATTTGACCGTGCCGACGGGCACCCCGAGCCGCTGCGCGGCCTCCTGGCCGGATCGTTCGCGCAGATAGACCTCGACGAGTACGGTGCGCTGCCGCTCCGGCAGCGCGTCCAACGCGGCGTGCACCACTCCCGCATCGATCACCCGCTCGACCGGGTCGTCGTCGTCCGGATGGTCGTCGAGCAGGTCCCCGACGAGCTCGACCGGGCGGGTGGTCCGCAGGTCGTCGATGGCGACGTTGCGGGCGACGGTGTAGAGCCAGGACCGTCGCCACTCACCGGTCTCGGTGCGCGACTCCGGGTGCCGCCACGCCCGCACCAGGGTCTCCTGCAGCAGGTCCTCGGCCCGGTACCGGTCCCCGTTGGTGAGCCGGACCAGGTAGCGCAACAGGCCCGGCGCCGGGCCGTCGTAGAGCGCACGCAGCTGCGCGTCGAGGCCGGCTGATGCCGACGCAGCGCCGGGGTGCACGGTCATCTTCGTTGTCGTCCTCGTACGAGTGGCTGGCTCTACGCGACGGTATGGAGGTCGACGATGATGCGGCAAGGCAAAGTGTCCGATCCCCCAGCCAACGCCTGGAGGATCCCATCTAGACACGGATTGTTAACCGACGGCGTCTCCCTGGCACCAGGCCACCATGGTAGGGATTGAGCGACATGACCCTGGTACCTCACACCTCCAAGCCGGCGCACGATGTCGCCCCGCATCGCATCACCCTGACGACCACCGTCGGAGGCGGACTGGCCGAACCGGACAGGCCGCAGACCGCGCTCACCGCCGGAGAGCTCGCCAGGATGGTCGTCCGGGCCGGCGGCGGAGGCCGTGACGTGCAGGTGCTGGTCCCGGACGGTGCCCGGCACACCGCGGTGCTGCTGGCGCTCGCCGATCTACTCGGCCGGGACGTGCTGATCGTCCCGGCGGGCGCGGTTGCGAGCCGGCCGACCGCGGACGCCGACGAACCGACCCCGGTGGACCGGACGACCGGTGCCGTGGTCGACTGGCTGCACATCCAGCCGCCGTCGATGTCGACCAGCCTGCCCGGTTGGTACGACCTCGACGGTGGTCGGGTCCGGCCCCGTCGAGGCTGGGCCACCCTGCCGCTGCCCCGGGGTCTGTCCTTCACCACCCGTGAGGCGTTCCCGATCGCCCGGGCCGCCGCAGCGCGGCTCGGCGGTGGTCATCCCGGGCTGGCCACCGTCGCGTTCAGCGTCGACGGCGACACACCGCTGCTGAGCGGATACGACGGCGTGCGCACCGCTGCGTCCGGAACCGACCTGGCGGCGGCGCTGGCCGCCGTTCCGCTGTACGGCGGCGACCTGCGAGTCTGGCCGCAGGTGCCTGACCACCGACCGGCTTCCAGCCGGAGCGGCGCCAGCGGCGACCACAACGCTCCGGCGGACCCGAGCGGTCACCCGGCGGATCCGCGCGTCGACCCAGCGGACCGGGTCCTGTTCCCCGGCCTCGGCGCCGAGGTCACCGCCGGCCTCGCGGCATACCTGGCCGAACTGGCGGGACGCGTCGGGGCCACGGTCTGGGCACCGCCGACCGGTAGCCGGGTGGTGCTCCTCGACGGGGTCCGTGACCTCGCCGTCCGTGACCGCGACGGCCACCAGCGCGGCTGGCAGGCGTTCCGGCCGCCCGGCCCGGACCATCCGGACCGGTTCTGGTCCGACCGCGACGGACGGCTGGCACCGGTCGGCGGAACCATGGACACGGGCCTGTCGACCGCCGAGATCCGGCTCCAGCACTCGGGCGAGACCGGCGAGGCCGCAGCTGAAGAGACCGGCGAGGAGGCTCCGCACGCACCGGCGGCCAGCGGTGTCGAACTGGTCAGCGTGGCCACCGAGGCCCGGCCGGCGGCGTTGCGCCGCTGGGCGACGGTCCGGCGACGCGACGGGCAGTTCCGGGTCGAGCTGGCGGTGCTGGACGACGGACGGTTGGCAGCCCGCCACGGCGACGGCGGGCTGCTCGCCCTCGGGCCGCGGGAGCTACCGGCGCTGCTGCGCCGGGCCGGTTGGGCCGGCCAGGACCTGGCCCTGTTGATCTCGGTTCCACCGGAGGGTTTCGGGCATCTGCGGGCCCACGTGACAGCACTCGCCGACCAGATTCCCGCCGAGATCTGGGTGCCGGAGCCGGGGGCGCGGCTGGCCGTGGTGCAGGGGCAGCCGCGGTCGTTGCGGGCCGCCGGTGAGCCGGCCCGGTGGTGCCGGGTGGCACCGTCCGCACCCGGCGCCACCGACCTGGTCACCGTGTCCGGGCGGTGGCGCAGCCACGACGGCTGGCTGGTACCGACGTCGGCGTCGCCCGGCCAGGGCCGGCTCACCACCGATCCACCGGCGACCGATCCACCGCCAACCGGCCGGCGACCGTCGATGGTCCCGGCCGCCCGAGGCAGCCGCGGGCACGGCGTGACCTGGTTGCCGGAGCGACCCATGGTGAACGCCGAGCCGGTCGAGCTGTACGTCCCGGTCACGCAGCCCGCTGCCCGGATCGCGGCCGAGGGACTGCCCACGGCGGAGCTGTTCGTCGTCGGTCAACTCGACGCGGACCGGCTCCGGACGGCACACCCTGGCGCGGTGGCGCTGCGGGTGTCGGTGGCCCCAGGCGGGGCGGTGGTGACGACGGGGCTCGACGAGACCGCGCCCGCCGAGGTCCGCCACCTGCTGCGCGGTGTGGACAGCTACCTGCTGCCGGCCGGATGGTTGGACCGGGTCCAGGTGACCCAGGGCTGGACACCGGCGGGCCCCGGCGAGTGGCGGGCACAGCCGGACCTCGCTCCGACCTCGTTGTTCCTGCGTTGCGCCGGCGCGCGGCACGGTGCTGACGGCCTGCCCAACGACGTGGTCCGCTGGCCGGCGGGGCGGCGCGCCGCGACCGCGTACGCCATGCTGCCGGCCGCCGGCGGGCCTGACGCCGGCCAGCTGGTGGTTTCCGACTCCCGACCGGCGGCACCTGCCGACGGGGTGCGGTTGGTGCGGTTACGGATCGAGCCGGGCCAGGCGATCGACGTCGCGGCCAGCGCCGGCCGAATCGCGCCGCTGGCCGCCGTCCGGTCCCGGCTGGTGGCGCTCAACGCCGCCGGTGTCGAGGTGCTGTTGCCACCGCGCAACTACGACCGGGTCACCGTGACCCGGGTGTACGGCGCCGAGGGCGGCCGCTGGGTCCTTCGTGCCCGGCGGGTCGAACTGCCGTTGGCGACGCTGCTCACCCAGCCCGGCTGACCGGGCTGAACAGCTGCCACGGCGAGTCGTCTGCCGACTGCTCCGGCGGCACCCGCAGCCGCGCGGCCGGCGAGCCGACGCGCGGCGCGACTGACAGCACCAGGACGTCGACACCCATGGCGCTCGCGTAGGCCGAGACGAAACCGCCGTCGGCGGTGCCGACGTCACCAATGATCAACGCCACCGTGCCGGACAGACCGGCCAGGGGGGCGGTCATCCTGGCCAGCTGGCCCGGCGTCACCGGCACCTGCCGGGTCCGGCCGTCCGCGTCCAGCACCGGAACGAGAATCCGGTCGCCGGCTGCCCGCACGACCACCACCGGCAGCTCACCCGGGGGCAGGAGGTCGGCCGGCGACATCCGCTCCAGATCCGCGTCGTCGAGCAGCGCGAGTCCCGTCCGGTCGCCGGTCAACCGCTCGCCCAGCACCTGCTGCCCGTCGAGGTACCAGCGCCGGTCCGGCCTCCTGGTCAGGTCCGCCTCTCCGGCAGTCGGCTGCGCGGTCCCGGCGGGCGTCGCCGGGGCCGATGCCGTGCCCGCAACGGACGACGGGGTCAGCGCGGCGAAGATCGGATCGTGCTCCGGCTCCGTGGCAGCCGCCGTCGGCGGGCGGGCGGATGACGCCGGCTGGGTCCTGCTGCCGACCACGGCCGGCCCCGCCCGCCGCGGCACGACGGTGACGTCGGACTCCTCAGCTGAGTCGGACTCCTCAGCTGAGTCGGACTCGGACGAAGACTCCGCCTCGGATGAGTCGACCTCAGCAGGTGGGCCCGACGCTGCGCTCGCCCGGCGGTCACCCGCCGGCGCGGTACGGGCGGCTGGCGGTGCCCCGGCGGTGGGAGTTGCCGCAGGCGCGGGATGGTCCGCCCCGGACCCGTCGTCAGTGTCGGAATCGGATTCGGAGTCGGAGTCGCTGCCGGAATCAGCCTCGTACCCGGCCTCTGCCGTGCCCGCGCTGTGGCTCGACTCCGCGTCCGTCGTGATGTCGCTGCCCGGCGGCAGCGGGATGTGCGCGGGAAGGCGCGCCGGCGGGTTTGCCGACATGGCGAGGAAGCCGTCCGTGACGTCGATGACCAGCGTGCCGGCCCGGCCGGATATGTAGACGGTGACGTCGTAGCGGTACTGGTGGTAGCTCCGCAACGACTCGACGTTGCGCTCGGAGACGTCCCCGATCGACAGCTCACCACCGGTTTCCCGGGACCGCTCGACGGTGAACGGGGCGTCCGTGCCGAGCCGGACCCCCTTCACGACGTCACCCCGGCCGGACGGCCCCAGGGTCACCGTGGTCCTGGACCCGCTGGTGTTCCCGGCACTCGGGGACGCTTCCTTCTGCCCGTATCTGCGGCCCTTCTTCCGGACGGTGAGCGGCTCCCCGGTCGACGACTCGTAGTACTGGACAGCCCGAATGTCGATACCGACGGTGATGTCCGTTCCGGGGATTCGGTACCCGTTGTCGAGCAGATCCCACACCCGGGACCGCATCGTCGATCCGTCGGCGTGGTCGCCGAGCGCCAGGGTGACGACGCTGTGCCACGGCAGGCCGGGCACCCGGCCCTCGACCACCGACGTCGGCGGCAGCTGTGCCGACAGGGTGGTCAGTCCGGCGAACGCGCGCACCAGCTGGGCGACCTTGTCCAACGTCCAGGGATGCAGGGACTGGTCCGTGAGCAGATCCCGGTTGGCCTGCGGACGACTCGCCGGTCTGGTGCCCCAGCGCACCGGCGGCGCGGCGGGAAACCCGGCTGGCCGCTGCGCGGTGGAGGAGACCCACCGCCCCCGCTGGTCGGCGGTCTCGGCGAGGTACGTCGGCACCAGCAGCTTCACCGTGCCGGTCAGCGGCGTCGCGGTGGCGCTCTCCCAGTCCCATTCCGTCAGCCGGTTGTCGAACCAGATCTGCCGGGCCCACTGCTCGCCGCCGTCGCGCAGCGAGCTGGCGAGGAAGAACGTCTCGCGTAGCGTCGCGGAGATCAGCTGCATCCAGTACGGCTTGTGGTTGGTCAGTCCGATCCGTACCTCGAACTCCATTGGCTGGATGAACTGGGTGGCCCCGCCCTTGACACCGACCCGGAAGATGTCCTTGTCGTCCTGAGTGACCCCGAGGTCCGACTCGTGCTCGCGGGAGTAGGCCAGCCCACCGGAAGCACCGGCGTCGGTGGCGTCGGTGGGCTTGCCGTAACCCTTGATCTTGACGACCGTCCAGGACCACTCGTCGCCCTGGCTCTCGGACCGGGACGACCCGTCCAACGCCTCGCCGCGCAACAACAGGTCCACGTCGCTCCGACTGCCGCTGGCCGTCGGCGCACCGGTGAACCGACCGGTCACCTCGATCAGCATCAACCGCAGATTGCGCAACGGACTCGGCACGACGAACAGCCCCCGTACGCCGGAGCCGACGAGCGCGGTCCACTGGTTCTCCAACGGCATGGACGCGAACTGGGCACGCACCGCGCGGCGCAGCAGGGTGTGCCGGTCGCCCGCTGGGATCAGTCCATTGGTCCGCATGGTGTCTTCGATGAACGTCAGAACCGGGCCGGCCTGCAGCCGTTCCGGGTGGCCGAGGGCCTGCGCGAGATCCGGATCCGAGTAGATCGCGACGGGCGCCGCGGGTACCGCCGCCGGATCGGTGCCCGTCTCGGAATCCGCTGGATCGGTGCCCGTCTCGGAATCGGCCGGATCGGCTGGCGGCACAGGCAGTGGCAGGCTGAGCTCGTCGGCGATCTCGACCGGCATCATGAAGTCGAGTCCGCCCGGCACCTTGAGGTAACCGGTCCGGGTGGTGCTCGTCGGCTGATCCGGCCGGTCGGGCTGGAAAAGGTCCTTCAGGTCGTTCCACTCCACGATCGAGGCTTCGATCAATACGTCGCCCTGGAAGATCCCTTTGTCCCCGCCATACGTGGCGCGGCTGATGTCGGCGCTTCCGGCGCTGTCGGCGTTCTCCTCACCGACGGACCATTTCCGGCCTACGCCGGCGATCTCGACATCAACCCGGCCGATCGCGGCTTCGTCGTCACCGCTGGGGTTGGGGGCCAGGTAGCTGCCGCTCGGCGCGAACCCCAGCTTGGTGTCGGAACTCTGTTCGGCGCCGAGCTCGTGCTTGCCCGCGCGCTTGAGGTAGTGCTCGATCTCGACCGTCCCGGAGACGCGGCCGGTGCCCGGCGGCACCACCCGGGCCCGGATGATCAGCACCATGTGGGAGGTGATGCCACTTTCCAGCGAAATGATCCAGCCACGGCCGTCGGTCAACTCGCCGAAGTGGGCATTGAGGTGGTTCGGGATACCGATCTGCCACAGTTCGCGTGGCCAGTTCAGCGGATCGCTGAACCACTCCTGGGTCCGGCCGGTGCTCTGCCGGTAGAGGTCGGCGGCCAGCGCGACCAGCTCAGGCATCGTCACGAACGCGGTCTCGACGGCATTGACGCCGTACAGGTCGAACCGGACGAAATCGAGAGCGTCGACGTCCTCCCGCATCGCCGACCACTGTGTCTCGACAGCGGCACCGGAGGTCAGGGTGTTCGCCTGGCGGACCTCGTCGAGGGTCAGCGGTGTCTCCGGGACATGCTCGACCGGGGTGACGATGCCGGCTTGCGAGCCGAAGACCCAGGTGCGGCGTTGCCCGCCGACCTTCGACTCGCGGATCACGAATACGTAGGCCACACCGTAACCGTTGTCGACGACGTCGCCGGTGGTCTCGGTCCGGCGGTACGACTCGACCGAGACCGACCGGTCGTCGCTGTGCCCCGCCGAGTGACCCTTCTCCGCGCTGAACGGCAGCGCGACCCGGGCATCCGTGGCGACCGGGATCACCGGACCTCCGCTGAACGCGACGGTCACGCTCGCGTCGTCGGCGATCGACCCGGAGTGGCCCTGCGCGACGATCGTCCGGGTGTTGACGCTCATCCCGTACCGGCTGCTGTCGCGATGCTCCTCCAGATAGACCGTCAGCATGATGTCGTAGTCCTTGCCGCCGACGGTGACCGTGAACGGGTCGCCGACCAGCTGACGGTTGAGGTCGGCCTCCAACGCCGGACGGCCCAGTCGCTGGACGATCGTCTGGGAGGTGTCCCGGTCCAGCCGCGGCACCCCGGCGATCAGCCGCAGAGCCCGCTCGATGGTTTGAACCACCACTTCGGACCTCGGTAGCGACACCGGCACCCCCCAGCCCGTGCCGCGCCGGGTGGCCAGCGCGAGCGGCTCGCCCGCCGTCGGGGTGGCGATCCTCCGACCCCGGTGGTGCGGCATCGGCACCACCGGCTGGGTACGCGGCTGCGACGGCGGCGGCGCCGGCTGCCGCGGGTTGCCCGGCTGCGAGACGCCGAGCAGCCGGTCCAGAATCTGCCGGGGGTGGTACTGGATCATGTCCAGTGGCCCCGGTGGAGTCCGCGTCCACCGGGTGACACCCCGGGTCAGCACGCCACCGGCGATCGCCCGCTCGAAGCTCACCCGGTCGGGTTCGGCCACGCCGAGTTCGGCCGGTACGTCACTCAACGACACCGGAGCGATCAGCTGGTTGTCCAGTTCGGTGTACAGCGCGACCCGGTAGCGGACGAGGTAGCGAGCCTGATCGGAGCGGCGGACCAGCACGACATGGTTGGACACGTCGCTGCTGAGATCCAGGGCCAGGCTCTCCCCGCCGGAGACCTTCAGTTCGACACCGAGCGTCCCGGTGACCCGTTGGCCGGTTTTCCCGATCGTGCCGGTGCTCGGGTCGACCATGCCGATCGCCGTGAACGACGGGTCGAACGCCAGTCCGCTGGTGACGGTCGCCCCGTCGCTCTGGCTGAGCACGACACTCGTGTCGTCGCGCACCTCGACACCAGGTGCCGAGCCGATGTACTGGATCTTGGTGGGCGTCACGGTGAGGTTCAGACTGCCGTTGAGTCCGCCGACGGACAGCGAACCGGTGCGTACCCCGTTGGACAGCAGATGTGTGCTGCGGTTGATCAGACTGCGTTCGTTGAGCAGTTGGCGGGTACCGGCTGCGGCGACGGCGACCCGCTGCTGCGGTGTCAACCGGCTCCTGGCGAGCTGCCGGTGCCACTGGACGACGAGTGTGGTCAGGCCGATGGCGTTCAGCACCGGCCTGGCCCGGGTGATTCGCTGCTGCTCCTGCCGCTGCGGCGCCGGGGTTGTCTCGTGCCCCGGCCACCCGTTGTCCCGGTTGGCGTACTGCTCGGGCACCACGACCGTCAGTCCGCTCCGGTCCGGCGGAGCGGTGCCGGTGGAGCCGAACCGCCGGCCGTCGGCGTACACCTCGAAACGCAGGCCGACATCGAACATCTGCCGGTTCTTGACGAACATCTGCCGGCCGGCGACCAGGGTCCGGTTCTCCGACCGGGGATTGTCGAAACCTCCTTCGAGCTTGAACGGGAAGTTGAACATCAGCCGGCTGACCCGCTTGGCGAAACCAGTGAGGCCGACCAGCATCAGATCCATCGGCGCGGGAACCCCTCGGTCGACCCCGCCGCCGCGCGAGGTGTTCGTCGATCCCGAACCGAAGACGACCTTGTACGGAACCGGGCCGGTCCGGGTCCGCTGGTGTGGCCGGCCGTTGTCGATGACCGGATGAATCCAGACAAGGCGATCACCGGCCAGTACGGTGATCCCCTGCACGAGGACCCGGTCCCACTTCTCCAGGAACTCGCTGTACCGCTCGTCGATGAACGGATCCGGGGTGTTGTCCGCCGGCCCGCCGGCCGGTGCGGGCGGCAACGGTGGCGCGGTGTAGAGGTCGATCAGCGCGTCGCGTACCGCCCGGCGGACCGCGTCCCGCTGCCCGGCCGGGAAGATGGCGGGTGTCGGACCAGCTATGAGATCGCTCAGCAGCTCACCGACGAGGTCCTCCGCCCGCTGTCCCGGTCGGGGGCCTGCCTGGTAGGCGTACATCTGGCCGAGCGCACCGTCGAACTGGGTGTACCAGGGCAGAGCGGGTGGCTCGGCGAACAGCTCCGGCAGATCCAGATCGTCCGGAAAATCATCCGACCGCCCCGCGAACAACGCCGGCAAATCCAAATCATCCGGAAAATCATCCGACCGCCCCGCGAACAACGCCGGCAAATCCAAATCATCCGGAAAATCATTGACCGGGAGAGCGCCCGACATGACCGGTGGCCGGCGTACCTGCGGACGGACCGCGTCGCCGTCGTCGCTTATCTCGCGGTCGGGGTCGTCGTCCTCGCTGGTCTCACCATCCGAGTCGGTCGCGGACTCCGGTTCGCCGGTCGTCGTGGTCCGCCGGTCCACTGGTCCGGCGATCGGACCGGACTCGGTGGTCACCGCAGACAACACCGGCGGCTCCGGGCGCGGACGATCGGCCAGATCATCGAGCTCGGTCCCGGGCTGTCCGTCGGCGGTTGGGCGGTCGACCGGGGTGGAAGCCTGCGACGTAGTCGGCGGACGGTTCGCAGCGGCTGGCGGCTGCTTCGGCGCACGTGGTGCGTACTCATCGGCGGTTGGCCGGACGGGCCGGTCCACGCCGTGATAGCCGCCGTCCTCACCGACCGGCCCGATGAGGACGTCCAGCAGATCCAGATGGCGCTGCCGCAGGCCGCCGTCGCGCCAGAGGTGCCACCTGTCCGCTGGCGTCGCCACGTCGTCGCCGGTCGGCTTGGGCACGGTGAAGTCGCCGAGCAGGCTACCGGGGACCGATCCGCTGCCGGACCGGTCGTCGCGCAGGCCCAGTTGGTGAGCGATTTCGTGCGTGTAGTACTCAGCCGCCGCGTCGGCCCACCATGAGTACTGGTGCATCTCCTGGTCCCGGTCGACCAGGTTCACCGTCAGGTGTGCGCTGTCCGGCGAATCGGCACGCAGCACGGTGACATGCAGGCGATCGCCGTTGCCCAGCTGATAGCCGGGAATGTTCAGGTGCTCGCGCACACCGGAGGCGAGTCGGTCGTGGACAGCGTCAACGCCGGCGGGTCCCACTTCGGTGTTGTCGTCAATCCACACCCGGACTTCGAGGTCGGTGAACCATTGACCGTCGTGGAACACCCGCCGCGCGTCGAAGCCGGACCGTACGACCAGCTGCTGCTCGCCGTCGGGGCCGAACCGGTGAACCGGATCGCCCCAGGAGTGCGTGCGAACTCCGACGCTCGCGTTTTCCCTTGCCGACGTCCAGGCGGCGTCGCTGGGCAGTGGCGGCGGCGGGACCGGGGTAACCACCGGCGATGGCGGCGGCTCCGGCGGGGTGTGCGTCCGCTGGTCGGCGACGTCGGCTCCTTGCCGGACCGGGTCGGCTCCTGCCGCGGCCTGGGCCGCCTGCTCTCCGTCCGGTTGGTCCGAGCCGCGATGGGGTGCCGCAGACTCCTCGACCAGATCTCCGTCGCCCGGCGCAGGGGACAGGAGTGGTGTCGGAACGGATTCCGTCGCGGGCGGACCAGCCGTCGCGGGCGGACCAGCCATCGCGGGCGGACCAGCCATCGCGGGCGGCGCCACCGTACCGCTCGGAACATTCGGCTCGGCAGTGACGACCGGCGCTGCCGGTGGTGCCGGGTAGGGGGGCGGCGGCGCGGTCGGCACCAGGAGATCCGGGTTCGGTGTGGTGCCGACCACTGGTGGCCGGAACACCCCCTCCGACGCGGAGGGGCCCGACTCTGTGCGGTGTTCTGATCCGTCGATCAGGCCCGGGCGGTCTGGCCGGTCCGGTGTCCGCTCCCCCACCGGGCCGGGGCGGGGCGCGTCGCCCGCACCCTTCTCGCCGGCTACCGGGCTTTGGCCGGGCGGGGGCGGGTGCGTCGTAGGCGGCTGCGACGTCCCGCCGGATGGCGGGCCGGCGGTGCTGCCCCCGACGACCGGCACCGGGCCGAAGGTCAACCGGCCGAGCCAGTTGCCGAGCGGCTGCGCAACCTTGATTTCGGTGATGCTCTGCAGGACCGCGGCGGTGGCCGCGAGCCCGGGCATTCCCGGGTCGATGTCGACCTTGCCGTAGACAGCCGCCCCGGAGATCACCTCACCGAGGGTCTCGCCGATCGCCGTTCCGACGGCCACTGACGTCAGGATGATCGGTAGACGCAGGTGACGTACGGGTGACGGTCCCCCGCCGGTACGCGGGCCCGGGCCCGGTCCGACGTTCGGCCCCGGTCCGGGTCTTGGACCTGCGCCATCAGGACCGCTGGCCCCGTCCCGCTTCACCGGGGGCGGGACCTTTTCGCTGAGTCCGCCGATACCCGGTCGCGGCCCGCCCGGCGGGTCGAGGTCGAATCCCCCCGGCCCGTCACGGCCCAGTCGCGGCGGCGGCAGAAACTTGCGCAGCAGGCTGTCGGTGATGACGTGCTGGAACAGGCCGGAGAAGTAGCCGCTGACGAACGACGATGCGCCGTGCTTGTCGTTGAAACCGTCGCGGTTGCCCTTCTTGATCTGGTAGTCCTGTACACCGTACGACATGCCGGTCTCGATGACCCCGTCGATCGGGCCGTAGATGAACACTCCCTGGCCGACTGTCTTGAACCAGGGCGAGTTGATGAAGGACTTGAACCAGGGGGTGTTGACGACGGTCTTGAACAGCGGCGACGAGGTGATCCGCAGGATCAGCCGTTGGATGCCCAGGCGGATCAGCATCCGGGTGATGGCGAACTTGACCGGCAGCAGTGCGGTGGACAGCCCGAAGCTGAAGTAGGACATCGCCACGGCGATCGCGATCTCGACGAGCAGCACGATCAACTCGGCGATGATCATGAGCTTCATGTACTCGGCCTCGGTGGCGACCTCGCCGGCGAACGCCGCCAGCGCACGTGCCTGCTCGGCCGCGCCCTCCAGCACGGAGATGTCGCCGGAGACAAACTGTTCCATGTGCATGGCGAAGGCCTCGGCGGCCTGCCCGTCAAAGGACCGGCGGACGCCGGCCACCAGGTACTCGACGTGACCCTGCAGCTCACCGAGATCGCCGGAGACAGCGAGGTACAGGTCCTCAACGGTCCGCAGGATGTCCTCGTTGATGTCCGGCATCCGGGAGCCGGTGAGGACCATGTAGAGGTTGTTGACCTCGTCCGAGGGCTGGATCGCCACCGGTCACTCCGCCGAGGGTGGTGAACTCACCACCGTCGGCCTGCGCCGCCGGCGTCCACCTCGCCCTGGTCGAAGATGTTGCTCACCTGCTGGCCATTCTCGTCGGTCATCAGCAGCACGCCACGCACTCGTTCGACGAGTACCTTCAGATTGTCGGTCGGTCCATCGACCTTGGAGCGGTAGGTCTGGGCGATCTCGTCGCCGGTGTTGCCCGCGCCGGCGAGATTGAGCTCGTGGATCTGCTCGATCGTGTCGCCGAGCCGCGCCAGGACCTGCTCGGCCTGGCCGAACCGCGCGAACCGGTTTCGCAGGTCCGAAGGAACCATCAGCTCAGACACGCGACTCCCCCGACCGACATCGGGCCACCGGACGCCCGGCCGGCAGCGCTGCGGCAACTCTGCACGGTCAACGTGTCAGATCACCTCCCACCGGCACCAGTGGGCATCTCCCTAGTTCCGTCCCCGGGGCTCGACATCGAGTCCGCCGGCGGCGCGGGCGGCGCGGCGGATCGGGCCGAGCAGCTCCTCCAGCGGATTGTCACCGACCATGGTGTCCCGGATGCCGGTTCCGCGTTCGACGAACGACCGCACCACCTGATCGGTTTCCGCCGCCATCTTCTGCCGGGCCTGCTGGTACGCCCCGACGATGGCCTTGGCTAGATCGGTGCCGGCCATCGACCGGTACGCGGCACCGTGAAACTCGATGTCCGTCAAATCGCCCTGCGCACCCACCACCACGGTGATCGCCCGGTCGGCAGTGGTGACCGACGCGCTGCGCTCCAGCAACGACTGCTGCATCCGGGCCAGGTCCTCCTGGTAGCGGCGGACCTCGGCCATGCCCTGTTCGATCCGGGCCTCCCAGGCGGAGGTCATCAGCCGCCCAGGATGTTGGTGCCGCGGCGATCCGAGTCGATGTGGATGTTCTGCATGTCGCTCAGCGCAAGCGCACCCTTGCCGAACGAGTTCTGCATCTGAGCGTCGGCCTGGGAGACGGCGACTTTGAACGCGTCCCACTGGGGACGGGATCCGTCGGCTGCGAAGGTCTGCTCGAACGGGGTCAGACCCTGCATGAGCTGCTGCATGGCGTTACGCATCTGGGTCGTCGCCTGCACCATGTCATCGATGGCCTGACTGAGGCCCGGGTGGTTCAGATGGATGTCGGCCACGGCCACTCCTTCGGTGAACAGACCAGCTGGTCGCCTCAGGCCCGGACACTACGGCGTACCCGGGCGGCGGAGCCAGAGTGGGACGGCACCGGACCGCGAACTCTAGTAACCACCCCAGGCTTGTGCCCGCCGCCGTGGAGCCCGCCACACCCGCCGGTACGCTGGTGCGCGAAACGATATTCCAGGTACGGTCCGCGGCGTCGGGGCCACCATATGGCGTCCGGTCCACGACAACGTGACGGGACGGCGATGCCCGCGTGACGCGCCAGGTGTTGACGGTCGACCCGTCCCGCCCCGGGGGCCACCGCACGATCACCGACGCTCTGCGCGCCGCCCACGCCGGCGCGTTGATCACGGTCGCCGCGGGTCAGTACGACGAGCGGCTGACCATCACCACCGTGGTCACCATCGTCGCCGCCGACGGTCGTGGTTCGGCGCGGATCACCACCCGCACCGGCCCGGTGGTCCGGGTGCTCGGCGAGGCCGTCAAACTGTCCGGCCTGATCCTGCAGGGCCAGGACGCCGAGAGCGCCACTCTGGAGATCCTGCGCGGTCAGGTGGAGACAGACGACTGCGAGGTTGTCGGCGCCGGCTGGACCGCGGTGCTGGCCGCCAATCAGGGCGCGGTGGCGATGCGCGGCTGCCGGGTGGTCAACCCGGAAGGCGCCGGGGTGGTCGACACCTCCGGCGCCGGCAGCGTGCTGGAGGACTGCGTCGTCGAGCACGTCGGAACGTCCGCACTGGTGATCGCCGAACGCGGCGATCCGGTGGTCCGTCGGTGCGTGCTGCGCGACGCCCGCGGCAACGGCATCTGCGTCAACGGGCAGGGTCGGGGGTTGATCGAGGACTGCGAGGTGTCGGCGACCGACAAACCGGCGATCGCCCTCGAACAGCAGTGCACCACCCGAATCCAGCGGACCGCCGTCCGGGACACCGACATCGGCGTCTACGTGACGAGCAAGTCCCGGGTCACGCTGACCGACTGCCAGATCAGCGACACCCGTAGCCACGGCATGGTTCTCGGCGACGTCTCCGATCCGGTCGTCGAGGGGCTACGGATGGACCGCCCCGGCGGCCACGGCATCTGCGTGGTCGAGCAGGCCCGGGGGACCTTCAACCGGTGTGAGGTCACCGAGGCCCGGCTGGACGGTCTGTTCGTGAAGGGCGCCGCCGGGCCGGTGCTGACCGACCTGACCGTACGGCGGTCCGGCGGCTGCGGCGTCGCGGTGCTCGAGCGGGCCAACCCGCAGTTACACCGGTTGACCGTCGACCACGGCACCGGGGCGGCGGTACGGGTCGACGACTCGGCGACCCCGCTGCTGCGCGACTGTCGACTGACCGGAACCGACGGTCCGGGTCTGCTGATCGAGGGCGGCGGTCAGGGCCGGATCGAGGGCGGTGAGATCGCCGACACCGGGGACGATGGCGTACGGGTCACCGGCTCGGCGCACCCCCGGCTGACCGCAGTGACCGTCCGCAACGCGGCCCACAACGGCGTGTCCGTCGCGGGACGGGCCCGGGTGACCGTGACCGACTGCGAGTCCACCGGAGCCGGCGGGCACGGGATGCTCGCCGACGAGCAGGGGCAGCTGGTCGCTGACCGGAGTCGCAGCCTGCGTAACCGTCGGCACGGCGTACAGGTCGCCGGCGCCGCCCGGGTCTCACTCACCGGCTGCACGGTGAGTGAGAACAGCGGCGACGGTGTCCGGGTCGACAGCGCCGAGCCGGTGACGTTGACCGACTGCCAGCTGACCGGCAACCGGGGTGTCGGCCTGCGCGAAAGCGTCGGCGCCGCCCGGGTCAGCGCCGACAACGTGGTGGACCGCGACAACGAGTCGGCCGCTGCCACCGGCCCCGACGGGCTCCCCGCAGAGCCCGGTCCGGACGACAGCCCGCTAGGCCAGTTGCAGGCCATGGTGGGGCTGCCGACGGTGAAACGGCAGCTGACCAGCCTCGTGGACCTGAACCGGATGGCCCAACGACGGCGGGCCGCCGGTCTGCCGGTGCCGCCGACCAGCCGGCACGTGATCTTCGCCGGCCCTCCGGGCACCGGCAAGACCACCGTCGCCCGGCTCTACGGTGGCATCCTCGCCGAGCTCGGTGTGCTGCGCAGCGGGCACCTGGTCGAGGTCGGCCGGGGCGATCTGGTCGCCCAGGTGATCGGCGGCACGGCGATCAAGACCACCGAGGTGTTCACCGCCGCGCTCGGCGGGGTGCTGTTCATCGACGAGGCGTACACCTTGACCGCGCAGGAGTCCGCCGGTGGCCACGACTTCGGCCGGGAGGCGATCGACACCCTGGTCAAGCTGATGGAAGATCATCGTGACGACGTCGTGGTGATCGCCGCCGGCTACTCCGACGACATGCGCCGGTTCGCCGCCTCCAACCCCGGGCTGGCGTCGCGGTTCAGCCGGACCATCGAGTTCGACGACTACACCAGCGACGAGATGGTGACCATCGTCGGTCAACTCGCCGAGCAGCACCGTTACCGGCTCGGGCCGGGCACCGCCGAGGCGCTCGCCGCCCACTTCGACCGGATGCCGCGCGACCGGACGTTCGGCAACGGTCGCACCGCCCGGCAGACCTTCGAGGAGATGGTGGACCGGCAGGCCGGCCGGCTCGCCGCCCAACCCGACGTGGACGGCGACGAGCTGAGCACGTTGCTGCCGCCCGACGTCGGCGAGCAGCACACCACCGGGCCGGACCCGACGGACATCCCCGGCCCGGTCGAGCGGCTGCGTGGCATGACCGGCCTGCAGGGGGTCAAGGACGCCGTCGAGGATCTGGTCAACCTGCTGGCTGCGGCCAGGATGCGCCGCGCCGCCGGGCTGCCCGCGATGTCCATCGACAACCATCTGGTGTTCGCCGGGCCGCCCGGGACCGGCAAGACGACGGTGGCGCGACTCTACGGGGAGCTGCTGACCTCACTCGGGCTGCTGCGGACCGGGCAGCTGGTCGAGGTCGCCCGGGCGGACATCGTGGGTCGCTACATCGGTCAGACCGCGCAGCTGACCCAGGAGGCGTTCGAACGCGCCCGGGGCGGGGTGCTGTTCATCGACGAGGCGTACACGCTGACCTCGACCGGCGGCGCGATCGCCGACTTCGGCCAGGAGGCGGTGGACACGCTGCTGAAGCTGATGGAGGATCACCGCGACGACGTCGTGGTGATCGCCGCCGGCTACTCGACGCAGATGCGCCAGTTCCTGGCGTCGAACCCCGGGCTGGCGTCCCGGTTCAGCCGGACCATCACCTTCGACAGCTACTCCGACGACGAGCTGGTGTCCATCGTCGAACAGGCTGCGGCCGCCGACGGGTACGAGTGCGATCCGCGGACCGTGTCGGCGCTGCGGGAGCATTTCGCCGCCGTACCCCGGACCGAGACGTTCGGCAACGCCCGGTACGCGCGGACGCTGCTGCAGGCCATGGTGACCCGGCAGGCCGGCCGGCTGCTCGCCCGGCCCGGGGCCAGCGTCGACGAGCTGCGGCTGTTGCTGCCCGACGACCTTCCGCAACGCGTCGGCGTCGGCTGACCGGCCCCGGTCAGCCGAATCTGGTCGACCAGCTCCGGTCAGCCGGCCCTCGCTCCTCGGGCCCGGTCAGCCGGCCAGGTCCGGCGGCGGGTCGGGCTCGATCAGAGCGGTCTGCACCTCGGTCACCCGCCGCCGGGTGATGTGCTGTGCCCGGCCGGTCGGCAGCACCCGGGGCCGGACGTTGTTGAACAGCACCCCTTCGGCCGGTGGGCAGGACAGCAGCAGGGCCGGACTGTTGACCTCCATCAGGGTCCGCAGCAGCGGGTCCATCATGGCCCGGGACAGACCATTGGCGCTGCGCGCCACCACCAGGTGCAGGCCCAGCTCGGTGCCCTGGGCCAGGAACTCCAGCAACGGACCGAACGGGTTGGCCCCGGACGAGTTGGACACCATGTCGTAGTCGTCGACCACGAGGTAGAGCTCCGGGCCCTGCCACCAGTCACGGCGACGCAGTTGCGCCGGGGTGATGCTGGAGTCGGGCAGCCGCTGACGCATCGCCCGCGCCACCGACTCGACCATCTGCTTGATCCCCGACGCCGACACCCCGTAGCCGAGCTGATGCTCGGTGGGGATGGCATCGTAGAGGCCGCGGCGCACGTCGACCGCCATCACCCGGGCCTCGTCCGGACGGTACCGGGCCACCACGGCGGCGGTCACCAGCCTGAGCAGATTCGTCTTGCCGGTCTCGGCGTCACCGGCGACGACCAGGTGCGGGCTCTCCTCGAAGTCGTGCCACTGCACGCCCAGGGTCTGCCCCTCCCAGCCGAGCGGCACCCGCAACGAACCGTCCGCCGCCGGCAACCGGTCGGCGGTGAGCACCACCGGCAGCATCCGTACCGCCGGGGCCCGCCGGCCCGGCCAGGCGGCGTGGACCGCGTCGACGGTGGCGGCCACCCCGTCTCCCGGGTCCCCGGCATCGCGGACCAGATGCGACAGCCGTGGCAGCGCGGTCAGGAAGTGCAGTTTGGTCTCGGTGATACCCCGGCCGGGGATCTTCGGCACGGTCTGCGCGACCCGCATGTTGACCATCGAGTCGACGGCGTCGCCGAGCCGCAGTTCGAGCCGGGTGCCGAGCAGGTCCCGCAGGTTGGTGGAGATCTCGCCCCACCGGGCCGCCGCCACCACCAGGTGCACGCCGTAGCTCAGGCCACGGGACACGATGCTGGTGAACGCCGGGGTGAGGTCGATCAGGTCGTGCCGGACGGTGGCCCATCCGTCGACGACCAGGAACACGTCACCGTGAGCCTCGTCCGGGAACTCGCCGGCGGCCCGCCGGCGGCGGAAGTCGACCATCGAGTCCACTCCGGCGGTGGCGAACAGCCGTTCCCGGCGGCTCATCACCTCCAGGACCTCGGCGATGGTCCGGCTGATCCGCTCACTGTCGAGCCGACCGGCGACCCCGCCGACGTGCGGCAGCCGGGCGACGCCGGAGAGCAGGCCACCGCCGAAGTCCAGGCAGTAGATCTGGACCTCGTCCGGGGTGTGCGACAGGGCCAGGCTCATGATCAGCGTACGGAGCAGGGTGCTCTTGCCGCTCTGCGGCCCGCCGGCGACGCCGACGTGTCCCCCGGCCCCGGCGAGGTCGACGGTGAGCAGATCCCGTCGCTGGTCGAAAGGGCGGTCCACGACCCCGACCGGGGCGGACAGCTGCGCTGGATCCGCTCGACGGCGCCAGGTCAGCCCGCGCGCAGGGTCGGTGGTCAACGCCGGGAGCAGGTCGTCGAGGGACGGCGGGTCGCCCAACGGCGGCAGCCACACCTGGTGGGCCGGCGGGCCGCTGTCGCGGAGCCGGTCCAGCGCGGTCTCCAGCAACGACGGCGCCTCGTCGTCGGTGCCGGACTCGCCGGGATCAGGTTCCGCAGGCGGCGGTTGGTCGGCACCGGGCGGGTCGACCCAGCCGCTGCGGTAGGGCAGCACCCCGGTCGCGACGCCGGCTCCGGGATCCGAACGCCGGGCTGGCCGGTACCGGCCCGAGACGTAGGCCGCCTTGAACCGCACCATCGTCGTCACGTCGGTCTTGAGGAACCCGTTGCCCGGCTGCGACGGCAGCTCGTACGCGTCCGGCACGCCGAGGACACCGCGGCTCTCCATCGCGGAGAAGGTCCGCAGGCCGATCCGGTACGACAGGTGCGACTCGAGCTGGTGCACCCGGCCCTCGTCGAGCCGTTGCGAGGCCAACAGCAGGTGCACACCGAGGCTGCGACCGAGCCGGCCGATCATGACGAACAGGTCGATGAAGTCCCGGTGCGCGGCGAGCAGCTCGCTGAACTCGTCGACCACCACGAACAGGCTGGGCAGCGGGGCGAGCGCCGGGTCGGTGCGGGCGCGGCGGGCCGCGTAGTCGGCGGCGGAGGTCACCCCGACCCGGCGCAGCACCTCCTGACGGCGGACGATCTCGCCGTTGAGTGCGTCCTCCATCCGGCCGACCAGCGCTTCCTCGTCGGCCAGGTTGGTGATCACCGCCGAGGTGTGCGGCAACTGGTCCAGCCCGAGGAACGTCGCCCCGCCCTTGAAGTCGACCAGGATGAAGTTGAGTGCCTCCGACGAATGGGTCAACGCCAGCCCGAGCACCAGGGTGCGCAGCAGTTCGGACTTGCCGGACCCGGTGGCGCCGATCAGCAGTCCGTGCGGGCCCATCCCGCCGCGTGCGGACTCCTTGATGTCGAGTTCGACGGCGCGTCCGTCGGCGGACACCCCGATCGGGACCCGTAGCCGCCGTTCGGCCGGCCAGCGCTGCCACAGCTGCGCCGGGTCGTGCCGGTTCAGGTCGGCGATGCCGAGCATGGAGGTCAGCTCGACGTCAGCGGTCAGCGCCTCCCCGCCGTCCAGTCCGCCGCTGAGCCGCAGCGGGGCGAGCGCGGTGGCGAGCGCGGTGGCGGTCGCCGGGCCGAGCCGGGTAGGGCGGCCCAGCACGGTCACCCGTTCGGACTGGTCGGGGGCGGCGGTGACGGATTCGACCTGCTGCGCCGAGATTCGCAGCCAGAGCGTCTGCGCCCCGGTGCGCCACGGCAACGCGCCGGCCAGGTCCAGCACCGTGACGTTGCGGTACCCGTCGTACCGGATCCGGTGGTTGTCGGGTACCTCGACGCCGTCGAGCAGCACGACGACGTACGGCTCATCGACACTGGCGACCGCGTCGGCGGTGAACCCACCTCGGGCGGCGAACTCCGCACCGAGCAGACGTTCCAGGTCGGCCACCCGGTCGGTGAACAGCCGGACGGGGCCGGCACCGTCGTCGTCGGCCGGGTGCAGGGCGTGCGGCAACCACTTGATCCATTCCCACCGTTGCCGTACCGCGCCGTCGGCGACGACGACGATCCGGACCTCCTCCGGCCCGTGGAACACCGCCATCTCGGCGAGCAGGGCTCGCACGAGCGTCACGGCGGTGGGCCGATCGCCGTGCAGCAGCACCCGGGCGTAGCGGGCGAGGGTCACCGTGATCGGCTGGTCCGGCACGGTGCGGTACGCCTCGACGAAGCGTCGCAGGGCGTGCGCGGACAACGGTTCGAGGTTCTCCACCGGCTTGGTGTGCAGCGGGTGGAAACGCAGTCCGAGTGGCTGCACCCCGGTGGCCACCCGGACCTCGGTGAAGTCGTCGTGACTCGGACGACGTTCCCACATCCGGGAGGTGCCGACGAAGTTCGGCAGCGCCTGCGGATCCGGGTGGCGCCACTGCTGGGCCCGATGGTGGCTGATCACGGCGGCCCGTACCTGCCGGCGGATCCGGCTCAGGTAGCTGAGGTAGTCGCGCCGTTCGCCGTGCAGCTGTCGCTTACGGTCGCGTGCGGTCCGGACCACCTGGCTCAGCACCATGGCCAGGGCGGCGATCAGGATCAGGCCGACCGCGAACACGGTCAGGCCGGCACCGCCGCCGCCGACCGGCCGCAGAAAGATGATCACCATGCCGAGTGAGGCGAGCGCCATCGGCAGGTAGCTCAGCATCTGTGACAGGCCGCTGACCGGCTCGGGAAGCTCCGGTGGCTCCTGGAGGGTCATGTCGCCCTCGACGGCTTCCGGTCCAGGTGGCCGCGGCGGCCGTCGGATCAGCAGCGTGCTCACCGCGCCATCCTGCGCCGCGGCCCGTCGACAGGCCAGGAGGCCGCGATTGTCTGGGGATTCACCCAGTCTCCGATGGACCGGTTGGACAACGCTGCGGCCGGGGGACTATCCAGTGTGATACTGGCACGGTTCACGGAAAGGCCTACCTCTGGTGGCAGACGTCGACACCCTGTGCCGACTGGTCGTCGTGGTGCCCTCGGGGCGGGTCGAGTTGGCGGTGCCGACCGACGTGGTGGTCGCCGAGTTGCTGCCGGCCGTGGTGCGCCTGGGCGGCGAGGAACTCGCCGAGGCGGGCATCCCGCACGGCGGCTGGGCGCTGCAGCGGCTCGACGGCAGCCGGCTCGACGGGGAGCAGACGCTGCGCCAGGCGGGCCTGGTCGACGGCGAACAGCTGCACCTGCGGCCGTACTACGCCGAGATCCCTGCGGTGCACTTCGACGACATGGTCGACGGGGTGGTGACCACCATGGCCGACCGCCCCGACACCTGGCGGCCGGCGTGGACCAGGGCGCTGCTGCTGGCCTGGGTGGGCGGCGCGCTCGTGCTGCTGCTGGCGCTGCTGGCCGGGGCAGGCCGGCCGGGGACGTTCGCGGCGCTGGCCGTCGGTGTGATCCTGCTCGGCGTGGCCGCTGCGGTGGCCCGGGCCCGGATGCATCCGGCGGCGGCCGGCGTGCTGGCCACTGTCGGTACGGCGTACGTCGCGGTCGGGGTCACCGTCTTCGCGCCGGGCGCCGGGGCCGCTCTGCTGCTGGCCGGACTGGCGGTGGTGGCGGCGGCGCTGGTGGCGGTGCCAGCCGTCGGCTCCCGGACCGCACCGGTGTTCACCGCCGTGTGCCTGGCCGGCACCATGGCGGCGCTCGGCGGCGTCACCCTGCTGGTCGGGGCCACCGCCGCCGGCGCGGCGGCGATCGTCGCGGTGACCACCGTGGTGGTCGACTCGCTGCTGCCGGCCACCGCGTTCCGGCTGTCCGGGCTGCGGATGCCGATGCTGCCGACCGACGCCGGCCAGTTGGCCGACGAGGTCGACCCGTTACCGGACACCGGTGTCCGGCGACGCACGGCCCGCGCCGACGTGTTCCTCAACTGGCTGTACCTGGCCAGCGGCACGGTGGCCGGTGCCTGCCTGTTCGTGCTGGCCGGGCAGGACGGCTGGTGGACGTTCGCCCTCACCGCGGTGCTCACGTTGCGGCTGCTGCTGCACGCCCTGGTGCTGCGGGCCCGCTGGCAGCGGCTGGCCGCCGTCGTACCGGGCAGCGGTGGAGTGGTGCTGATCCTGCTCGACCTGGTGGCGCGGACCGGTCAGGTCGGTTTCCTGGTGATCGTCGGCGTGCTGCTCGCCGTCTCGGCCGGGCTCGTCATGGCCAGCCACTACGTTCCCGGCCGACGGTTCGTGCCGTACTGGGGACGGGCGGCGGACCTGGCGCACACCGTGGCGGCCGCGGTGACGGTGCCGCTGATGCTCCAGGTGCTCGGCCTGTACGGCCTGATCCGCAGCGTGATGGGCTGACCGGTGCAGTCCCGGCGCGACCAGGTCCAGGCGCACATGTTCATGATGAGCCGGCTGTCGGCGGCGTTGCTGCGGTCGGCGCCGGACCACCCGGACCAGCCCACCGGGCGGTCGCTGCGCGGCATGGCCGGCGGGCTGGCCATCGCGTTCATCGTGGCGGTGCTGGTCACCATCGTGACCGTCCTGTTCCCGCCGGCCCGCGAGGTGAACTGGCGGGTCAACGGCGCGGTCGTGGTCGACCTCGACACCGGTGCCCGGTACCTGTACGCCAACGGCGTGCTGCATCCGGTGGCCAACCTGACGAGCCTGCAACTGCTGCTGGGCAACCAGCCGTCGGTGGTGACGGTCGGCGGCGCGGTACTGGCCGGCACCCCTCGCGGCGTACCGCTGGGTGTGGTCGGGGTGCCGGAGCGGTTGCCGGACGCCGCCGGGTTGAGCGTGGCGCCCTGGCTGGCCTGTGCGGGTCGCACCGGTCCGGGTGACGGTTCCGCACCACGGTTCACCCTGGAGGTCGCCGCGACGCGCGCGGTCGAGCCGCTCGGCGGTGACGCGGCGCTGGTCAGCGCGCCGGACGGCAGCGTCCACCTGCTGGTCGGCGAGACCCGGCACCTGATCGACGCGGACCGCGGCGCCCGGGAGGCGTTGGGGTACGGTGCCGCGACCGCACGTCCGGTACCTGCCGAGTTCCTGCGGCTGCTGCCGGCCGGGCCCGACCTGACAGCGCCGGACGTGCCCGGACGGGGGTCGGCCGGGCCGACGCTGGCCGGCCGGGACACCCGCGTCGGCCAGTTGTTCAGCGGGCCGGGCGGCACGGCGTACCTGCTCACCGCCGCCGGCCTGGCGCAGCTGACCCCGACGGTGCTGGCGTTGCTGATCGGTGACGCCCGCACCCAGGAGCAGGCGTACGGCGGGGCCACCCCGGAGTTGGTGCCGCTCGGCGCGAGCGACGTCGCCGACCACCGCTCGGCTGCTCCGTTGGGGACCCGGATCGACGCGCTGCCGCCGGCGCCGCCCGCGCTGATCGACCTGGTCGGTGTGGACCTGTGTGCGAGCGTGTCGGCCGATCAGGAGCAGCCGACGCTGACCCTGGTCACCGCCGGGCCGCTGCCGGTCGCCTCGGGTGGTGTCCCGGACGGTGGCACGCTGCCGGTCGGTGTGGTGCCGGGGTGTGGCCAGGTGGACCAGGTGGCGGTCCGGGGAGACACCGGTGTGCTGCTGCAGACCGCGCCGACGGCCGACTGGTACCTGGTGGCCGACAACGGCGTGCGGTACCCGTTGGGCGCCAACGGCCCGGCCGGCGAGTTGGGCTACCGGGGAGTCCAGGTGGGACGGCTGCCGGCGGCCCTGGTCGATCTGCTGCCGACCGGCCCGCTGCTGGATCCGAAGGCGTACCGCGAGGGCGGAACGCCCGCCGCGCCCCGCCGACCCGACTGCGGCTGACCCGCCGGATCAGCCGAGATCGAACCGCTGGATCAGCCAAGGTGCTACCGCCGCCGTCAGCGGGCGGCCTCACCGCTGGCGGCCGAGTCGGCGCCCCAGGTGTTCTCCTCGCCCCGGATCGTGTCCTCCATTGTCGGCACCCGGGTCGCGGCGAGCCCTGCTTCGCGGGCATCCCCGACCGGCAGATCGCTGGCGGCGTCCTTGGCGGTACGGGCGGTGGCCGCCGACCGCTGCGGGTTGCCGGCCAGCACGTTCACGATGTCATCGGCCGACACCGGCTGTTCCTCGACCGGCTCGGTCGGTTCCCACGGCCAGCCGCGCGGCTCGTCGCCCTTGCGCCGGCCCGCCTTGCTGCGTGCCTGGTCGATGTCCTCGCGCAACGGGTACGGGGTACGGCTGCGTGGCTGGTCCTGGCTGCCGCCACCGCCGCCACCGCCACCACCGGGCGGTGGCAGGTACGGCGGGTAGCTGCCCTCGCCGGCCGGGTTGCCGGCGGCACCTACCGGGCCGAGCCCGGCGCCGACGGCAGCGGTCGGGGCCTGGGCTGACGGCGGGTCGCCAGCGGTCCCGACCTCGGGCGGCGGGATCACCGTGCCGGACCCGGACGGCGGCAGCAGCGTCCCAGGGTCGGGGCGGGGGGTGTCCAGGCCGAAGTCGTCACGGCCGCCGACCAGGTCGGGGCGGGGGGTCGGGCTCGGCTGCGGCACGTTCGGCGGGAGGACCGTCCCGGGCGGGGAGACGCCGCCACCGGGGGTCAGCCAGTCCACCGGGGTCCGGGTACCGCCATCGGTGACCAGGTCGTAACCACCCTGCCCGTCCGGCACCAACTCCAGGCCGTCGACCGTACGGCGGGTCCCGTCCGGGCTCACCAGGTCGACACCGCCGTCACCGTTGGGCAGCAGCCGCACCCCGTCGTCGTCGCCCGGGGCGAGGTCGAAGTCACCGACCGGGGTGCGGGTGCCGCCGTCGGTGACCAGGTCGTAACCACCCTGCCCGTCCGGCACCAACTCCAGGCCTCCGACGGAGCGCTGCGTCCCGTCCGGGCCGACCAGGTTCAGTCCCCCGTCGCTGCCCGGCACCAGCCACATCGGGTTGCGGTCCTGCGCCAGGTCCCAGGGGGTCTGCAGGTCAGGCGGCAGGGTGTCGAATCCGCCGGCGGGGGGTTCGAGCCGGCCGACCTGGGACGGGCTGCGGGGCGGGTCGGTCACGATCGAGGATCCGGGCGGCACCACCACGGGTGCCCCGTCGGTGTCGCGTACCGGCTGGCCGTCCGGACCGGTGACGGTGCCGTCCGGACCAACGCGGGAGCCGGGGGGCACCAGGACCCCGGCGCCGTCCGCGTCGAGCACCGGACGGCCGTCTGGGCCGAGCACCGTGCCCTCCGGAAACTGCAGCTGCGGCGATCCGTCGCGGCCGGGCGGCTGAAAGGACTGGGTGGGTGACAGCAGGACCGGGCCGGGGTTGACCGTGCCGAACTGCTGCGGGCCGCCCTCGCCCCCGCCGAGGAGCTTCTCGTAGTCCTCCTTCTGCGAGGTCAGATCGTTCTGCAGCCCGTCGATGACCCGCTCGTAGTCCTCCTGCATGCTGGTGACGGCGGTGCGCTGATCATCGCCCATGTTGTTGATGATCTCGTCGTACGACTCCTTCTGGGCCCGCAGATCGTCCTGGAGATCGTTGATGATCTGGTCGTAGTCGTCCTCCATCTTCTGCATCGATTCGCGGTTGTCGTCGTTGTTCTGCGCCAGGATCTCTTCGAACTCCTCCTTCTGCGACCGCAGGTCGTTCTGGAGGTCGTCGATGATCTTCTCGTAGTCCTCGACCAGATCGTCGATGGTCTTCTCGTAGTCCTCCTGGAGCCGATCGATCTCGTTCTGGCCGTTGCCGCCGCCGGATCCGCTGCCGGTCGGTGGGATGAGCCGGACCTCGGGGTCGAACTTCGCGTCGGCGAACACCTCCGCGGAGGTGCCGTACTGGGTGCGGATGTTGTTGAGCACCGTCGTCCCGACCGGGTCGAGAAGCTCGGTCACCCGGTTCAACCAGCGCCTCTTCGCCTCGGCGTCAACGGCGTCCCACATCGCCTGACTACGCGGGTCGTACCGCTCCTCCTTGAAGACCGGTTTGTCGTCCTCGATCCGGACCAGGTTGTCGACCCCGTCGTAGTGGTCGTGCAACGCGTCGAACACGTGGTAGGACGGCTGCCACATCCCGTCGGAGGTGTAGAAGGCGCCGTGCCCGTCGTACAGGTCGTTGAGGGCCTTCTCCATGGCCAGCACACCGTCACCGATGGCACGCGGCACGGACGTACCGCTGCCCGGGTTGATCTCACTGTGCACGTCACGCAGCAGCTTTTCGAACTCCCGCAGCAGCGCGGAGAACTGCCCGGCCGCCGACCCTTCCCAGTGGGCGGAGTCTACGTTCAGCTCCTCGGCGTACCGCTTGAACTCTCCCGCCCAGTGCTCGGCCCACTTGCCGACGCCGACGAGGACCGGCTCGGTGTTCCAGAAGGTCCGCCGGGACGCCACGTCGTTGGCGGCCGGGTTGTAGTTGATCAGCGGAGTCAGCGAGATGAACAACCGCTCGAAACGCCGAATCGGGCTGTCCTTCGGCATCGACAGGACCTGGTCGTCGATTTTGACGCCAGCGACGACATAGTCGTCCGGGTCGTACGTGGTGCTACTCAACCCGAACTGCGAGCCGTTGGGCGGGATCGGGCGATGCTGGACGCCCTCACCGGCGAAGAAGAAGACCGCGTAGGCGTTCAGATCCTTGTAGGTGAGCCCACGGGAGGCCGTTGGCGGCGCGTAGTTGATGACGAACGCGTCCCCGCCGGTCACCCACTTCGGCGATTCCGGGCCCGCGACGGCATCGCGGTAGGCGATCTCCGCGTCCGACGGCACGAACAGTGAGTTCGCCAGCTCCCACTTCTGATCGGTTGCTGGAACGCTGCCCTCGGCCACCTGAGTCGCCTCCCGCCTACTCGGCGGTTACCGGTACAGGCTCGGCGTCGGCTGCCAGACCTCACGCACCAGGTCGAGCATCTGGGCCTCGGTCAACGCGTCCTCGGCACCGACGTCGAGCGTCTCCTTGACCTGCAGGAAGTCGTCACGCAGCTTCTCGATGATGGTGAACAGCGCCTGGATGTTGCCCTTCGCGCTGTCGGCCATCGCCTTGAAGTTCGTCTCCACCTGACCGACCTCGGTCATCACCCGCTCGTTGCCGGCCAGCAGGATGGTGAACGGTGCGAGGTCCGCCGGCGCGGGCGGCTCTCCGGTGTAGGCCAGCAGCCGCCGCACGTCGTCGTTGTCCCGCACTTCGGCCAGGAACTCCTCGAAGCGTTCCCGGACGGTACCGCTGAGATACTGTTCGGTGACGGTGAAGGTCTCTTCGGCCACGGCTCAGACTCCCGCTGCTCAGACTCCCGCTGCGTACCGGATCAGCGGCCGACCGGTGCGAGGATGTCGTAGATCCCGTCGTCGGTGTCCCAGCTGGCTCCCGTGACACCAGCGCTGTCCTCACCGGAGTCGATGATCTGGCCGACGAAGCCGGTCTTCTCGCCGAGATCCTGGAACTTGATCATCACGTTGTTGTACGCGCTGATCCACTCATCGAGCTTCGCCTGGAAGACCGAGCTGGAGCCCGCCTGGTAGGTCGCCCGGATCTCGCCCTGGATCCGGTACGCGGTCTGCCCGGCGACGATCATGCTGCTGACGTGGTCGTCCAACGCCGCGATCGCGGTGGCGAACCCGGCGTCCTCCTTGTTGAAGTTCCCGTTCACAGTCGCGCCCCACCTTTCCGTCGACACCGGGTCCACACCGCCGACCACACGACGGACCCCGGCTGCACAGCACCCGCTGGAGCCAGCGTTGCGGCTCGGGCCGAGCGCGGCAATAGCGGAATCCCTAGATCCCGCAGGTCCGGTAGGACTTGCACGGGGTCACCGAGTGCGACGATGATCGGCGAACCAGATCCGGCCCGGCAGGTGACGGGCGGGTTCGACAGCCCACGTCCTGATTTGAGATCATCGATCCTCGTGGAGACCGCTCAAGACCGCCCGTCCGCCCCCCAGCCCTCGCTGTGGCGGTTCCTGCGGCACGAATGGACCTTGGCCGTGCTCGGCGGACTACTCCTCGCAGTGGTGCTGACCTGGCCCACCCTGCGCCACCCCGCCAGCACCATCCCCGGCGACATCGCCGACCCCACCCTGCAGGCCTGGCAGGTCGCCTGGGGAGGGCATGCCCTGTTGACCGACCCGACCGGGCTCTGGCACTCCAACACGTTCTTCCCTGAGCGCTACACCTACGCCTACAGCGACACGCTGCTCGGCTACGCACCGGCCGGGATGATCGGCTCCGGCTTCGAAGCCGCGCTGATCCGCTACAACATCCTGTACGTGCTGCTGTACGCGTTGGCGTTCATCGGCGCGTACGCCCTGATCCGGCAGCTCGGCGCGGGCCGGATCGGCGCGGCGGTGGCCGGGGTCGCGTGGGCCTTCGCCCCCTGGCGGCTGGCCCACTCCGGGCACATGAACATCCTCTCCACCGGTGGGATCGCGCTGTGTCTGGCGATGCTCGCCCGTGGCCACGGCTGGTCGTTGCGGCACGGCTACCGCCCCGAACGGCGCAGACCGGGCTGGGCCCTCGCCGGCTGGCTGGTGGCCGCCTGGCAGATCAGCCTCGGCTTCGGCATCGGGCTGCCGTTGGTCTACTTCCTGCTCGCCGCCGGGGTCGTCGCCGCCGGCGGCTACGGGATCTCCTGGTGGCGGCACCGCCGCCGCCCACCGTTCGGCCGACGACTGCTCGCGGCCGACGCGCTCGGCGGGGTGATCTTCGGCGCGGTCACCCTCACGATCGCGGCGGCCTACTTCCGCGTCGTCGAGCTCAACCCGCAGGCGGAGCGGAGCCTGGCCTGGACCGAGATGTTCTCCCCGCCGGTGGTCGGCCTGATCACCGCACCCGCCGAGTCCTGGCTGTGGGGGGAACGGCACGCCGCCACCCGGGAGCAGATCTTCTGGCCGCCGGAGATGACGCTGCTGCCCGGGGTGACGCTGATCGCCCTGGCCGCCGCAGGCCTGGTCGTCTCGTCGTTTCGGATCCGGCACCGGGTGGCGCTCGCCGCCGGAGTCATCGGCACGGCGCTGCTCGCCCTCGGTGCCACGCTCGGCGGCGACGGCGACCCCGGCTACCTGACGCTGTCCAAGCACCTGCCGGGCTGGGACGCGCTGCGCACCCCGGGGCGGATGATGATCTGGACCAGCCTGCTGCTCGCGGTCCTGGCCGCCGGGGCGCTCACCGCCGCGGCCACGGCACTGCGCCGGGCCGCCGCCGGATGGCCGCAGTGGTCCCGGCAGGCCGTCGGTGCCGTACTGGCGATCCCGCTGGCGCTGGTGGTGGTCGAGGGGATGAACCGGACCGCCCATCCGCAGGTGCCCACCCCACCGGCCGCCTGGGACCAGGTCACCGGGCCGGTGCTGGTGCTGCCCAGCGACGCCGGCGCGTTCGAGCTGAACGTCATGCTGTGGACCACTGAGGGAGACTTCCCGCAGGTCGCCAACGGTCTGGCCGGTTTCGTCCCGGCCAGCCAGGAGCAGACCCGGGCGGTCACCGCGTTCTTCCCCGACCCGGCGAGCGTCGAATACCTGCGTGACCTGGGGGTGCGTACGGTGCTGGTGATGCCGGACCGGCTGATCGGCACACCGTGGGACGGGGTCGCCCAACGTCCGGTCGACGGGTTGGGCATCACCCGTGAGGAGATCGACGGTGTCCTCGTCTACCGGCTCGACTGACCGTCCCGGGCCAGCGGCCGGTCGGCCGCTGCGGCTGTCGGTCGTGGTCCCCTGCTTCAACGAGGACGCCTCGCTGACCCGGCTGCACACCGCGGTGACCGCCGCCGTGACGGCGCTCGACGACGTCGAGGTCGAGTACGTCTACGTCGACGACGGCAGCACCGACGGCACCTTGGCCGAGTTGCGCCGACTGGCCGCCGCCGACCCGGCCGTCCGGTATCTCGCGCTGAGCCGCAACTTCGGCAAGGAGTCGGCGATGCTCGCCGGGTTGGACCGGGCCAGCGGGGATGCCGTCATCGTGATGGACGCCGACCTGCAGCACCCTCCACGCCTGCTGCCCGACATGGTCGCCCTGTACCGGCAGGGGTACGACCAGGTCATCGCGTGCCGCGACCGACGGGGTGACCGGTTCGTCCGTACCGTCGCGTCGCGGACGTTCTACCGGCTGATGAACCGCTGGGTGGACGTGCAACTGCTCGACGGTGCGGGCGACTTCCGGTTGCTCTCCCGCCGGGCGGTCGACGCGCTGCGGGCCATGCCCGAATACAACCGGTTCTCCAAGGGCCTCTACTCGTGGATCGGGTTCAACACGGTCGTCTTCGCCTACCCGAACGAGGCCCGCGCCGACGGCAGCAGCCGCTGGAGTTTCCGGTCTTTGTTGAACTACGCGTTCGATGGGCTGCTGTCGTTCAACGACCGGCCGCTACGGTCGGCGATCTACGCCGGCATGGGGCTCACGTTCGTCGCCGTGGCGTATGCGGCCTGGGTGGTCGCGGCGGCGCTGATCCGGGGAATCGACGCCCCCGGCTACACCACGATCATCGTCAGCGTCATCGGTCTCGGCGGCATTCAAATGATGATCCTCGGCGTGATCGGCGAGTACATCGGCCGGATCTACTACGAGACGAAGCGCCGCCCCCGTTACCTGGTCATGGAGTCCGAAGGGGCCGACGGTACGCCGCAGGTGCCGACGCCTCGGCGGGAGACGGCCGTCCCCGGCCCGGCGGCCGACGCGGAATGATCCGGCGGGCACCGTCGTTGTGCATGGTCGCGCCACGCACTCCGGCCCGCAGCCGCCAGGCGGCAGTCAGGCTCCGGGCCCGGCCGGGCAGCCCCGGCGGGTGGACCCGGTCGGGAATCGTCGGCGGGCCGGCGTGGTTGTACATGGTCACGGCGCGCAGCAGCGCACCCGCGCCCCACCCCGGGGCGCGCCGGAGCCGCCCGCGAGCCGACATCGCACGTCTGAGATCCCGTACCACCCGGATGACCGTTTACCGCGCACCCGCCCGCCCGTGACGGGTGCGCCCCCTCGGCAAACGGAAGGTGGACCCCCATGACCACGATCATCACCCGCACCCTGCGTACCAGCCTGCGCACCACCGCCCTCGGCATCGCCGGGCTCACCCTCGCCGGCGGCGCGATCGCCGCCCCCGCCCTGGCCGCCGAGCACGCCCCCACCGCCCTGGCCGCACCCGTGTCCGCCGCGAGCAGCGGCGTCGACACCGGCAAGCTGACCCCGCACGGCGTGCAGGGCGAGCAGTCCCGGATCGACCTGTCCGGCGAGCAGACCGACAACGTCAAGGGCATCATCGCCGCCACCAAGAAGGCCGGCATGGACGAGCGGGCCGCCGTGGTCGCCATCGCCACCGCCCTGCAGGAGTCCAAGCTGGAGAACCTCGGCCACCTCGGTGACCGCAACGACCACGACTCGCAGGGCCTGTTCCAGCAGCGTCCCTCCTCCGGCTGGGGCACCGTGGAGCAGATCACCGACGTCGAGTACTCCACCACCGCGTTCCTGAACGGGCTCAAGGCCGTCGACGGCTGGCAGGACATGCCGCTGACCCAGGCCGCCCAGACCGTCCAGGTGTCGGCGTACCCGGACCACTACGCCCAGTGGGAGACCCAGGCCGCCGAACTCGTCGCCCAGCACTGGAACAGCTGACCCGAAACACCCCAAGCTCAGCGCGAGGGCCGGACCCCGTACCCCGGGGTCCGGCCCTCGACGCATGCCCAGGTTAGGTCAGCCGGCCGCAGCCGCCGTCCGGTATCGGGCGGCGAGGTCGGTGGCGCCGACGGTGGTGAGCCGGCCGAACAGCCGCAGCCGGGCCATCCCACCGTCGGGATGGATGTCCAGCCGGACGTGACTGACCGGGCGCGGCCGGTCCAGCCGGAATCGGTGCCGGGTGTCCGGCTGCAACGGGGTCAGCGGCAGCAGCTCGGGCCAGTCGGTGGAGTCGACGCCGGAGCCGCCGTCGAGGGCCGGGTCCTTGCCGGTGAGGTCCGTGCCGAGCAGCCGGGCCGCCGCCGGTGCGTTGCCCTTGAAGTGGCTGGTGTCCAGCTCGACGAACTCGACGACGCCGACGGCACAGAGCCGGACCTGGACCCAGTCGTTGCCGTCGTCGCGGCGGCGGGCGGTCTCCCAGCCCTCGCCCATCGTGCGGGCCGGCCCGGGTAGCAGCAGCTGCTGCGGGGATCCGTAGAACCGGTCGCTGCACGCCTCGACCCGGCCACCGTGCTCGACCGCGGCAAGGTCGAGCACCTCGGTCAGCAGATCCGGGTCGGGCACCGGCTCGCCGTACACCCGCAGCCGGGCGACCCCGCCGTCGGGAAAGATCGTCAACCGTACGTGGGTCTGCCGTGCCGGCACGTCGACCGGGACGACCAGCTGGCTGTCCCCGGCCAGCGCGGTTCGGGGCACCAGCGGTGTCCACCGCGCCGCGACGAGTTCCTGCGGCCCGGGATAGCCCAGGAGGCAGCAACCGTCCACCGCCGCGTACGGCGGGTAGTTGCCGGTGAAGTGCGCGGTGTCGATCAGCACGGCGCGGACCACCCCCGGGGCACCGAGCCTGACGATGGCGTGGTCCGCGCCGGGTAGCCGCCGGCGGCGGGTTTCCCAACCGTCGTACACCTGGCCCTTCGCCCCGAAGGTGCCGGCGGCGAAGACCGGCGGACGCGGGTCGACCAGGTTGTCGGCGGCGGCGAAGAACTCGTCGTTAGCGGCGACCACTCCCCCGCCGAGGGCACGGGACGCCAGGTCGGGCAGTCGGGTCGGGTCGGATCCGTCCGGCGGACCGGGCGGTGGCGTGGATACGTGACTACCGGTCAACGGTCCCCTCTCGCGACAACAGGCGGCCACGTGGCGCGTCCGGGGTGACCGGCGCGCCGCGCAGCCAGGTGGCCCGGACGATGCCGGTCAGGCGTCGTCCGGCGTACGGGGTGATCGGATGACGTTGCCGCAGCCGGGCGGGGTCGACGTGGTAGCTCGGTGCCGGGTCGAAGGCGACCAGGTCGGCGTCGGCGCCGACGGCGAGCCGGCCCTTGGTGGGCAGCCCCACCAGGTCGGCCGGCCTCTGGCACATCCACCGGACCACGTCGCCGAGACCGAACCCGCGCCGACGGGCCTCGGTCCAGACCGCCGGCAGCCCCATCTGCACCGAGGCGATGCCGCCCCAGGCGGCGGCGAAGTCCCCGGTGTCGGGTGCCTTCAGCGCGGGCGGGCAGGGGGAATGGTCGGAGACCACACACGAGATGGTGCCGTCGGCCAGGGCGGCCCACAGCGCGTCCTGGTTGTCGCGTTGCCGGATCGGCGGGCAGCACTTGAACTCGGTGGCCCCGTCCGGGATCTCCTCGGCGGCCAGGGTCAGGTAGTGCGGGCAGGTCTCGGCGCTGACCGGCACCCCGGCCCGCCGGGCCGCAGCCAGCACCGGTACCGCTCCGGCGGCGGACAGGTGCAGGATGTGCAGTCGGGCGCCGACCCGACGGGCGACGTCGATGGCCGCCGTCACCGCCTCGATCTCTGCGGCCGGCGGTCGGCTGGCGAGGAAGTCCCGGTAGCGGGTCGAGGAGGCGGCGGCCATGAGCTGGTCGGGTTGTTCGGCGTGCACCACGAACAGGGCGGGTACGGCCGCCAACGCGGCGGTGAGCTGACCGGTGTCCAGTGGGGGGAACTCCGGCACCCCGGAGTCGGCGAGGAACGCCTTGAACCCGAAGACCCCGGCGGCGTACAGGTCGGGCATCACCTGCTGGTTGCCGGGGACCGCGCCGCCCCAGAAGCCGACGTCGACATGGCACTGCCCGGCGGCGGCCCGCCGTTTGACGGCCAGCGCGGCCGGGTCGACGGTCGGCGGCAGGCTGTTCAACGGCATGTCGATGATGGTGGTGACTCCGCCGGAGGCGGCGGCCAGCGTGGCGGTGGCGAATCCTTCCCATTCGGTACGGCCGGGTTCGTTGACGTGCACGTGGGTGTCGACGAGTCCGGGCAGCAGCGCGACGTTGCCGAGGTCGCTGTCGACCGTCGCCGGCACGTGTTCCCGGTAGTCGGCGACGGCGACGATCCGACCGTCGCCGACGGCGATTGCGGCCGGACGCTCACCGTCGGGCAGCACCGTGCGGCGGGACCGCAGTACCAGATCAACGGGCATGGTCGGTGGGCTCCTCACCGGACGCGGTCGCTGGGTGGGCGGTCGGCGCGGTATCTCCAGCGGCGGTCGGCACAGCCTCGGTGGCGCCCGGACCGGCCAGGGTGGTCAGTACGGTGCGGTCGAAACCGGCGTCGGCCGGGTCGACGGCGCCGCAGTCCAGCCCGCGCAGCAGGAAACGGGCCAGCGCCCGGGCGGTCGCCGGCTCGTCGAGGATTCCGCCGGACCGGCGGGCGAGGTAGGCGTCGAGCCGCCGGACGGTCTGCGCCCGGCCGGCACGGTAGAAGGCGTAGGTCGCCGCGAACCGGGTCGGCAACTGGTGCGGGTGCAGGTCCCAACCCTGGTAGAAGCCGCGTTCCAGGGATCTGCGGACCAGGCCGGCGTGGCGCTGCCAGGCAGACCGCACCGTCTCGGTGTCGCCGACCGGCAGGATGTTGGTGGAGCCGTCGCTGAGCGGTACCCCGGTGCCGGCGGCGGCCACCTGCATGACGGCTTTCGCGTGGTCGGAACTTGGATGGTCCATACTCAGGTAATCGGCGGCGACGCCGCAGGCGGTTCCATAGTCGTAGGTGCCGAAGTGTAGTCCGGCACACCGTCCGGCTGACTCATCTATCAGCCGGGCGACGGTCGCGGTGCCATCGCCGGCCAGCACCGCCGCCGGCGTCTCGATCTGGATCTCGAACCGCAGCGCCCCGTCCAGCAGCCCGTACGCCTGCTCCAGCCGGACGCAGACGTCGACCATCGCGGCGACCTGGGCCGGGTGGCTCACCTTCGGCAGGGTGACCACGAAACCGTCGGGCGGCCCAGCGCAGGCGTCCAGAAAAAGGTCGAGGCTGCGCACCGCCCGCCGCCGGGTGGCCGCCTCCAGAGACTTGATCCGCACCCCGACGCGGGGTGGGCCGACGCCGGCCGCCCGTGCCTCGGTCAGCGCGCGCGCCGCGGCCCGCAGGTCGGCGTCCTCGGTGGCGTCGTCGCGTACGCCGTACCCGTCCTCGACGTCGATGCGCAGGTCCTCGACCGGCTCGCGGGCCAGTTTGGCGCGGACCCGTCGGTCCAGTTCGGCCGGGTACGGAGCCGGCGGGTGGGCGTCCAGCGCGGCCAACGCGGCCGCGCCCCAGGCCGGTACCAGGTCGGCGGTGATCCGGTCGGCGGGCACGTACACGGTGTGCACCGGCTGGCGCCCCGGCGTCTCGCCCGGGTAGCGGGCCCGCAGCGCGGCGTCGACGTCGGCGAGCCGGTCGTCCAACGCGGCGTACACCGCCGGGTCGAGCCGGGCCATCAGTCGATCAGCCGGTACGCCGGCAGGGTCAGAAAGTCGACGTAGTCGGCACCGAGAGCGACCTCCTCGAACAACGCCCGGGCCTGCGGGAACCGGCTCGCCGCCCAGTCCGGTTCGGTCAGCGCGGCGCGGATCGCCGCGAGTTCGGCGTCACCGATGGCCCGGACCAGGTCGGCGGTCACCAGGGTGCCGTCGGGCAGCCGTACCCCGTTGCGGATCCACTGCCAGATCTGCGACCGGGAGATTTCGGCGGTGGCCGCGTCCTCCATCAGGTTGTCGATCGCCACCGCACCGTTGCCGCGCAGCCAGGCCTCCAGGTAGCGCACCGCGACGGCGACGTTCGCGCGCAGCCCGGCCTCGGTCACGGCACCGCCGGTGGCGGCGACGTCCAGTAGCTGCGCGGCGGTGACCGCCACGTCCGGGCGTTGCCGGTCGAGCTGGTTGGGCCGGTCGCCGAGGACCTCGTCGAAGACCTCCCGGCAGGCCGGCACCAGGTCGGGGTGGGCGACCCAGGACCCGTCGAAGCCGTCGGCGGCCTCCCGACGTTTGTCGGCCCGGACCTGGTCGACGGCGCGGGCGGTGACGTCGGCGTCCCGCCGGTTGGGGATGAACGCCGACATGCCGCCGATCGCCATCGCACCCCGCCGGTGGCAGGTGGCGACCAGCAGTTCGGTGTAGGCGCGCATGAACGGCGCGGTCATGGTGACCGCCGCGCGGTCCGGCAGCACGAACCGCTCGCCGGCGTCACGGAAGTTTTTGATGATGCTGAACAGGTAGTCCCACCGACCGGCGTTGAGCCCGGCGGCGTACGGGCCGAGCGCCCACAGGATCTCGTCCATCTCGAACGCGGCGGTGATGGTCTCGATCAGTACGGTGGCCCGGATGCTTCCGGCCGACAGGCCGAGCGCCTGCTCGGTGTGAACGAACACGTCGTGCCACAGCGCTGCCTCCTCGTGGCTCTCCGTCTTGGCCAGGTAGAGGTAGGGGCCGCTGCCCCGGCGCAGCAGTTCGGCGGCGTTGTGGAAAAGGTAGAGACCGGCGTCGACCAGCGCGCCGACGGCCGGCGCGCCGTCGAAGACGAGGTGCCGCTCGTCGAGGTGCCAGCCACGGGGCCGGACCACGATGGTCGGGTACGGTCCCGGGCCGAGCCGGTAGGTCTTCGTCTCGGTCCGCAGCTCGATGGTGCGCCGCACGGCGTCGGCGAGGTTGCGTTGCCCGTCGATCACGTTCGCCCAGTGCGGGGTGTTCGCGTCCTCCAGGTCGGCCAGCCAGACCCGGGCACCGGAGTTCAACGCGTTGACGGTCATCTTCCGGTCGGTGGGACCGGTGATCTCGACCCGCCGGTCGGCCAGGTCGGGCGGGGGCGGCGGCACCGTCCAGCTGCCGGCCCGGACCGACGCGGTGTCGGGGCGGAAGTCCAGCCGGCCGGTGCGGGCGATGTCGGCCCGGCGGCGACCACGGGCGGCGAGCAGCTCGGCCCGCCGGCCGGCGAACCGGCGGTGCAGTCCGGTGAGGAAGGCCACCGCGTCGCCGGTCAGCACGTCCCCGGTGGCCGCCGGCCGGCCGGCCGGGGCCGAAACGGTCACGGCGGCTGACGGCGGGTCGACCTGGCTGCGGGGCATCAGAGGTCACTCCTGTTCGATGGGACCGGGGACATCAGGGTCCGGTGCGTACGGGCGGCCTCGCGGGCCAGGTCGGCGGCGTCGGCGGTACGCAGCTCGCCGCGTTCGACGACCGGCCGGCCGCCGACCAGCAGCAGCTCCACCGGGGCGGGTGGGCCGAGCACCAGCGCGGCGACCGGGTCGTCGATGCCGGCGTGGCCCAGCCCGTCGACCCGCCACAGCGCGACGTCGGCGAGCTTGCCCACCTCCAGCGAGCCGATCTCGGCCGCCCGGCCCAGGCAACGTGCGCCGCCGATGGTGCCCAGCGCGAGGGCGTCGCGGGCGCTCAGCGCCGCCGGTCCGCCGCGCAGCCGGGCCGCGTACAGCGACTGGCGCAGCTCCGCACCGAGGTGGCCGACCTCCTGACTGGCGGCACCGTCGACGCCCAGGCCGACCGGTACGCCGGCGGCGAGCAGGTCGGTCACCCGGGCGGTGCCGGCCCCGAGCCGGGCGTTCGAGCTGGGACAGTGCGCGACGCCGGTGCCGGTGGCGCCGAGCCGGGTCACCGCCGCGTCGTCGAGGTGTACGCCGTGCGCCAGCCACACGTCGTCGCCGAGCCAGCCGAGCTGTTCGGCGTACTGCACCGGGGTGCAGCCGTGCGTGGTCCGGCAGTACTCCTCCTCCTCGACGGTCTCGGCGAGGTGGGTGTGCAGCCGGACCCCCCGGCGACGGGCCAGTTCGGCCGACTCGCGCATCAGCCGGGGGGTGACCGAGAACGGCGAGCAGGGGGCGACGGCGACCCGCAGCATCGACTCCGGCGCCGGGTCGTGCCAGCGGTCGATCGCCGCCTCGGTGGCGGCCAGCGCGGCGTCCGTGTCCTCCACCGTGGAGTCCGGGGGCAGCCCACCGGCCGACCGGCCGAGGTCCATCGAACCCCGGCAGGGATGGAACCGCAGCCCGATCCGGCGCGCGGCGGCGATCTCGGCGGCGAACAGGTCACCGGCGTCGCGGGGGAAGACGTAGTGGTGGTCGGTGCTGGTGGTGCAGCCGGACAGCGCCAGCCAGCCGAGGTTGGCCGCGGCTGCGGCGTGCACCGTGTCGGCGTCCATCCGCGACCAGACCGGGTAGAGGGTGGTCAGCCAGCCGAACAGGTTCTGCTGCTGGGCCAGGCCACGGGTGGCCCACTGGTAGAGGTGGTGGTGGGTGTTGACCAGCCCGGGGGTGGCCAGGCAGCCGGCGCCGTCGACCCGGCGTACCCGGCGCGGGTCCCCGCCGGTGAGCGTGTCGAGCAGGTCGGCGGGCACGTCGCCGGGGCCGACGGCAGCGATCCGGCCGTCGTCGCCGACGACGAGATGCCCGTCGCGGTGCTCGGTGCCGTCGGCGTCGACCGTGGCGACGGCGGCGCCGGTGACGACGATCACCACTGCCCCAGCTCCGGCGGCGCGTCGTCGCGGGTGACGGTGCCCTCGATCAGCCCGTACGGTCGGTCGGCTGCGACGAAGACGCTGTTCGGGTTGTCCAGGTCGAACGGACTCAGGTCGACCAGCAGGTGGTGCTTGTTCGGCAGGGCCAGCCGCACTTCCACCACGTCGGGCCGGTCGGTCAGCACCCGCTCACCCATCGCGTACAGCGTCTGCTGCAGGGACCGGCTGTAGGTGCCGACGAACGCGTCGACCAGTGCCTGCCGTACGGCCGTGTGGGCGGCGTCGAAGCCGCCGGGCGGCGCGGTGCCGGCGTAGCGCCACCGGGCGTCCACGGCGGTGGCGAGGATCCGGTCGTCGGTCTCCGGCAGGGTGGTGTACGGGTCGACGACGTAGCCCCGGAATTCCGAGTCGGTGGAGTTGAGCAGGACCAGGTCGGACAGGCCGGCGATCACCTCCGCCCGGTCGCCGTCGTAGCGGACCGTGGCGGTACGGGTGGACCCGCCGTCGCGTTCGAACGAGTGCGGCCCGAGCCGTCGCCAGTCGTACTGCTCGATGTCGACCCGGGCCCGGGTGATGCCGGGCTGGCTGTCCACGAAGTGCCGGGCCAGCAGCAGGGCGAAGTCCTCGGCGCTGGCGATACCGTGGCGACGGGCGAACGCGTACACCGTGTTCTTCTGCGTGTCGGTCGGCAGCACCTGGCTGTTGTCGCCGGTGAGGTGGGTGGCCGCGAGGTCACCGGCGAGCGCGACGGAGACGTTGAGGTCGCGCAGGCTGTGCCGGTCGCCGTCGCGGTCCACCCGGACCACCCGGGTCTGTGCCTTGCCGTACCGGTTCGGCCCCAGAACGATTCCCATCCGGTCAGCTCCCTCGGTAGGTGGTGTAGCCGTACGGGCTCAGCAGCAGCGGTACGTGGTGGTGGCGGGCGGTGTCGCGGACGGTGAACACCACCGGGATCTCGGGGTAGAAGGCGTCCGCCCCGAGTCGGTCGGCCACGTCGAACACCAGCCGGTACGTCCCGGCGGCCCAGCCGGCGCCCGGCACCCAGTCACGCAGCCGGCCGTCGGCGTCGGTGTGTCCGGTGGCGACGGTGCGCCAGCCGTCGACCGGGTCGGCGGCGTCGAGCCGCACGGCGATGCCGGCCGCCGGGGTTCCGGTGGTGGTGTCCAGCACGTGGCTGGACAGCGGCGCCGGCGCGGCGATGTCGTCGACCAGCCGGCCCAGGCGCAGCGCGGCGATGTCGCCGAGCTCGGTGCGGACCACGCCCTGCTCGGTGTCCGGGTCGTGGTGCAGCCGCTGCCGGGCGGCGGCCACCAGTTCGGCGGCGCCGCGGCCGTTGGCGAAGATCAGGAAGCGGTACCCGAACCGCTGCTCGTAGGCCTCGTTGGCGGCCGCCAGGTCGGCCGCGACGGCTGCGCCGGCCCGGTCGGCGGCGGAGCCGTCAGCGCCGGCGTCGTCGGTGCCGGAGCCGTCCGTGCCGGAGCCGTCGGTGGCGGAGCCGTCCGTGTCGGAGCCGTCGGTGGCGGAAGCGGCCGTCGCCGCCGCCTGCTCACGACGGGACCACTCGGCGTCCCGGCCGGTGCCGGTGGGCGGCCGCCCGATCCGCGGGTGGGCGGCGACCGCGCCGACCACCTCCGGCCAGGGCAACGCCCCGATCCGTGCCCGCGCGGCGGCGGTCAACGCCGCCCGGTCGGCGTACGGCCGGTCGGCCGTCACCGCGGCGGCCCAGCCGGGCGCGGCGCAGCAACTCAGCAGCAGTTCCCGCACGTCATCGGCGGGCAACGTGTTGAACACGTCGAGTCCGCGGTCCAATCCGGTCCCCTTTCGCTGGGCAGCAGCAGTCAAGCAGTTGCGGCGAGCCGGCCGGTAGCGGCGCAGGGACCAAAGACGAAACATCGTCACCGTACGGTTTTGGAGGTTCATCCAATCACCGTGACCGGAGGCGACCCCTGTGCTGCTGGCCGACGTGCTCGACAAGGCCCACCTGAAGCTGGTGCCGCTGACCGGCGACGACGGTCGGGACCGCACCGTCGGCCGGGTCAACGTCATCGACCTGCCCGACCCGGGCCGCTACGTGTCTACCGCAGACCTGGTGCTCACCGGCCTGATGTGGCACCGGGGGCCGGCCGATTCCGAGGTCTTCGTCGCGGCGCTGGCCGCCGCCGGGGTGACCGCGCTGGGCGCGGGTGAGGCGCTGCACGGCAGCGTGCCCGGCGACCTGGTCGCCGCCTGCCGCCGGCACCGGCTACCGCTGTTCGAGGTGCCCGCCGACGTGTCGTTCCGCGACATCATCGACGACGTTCACCCGACCCTGTGGGCGCAGCGGGCCAGCTCGCTGGCGGCGGTGCTGGGCCGGCAGCGCGGACTGGTCGCCGCGATGGCCGCCGGCGCCCGGCTGACCGACCTGCTGCCGACCGTCGCCGCAGCGATCGACACCGACTGCTGGACGTTGACCACCAGCGGCCGGGTGGTGGCCGGAACGGCCGAGCTGGCCGATCCGGTCGCCGACGCGCTGAGCCGCGCCTTCCTGACCGCGCAGCGGCTGCCCGCGACGGTGACGGTCGATGGTGCGCGGTTCTCCGTGTTCGGGGTGCCCGGCCGGGCCGAGCACCGGCTGGCTGCCTGGTTGGTGGCCTGCCGTGGCGCGCTCGACACGCTGCCCGGCACGGTCGACGAGCTGACCAGCGTGGTGGCGCTGGAGCGAGCGCACCTGGACGAGGCCGCCCGGGTGGAGGCACGGTTGGCCGGTCAGCTGCGGGCGGCGCTGCGGGCGCCGGGGGACCTCGCCGGGCTGCGGGCCGCGCTGCTGGCCGCCCGACTCGACCCGGACGCCACGTTCGTCGCGGTCGCCGCCACGCTGGACGGGATGCGCGCACCGGCGACGCTGACCGTCGCCGTGGTCGACGAGTTCCTCAGCCGGCTGGCACCCGACCGGGCGGTCGCCGTCCTCGAACCCGACCTGCCCTCGGGGGCGCTCGCCGTGCTTGCGCTGACACCGCAGGCGGCCGGCACCATCGGTTCGGCGCTGGTCGCCGCCGCCGACCGGATGGCGCCGGGGCTGCGCGGCGGCCGGCTCATCCTGGGCGTCTCCGCCGCCGGCGTGGGTGCCGCCGGGCTGGGCGGGGCGGTCGAGGAGGCGCTGCACGCGCATCGGTCCGCCACCGGCACCGCGACCGGCCCGGTCAGTGTGGTGGCCGCCGGTGAGCTGGCGTCGCATTCGCTGCTGCTGGCCGGGGTGCCGGCCGGCACCCGGCAGGGGTTCCGTGGCCGGCTGCTCGGTCCGGTCGAGGAGTACGACCGGGCCCACCACGCCGACCTGCTGCGTACGCTGTCGGCTTTTCTCGACTGTGACGGATCGTGGAGCCGCTGCGCGCAACGGCTACATGTGCACGTCAACACCTTGCGGTACCGGATCGGCCGGATCGAGCAGTTGACCGGCCGGGACCTCGGTCGGTTCGAGGACCGGGTGGACTTCTTCCTGGCGTTGCGGCTCACCGCCGGCTGACCCGTGCGCCGCAGGCCCGTACTCCGCCGGATGGATCGAGCCCCGGCCGCCGGTCAGCCGTCCGCCGTCGCGGCCGCTGCGGGCCGCGACTATCTCGGCGGCGATGCTGACCGCGGTCTCCTCCGGGGTCACCGCCCCCAGGTCCAGCCCGATCGGCGCGGACAGCCGGGTCAACGCGGCCGGCGGCACCCCGACGGCACGCAGCCGGGCCGCCCGGTCGGCGGCGCTGCGCCGGGATCCCATCGCCCCGATGTAGGCCAGCGGCAGGTCGAGCGCGGTCCGCAGCAGCGGTACGTCGAACTTCGGATCGTGGGTGAGTACGCAGAGCACCGTACGCGCGTCGACCCGACCGGCGGCGGCCTCGGCGCCCACGTAGCGGTGCGGCCAGTCGACGACCACGTCGTCGGCGTCCGGGAACCGCTGCCGGGTGGTGAAGACCGCCCGGGCGTCGCAGACGGTCACCCGGTAGCCGAGGAACCGGCCCTGCCGGACGAGCGCGGCGGTGAATTCGGTCGCCCCGCAGATGATCATCCGGGGCGGTGGCAGGATACCGAGGACCAGCAGGGTGGTGCCGGCGGCGGGCTGGGCGAGCGTGGTCCGCCCGGTGTCCAGCGCCGGGCGGGCGGCCCGGACCGCCGCCGCGTCCAGCGTCGGACCGCCGAGCGAACCCCACTGACCGTCGGCGTCGACCAGCAGCCAACGGCCCCGGCTGGCCGGCGGCCCGGTGAGGCAGGTGACGACCGCGACCGGGCGGGCGGCCCGGGTCGCCGCATGCAGCCGGTCGAGCTGCGGCACGCTGTCGCGGTCCACCCGCTGCACGTACACCTCGATGGTGCCGCCGCAGGTGAGACCGGGGTCGAAGAGCTCGTCGCCGGTGTCGCCGAAGCGCGCCAGCCGCCCCTCGCCGGTGTCCAGCACGGTACGGCACAGCTGGTAGATGGCGGCCTCGACGCAGCCGGCCGAGACGCTTCCGGTGACCGTACCGTCCGGGGCGACGAGCATGCTGGTGCCCGGTGGCCGGGGTGCGCTACCGGCGGTGGCGGTCACCGTCGCGACGGCCACCTGCTCACCGGCGTACCACCAGCGCATCGCCTCGTCGAGGACCGGCCCGATCATCCGGTCGCCACCGTCCGGGCCGATGCGCCGCCGGACCTGCTGCCCTCGATGAGCCGGTCGAGGCCGGCGAACCGGTCGGGCTCCGGGAACCGGGCCAGGTCGCCGGGCCGGTCCAGGTCGGTCGGGTCGGCCACGTCGCCGCACGGCACCAGACGCAGCTGGTCGGGGTGGGCCCGCAGATAGTCGCGGGCGCCGGTGTCACCGGTCGCCGACGCCGCCACCGCCGTCCAGTGTGCCCGACCCAGCACCACGGGATGCCCCGGCCGCCCGTCGACGTAGCTGGCCGCAGCCAGCGTCCGCCGATCGGCGCCGGCCGCCACCCGGCGGACCGCCACTGGACCGATCCCCGGCATGTCGACCAGCAGGACGACCGCGGCGTCCGCCTGGCCGGCGCCCACCGCCGCCAGGCCGACCCGCAACGACGAACCCATCCCGGTGGCCCAGTCCGGGTTGACCGCCGGCACGGCACCGGCCAGGTCGACACTCGTACACACCGCGTCGGCCGCCGCGCCGAGCACCACGATCACCGGCCGGCAGCCGGCCGAGCGCAGCGTCTCGACGGCCCGGCACACCAACGGGGTCCCGTTGAGACGGACCAGCGCCTTGGGCCGACCGTAGCGGTGGCCGGCGCCGGCGGCGAGGACGATTCCGGCAAGCACCCGTCAACGATGGGCAGCGGCTGATCACCCGGTCAAGGCGCCCGGGTACGCCTTGGAGGTTCGTCCAACCACCCGGCTGATCGGCGGGTCGGGATTGTGTTCCGCCGTCATTGTCCGGGCCGACGGCGGCGACGGACGATGCGGACCGTGGATCTGCATACCGTCTCCGACGTGATCGCCGCCGACGCCGACGCCTGGCGCCCCGGCGACCGCTGGCTCGCCGGCGGCAGCTACCTGTTCTCGCAACCTCAGCCCGGGGTGCGCCGGCTGCGTGACCTGACCCGGCTACGCTGGCCGTCGATCCGGATCGATTACGACGGGCTGGAGATCGCCGCCACCTGCACCGTCGCCGAGCTCGCCCGGTTCGCCCCGCCGCCTGGCTGGAATCGGGTGACGGAGCTGGTCGCCGGCTGCTGCGACGCGTTCCTCGCCTCCCGCAAGATCTGGAACGTGGCGACCGTCGGCGGCAACATCTGCGCGGCGCTGCCGGCCGGTCCGATGACGTCGCTGGCGGTGGCGACCCGGGCCGAGTACCTGCTCACCGATCTGGCCGGCGGGCAGCGCCGGGTGCCCGCCGACGGATTCATCCGCGACGTCGGTGCGACGGTGCTCGACGCCGGCGAGTACCTGCGCAGCGTCCGGCTGCCGGCAGCCGCCGCTCGGGCCCGGTACGCGATGCGCCGGGCGTCGCTGTTCCGGCACGGCCGGTCGGCGGCGCTGGTCATCGGCTCGGTCGACCAGGACACCGGCGGATGGACGATGTCGGTGACCGCGGCCACCCGCCGCCCGGTGGTGCTGTCGCTGCCGGCCGCACCGACCGGGCCCGAGCTGCTGGACCGGGTCGACGCCGGATGCGCCGCCGCTGGCTGGGTCGACGACGTGCACGGCCTGCCGCGCTGGCGGCGGCACCGCACGCTACGGATGGCCGAACAGGTCCGGGCCGAACTGGCCACGGCCGGCGCCGACGGCGAGGACGGCCGGTGAACGTCGTGGTGAACGGCACCGCCGCCGCCGGGGAGCCGGCCGCCGGCCAGTGCCTGCGCACGTTCCTACGCGACCAGGGCTGGTACGGCGTGAAGAAGGGCTGCGACGCCGGGGACTGCGGGGCGTGCACCGTACACGTCGACGGAGTCCCGGTGCACAGCTGTGTCTACCCGGCGGTACGGGCCGAGGGCCGGTCGGTGACCACGGTCGAAGGACTGGCCGACGGCGACACGCTGCACCCGGTGCAGCAGCGGTTTCTCGACGCGCAGGGATTCCAGTGCGGGTTCTGCACCGCCGGGCTGGTGATGACGGTGGCCGCGCTCGACGGCGACCAGCACGCTGACCTGCCGCGCGCGCTGAAGGGCAACCTGTGCCGGTGCACCGGCTACCGGGCGATCCGCGACGCGCTCGACGGGGTACGGCACGTGACCGGCACCGCCGACGGCACCGCCGGCGGCGGCCCTGGCTGCCCGGCGGTCGGCGGCAACGTGGCCGCCCCGGCCGCCCGGCAGATCGTCACCGGCACCGCCCGATTCACCTTCGACGTCGACGTTCCCGGGCTGACCCACCTGAAGCTGGTCCGCTCGACGGTGCCGCACGCCCGGATCGTCGACGTCGACACCGACGACGCGATGCGGGTACCCGGGGTTCTGGCGGTACTCACCCACCGCGACTGCCCCGACCTGCGGTACTCGACGGCCCAGCATGAGAACCCGCGCGAGGACCCAGCCGACACCCGGCTCCTTGACGACGTGGTCCGCTTCGTCGGACAGCGGGTGGCGGCGGTGGTCGCCGAGACCGAGGCGGCCGCCGAGACAGCCGCCAACCTGGTCCGGGTCAGCTACCAGCCGCTGCCGGCGGTGTTCGACCCGGCGGCGGCGATGCTCCCGGGCGCGCCCGTCCTGCACGACCTGGATCCGGCGGTCAGCGGCATCGCCCGGCCAGTGGACAACGTGGCCGGTGAGGTGCACGGTGAGATCGGCGACGTCGACCGGGCGCTGGCTGACGCCGACGAGGTCTTCACCGCGACGTTCCGTACCCAACGGGTGCAGCACGCCCACCTGGAGACGCACGGAGCGGTGGCCTGGCCGGAGCCGGACGGCGGGCTGACCGTACGGTCCAGCACCCAGACGCCGTACCTGACCCGCCGGGCGCTGGCCCGGCTGTTCGGCCTGCCGGTCGAGAAGGTCCGGGTGGTCGCCGGCCGGGTCGGCGGCGGATTCGGCGGCAAGCAGGAGATGCTCGTCGAGGACGTGACGGCGCTGGCCGCGCTGCGCACGGGACGACCGGTGAAACTGGAGTTCACCAGGGCCGAGCAGTTCACCGCGGCGACCACCCGGCATCCGTTCCGGACCCGGGTGACGGTGGCGGGGCGCCGCGACGGGACGCTGACCGCGATCCGGCTGCATGTCGTCGCGGACACCGGCGCGTACGGCAACCACGGCCCGGCGGTGCTGGCACACGGCTGCAGCGAATCGGTGGCCCTCTACCGGTGTGCGAACAAGCAGGTCGACGGTTGGTCGGTCTACACCAACACGGTGCCAGCCGGCGCGTTCCGCGGCTACGGGCTGGGACAGGTGTCGTTCGCGGTGGAGTCCGCCGTGGACGAGCTGGCCCGCCGGCTCGGGTTCGATCCGATCGCGTTCCGCGCCCGCAACGTGATCGGCCCGCAGGATCCGCTGGTCACCCCGGTCGGGCACGACGACACCGTACGGGTGCACAGCTACGGCCTGGACCAGTGCCTGGAGCTGATTCAGCGGGCTCGGGACGAGAACCGGCATGCGGACGCCGGAGCCGGCTGGCTGGTCGGCGACGGCATGGCGGTGGCGATGATCGCCACCGGACCACCGGGCGGTCACCACGGCCGGGCCCGGGTCACCCTCGACACCGACGGCGGCTACCAGCTGGACATCGGGATGGCCGAGTTCGGCAACGGGTCGACCACCGTGCACCGGCAGTTGGTCGCCGACGCGCTGGCCACCACCGTGGACCGGATACGGATCCGGCAGTCGGACACCGCGCTGGTCGGTCACGACACCGGTGCGTTCGCCTCAACCGGCACCGTGGTGGCCGGCGCCGCCGCCCAGCGCGCCGCGCTCGCACTGCGGGACGTACTGGTCGACGCCGCCGCGCGGGCGACTGGCGTCGACCGGCGGGAGTGCCGGGTGGACGCGACAACGGTGCGGTGCGCCGGCCGGCGGATCGATCTGGTCGACCTGGCCCGGGCCGCGTCGACGGCCGGCCGGCCGCTCACCGCCGAGGGGCACGCCGACGGAGCGCACCGCTCGGTGGCCTTCGACGCGCACTGGTTCCGGGTAGCGGTCGACCCGGACAGCGGGGAGATCCGAATCCTGCGCAGCGTGCACAGCGCGGACGCCGGCACGGTGCTCAACCCGATGCAGTGCCGGGGGCAGGTGGAAGGTGGGGTGGCGCAGGCACTCGGTGCCGCCCTCACCGAACATGTGGACATCGACGATCAGGGTCGGGTGACCACCGACGACTTCCGCAGCTACCACCTGCCGACCTATGCCGACGTGCCGCTCACCGAGGTGCTGTTCGCCCGAACCAGCGATCCGCTCGGGCCGGCGGGCGCGAAGTCGATGAGCGAGAGCCCGTTCAATCCGGTGGCCGCCGCGCTGGCGAACGCGCTGCGGGACGCGACCGGAGTCCGCTTCACCGATCTGCCGTTCACCCGGGACCGGGTGTGGGACCGACTGCAGCGCGGCCGGGCCGGCGGCGAGTAACGACGAAGGAAGAAAGATTCGCATGGTGGCTGTTTCGTTGGCGGAGATCGTTCGGGCGCCGAAGGTGCTGCTGCATGACCATCTGGATGGTGGGTTGC
>ENA-ORCZ01000057-ORCZ01000057.1-marine-metagenome-genome-assembly--contig:-NODE-57-length-163762-cov-58.170388_pt1 | contig 163762 bp, 135 predicted proteins | sample MGYA00237785_ERZ508519 | MGnify/ENA primary metagenome ERZ508519 (study PRJEB26189, sample SAMN06268790) | marine metagenome | isolation source: Bioluminescent Bay, La Paraguera, Puerto Rico | place...
GGCGGATGGCGCGGCGTGCGGGTGGCGGATGGCGCGGCGTGCGGGTGGCGGATGGCGCGGCGTGCGGGTGGCGGATGGCGCGGCGTGCGGGTGGCGGATGCCGCGGCGTGCGGTGGCGGATGGCGCGGCGTGCGGGTGGCGGATGGCGCGGCGTGCGGTGGCGGATGACGGGCGGCGGGCGGCGGGCACGACCGGCGGCCCGCCGACCCCGCGGGTTCATGCAGCCGCCCTGGACTGACTCAGCACGAATCGGGCTCGACCACCCAGTCGCGGAACCTGTTCGGGGTCGACGTGCGGGGGTGGGATGAACCACACCTCCGTTCGCGATGCGCGAATGCCCCACCCTTCGCGGTGGACGCGGTGGTGGCAGAAGGAGCAGAGCATCACTCCGTTCGCGAGGTCGGTCGGGCCGGCGTCGCGTTCCCACCACCTGATGTGGTGGGCGTCGACGTAGGCGATGTTCTGGCCGCATGAAGCGCACCCGCCGTCGCGTTCGGCGAGGGCGAGTCGCTGGGGGCGGCTGAAGAGTCGAGCGGAGCGGCCGAGGTCGAGGGGGACGCCCTCGCCGCCGAGCACCATCGGGATGAGCTCGGCGTCGGCCGCCATGCGGCGGGCGGTGGTCGCCGAGATCGGGTGCTCGATGCCGTCGATCTGCGCGGCGCCGAGGCCCTCGACGAGTGCGTCGTGATCGAGCCGGACCACGACGGTCGCCTTCACGAGCGGAGCGAGCGTCTGCTCGCAGCCCAGGCTGTGGCGCGCGATCGCGGCGAGCGCATCGGCCTGGATCTGCGGGATCGAGCGGTGATCGTCGACGACTGGACCCTGACCCTGCGATGCCGATTCACGCCGACGCAGCGCGTCGCGCACGATCGCCTCGACCGCCGTCTTGATCGGTGCCGCGGTCTCGGGATCGAGCCGGGCGTGCAGGTGCACCATGCCGGCCGCGTCTTCGCGCATGGTGAGCGAGCGTTCGGTGCGGAGCTGCTCTTCACGGGGCTCGATACCGTCACGGTCGAGCCTCGACTCGGCCTCGCGGACACCGCGCATGAGCAGGTCGAGCGGCACCCTGGTAGCGAGTTCGACGAGGCCCGCTTCGGCGGCGTCGGCCGCCGCCGGCTGGACGCGCCGGCACACGCGATCGAGCATCGAGGTGATCGCCGATGCCGCGTCGACGCCGATCAGGCCGGACTCGAGCGCCGCGGCGACACGCGGATGCCGCGACGGCAGCCGCTCACCGCCGAACGTCTGCCCTTCGGCCGTGGAGGTGCCCACCGCGATGAGCTTCGCCGCGTCGCTCCGCGACGTTCCGGTCGAGGCGGCGATCAGCCGCACCGGGTTGTGGAAGCCGTGCGCCCTGGCGAGGCTCATCTCGCCGCGCTCGCTGCTCGACCGCTTCGAGACCTCGGCAGCGACCCGTGCGAGAAGCGCCTCTGCGTCTCGGCGAACCTGCGCGAGCGCATCGGTCACTCGAACGAGCCCGGCATCCGTCATCTCGGCGATCTCGGCCTGGGTCGCGCCATCCGTCGCCGCCCTCGAAGGCGGCAGCGCATCGGCCCACGCCGCACGCAACGCCGCGACGTCGCGGTCGAGGGTGCTGAGCGGAGATTCCATGTCTCGATTCTGCAGCGACCCACCGACATCCGTGGATAAAAAAAACAGCATCTGACCAGCCAAATCAGCCTGTGCAGAAATCGCGGGAAGGTGACTCTGTGGAGGACGAGTGCGGCGCGCCCCGCGACGCGCTCATGGGAGCGCGGGCGTCCCGACCCGATGCCCTCGGAGAACCGCGAGCAAGGGGCGGGCGAGCCCGTGTCAGCTCATTCGCGGTTCCGGGTCGTCCCGACCAGCGCGGCGTAGTCGTCGGGCGTCCACGACGCGACGACCTTCGTGCGGAGGCGCGCCCCGAGTCGTCGGTAGAAGCGGTGAGCGTCCTCATTGTCCAGCCGCGCGCCCCAGACGACGGTGAGCTGCTCGGGCGCGGCGAGCCGCGCGACGGCGGTCATCAGCTCGCGGCCGACCCCGCGGTTGCGTGCGTCCTCGCGCACGTAGAGATCGTCGAGGGCGAGGATGTCGCCGGCCAGCCACAGATTCACTCGTCGAGTCGTCGACGCGTAACCGAGCGCCTGCACGCCGTCCGTCGCGATGAGCACGGTGACGTCGTCGCGCGCGAGGAGCCGCCGCCACTCCTCGGGTTCGGCGACCACGTCGTCGAGCGAGTCCTCGTGTCGGGCGATCTCCCGCACCATGGTGTCGACGAGTTCGGCGTCGAGCGGGTTCGCGACGCGAATGCGAACCTCGGATGCCTCGCCCGCGCGCTCCTCGCTCGGGCGGGTTTGCGAGTTCAGGTGTGCCTGCTCGTCAGGGTGTGCCTGCTCGTCAGGAGGGGTTTGCGAGTTCGGTCGTGCGTGCCCGCTCGGACGGGTCTGTGCGCCGGGGTCCGCCTGCTCGTTCGTGCGGCGGTCGCGGGTCGGGCGAACCTGCTCGCTCTGCGCGGTCTGCGTCGTCGGGTTCATGATGTCCTCTCGGTCGGTCGGTCGGTCAGTCGGTCGGTCGGTCGGTCGGTCGGTCGGTGAGTCAGTCGGTCGGTCGATCGATCGATCAGTCGATCGACCGGTGTTCGGTCCGCAGTCGGTCTGCCGACCGGTGCATGCCTGCTCGCTCCATGCTCGCCAGCGTGGTGGCCTGCTCGCACCGGTGGAACCACTGGGCCGGGCCGACGGCACGCCCCGTCGCGTCCGGCCGCCGCCGATCCGGACACGAGCGGCGAGCTCCGCGGATAGGATCGGCGCGTGCTCGTCGGCCGTGAATCGGAGATGTCGCGCCTGCGCGCCCTGCTCGACGACGCGCGCGGCGGTCGCGGGGCCGCGGTCGTGCTGCACGGCGAGGCCGGCGTCGGCAAGTCGACGCTGCTCCGCGAACTCCAGCCCGAGGCCGAGGCCCACGACCTCCGCGTGCTCCGCACGAGCGGGATCGAGGCCGAGAGCCCGCTCGCGTTCGGCGCACTGCACCGGCTGCTGCTGCCGCTGCTCGACCGCCTCGATCGCCTGCCCTCGCCGCAGGCGCGCGCGATCGCGGCAGTGTTCGGGCTCGCCGACTCGAGGGATGGCGATGACGACCGGTTCCTCGTCTTCCTCGCTGCGCTCGGCCTGGTGTCGGATGCCGCGGAGGAGTCGCCCGTCCTGTGCGTGATCGACGATGCGCAGTGGCTCGATGACGCCTCGCAGTCCGCCCTCCTCTTCATGGCACGACGGATCGACCTCGCGCCGGTCGGCATCGTGTTCGCGGCGCGCGACGGCGACCTGCGACGATTCGAGCCGACGGATCTCGAACGGATCACGGTGGCGCCACTCGATGCCGACGCCGCCGATGCGCTGCTCGCCTCGGCCGAACTCGGCCGGACCGTCGCGCCCGACGTGCGTTCGCGGCTCGTCGACCGCATCGGCGGAAATCCACTCGCCCTCGTCGAGATCGCTCGTGCGCTGACCGCGGGACAGGTCTCGGGGGCGTCGCCGCTGCCGGCCGACCTTCCGCTCACGGCCGATCTCGAGCGCGTCTTCGCCGATCGCGTGAAGCGACTCGATCCGAGCGGCGCGATGACGGCGCTGCTCGCGGCGCTCGACGACTCCGACACGATCGGCGTCGTACTGCGGGCCGCCGAGCGACTCGGGTTCGACGGTGCCGTCGGACTCGCGGATGCGGCGCGCGTCGGCCTGCTGCGAGCGGATGGGTCGGGGCTCGAGTTCCGGCATCCGCTGCTGCGATCGGCCGTCGTCGGGTCGGCCTCGACCGCCGACCGCCGTCGGGCGCACGCCGCCCTGGCCGACGGGCTGGAGGCGACGGATCCCGACCGGGCGATCTGGCACCGGGCCGCCGCGGCGGATCCGCCGGACGAGCCGACCGCGGTGGCACTCGAGGGGGCGGCCGCGAGAGCCCGCCGCATCGGCGGACACGAGGTCGCCTCGTCCGCCTTCGAGCGGGCGGCCGAGCTGTCGCCCGATCACGCGGCGGCGGCGACGCGGCTCGTGCGCGCGGCGGGGTCGGCGTGGGAGGCGGGCGATCCGGGTCGGACCCGCGTGCTCGCCGAACGGGTCATCCGATCGGCGGACGACCCCGCGACCGTCGCAGAGGCCGAGCGAGTGCTCGCGTTCGTCGAGATGAACTTCGGATCGCCGCGACTCGCGCACCGGACCCTCGTCGACGCGGCTGGTGAGGCGCTCGCCGCGGGCGACCTCGCGACGGCGAAGCGGTTCGCGATGGTCGCGTCGGCGCTCGCCACCTTCGGTGGCGACTCCGGTGGTTCGCCGGACATCGGCGCCCTCGTGCCGTCGGCGCGCTCCACCGAGCGCGCCGACGCCTGCCTGTCGGCGCTGCTCGTGGGATTCGACCACTTGGCGCACGACCGCTTCGCAGACGCGGCGATCGAGCTCCGTCGCGGTTTCGCGGTCGCCGAGTCGCTGCAGGTCCCGGATCTCGTGACGAACATCGGCATCGCAACCCTGCAGCTCGGCGACGACGAGGCCGCCCTGCGCTGGCATGATCGCCAGCTCGATGATGCTCGCCGCTCGGCGGCGGTGCTGCAGGTGATCCATGCGCTCACCCGACGCGGCGTCGCGCAGCTGACGACCGGTGCGTGGGGCGAACTGAACCTGGCGGTCACCGAGGTGCTCGACCTCGCCCGTGCGACGGGGCAGCCGAACCAGCGGCCGCTCCCGCTCGCGCAGTGGCTCGTGGTCCAGGCATTTCGCGGTGCTCGCGACGTGCGCGACCGTGCGGAGGCGATCGAGGGCGAGGTTCGGCAGCATCCGGCCGGGGTCGTCGACGTGCTCACACTCGACCTCGTCGCCTGGGCGCGCGGCGTCGAGGCCGCCCGCGTCGCGCCGGAGACCGCGCTGGCGCACTTCGGGGGCATCCGTCTTGGCCTCATCGAGCGTGCCGCATCGCTCGACGTGTTCGATGCGGCCGCGCGCGCCGGACGGGACGACCTCGTCGACGCGACGGTCACCCGTGTCGAACGGTTCGCGAGCGGGACCGGTTCGGCTTGGGCGGCCGGCGATTCGGCGTACGGATCCGCGCTCCGAGCCGACGGCGACGAGCGCGAGCGCCGGCTCGTCGAGGCGGTGTGCCGGCTCGAGGCGGGCACGCGTCCGCTCGACCTGGCTCGCGCGCAGCTCGCCCTGGGCGAGCACCTCCGCCGCGCCCGTCGTCGTGTCGACGCGCGCGAGCACCTGCGCGCCGCGATCGCCGGATTCGAGCGGCTCGGCGCGACCGCGTGGGCCGATCGTGCGGCGGAGGAGCTCCGCGCCTCGGGCGAGACCGCCCGCCGCCGCAGCGCCGAGGAGGATGCCGGTGCGCTCACCGCGCAGGAACTCCAGGTCGCCCGCCTCGTGAAGCAGGGCCTGTCGAACCGGGAGGTCGCGGCACGCCTGTTCGTGAGCCCGCGCACGGTCGAGTTCCACCTGCGCAACGTGTTCGCCAAGCTCGGCATCACCTCGCGCGGGGGGCTCGCTGCGATCGAGCTGGAGGCGCCGACGGCGTGAGTCGCGGCATCCGCTTCGCCTGAACCCGCCGTGCGCCGGCGGCCGCCAACCGGCCCGCCGCACCCGCCCACCTCCCGACCGGCGGCCGCCCCGCCTGCTCCCGATCCCGGTGATTCCACCGGCGCGACCCGGTGGCCGCCGTCGGGAGCATGGCGGGCATGATCCCACTCATCACCGCACACCGCCTGGTCAAGACGTACGGCAGCGGCGACTCCGCCGTCCGTGCGCTCGACCACGCGTCCCTCCGCATCCTCGGGGGACGCTTCACCGCCGTCATGGGCCCCTCGGGCTCGGGCAAGTCCACGATCATGCACGCGATGGCCGGTCTCGACACCGTCGACGACGGCAGCATCCGGCTCGGCGATGTCGAGCTCACGACGCTGAACGAGCGACAGCGCACGATGCTCCGTCGCGACCGGATCGGGTTCGTGTTCCAGAGCTTCAACCTCGTGCCGGCGCTCACCGCCGCCGAGAACATCGAGCTGCCGCTGCGACTCGCGGGCCGACGGGCCGACGCCGACTGGATCGGCGAGCTCGTCGGCATCCTCGGCATCGGTGACCGCATGGGCCACCGGCCGAGCGAACTGTCGGGCGGGCAGCAGCAGCGCGTCGCCGTCGCGCGGGCGCTCGCCGCCCGCCCCGACGTCGTCTTCGCCGACGAGCCGACCGGCGCGCTCGACTCGCGTGCGAGCGGCGCCCTGCTCGAAGTGCTTCGCCGCGCGACCGAGGAGTACGGGCAGACGGTCGTCATGGTCACGCACGACCCGCTCGCGGCGTCGTTCGCCGACCGGGTCGAGTTCCTCGCCGACGGCCGCGTCGTCGACGGGTTCGACGACCCGACGGCCGATTCGGTGCTGCAGCGGATGTCGGCGTTCGACGTCGCCCGCACAGCCGACCGCGCGGCGGCTCGCGAGCCGGTCGGCGCCGCGGGTCGCGCGGCCGACCGCGACGCCCGGGAGGTGGCGGCATGATCCGCTACGCCGTCGCCCAGGTCGTCGCGCACCGGCTGCGCTTCGCGTTGACCGTGCTCGCCATCGTGCTCGGCGTCGCGTTCTCCACGGGTGCGCTCGTGCTGAACGACACCGCGCAGCAGCGGTTCGACGACCAGTTCCGCACCGCGAGCGCGGGCGTCGACCTCACGGTCCGCACCGCGACCGCGTTCGATTCCGGCATGGGTGTCGAGGTCGAGCGCGACCCGATCCCGGCCGGCCTGGTCGGCGACATCCGCGCCGTCGATGGCGTCGACGACGCCGTGGCGGTGGCCAAGGGTGCCGCCCGCCTCGAGTCGGGCGGCACCGACCTCGGCCAGGTCGCGTTGTCGTCGTGGGTCGACGAGCCGATGGGCGCCTACCCGGTGCGCGAGGGCCGAGCGCCGACGGATGCCTCCGAGTTCGCGCTCGACGCCCGCACCGCCGAGCGGCTCGACCTCGCCATCGGCGACCGCGTCGACGTCGTCGGCGACGCCCTGCGGACCCTCGAGGTGGTCGGGCTGGTCGGGTTCGGCGACGAGGCCGGTCCGCCGACCGGTTCGGTCGCGATCGCGTCGATCGGCACGGTGCAGCAGGTGCTCTCGCTCGACGCCGACGAGATCTCCGAGGTGCTCGTCGCCACGGCCCTGCCGCCCGCCGAGCTGCAGCCCGCACTCGCGCGTGCGGTCGGCGACGACCGCGAGGTCGCGACCGCACAGGACCTCGCGACCGCGGGCGCCGAAGCGGCCGCGGCCAATCTCGAGGTGCTGCAGGTCGTGCTCGTCGCGATGGCGATCGCGTCGCTCGTGATCGGCGCGTTCCTCATCGCGAACACGTTCGCGATCGTCGTCGCGCAGCGCACCCGCGAGCTCGCACTGCTTCGCGCGACCGGTGCGACGGGTCGCCAGGTGCTCGCCGCGATCCTCGTCGAGGCCGTCGTGATCGGCGTACTCGCCGCAGTCCTCGGCACCCTGGCGGGCATCGCCGCGGCCGGCGGCCTGCGCTCGCTCGCCGCGGCGTTCGGCTCGAGCATCCCCGAGGGCGACCTCGTGATCGAGCCGCGGACCGTGCTGATCGGCGCGGCGGTCGGCATCGTCGTGACGCTCGCCGCCGCCGTCGCGCCGGGTCGCCGCGCGGCATCCGTCTCGCCGCTGCTCGCGCTGCGCCGCACCGCGGCCGAGCCCGCGCGCATCGGTCGCGCGCGCCGCTGGTCGGCGCTCGCGGCGGTGCTCGCCGGGGCCGCGCTCAGCGCGACGCCGCTCGTCGGCGCCCCCGTGCTCGCACTCGTCGCCGGGCTCGCCCTCGTGCTCGTCGGCACCGTGCTGGGTGCGCCGCTGGTCGCCGGGTGGTTCGGGCGCACCGTCGCCCGGGCCGTCGACCGGTTCGGGGTGCCGGGGCGGCTCGCGCGCGAGTCGGTCGTGCGTGCGCCGCGCCGCGCGGCCTCGACGTTCGTGGCGCTGGCGCTCGGCCTCGCGGTCATGGTGTTCGTCGCGGTGCTCGGCGCTTCGGTGAAGCAGGCGACGGCCGCGAACTACCGCGAGATCGTCACGGCCGACGCTGTCATCGAGAGCGCCGGGCAGGAGATGCTCGGCGGCGTGCACGCGGCCGTGTTCGACGAGCTCGCCGACGTCGACGAGGTCGGCTTCGCCACGCGCCTCCGGTACGGCCACTGGCGGGACGGCGGGATGACGAGCGCGCTCACTGCGCTCGATCCCGACGAGATCGGCGAGGTCGTGCGGTTGCGCATGGTCGACGGGTCGCTCGACGCCCTCGACGACGGGGGAGTGGTGATCGCCGAGCGCGTCGCGCTGGAGCGCGATCTCGCCGTCGGCGACCTCCTGCCCATGACCTTCGCGAGGAACGGCGAGCGGTCGCTGCCCGTCGTCGGCGTGATCGAGGATGCCGGCGCGCAGGCGCTCATGACCGACTACTTCGTCTCGCTCGACACCTATGCCAGGGAGTTCACGGAGGACATGGACGCGAGCCTGTTCGTGCTCGCCGCCGACGGCGTCGGTTCTGCCGAGCTGCAGTCAGCGCTCGAGGACGCGCTGACCGACCACCCGACGGTGCAGGTGCGCGACCAGGCTGCGGTCGTCGCGGGACGGACGAAGGCCGTGGACCAGATCTTCGGCCTCGTGACGGTGCTCATGCTCCTCGCGCTCGTGATCGCGGTGCTGGGTGTGGCGAACACGCTCGCGCTGTCGATCTCGGAGCGTACGCGCGAGCTCGGGTTGCTGCGGGCGGTCGGCATGCGCCGCGGGCAGGTGGCGCTCATGGTCGAGCTCGAGGCGCTCGTGATCACCGCACTGGCGATCACGGTCGGCGCCGCGCTCGGGCTGGGGGCCGCGTTCGCGACGATCGGTGCGCTGGGCGCCGTGGCACCGCTCGCGCCGGTCGTGCCCGTGGCGCAGGTGCTCGGCTTCGGACTGCTCATCGCGGTCGCGGGGGCGATCGCCGGCATCGCGCCGGCCCGTCGCGCGTCGCGCGTGCCCGTGCTGGAGGCGATCGCCGATGCGTGAGCTGCGGACCCTCCCATGGGTGCTCGTCGTCGTCGCGGCGCAGTTCCTGGTGATGCTGGACTCGTCGATCCTGAACGTGGCGCTGCCGTCGATCGCCGCCGACCTCGGCGCCGCCGACCTCGGCGTCTCGTCGTTCGGTGCGGCGTGGATCCTGAACGCCTACTTCCTGACGTTCGGGGGCTGCCTGCTCGTCGCGGGACGCGCGGCGGATGTCCTCGGCCGACGCCGCATGTTCGCGGCCGGCGCCGCACTGCTCGCGATCGGTGCGGTCGTCGGCGCCGCCGCGACCTCGGAGTGGGCCGTCGTCGTCGCCCGGCTGGTGCAGGGTCTGGGCGCTGCGGCGCTCAGCCCGGCGGCGATGTCGATCATCCTGGCCGGTACGGCGGGCATGGCCGGTCGGGTGCGGGCGACGGCGATGAGCGCGTGGGGCGCGGCCTCGGCGCTCGCGGGCGCCACTGGCGTATCGGTGGGCGGCGTCGTCACGGCGACGTTCGGATGGCGCGCGGTGTTCGTCGTGACGGCGACGCTCGCGATCGTCGTGCTCGTGACGGGGTGGCGGATGCTGCCGCGCGACGCCGCACGGACGCCCCGTTCGTTCGACGCCGCTGGTGCGCTCGCCGTCACGGTCGCAGCGACGGCCGCGGTGTGGGCCGTGCTGTCGATCCCGGCAGAGGGGCTCGGTTCGCCGTCGGTGATCGTCGGCGCCGCGCTCGCGGTGGTCGGGCTCGTCGTCTTCGTGGTCCGCGAGCGGTTCGCGGCGGATCCGGTGCTGCCGCTCGGCCTGCTCCGGGACGCGCGCGTCGCGGGCGGCGTCGTCGTGAACGCGCTCGGCGGGGGCGCACGAATCGCGTGCTTCTTCATGGTCGCGATCCTCTTGCAGCGCGTCCTCGAGTTCGCTCCGGGCACCGCCGGTCTTGCGATGCTGCCGACCTCGATCGCCGGCTTCGCCGTCACCGCGCTCGCGCTGCCCCGGCTGCTCGCCCGCTTCGGGCCGGAGCGTGTCGTCGTGGCGGGCCTCGCCCTGCTCGCGGCGGCGCACCTGCTGTTCGCGGCGGGTGCGCGCGCGGCGACCGCGGCCGGTGGGGCGGCGGGGCCGGATGCGTCCGCGTACTGGTGGAACGTGCTGCCGGCGATGCTGCTCGCGGCCGCAGGCGTCGCCATGAGCTTCACCCCCACGACGCTCGTGATCGCGAGCGGCGTGCCGGCGGCACGATCGGGGGTCGCCTCGGGGCTGGCCTCGTCGAGCGCGCAACTCGGTGGCGCGATGGGCGTCGCGGTGTTCACCGCGGTGGATGCCGCGGCTCGCACCGAGGCGCTCGCCGCCGGTGCGGCGGCGCCTCTCGCCGCCGCCGGTGCAGGGATGTCGGCGGCGTTCACCGTCGCCGCCATCGTTGCGGGTGCGGCGGCGACGCTGGCGGCGACGTGGTTCCTGGTGCGCACGCGGCGCGCAGCGGAGACGGGTGTCGGGGCCGGGTTCGATCCGGTGCTGGCCGGGGCACGGGCGGTCGTGGAAGGCGGGCGTCGGGTCGGGTGAGCGTCGAGCGCCGAGCCTCGACGTGGAGCGGCGACGCGGACGCACGCCGGTGCCGGAACACATCCGGGCTCCTGGCTCGGAACGCACGTGGCACGGCGCCGAATACTCGTGGTCCAGCCAGGGCCCGGGTCGGCGCGGGTCGGCCCGGCCCACTCTGCCCGGCCGGCGCAGCCGGGGCAGCGCCGTGCGCGCCGGCGATTGCGCCCGTTCATGCCGCCGACCTCGATGCGGGCGGCGCGGGCAGCGCGAAGCGGGCTCTGCCGCCGACCCGCGGGATCTGATCGGGGTCGACGTGCGGGGGTGGGATGAACCACACCTCGGTTCGGGTCGCGCGTATGCCCCACCCTTCTCGGTGGATGCGGTGGTGGCAGAAGGAGCAGAGCATCACTCCGTTCGCGAGGTCGGTCGGGCCGGCGTCGCGTTCCCACCACCTGATGTGGTGGGCGTCGACGTAGGCGATGTTCTGGCCGCATGAAGCGCACCCGCCGTCGCGTTCGGCGAGGGCGAGTCGCTGGGGGCGGCTGAAGAGTCGAGCGGAGCGGCCGAGGTCGAGGGGGACGCCCTCGCCGCCGAGCACCATCGGGATGAGCTCGGCGTCGGCCGCCATGCGGCGGGCGGTGGTCGCCGAGATCGGCTGCTCGATGCCGTCGATGCGCGCCGCGCCGAGCCCGTCGACGAGGGCGTCGTGGTCGAGGCGCACGACGACCGTGGTCTTGGCGAGTGGAGCGAGGGTCTGTTCGCAGCCGAGGCTGTGGCGTGCGATCGCGGCGAGCGCGTCGGCCTGGATCTGGGGGATCGAGCGCTGGTCGTCGATGACGGGACCGACCCCGGGGCCGGCGCCGGCGCGGAGGTCTCCGCCGGATGCCGCCGGCTCGCGTCGACGCAACGCGTCGCGCACGAGCGCTTCGACCGCCGTCTTGATCGGTGCCGCGGTCTCGGGATCGAGCCGGGCGTGCAGGTGCATCATGCCGGCCGCGTCTTCGCGCATGGTGAGCGAGCGTTCGCTGCGGAGCTGCTCCTCACGGGGCTCGACACCGTCACGGTCGAGCCGTGCTTCGGCCTCACGGATACCGCGCATGAGCAGGTCGAGTGGCACCTTCGAGGCCAGATCGACCAAGGCTGCTTCTGCGTCGTCGGCAGATTCCGGGTCGGCACGCCGACGCACTCGATCGAGCATCGAGGTGATCGCCGACGCCGCGTCGACGCCGATCCGGGTCGACTCGAGCGCCAGTGCGACATGCGGATGCCGCGACGGCATCCGTTCACCGCCGAACGTCTGACGCTCAGCGGTGGAGGTGCCCACTGCGATCAGCTTCGCTGCATCGCCCCGAGATACTCCGGTCGACGCGGCGATGAGCCGCACCGCATTGTGGAAGCCGTGCGCCCTGGCGAGGCTCGCTTCGCCGCGCTCGGTGCTCGACCGCTTCGACACCTCGGCCGCGACGCGCGCGAGGAGGACCTCGGCGTCTCGGCGAACCCGCGCGAGCGCGTCGGTCACCCGCACCAGATCGGCGTCGCTCATCGCGGCGATCTCGGCTTGAGTCGCGCCATCCGTCGCCCCTAAAGACGGCGGCATCGCACCGCGCCACGCAGCGCGCAACGCCGCGACGTCGCGGTCGAGTGTGCTGAGCGGCGATTCCATGTCTCGATTCTGCAGCGACCCACTGACATCCGCTCACCCTCAGAAACCAGTGCTGACCTGCGATATTGCCTGTAGATGGATCTCGCAGTCACGGCCCTGTGGAGGACGAGTCGCTGCGGGGACGTCCGGCCTGGGACATCCGCACCCTAGGTTCGACCCGTGATCGATTTTCAGAACGGAACCTTCGTCAAGCTGTCCAAGGCGGATGTCGCGACCATCGAGCCGAGCGTCCGCGACCTGTACGTCGACGGCGAGACGTCGATGGTCGCGGCCAAGGGCATGCGCGACTTCATCATGTTCACGAACAAGCGGATCATCGCCGTGAACGTCCAGGGCATGACCGGCAAGAAGCGCGACACCACGTCGCTGCCCTATTCGAAGATCCAGGCGTTCTCGATCGAGACGTCGGGCACCTTCGATCGGGACGCGGAGCTCGAGATCTGGCTGAGCGGTCTCGGCCGGGTCCGGCTGGAGTTCGCCGGCAACTTCGACGTCGGGTACCTCGCGAAGCTCATCGGGTGGGCTGTGCTGTAGGGCGGCGCCTCGTCGGGCGATCCTTCGACGGATGCGGCGGAGCCTGGTCGCCCCGGCCGGCGTTCGTTGCGACCGCGCCGACCTGCGCTGGCACGATCGCACGGAATTCCGTGCGAGTCACCACTGCGTGGAATCACCGAGCGGGATCACCGCGGATGGAACTCCAGCGAAGCGAACGCGACGACGGTCAGAACGGCCACACGACCGGAACCCACAGCACCGCGACGACCACGTAGGCCAGGGCGAGCGGGATGCCGAGGCGCCAGTAGTCGCCGAAGCGGTAGCCTCCGGGCTCCATCACCATGAGGTTCACGGGCGTGGCGATCGGGGTGAAGAAGGCGGCCGCGCCGACGACGGTCAGCGCCATCATGAATGGCTGCACCGACGCGCCCAGGGTGGCGGCGACCGAGATCGCGATCGGGATCATGACGAGCACGGTCGCCGCGTTGCTGATCACCTGGCCCAGCGCGAGCGTGAGCAGGCAGAGCGCCAGCAGCGCGAGATGCGGACTCCCCGTGCCGACGAGGTCGAGCAGTGCGCCGGCGACGAGTTCTGCGGCGCCGGTCTCGATGAACGCGGTCGACAGGGGGATCAGTCCGGCGATGAGGACGACCGTGCTCCACTGGATCGAGCGCCACACCTGCGGCAGGTCGAGCACGCGCAGGAGCACGAGCGCGCCCGCTGCGAGGAGGCCGGCGACGACGGCCGGCACGAGTCCCGAGGCGAGCAGCACGACCATGGCGCCGAGGACGCCGATGGCGCGCTTGGCGCCGCGACCGAGCGGCACGGCCCGGCGCAGCGACTGCGGGGCAGTGACCGGGATGATGCCGGGCAGCCGCACGTACCGCTCGAGGGCATCCCACGGGCCGCGCACGAGCAGCGAGTCGCCCGCGCGCAGCGCCTCCGGGTCCTCCTTCTCGGTCGCCGTCGGATGGCGCTCGCCGTTCCGCTTGATCGCGATGATCACGAGGTTCTCGCGCAGGGTGGTCATGCCCGGGAACACCTTGCGACCGATGTACACCGAGCGCGGCGTGATCATCACCTCGGCGACGCCCTCATCGGGCGTGTAGAAGGTGCCGGTGTCCAGGCTCACGTCGTAGTGGCGGCGGAACTCGCGAGCCATGGCCTCGGGGTCGGCGGGCGCGGCGTCGGTGAGCTGGTCGGCCTTCCGGTCGGGCAGCAGCCGGTCACCGAACGCGACGAGGATCGCGATGGTGAGCGCGAGCAGCGGGATGCCGGCCAACGCGAACTCGAAGTACCCGAACCTCTCGCCGCCGGCGTCGGCCGCGGCATCCGACACCAGCACGTTCACCGGCGTGCCGGTCAGCGCGAGCAGCGAGCCGGCGTGTGACGAGAAGGCCAGGGGGATCAGCAGGCGGGATGGCGCGATGCCCGCGTTGAGCGCGACCACGACGACCACCGGCAGCAGCGCGGCGACGGCGCCGTTCAGGCTGATGAACGCGGTCAGCACCGCCACCATCAGCGCGATGACGACGGTGAGCTGGCGTCGGCCGGTGCCAGCGCGGCCGATCACCTGCTGCCCGGCCCACGCGGTCACGCCGGTAGCGTCGAGTGCCTCGCTCACGACGAACAGCGTCGCGATGAAGATGACCGTCGAGTCACCGAACCCGGCCAGCGCCTGGGGGAGGGTGATCACGCCGGTCGCCCACAGCGCGAGCGCCACGCCGACCGCGACGATCGCGATCGGGATGCGGCCGCTCACGAACCCGACCATCGCGAGCGCCAGGATGACGAACGTCGCGACGATCGGATCGAGCATGGGTGAACGTTAGTGGGAGTGGGGCGTGGCCGCACCGGGATCGAGCGCGTTCATCAGCGACAGGCGAGCGGATGGCGCGGCGGCACGTCTGGCGCTCACCCCACCCCGGCGACCAACTCCGCGAACACCTCGCCCGCGTCATCCCGCACCGCGAGCCGCCCCGACTGTCCCATCCACAGCGACTGCAGGTCGCCGCGACCGACGCGCACGGCCTCGGCGCGGAATCTGCCCGTGATCCAGTTCTGCATCGGGAACGGCGCCCCGCCACCGGCCGCGGTCAGTTCGCGCACCGCCCGGTTCTCCGCGCCGCGCGCGAGCCGTCCGCTCATGACCCGCGTCAGCACCGTGTCCTCCGCGGCAGTGGACGCGATCGCCGCCCGGTGCGCCTCCGTCGTCGCCGACTGCCGGGTGCGCAGGAACGCGGTGCCGACCTGCACGCCCGCTGCGCCGAGCGCGAGCGCGGCCGCGACGCCGCGCCGATCGGCGATGCCACCCGCGGCGATCACGGGCACGTCGACCGCGTCGACGACCTGGGGGATGAGCGAGATCGACCCGACGACGCCCTGCTCGGGCTCGCGCAGGAAGGCGACCCGGTGCCCGCCCGCCTCGAGCCCGGTCGCGACGACCGCGTCGACGCCGCCATCCTGCAGCGCGACCGCCTCGTCGACCGTCGTCGCCGTGCCCACCAGGCGGATGCCGCGCTCCCGAGCGCTCTCGACCACGCTCGCCGGCGGCACCCCGAACACGAAGCTCGCCACCGCGGGCCGCACCTCGAGCACGGCCGCCCACTGCTCCTCGAACGTCGGCAGGAACCGCTCGGGCGGCGACTCCGGCGCCGGCAGCCCGAGCTCGTCGAAGAACGGCCGAGCGGATGCCACGGCCCGCTCGAACGCGCCGGGCTCGGGCGCGGCATCCGTCGCCATCGGCAGCCAGAGGTTGAGCGCGAACGGGCCGCCCGTCGCCGCCCTGATCGCGGCTTCCGTCTCGCGGATGCGGCCGGCGACGAACCCGTAGAGGCCGTACGAGCCGAGGCCGCCGAGCTCGCTCACGGTCGCGGTGAGCTCGACCGACGACAGCCCGCCGAACGGGCCCAGCACGATCGGGTGGCGGATGCCGAGCAGGTCGGTCAGCCGGGTGCGTGGGTCGGTCATAGTGCTCCTCGGTTTCTCGGGGGTGGCGGTCTGAGGCGTCGAGCGCCGGCGCCCGTTCCGCAAGGTTCCCTGATGAGGTCAACGCGAGCGCGGCCGGCGGATTCCTTCGACGGTCAGGGAGCGAGCATCGCGCCCACGGTCTCGGACACGACCGGGAACGCCGCCCACGCCGCCAGCCCGGGGCCGACGAGCACGCCGAACCCCCAGAGCATCCGCCGCCGGCTCGCGCGGTCGACCGCGACCCGAAGGAGATCGAACGCGTCGTGGTCGACGACCTCGGTCTCCGGCATCCGCGGCCAGACCGACGCCTGCGCCGCGACGGCGGCGAGGCGCTGCACCTCCTCCGACTCCATCACCACGCGCCGTCGCCTCAGCCAGCGCACCAGTTGGGTCTCGCGCAGCACGACCACGTCCGACGGGCGCTCGCGCACCGTCATCCGCTTCGCCCCGACGATCGCGACGATCGGCGTGACCTCGACGGGCGTACCCGCGGCCGCCGACAGCAGCTTCGCCGCGCGCTTCGCCTCGAACGCGGCATTGCGCAGGTGGTCGGTGCGCTGGCCGTTCACCAGGACGCGCTTCGCGCCGATCCACACGTTCTGTCCGCGGTGGTGCTTCGTGTTGATGGTGAACACGCCCGCCGGGCCGATGGCGACGTGGTCGAGGTCGCTCGACCCGGTACCGATCGGTACCGAGTGCAGCACCACCCACCCCGGCCCGAGCGCCTCGAGGCGCCGCGCGACCTCGAGTTCGCCGAGGGCTCCGACGTACCAGGGCTCCGCCTCGCGGCCGAGCGGCGAGACGCCGAAGAACCGCTGCACGGCGGTGTTCGGCGGCACCGTCGACTGCACGCGCAGGCATTCGGCGATGACGGATGCCGCGGGGCGCCGGTCGGCGAGCGATGGTGGCGCGGGGTCGATGCTCATGGGTCTCCTCGCGGCGGTAGGGTCGCTCGATCCTGACAGTCGGGTCGAGGTGCAGGGGAGACCCCGAACGTGGGTGGTCTACTCGCTTTGCTCGGCGCCGAGGAGACGCTCGACCGCCGCCCTCAGGCGAGGGATGTCGCTGCGCGCGGTCGTCATGACGATGCTGTGCGCGGTGTCGAAGTAGCGGTGTGCGAGTTGATCGCGCATTCGGACGATCTCGGCCCAGGGGATGTCGGGCTCCGCCGAGGTGACGGACGGGTCGAGGTCCTTGACGGCCTCTCCGATCTCGACGAGGCGGATGCGGATCGCGTCGAACACGATCGGGTCGTCGCCCGGCCGGGTGGCGTAGTCCTCGATCGCGGCGCAGGCGGCGAGTATGTCGCCGAGGCGCGCACGTGACGAGCGGCTCACACGGGTCTCGCTTCGCGCAGCACGGTCTCGGCGACATCCGCCTTCAGGCTCGACACCGGCACGATGTCGACCGGGGCGTCGAGGATCCGCTCGGCCGTGCTGCGCATCGTGCCGAGACCGAACATGCCGACGTCGCCGGCGAGGTCGACGAGGAGATCGATGTCGCTGGTCGTCGACTCGTCGCCTCGAGCGACGCTCCCGAAGACGCGGATGTTCGAGGCGCCGAGTTCTTCGAGCGCGGCGACGAGTTCCTCGCGATTCGCGTTGAGTCGGGAGCGCAGCGTGCGGATGCCGGTGCGCGGCGACTCCGTGCCGGGGCTCGCCAGGCGGTCGGCCGCGGCGGTGACGCCGGCGGCGAGCTCCGCTTGGTGCGCCTCGATGAAGTCGCGAACGGCGGCGGCGACGATGTCCTTCTTCGTCCGCCCGAGCACGTGCGCGGCATCGGCGACCAGCCGGTCGATGGCCGGATCGATCTTGATCGGGGTGAACATCGCCATCTCAACTCCTTGGTACCAGAGTACCATTCGGTACCATCGGCCTCCCGGTGGCGGAGACCGGATGCTCGCAGACGGTCGTGTTGTCCGTTCGAGGTCGATTCCACATGTGCCTCCAGCGCGCATATGGACCTTCGTTGGTGGGAGGCCCGGGGTTTCCTTCCGTCTGCGCGCGACGGGAGCCCTCGAGCTCCGCGATCCGCACCGACCCGCCCCGCGACTGCACGAGCAGGCAACGGGAGCGGAGCGGCGCGACATCCGCAACGCAACCAGACAGGAAAGGAACATGGAGAAGCTCTCCGCACGGCTCGTGTCGTGGGCGAGCCTGATCGACGAGAAGACCGTCGAGCAGGCCCGCACGTCGTCGACGATGCCGTTCATCTACCCGCACATCGCGCTGATGCCCGACGCGCACCTGGGCCTCGGCGCCACGGTGGGGTCGGTCATCCCGACGCTCGGCGCGATCATGCCGGCCGCGGTCGGGGTCGACATCGGCTGCGGCATGATCGCCGTGAAGACGCAGTTCGCGGCATCCGACCTGCCCGCCGACCGGAAGACGGTCAGGGAGCAGATCGAGCGCGCCATCCCGCTGTCGGCCGGTCACGTGAACCGCACGGTCGTCGCGACCGCCGAGCCCCGGATCGCCGAGCTCGAGGCCCTCGCCGAGGCGAAGGGGTTCGACCCGGCGCGGTACGCCGGCAACTGGCGGCAGCAGCTGGGGTCGCTCGGCAGCGGCAACCACTTCATCGAGGTCTCGCTCGACGAGACGGATGCCGTGTGGCTGTTCCTGCACTCCGGAAGCCGGGGCGTGGGCAACAAGATCGCGCAGCACCACATCCGGGTCGCGCAGGAGCTCTGCCGGACGTGGTGGATCGACCTGCCCGACCGGGGCCTCGCGTATCTCGTCGAGGGCACGCCGGAGTTCACGCGGTACATGGCGGAGCTGCGGTGGGCGCAGCACTTCGCGCTGCTGAACCGGGAGGAGATGATGGACCGCGTCATCCGGCAGGTCTCGGAGTGGGTCGGCGTGCCGGTGGAGGAGCGGGAGCGGATCAACTGCCACCACAACTTCACCGAGAGCGAGGAGCACTTCGGCAAGCGGGTGTGGGTGTCACGGAAGGGCGCGATCCAGGCCGATGCGGGCCGGCCGGGCCTGATCCCGGGTTCGATGGGCACCGCGTCGTACGTGGTCGAGGGCCTGGGCGACCGGATGTCGCTGAACTCCTCGCCGCACGGCGCGGGCCGGACGTACTCGCGCTCCGCCGCCCGGCGGACCTTCACGCAGGATCAGCTGCGGGAGGCGATGGCCGGCATCGAGTTCCGCGACACCGACGCGTTCATCGACGAGATCCCGGCGGCGTACAAGCCGATCGACCGGGTGATGACGGATGCCGCGTCGCTCGTGCGGGTGCGGCACACGCTGCGGCAGGTGGTGAACGTGAAGGGGGACTGACGGGTCGGTCGCCTGTTTGAAGGGGGACGGATGCCGCGGCTCGCGCCTGCTCGGAGACGGGCGGGCGCGAGCTTCACTCTCTAGTCGTGCCGGGCTCGCCGTCAATGGCGTCGTCCGACATGATGGCCGCAGGCCGTATTGCGGCGACAACCGACGATCGGAGAGAGCTTGGCCGCAAAGCCTAGGGTGCACGAGATTGCCAGCGAGGCTCGGGTGGATTCCAGGGTGGCTCTGCAACTGCTCGATGAGATGAATGAAGGTGTGTCGGGCCCCAGCAGCGCACTTGAGCCGCATGTTGCTCAGAGGCTGGTAGCTGCGCTACAAGCGAGGGGATACCCCGATGCTGACTGGCGACTCCATCGGAATGGCCGCGCATTTACGCCCGGACTCGAGGTCATCGGCACAAGCCTGCGGCGTATTGATGCGATTAACCTGGGCAACCTCGTCGAGGCGTTGCCAAGATCCCTTCCCGGCGTGGCTCGTCTCGTCGCCGACTCGTGGGCGGCGACGACACGGCGTGCCGCGGAGCTTCTTCAAGGCGCGCTAAGAGACGGGTACTTCGCGTACTCGGAGGTCCTCCAAGATCGAAAATCAGATGAGGTGTTCGAGCTGCCGGGAAACGCCGGTCTCATGCTCGCCAGAGTGGCGAGTGACCGCTGGAGGCTTATCTTCTGGAGTACTTCCGAAGGGCGCGAGGTCACAATTGGCCGATCTGACATCATCGTTCGCGAGCGAGTCGGCAAGGGGCCGCGCCGGGCCGGCACCACACCGGTGGAGTCCGAGGTCCTGGCGGTACGGGATGGAATCGTGCTCGCCGGAGATGCTGCCGGGTCGCAGTTGTTGGCCGAACTGCGGTTGGTTTGCGGCATGCGCGAGATGAGCAACTGGCATGGGACGATCGTGCAGCGCGTGCCCCAAGCCACCGAAGGTAGACCCAGACCCGAGGATCGCCGTCACCGGGAAGCGATTTCCGTCGTCTACCTCGATGCGGGCAATCGTGCGCGGCCGCACGATGGCGGCGGTTCCTCTAGGTCCCGCTCTTCGCGCTGGATCGTCCGCGGGCATTGGCGCAACCAGTGGTACCCGTCGGAGAACGACCACCGCAGGGTTTGGATCGCTGAGCACGAGGCTGGCGTATCGAACGTCGCGTTGCAGCCACGTGACGTTGTGTACGTAGCCCGACTGGAAGCCGACCCTCGTCAATGATCCAGCGAGAGTAGAGCTCGAGGTGATTGCGCGCCACGTCGGCCCACTTCGCCATCGGTCCTACGGGCGTACCGGATGAGGGTATCGAGCGTCGCGAGCCGGTTCACTCGTCGGAGGTATCGAGCTGCGCGACGAATTGACTGGCCAATGGGCCCAGCCTGCACGACGTACGCAGACGAAGGCAGTGGTCAGTCGATAGCGACGATCATCCATTTCGCATCGAGGTCTCGTGCTGCGAACGCTATCTCGATTGCGGACGCGATAGCGTCCGCAATCGGAGGTGAGGCGTCAAACATCTCGCGCTCAATGTTCCGCTGCTCCGACTCGTGAATCCTCCGAACACGATTTGGCCTGGACGAAGTGCGGTCGGTACGTTCGTGCTCGATCCCTCGGGCTGCCTCGGCACCCCGGCGAAGTTCAATCGGGAACTCGGACAGACTCACCGCGCTTTGGCGACGCGACTCGATGCCTCTGAGCAGGTGATCTCCGCTCTCTGAGCTGCGCCGCTCACCATCCGGATTGGGCCGTCCAGTGCCAAGGTCGGAGGGCTGGAACGTCCATCTGCGATGGAAGTCGCCAGGTGATGTCCTCAATAGGTTCGATGGTGGAACGAAGACTGAAGAAGTCAGAAGCTCCCCTTCGCGGAAGCGCCGATACAGTTCACCCCGGGACGGGGCGGAAGGACACGCGTAGCGAACCACGGCGTTCTGCCCGAAGAGCTCCTCCAGCCGATGCAGCGCTTGGACTTGTGCATAGCTCTGGCCGCCGACGCGTCGATTCTCGGACACCGTGAATCGCATGAAGTTCTCGTCTTTGGGCCATAGTTTCGATCGATGACCCTTCTTGAAGAGCTCTGGCCTTTTGTACTGGAGGAAGAGGTTCAGTAGCCGCGTTGAGGGATCCAGTGGAATACGTGCAGATCTGGATTGACTTTGCGAGATGCCCGGCGCGCCTGGCGTCGAGTCGAACAGCCTGCGGAACAGCGACGATGACGGGTCGAGGCGGGTCGAAAAATCGAATCCAAGCGTCGCTTCCAGTACCTGGCCCGGGCTGAAGACCTGGACGGGACTTCCCCTGTGCGCAAGCTCCGTGACAAAGGCGACGTTGGCGAGAGTCTCATACTCCTTCTCTTCGTACGATGCCCAGGTTCCCATGTTTCCCCTTGTCGAGAATGTGGTGATTTCAGAATGATGGCGAAGTGAGCTGCGCAAGGCTATGAGCCAAGACACTCAGGGCAGCCTCGCGATCGGCTCGACGCTGATCGATCTCAACGCTCTCGAGCCGCACCGTGACGTCTCCCACCTCGAGTCGCTCCATCGGCGGTCGCTCTGGATAGATCAATGTGCACTCTTGGAGCCCGTAGCGGGTGGCGTACGCGAGTGCCTGGAAGACGTCGTCACTCGAGACCCCGCCCGCCGAGACCCGCTTGTACTTGACGTCGGCCACCGCGATCGTCGTTGCCCCATCGCGGACGACAATATCCGGCCGGATGGGAATCCGGCGCTGCATGTCCAGATAGTCACCGGCCTGGAGGTCGACCGCCAACGCGGGAGCGAGCGCCCCTCGGATGCTCTGCCCTACGAGATCCTCGAAGACTTGGTTCATGTCGACCATGAACGCGGGCGCGCTCGTCGACCCCTCGCGTTCGAAGTCTAGTGCCCCCCACATCAGGACGATTCGAGCAATCGTGACGGACGGTCGGTAGCGGAGATTGAGGCGCGTCCACCGAACGGTCGGCGGGGTTGGCGACGGCCGGGTGGGCGTCACTTCCAAGAGTTGGTATTCGAGTCGACGGAGTCGGAGCTGCAACGAGCTTGGCAGCCCGGGGAGTCTCAAGAGCAGCCTTCCCGCGCCCGCGAGCAGCTGGTTCTCGAGCACGTCGATCGTGTACTCGTCGTACGTCACGGCGATTGGAAGCGGGAGACCAGGATTGCGCGACATCTGTCGACTGAGGTCGATGCGACCGCGAACTGCGTAGAGGTCGGCTTCCTCGGTCACATACCCCTGCAGCACCCCGCTGTTGAGCGCTCGTTCTGCGGTTGCGAGGAACGCGCCGGCGATTGTGGCGACGAGGTCGTCGGACGCCGCCCAGTCGACATCGCGAGGATCCCACGCGATCCGGTCGAGGGAGTTGACCAGCAACTCGACAAGGCGATCGGGGCGCACTTTCGGGCGCACACGCAGTTCGAGTTCGTCGTATTGCGCGACTCCGGCATATTGCTTGGCAGCCACGATCCAGCGGCCCGGACTCCCTGGGTCAGGGCCGATGGTGAATTCAGGTGAGCGCGCGAGCTGCTGAATGACGCCGGGGGAGAGATCGAGATCCCCGACGGATTCCCACTCGGCGAGATCAATTCGCATTCGTGTCGGCGTCGATCGCTGCGCGGATCGTGGCGAGTGAGTACCGCTTGAGGTCCTCGCCCGTGCCGTAGAAGCGTTCCTCGAGCAGAGGCAGGATCGCATGCGCCCAGATCCGCTCGATGCGTCCCGGTTCCATCACGGACTTGGTCATGAGATAACTGGGCCCGATTGCGGCATCCGGATCACCGAGTCGGCGATTGAGCTCAGCCAACAATCGAGCCGGCGCATCCGACATGCCTTGCTTCGACAGCCACTTCGCAAGGACGTCGCTGACCGGGGCACTCGACGGCGCCATTTCGAGGAAATAGAACCGGCGCCGCATCGCGGCGTCCACGAGCGCGATCGATCGGTCTGCGGTATTCATGGTGCCGATGATGAAGAGGTTCGGCGGGAGGGTGAACTCGAGCTCCGAATACTGCAGGCTGATCGGCCGATCGCGATACTCGAGTAGGAAGTACAGCTCGCCGAACACCTTCGCGAGGTTGGCTCGGTTGATCTCGTCGATGATCAGCACATGTGGGGTGTCGGGAGTTGCGGAGGCAGCCTCCGCGATTCGACGCAGCGGGCCTGGCTTGATCTGGAACTCAACTCTTCCTGCCGCGCCGAGCGTAGGTCGGTATCCCTCGAAGAAGTCCTCGTACGTGTACGACGGATGGAATTGAACGAGTTCGGATGCGCCGCCCCCATCGGCGGCGAAGTGGTCAGCGAGGGCCTGCGCCAGGAATGTCTTCCCAGTTCCGGGTGGGCCGAAGAAGACCAGTTGCTTCTTCTCCTCGAGGAGCTCGATGACGTCGTTCAGCCAACGCTTTGGCATTAGGAGGTCCTCTTCGAGCTGGGCGGTGGCACGCGGCAGCTCGAGGTCCCGGGTTGTTGGGGGAGTCGTCGGCTCCTCCCACGTATGGCCCGTCACCCAGCGCTCGAGCTCGTCGATCTCGGAAGTGATGAGGCTGACGGTGAGCAGGGTCTTCATTTTCGACTGGAGCGTCGAGGCGATCGCCCGCCGTTGGATCGGCTGACCAGCATTGAGCCACTCCACTGACCGCACCGTCTCGATCCGGGTGCGCGCTGCGCGATCCCGCGAAGCCGAATCTACGACGCCAAGGTAGACATCCGACCCGTTCACCGTGACCACGTAGTCGCCAACTTCGACCTTGTTGACGAAGCGCCAGACCTGGCCAAGCTCGGTGTTGTACGTTCCCGTCGTGGTGTCGACGCCCGCCTCGTCGGAGAGCGTTCGGAGCTCGTCGCGGCTGAGACCTGTCGTGAGCGGGAATGGGAAGGACTCAACAAAATCAACTGAGCAGACGCCCTGTTCAAGCCATCCAGGCACCTTGGCACCGCCCGCGCCACGAATCAGCCATGCGCCACGCATTGCGGTGTCGTCAACGGAGACGTCATCAGCAGGCACGATGACCGCGGGAGTCACCTCCGGAACTGGAGGCTCCTGAGGCTGCCAAAGGGGACGGATGTCGGCACTGTAGAACGAGAAGTCGGCACCGTGCTCCTCGGAGAGTCTCTTCCTGATGTTCGCGATCGTCTCGTCGTCATTTGCTCCGATCTCACCCGGCTCAGCGAGCGAGGCGAGGTCGTGTTTGTGGTACTGGCTGACGATGTCCTCGAAGGAGTCTGGATGGACCAGATGCAACAGCGCATGCCGCTGCGTTTGATCGGCGACACCGCCGAGATCGAACACCATCTCGCGGAATGCCCAAGGGTCAGACAGCCACAATGCGCGCTCATCGGCCGTCGCCAGCGTCCAACGAGCAGCGAATCGCACCAGAAGCCAGAGCTGGTTCGGTCGTCGGGTGAAGAAGGAGGTGCCCGGCGCCGCAAGCCCAGCATGTAGCGCCTTATCGAAGATGCCGGATGGTCGCGTAGCGTGAGCCATATCCGCGATCTCATCGAGGAGCCTGCGCTTCGAGTCATACCCCTGCTTGGAAGGTGCGGCCACCGCGAAGTGCAGCCAGGCAAGCTCCACGAAGAGCTGGCCTGCGGCCCGAGGGACTTCGCTGAGTTGATCGGCGAGCTTCTCGATGAACGACCGATCGCTTTCGTCAGGACTCTCGACGAAGTCGAGCATGAGTGCGGCGGCGGATTCCGATGACCAGACGTTTCCTGCATCCGGGTCGTCCGGAGGCAGGAAACTCGAGCGGAGCTCGCGGAGCGATACCTCGCGGAACTCGTCGAGCGCCTTATAAACGAGCATCGCGGAATCGCCATGGAGTCGGGTCTTCATCGGTGTCCTCCTTGCCTAGAAAATCTCTCCGGTGCCCCACATGAAGCTCCGGTCGGGTCACATTCCGAGGAATCGACGACGGCGACGTTCAGCAGAAGTCACACACATTGCTCGCCGGCATCTCCATCCCGCACGTCGGACAGTGCACGGGTGCCCGATCAGGCTTCGCCTTCGAGGCACGAGGAACGCGCGTCGATTCGACCTGACGCCGATCATCGCTCTCGACGGTGTACCCGAGCTCCACGAGCCGGCCGCCTGCGCCGTGACGTCCGCCGCTGAAGTGTGAGGGTGTCAGCGATTCGCCGTGTTCGCGGAGCCACGCCGCCGCGAAGATTGCCTTGGAGTCGTAGCGCCCGCTGTCCGTCACCACGAAGTACTCGCGAGCCTCGCCGAACCCGTACTTCTCGAGAAACGCGTCTCGCCCGATCTGATCGAACTCGGCGATCGACTCGTCGACGGCCGAGCGATCGGTGAGATCGCGGAGGCGAATCCGCCCGTTCCCCGATCGCGCGTACATGGCGCGGTCAGGGCGGTGGAGCGTGCCATCTCGTGTCAGTTCGGTGAGCAGCCAGCTGATCTGGTCTTGGTAGGCGAGCATTCCGTTTGACGCTCGCTCAGTGAGTTCGGAGCCGGAGAGGGAGAGGTGATCGGCGACGGCTGCGTACAAATCCTGCAGAGCAATCGCATCGGTATCGTCGACCACCGTGAGGATCGCGTCGATGACGTCGTCTTTCGGTCGGGACATGCTCGCCTCTCGGTCGGAATCCAATGAATCGTGGCATTTCGTTTGGTTCAGGCGCGACCCTCTTTGCGGTTGCCCTGGCAAGTCGGGCCGCGATCGTGACGCTAGGACATGCCGCCGACAGCACGAAAGACCGGGAAGCGTTCGGCTGGTTCCCTCAAAGGCCGGAAGATGGAACGCGTGCGACCTCAAGCGATCGAATCGAGTACCACATCCGACGGGCCCGACCTGAGCACGCGCAGCACTCGAGAACTCCTTGGAACCTACGCGGCGATCCTTCGCGAACTCGTTCGCCGCGGCGTGACGCGAACGCTCAACGCGCCGGCCGGGGATCTTGCCGAGACGCTGTCGGCCAAGGTGTACGACGCGACGCTTGCTCCAAACAGCGAGAAGAGCTGGGACCTGCGGAGCGCAGATGGTCGACTCATTCAGGTCAAGGCGCGAGTGATTGCTTCGGCGGCACGAACGAAGCCGGTGCAGTTCTCAGTGTTCCGCTCGTGGGGTTTCGACGCCGCACTCTTCGTAGTGTTCTCAGCTGAGACCTACGACATCCTCGCCGCAATCGAAGTGCCGGTGAGCTCGGTGGAAGCGAAGTCCGGCGCGACCGCCTGGGTCGGTGGGTCGCGCCTCACGGTCTCGCTCGCAGTGCTCCGCGGACTCCCTGGCGCTGTGGAGCGCACGGAAGAGTTCGCGGCTGCGCTCAGAACGCTGTAGCCGACGGCGCGACCCCGCACGATTCATCGAGAGCCGAGACATCGTCACGCTTTCCGGGCACTACGCGTCGCAATCCCCAAAACGTGGGGCCCACTCTGCCCCTTGCGCTCCCAGCAATGTCACCCATGTCTGAAACAATGCTGAATACGCCTTCCGACCCCGAACCTGGTGGGCGACTCGTGCCGAGGAACCGATGAAGTCTGATTCTGCGTTGTGGCGTGTGCTTGGTGAACCCGCGCAGGCGCATGAGGCTGCCGCACTGGAGCGGCTCCGCGAACTCCTGCCTGACGATGGCATCGCGACCGCCTGGGTGAACGTGACGGTGGTGAGCCCAGGCGGCCGCGCCGACGAGATTGATGCGCTCGTCCTCACGAGAGCCGGCCTGTTCGTGCTCGAGCTGAAGGGCTGGCACGGCACGATCACCGGCACCATGGCGGGTTGGACGCAGAACACCGGCCACCAGTTCCGGCACCACAAGAGCGCCTACATCCTCACGAACGAGAAGGCCAAGCGCCTGAGCTCGATCCTGAAGGATGCCGCGAAGCGCGTTCCCGGCAACCCGAAGACGCCGTTCATCAGCGCCAGGGTCGTCTTCCATGGCGAGCATTCGACAGTGAAGCTGGGAGGAGCGGCGGGCGAGAACCTCCTCGCGCTCGACGGATACAACGTGCACGGCCTCGATGGCCGATCAGTCTCTGACTTCCTGTCGGAGCCGCCGAAGTTCGCCCCGATCGATGGCATTCAGGCCAAGCAGATCAGGGCGATCATCGAGCAGGCCGGTCTCGTTCCGACGCCGAAGCAGCGTCGCATCGGCAATTACGTGCTCGATGACGCCGACGCGCTCGGCGAAGGTCCCGGATGGTACGACCTGCTCGTCTCCCATCCGGTCACGAAGCTGCAGCGGCGCTTGCGGGTCTTTGAGGTGCCGCCGGGCGCGTCCAAGTCGGCGATCGAGCAGATCGAGCTGGCCGCGCGCCGTGAGGTCGCCTTCACCGAGGGGCTGAAGCACTCCGGCATCGCGGGGGTGCTCGATTACCTGGACACCGAGAACGGTCCGGCGCTGCTCTTCGATTTCGACGCCGATGAGGTGGCGCTCGCGGAGTACCTCGCGGAGGCCGATCAGCGACTGCAGCAGTTTGACCGCCTCGAGCTGATCCGGCGCATTGGCGAGGTGCTGCGGTACGCGCACGCACGTCGCGTAACCCATAGGGCGCTGACCCCGGCGAGCGTTGTCGTCAACCGTGCGACTGGCAGGGTGCGGATCCGCGACTGGAGCGCAGCACAGCGCAGCTCGAACAGCACGACCACTGCGACGATCCTCTCGGGCGGCGTCGAGAATCCGAATCAACTCGTCGACCACACGGCGTGGCTGTATCTCGCTCCCGAGACCCTTCGGCAGAGCGCTGTGGTGTCGCCGGTTGCGCTTGACGTCTATGGGCTCGGTGCGCTCGCGTACCTGATCCTCACCGGCTCGCCGCCGGCAGCGAACCTTGCCGCACTTCAGCAGCTCATTGCTGAACCGAACGGATGCCTCGACCCGCGTGCGATTCTCCCCGATCTCAATGGCGTGCTCGCCGCCATGGTGACGCAGGCGACCGCGTTCGATGAGCTGCATCGAACGATCGATGTTGACGAGGTTCTGAAGAACCTGGATGGCGTGTTCGACGAGCTGACGAAGCCCGAGGACGAGAACGAGGCTCGCGTCGCGGTTGGCGACCCGATCGATGCAAATCCGGGCGAGACGATCGCCGATCGGTTCATCGTGCACGATCGGCGAGGCTCGGGCACGACGGGCACGGCGCTCCTCGTGGATGACGTCGACGAGGGGCGCGTCGGCGTCATCCTGAAGCTCGCGCGAGACGATGAGGCTGCCAAGCGCCTCGAGATTGAGGCCGAGGTGCTCAAGGGCCTTCAGCATCCCCGAATTGTGCGACTGCTCGAGGGTCCAATTGAGGTTGCGGGCCGCCAGGCGCTCATTCTGTCGGACGCCGGTTCTGAGACGCTCTCACGGAAGATTCAGAACGAGGGCCGAGCGACGATCGAGCAGCTCGAACGGTTCGGCAATGACCTCATCGAAGCCGTTGCCTACCTCGAATCGCAGTCGGTCTTTCACCGCGACATCAAGCCGGCCAATCTCGCGGTCGGTTCTGACCCGAGTAACCGCAGCCCGCGGTTGAATCTCTTTGACCTGTCGCTCGCCAAGGAACCGCTGCGCAATAAGGCGTCGGGCTCGAAGCCCTATCTCGATCCGTTCCTCACGCTCGGCAAGCGGCCGCAATACGATCGCGCGGCCGAGCTGTACGCGGTTGCGGTCACGCTCTTCGAGCTTGCGGTCGGCACCCCACCCTGGTGGGTTCACGGTGAAGATGTCCCCGCGAACGCGACCGACCGGGTCTCCCTCACTGAGACGATGTTCGACCCGGGCGTCGGAGCTGGCCTCCGCGGGTTCTTCGAGCGCGCGCTCGACGGCGACACCGCAAAGCGATTCGCCAACGCCGGTGATTTCGGCGCTGCGTGGCGTGCCGTCTTCGCTGGCGTCGATTCCACGACCGTGTCGGACGACGAGGCGAGCTCGGAGCGCGCAGCGGCAGCGACACTGTCGACACCCCTGGCGTCGGCAGGGTTGAGCGCGCGCCAGTTGTCGGCGCTGTCCCGCCTGGGCGTGACCACGGTCGGAGAGCTGCTCGACCAGCCATCGTTCCGGGTCAACGCGATCCCCGGCATGGGCGAGAAGGTGCGCAAGTCGATCGCCGCGCAGGTGCGCGACTGGCGTCAGCGGCTGCTCACTGCAACAGATCAGACCGAGACGGATGTCCCGATGGACGCGCGCCTCTCGGTCGAGCAACGCGTGGCGAAGCTCATCCCGCGCGAAGGGCCAAAGAACGGCGACGAGATTCGGGTGCTCAACGCGATGCTGCTGGGTGCGCAAACCGCACCGAGCGGATCGACGGAGCCCCCGGATGACTCGGTCGCGCCGAATGCGTGGCCCACGCTCAACGAGCTGGTGGAACGCACCGGCCTGGACGCGGGCACGGTCGCAGCGGCGATCGAGTCGGCCACGGCGCGTTGGCGCAAGAGCAAGACGCTCTCTCCCGTCGTTGATGCGGTGAGGCAGGCACTCGCGGATGTCGGCGGCGTCGCGACCGCCGACGAGCTCGCGGCGTCACTGCTCCTGACCTACGGTTCGCTCCTCCCAAATACCGAGCGCACCGCACGCGCGGTTGCGCTCCTGCGTGCGACGATCGAGGTTGATGACTCCGTTGATGGGGCAATGTTCCGTCAGCGCCGCGCAACGCAGCCGGGCGCACCGATGCTGCTCGCGCTCGACGCGCATTTCGATGAACGGCCGGCACTGCAGGGGGTTCCGGCATCGGTGCTGCTGTCTGCCGGCGTCGCCGCCGGCGCCGAGGTTGATCGGCTCCTGGAGACGAGCGGCATCATCGCGGCGTCGGTGGTGCGCGAGCAGCTGCGCAATGCAGTGCCGGAGACGAGCCTGCTTGACGAGCGACGCGTGTTGACCCTCGCCGCCGCGGCGTCCATGCGTGGGGCGCTGTCGAGCGTGGGCGAGATGTACCGAATGGGTCTCGACGGTGAGGCAGCGGTCGAGGGCGCGCTCCGAGGCAGCGCAATCCGCGAATTGACGGTCGGGCAGCTCGAACATCGCGTGCGACTGCGGTTCCCCGCTGCTGCGGAGCCTCCTGCGCGGCCGAAGCTCGACGCGGTCATCCGGCGTACGCACCCGCACCTCTCCTGGCAGGGCGACGCGTACCGGCCGCAAGATACCGACTTCAGCACGTACTCGTCGACGCGATCGACCACGACGTCCACGTCGACGTTGTCAGCCGTCGCCCTGCACGAGCGACTCGCGAACTCCGTGCAGTCGAAGGGGGCGCTCGCTCTTACCGTGCACCCGTCGGCATATCGAAGCGTGCAACGCGTCATCGCGGAACGCTACGGCCTGCGTGTGGTCGATTTCGCCGAAGCACTTGTCACAGGGGCACGCGACGTCGCCGCCGCGAAGCACGTCAAGTGGCCCGTGCTGCTGCAGGCTGACGGTAAGCCCGCGGACTCGGTCGACTTCGGACGCGCGACCCAGGTGGTGCGGCTGGCGATGGAGCCGTTCTGGCGCGACCTCATCGATGACGATCGGCCGCTGCTGCTGGTCAACGCTGGAGTGTTATCGCGGTACGGCCTCACGGGCCTGCTGGACGATGTCGCCGACCTTGCGACCTCGCGGCCGGCCGCCCGATGGTTGTTGGTTCCACACCGCCCCGACCTCCCCACCCCCGATCTCGAGGGCAAGCCGATTCCGTTCGGTCCTGACCGCTGGGTCGCGCTGCCTTCAAACCTTGCCGAAATTTCGTTTGTCCCTACTGGAAGTGAAGTGCCCGCGTGATCGTCGCTGCGTCTCTCCTCGCTGATTTGAAGAAGCAGTTGAAGCTGCTTGAGGCCGATCTGCGTGAGATTTCGGATGATTCGTCGTCGACGTATGGTGCGCGCCTGCGCGCGGAGTACGACCGGGCGTTTGCGCGTGAGCGGACGGCGTTCTCCTGGTCGCAGTGGCGTGATGGCGAGGTCACGATGGCGGCGGTGTCGTGGTTGATCGCGACGACGTTCGTGCGGTTCCTCGAGGACAACGACCTGCTCGAGGGGGCTCGTGACGAGTACGGCCCGGTGGCGTTGCCGTGGATCGCTGGTCCTGGGGTGCGTCGTGATCGGGCGGTCGAGAACCAGGACGCGTTCCACGCTCGGGAACGCACGCAGGGTCGGGTGACGAACAACCGTGACTGGCTGCGGTCGGCGTTCGGGGTGCTCGCGTCGCTGCCTGCGGGGAAGGGCCTGGTGGACCCGAATCACAGCCCGGTGTGGACGGCGCCGATCAGTGGTGGGGCGGCGGATGCGCTGTTGGAGTTCTGGCGCAAGCAGCGCGCGGATGGCGCGCTCGTGCACGACTTCACTGATGACGCGTTGGACACCCGTTTCCTCGGTGACCTGTACCAGGATCTCTCGGATTACGCGAGAGACACCTTCGCACTGCTACAGACCCCGGTCTTTATTGAGGAGTTCATCCTCGATCGGTCGCTGACGCCAGCGATTGACGAGTTTGGTCTGAGCGGGCTCAAGCTGATTGATCCGACGTGCGGATCGGGGCATTTCTTGCTTGGTGCATTCGCACGCCTGAACGAGGCGTGGAAGCGTCTGGCGCCGGCGATGGATGCCCGCACCCGGGTGCAGCACGCCCTCGACTCCATCTACGGGGTTGACCTGAATCCGTTCGCGGTCGCGATCGCCCGGTTCCGCCTCACGGTTGCGGCGTTGCGGGCCAGTGGTGAGCCGACGTTGGTGTCGGCGCCGGCTTTTGGGTATCACCTCGCGGTGGGAGACTCGTTGCTTCGCTCGGAGTCGCCCGCGCAGCGCTTCGACCTGGGGGACGGTGAGGAGCCGTTCGATTACGAGACCGAGGACGTTCACGAGTACGCCGGGATCCTCAAGACGAACCAGTACCACGTGGTCGTGGGCAATCCGCCGTACATCACGGTGAAAGACAAGGCGCTCAACCAGGCCTACCGAAAGATCTACCCCACGGCAATGAGGCAATACGCGTTGTCAGTTCCGTTCATGGAATTGTTCTTCCGGCTTGCTAAGCAGCCCGATCAAGCGGGCGGCGGCGCGGGATACGTTGGCAAGATCACGTCGAACTCGTTCATGAAGCGCGAGTTCGGCAAGCGAGTGATTGAGTCGTTCCTGTCGGGGGCGGAGCCCTTCAGCCCAGTCGACTTGACTAGTGTGGTCGACACGTCAGGCGCATTCATCCCGGGTCACGGGACACCGACTGTGATCCTATTCGGGCGACGCCGCAGGCCCAGCGGTGAGACACTCCGTGCAGTGCTTGGTGTCCGTGGTGAGCCGGGGCAGCCAGCTGACCCCTCGCGCGGCAAGGTCTGGACCGAGATCGTTGATCGGATCGATCAGCCGGGATTCGACGGCGCCTACGTGTCCGTTGTGGATCTGCGCCGCGAGACACTCGCGGCGCATCCATGGTCCTTGTCGGGCGGCGGTGCGACCGAGCTCTTTGAGCTCATTGACGCGCAAGACTCTCGTCTCGGAAACCGGCGAGCGGAACTCGGGCGCACGACGCACACTGGGCTCGATGAGGCCTTCTACCGCCCGAATGGGTACGCACGTCGGCATCAGATCCCGGACACGGTCAGCGTGGTCCTCGGAGAGGAAGTGCGCGATTACCGGCTGAATCCTCAGCTTGAGACCCTCTTCCCATATGACTCGAAGGGCGTGCCCGTACCGCCCTCTGCCGAACTGCTCCGAGATGGCTGGCCACTGCGAACCGCACTGGCCAAGCGAATGGACTTCGGTCACACCCCGGCGGATCGCGGACTCCGGTGGTTCGACCACAGCATGTTTTTCCCGTCGCGGTACCGGACTCCACTAAGCATCGCGTTTGCGTTTGTGGCGACGCATAACCACTTTGTGCTGGATCGTGGTGAGAAGGTGTTCAACCGTTCGGCCCCGGTGATCAAGTTGCCCGCGGATGCGACGGAAGACGATCACTACGAGCTGCTCGGCGTCCTCAACTCCTCCATCGCGTGCTTCTGGCTCAAGCAGGTCAGCTACCCAAAGAGCGGCGAGAGCGAACCGTGGGCAAACAGGTTCGAGTTCACTGCCACAAGTCTGGACGATTTCCCGCTGCCTGCCGCGTCCGTGAAGGTGCGCGCGCAGCAGGCAGATGCGGTCGCTGCGCGCGCATCAGCCTCGCTTCCTGCCGCGCTTATCGCCGAGAACGCGACCCGCGAGGTCCTCCAGACCGCGCGCACAACGTGGGATCGCAGGCGAGCAGACCTCGTAGCAATACAGGAAGAGCTTGACTGGGAGGTTTACTACGCCTACGGACTAACGGCGCGACCGCTGGTGTTTGGCGGAGAAGTCGCACTTCAGCCAAACGAGCGCGCGTTCGAGATCGCCTTGGCTCGCAAGGCCACGAGTGGCGAGATCGAGTCAACGTGGTTCTCTCGCCACGGTCGTGAGCCGATCACGGAGCTACCCGAGCATTGGGCACCCGAGTATCGCCAGCTCGTGGAGGAGCGTCTTGCCGAGATGGAGTCCAATCCGTGGATTCGTCTTCTTGAGCAGCCGGAGTTCAAGCGTCGTTGGGCGGGTGAGTCGTGGGACGAACAGCTTCCGGGCGCTTTGCGTGATGCGTTGCTGGATCGTCTGGAGGCGCGCGAGCTGTGGTTCGATGCATCCGACCGTGCTGCGGTTCGCTCGGTGGCGCAGCTTGCTCAGGAGCTTCGGAAGGACGAGCGGGCACGCGAGTTGGCGGAGTTGCTGGTCGGTTCGGATGACGTCGACTGGGTCGGCCTGGTCCGCAGCCTATTGGCTGATGAGTCGGTGCCGTACGTTGCGGAGTTGCGGTACAAGCCGTCGGGGTTGACGAAGTTCCGGGAGTGGCAGCAGGTGTGGGAGTTGCAGCGTGCTGAGGATCGTGGTGAGCGGGTGCAGATCCCGGTGCCGCCGAAGTACGTTGATGCGGACTTCCGGAAGCCGTCGTACAAGAAGTTGCGCGGTAAGCTCGACGTGCCGAAGGAGCGTTTTATCTCCTACCCCGGCGCCGCGCTGCCGAATGATGTCACCGAGGTGTACGGGTGGGCTGGTTGGAACCATGCCGAGCGCGGCCTCGCGCTGGTGAGCCTGGCAACCCAGATGAGTGGCGACGGTGCGTCGAATGATGCGATGCTGCCGGTGTTCGCGGGCATTGTTGAGCTTGAGCCATGGTTGCAGCAGTGGCATGCCGAGGTGGATCCCGCGTTCGGGATGAGCCCATCAGCTGCGGTCTCGGGCGCCCTGGACTTCCTGCTGAGCAAGCACGAGTTGAGCCGAGCTGATATCACCGCGTGGGTGCCTGCCGCGCCCACGCGTGGACGCGCCAAGACCTCATGACCCCGACAACCTCCATCCGGAAAGCCACACCATGACCGAGCTCAGCCTCAGCACTCCACTCCGCGACCTCATCGACCTCCCCGAACAGGTCGACTCCGCGGACTTCGTGCTGCAGCTCCATTCGGGCGTGACCAACGCCGACCGCACCCTGCGCGAATACGTCGTGACCGAGGAGATCGCCAAGTCGATCGACCAAGCGCTCGGGCTGGTCTCCCGAACCGTCGCGGATCGGCAGAGCAAGGGCGCATTCATCCATGGCTCATTCGGTAGCGGAAAGTCGCACTTCATGGCGGTGCTGCACCTGCTGCTCTCCGGGAACATCGACGCCCGCAAGCTCGACCGGCTCGGGCCGATCGTCGACCGGCACCGCGACATCCTGGGCCGCAACCTGCTCACGATCGACTACCACCTGCTCAGCGCGAACAGCTTTGAAGAGGCGCTGTTCAGTGGGTACCTACGGACCGTCACCACGGCACATCCCGGGGCGCCGGCGCCGATGCTCCATGTCAGTGACGGACTCCTGCAGGGCGCCGCAAGCCTCCGCGAGCAGCTTGGCGACGAGAAGTTCTTCGCCTCGCTGAACGGCGGCGAGCCCGTCGACGATGGTTGGGGCGACATCGCTACCGGATGGAGCGCCGAATCGTACGAGCAGGCAATTCGCTCGGGCGGAACGGAGCGTGGTCGCCTTGTCACCGACCTCGCGGCGATGCCGTTCTTCCAGGGCTTTGCGAAGGCCGGCGAGTGGCTGTCGATGACCGACGGTATCAGCGTGATGACCGAACACGCCCGGTCGCTCGGCTATGACGGCATCGTGCTGTTCCTTGACGAGCTCGTCCTGTGGCTCGGCCAACACCTCGCCGACAGCAAGTTCATCCAAAGCGAGACCTCGAAGGTCGCCAAACTCGTCGAGACCGGCATGGGCTCGCTGCCGGTCCCGATCGTCTCGTTCATCGCCCGCCAGCGAGACCTGCAGGACTTCCTCGGCGAGGGAATCACTGGCGCCGAACGTGAGGGCATCGGGCAGTCGTTCGCGCACTGGAACGACCGCTTCGACCGAATTGACCTGCAGGCCGCCGACCTGCCGAAGATCGTCAAGCAGCGACTGCTGCAGCCGGTCTCGCCCGAGGCTGCCGTTGTGCTGTCGCAGGCCGTCGATCGAGTGAAGTCGAACACGACTGCGTGGACGTTTCTCATGACCGATGAAGCGGGCGCCGGCGAGGCGGAGTTCGCGCTGGTCTACCCGTTCTCTCCCGCGCTCGTCGATGCGATGATCGCGCTGTCGTCGATCATGCAGCGCGAGCGCACCGCGCTCAAGCTCATGGGCGAGCTGCTGGCCGAAGGACGCGAGGAGTTGACCGCATCCACGGTCATTCCCGTCGGCGACCTCTACGACCGCATCATGACCGGCAACTCGACGCCCCTGACGAGCGACCAGAAGCAGCGCTTCGCGATCTCGAAGCAGTTCTACGAAACCAAGCTACGCCCCTACCTGCTCAACAAGCACAGCCTCGCGTCGGCCGCCGACGCGAAGGCGCTGCCTCGCGGTCACGCCTTCCACACCGAGGACCGGCTCGCGAAGACCCTGCTCATCGCCGACCTCGCTCCTGGGGCGACCTCGCTGAAGAACCTCACTGCGAGCAAACTCGCCGCGCTCAACTACGGCACGGTCAACACGATGATTCCGGGCATGGAAGCCATGCAGGTCGTCACGCTCGTGCGCGAGTGGTCGCGGCAGTTCGGCGAGATCAAGCTCGGTGACGGCAACGACCCGATCGTCGCGATTCACCTCAGCGGCGTCGACTACGACGCGATCCTCGAACGGGTCGTGACCGAAGACAATCCGGGTAACCGCCAGCGGCTCATCCGCTCCCTCGTCGCCGCCGAACTCGGACTCACCGAGACCGGCGGCATGATCTCGGAGCGCCGGTTCACGCACATCTGGCGCGGGCGTAAGCAGGTCGTGAACGTCAAGTTCGGTAACGTGCGCGACGAGACCAGCGTCAGTGACGACGACCTCATTGGCAGCCATGACGCGTGGACCGTCGTTATCGATTACCCGTTCGACGAACTCGGCTACTCGAACCAGGAAGACCTGAACCGGCTCGACGCCCTGCGCGACGCGCTCGCGTCGACCGGGTCTGACTCGCGGACGATCGTGTGGATCCCGAACTTCCTCACGACCGAGCGACTCAACGATGTGGGAACGCTCGCAAAGCTCGACTACGTGCTCAAGCCGGCGAACTTCGAACAGAACGCCGTGAGCCTTCCCGCGGCCGATCGTGAGCTCGCCCGAATCGCGCTCGAGAATCAGCGTGAGAGCCTCACCGCGTCGACACTGGGTGCGCTGCGACAGGCGTACGCGGTATCGACGGCGAAGGCCTCCGACGTCGATGCGCGGCTCAGCGGCACTGAGGTGTTCTCGTCGGTGTTCACGGGACTCACGATTCAGCCACCGGTCGCCGACAACCTCGCGAAGGGCCTGCAGTCGGCGCTCGAGCAGGCCTGGACGGCTGACACTCCGACGCATCCGTCCTTTGAACCCGGGCACGCCGAGGTCAAGCTTGCTGATCTGCGGCGCGTCGTCGACCTCGTCGGCACCGCGGTGGCGGCCGGTGGGCGCCTTGAGCGGGTGCCGAACACTGACCAGGTACTGCTGAAGCGCGTCGCGACGCCGCTGAAGCTCGGCGTCGTCAACGACAACGTGTTCGTTGTTGGCCCGGCAGAATTCGGCTGGCGCGACGAGTTCGCCAGGTGGGCGCAGGTCGCATCGGATCAGCCAAACGTCGCCGCCCTCCGGGCGGGCCTTCGGCCCGCCGGCATGGCCAAGGAAGTGCAGAACACGCTGATCCTCGCATGGGCACTTATCACCGACCGAGAGTGGGTGCGCGGCGAGACGGTGCTGTCCTCTGCGCCGACCATCGAACACGTGCCCGACGAACTCGTGCTGCGACCCGCCGGCTTGCCAAGTGAGGCGGACTGGAGAGCAGCGAACGAGCGCGCGACCGCGCTGTTCAAGACCGGCGGCGAAGTGCACCTTTACTCGACCGCGGTGCGACGACTCGGCGCCGCGATCATCGAGAAGGCAGGCGCTGCGCGAGATGGAGCCCAATCGCTCGTCTCCCAATACGAATCTCACGCGGCGTTCCTTGGGCTCGACGCATCCGCCCCCACCGGGCGTCTCGCGACGGCGCAGCGCGTACTTGCCGTGGTGCAGAAGCTCGCGAATGAGCGCAACGCGCTGATTGCGATTGAACAGCTGGCAGTGGCCGACCTCGGCGACCTGACCGCTGCCGGCCGGAGCCTGCAGAGCGCCGGCGAAGTGGTGCGGGCGCTACAGAACGCCGACTGGGGGATGCTCGCGGCAGGCGACGCACTTGTGGACGCACCGGCCGTGGCCGACGCGATGGGCAAGTTGCGGACGGCGGCGAGCAATGACGAGTCCATCGAGGGGCTTGCGGCTCCGCTTTCGGCGGCAGTGGCCGCGGCCCGGGCCGAGGTCATGTCACGGACGACGGTCACGCCGCCGCCAGTTGTCGACCCTCCGGTCGAGGTGATCACAGACCCGGACGAGGTGCCGGTCGACGTCGTCGACAAGCCGGTGGAGCCGCAGCTTCCGCGGGTCGTCGTCGAGAGGCAAGAGAAGGTCACTCCTGAAATCGTCGATCAGGAGCTGGAGCGGGTACGAGCAGCGATCCTCCAGGAGCTGACGACGCATCCTGGCACCAAGCTCTCGATCACCTGGAGGGTGGAGTGACGCCGACCGAGCAGGTGCCCGCGGCGACCGAAGCGAGCGTGCGTGAACACGCCGCCGCGTTCGTACGTGAGGCGAAGCCCGGTGTCGACGTTCTCCTGCTGCGGGCCGCGCCCGTCTGGTCGGGACCCGCGGTGATCGAAGCCGGCGGCGCGACCGTGCGCGTCATCGAAGGTGTCTCGCCACTCGCCATCCTCGATGCCATCTACGCCAAGGATGCGAGCGGGCCGGTCGTCGCGCTGACCTCCCTCACCGAACGTGAACTCGGACAGGCCGTCCTCCAGCACGCCGATCGGCGCGGCGTCACGCGTCTCGACAGTTGGGCGCTCGTACCAGGACTGTTCGGGGTTCGACGAGACGACCTCGATCCACGCGTCCAGAAGGAACTCGGTCGATGGGCGCCCGAGCTGCTCTTGCAGTTCCGACCCGCCAGTGGCTGGCAGGCAGCCCGCGACGGGAGCGTGTCGTACGCACACCTCGTCGGAACGCTCGTTGCAGCGGTCCTCGGCGTGCCAACGAGCGACGTGGACGCGACGCTGCTCCTCGACTCCCTTGATGCCACAGAGACGCGGACTCGATGGCGCGAGCTCGACCCGAAGATCGCGACCGAACTCGCCGCCGCCGCCGGTGATGTATTCGGCACCCACGTGCGGTACGCGCTGCACATCGCGCGGTCGGGCACCTCGATCGCCATTCCCGCATTCGGCCTCGCCGCAGACGTGCTCTGGCCAGCACACGGCTCCGATGTTCCTGGAGTCGCGCTCGACGCGCGGGTGCGACTTGAACAGCAGATCGTCAAGAACCTGGATGGCGCCGCCATGCGGGCGCTCGCGGACTCGGCGATCGGCACGGTGCTCCGCCTGTCGACATTCGAGGCTGAGCGCATCGACGGAATTCTCGTGCAGGCCGAGGCCCTGCTCGCCGATCTCGGCTGGGCCGAGGGTGCCGCCGCGTCGCGCCACCTTCCTGCCGGGTTCAACGCAGGGCTCTCGGCGATCGCCGCTCGTCTCCGTGATGTCCTCGAGACGCCGACGCCAGAACGTACCGCGGCGCTCGATGCTGCGATCCATCACGCGAGCACCCACGATCGTGCGGTTCGCGACCACGCACGCCGCGAGCTGTCCACCGCACAGATGGCCGTTCGGCTTGTTCGTTGGCTGCAAACGCCACCCGCAACCGAACACACGTTGACCACGGCCGTCCAGTCCTATGTGCGCACTGGAGGTTGGGTCGACCGCGCCTACGCGGCAGTGTGGGGCGGATCCTCGCAGCAGGTGCTCGCCGACGCGTATCGAGCTCTCGCCGGTCGAGTTCGAGCCCGTCGAGACGTCGAGGACATCCAGGCCGCGGCCTTGCTCAGCGCCTCGGAGACAGGCGACGAGCAGACCATCGCGATCGAACGAGTACTCGACGCCGTTGTCTTGCCGCTCGCCGCGTCACATCCGACGCTCCTCATCGTGCTCGACGGCATGAGCGTTGCCACCGCGACGGCGGTTGCACAGGATGTCACCGCCGAGGGCTGGATCGAGGTCGCCCCGGAATCCACGCGGCGGCGACTCGCGGCCATTGCCACCCTGCCGACGATCACCAAGTACTCGCGCACCTCACTCTTTGCCGGCGAGCTCCTCGCCGGCACCCAGGTGATTGAGAAGGCCCGGTTCGCGGCACGAACCGGTGGCACCGTGTTCCACAAGGACGACCTGCGCGCTGCCGCGGGTCATGAGTTACCTGGTGATGTCCTCGAGGCGATCAACGACTCCTCGCAGCGCGTTGTGGCTGCCGTGCTGAACACCATTGACGATGCGCTTGCGAAGGCTGACCCCGGCGGGACGCAGTGGGGGCTCGACACCGTGCAGCACCTCCGCGCGCTACTCAATGCGGCGGCACTCGCCGGGCGCCACGTGATCCTCACCTCCGACCACGGGCACGTCGTCGAGCGCGGTGGTGAGTACCGACCGGCCGCCGATGGTGGCGCTCGGTGGCGGCCACTTGGCGGCGAGCCGATCCGAGACGACGAGGTCCTCGTCGGTGGGGCTCGCGTGCTGGCACCAGGCGGTCAGGCGATCCTCGCGCGAGACGAGGGGCTCCGCTATTCGGCGAAGTCGGCCGGCTATCACGGCGGTGCCTCGCTGGCCGAGCTCACGGTACCGATCGTCGTGGTTCGCCGCGCCGCATCCGCGGCCCCTCGAGGGTGGGTGGATGCACCGCCGCAGGCGCCGGAGTGGTGGTTCGAGAGCGATCCGATGCGAGATGCGGCCGCTCCTTCGCCGACGCCGCCGGCAAAGCGAAAGAAGGCTTCCGCCCCAGCGGCTGAAGACGCCGTCAGCATGTTCGATCTTCCGGTCGAGGAGCCAGACTCGTCGGCTGGAGCGAAACAACGACTGAGCGAGCAGCTTCTCGCCTCAGAGCGCTATGCCGTGCAACGCAACCGACTCGTTCGCCGTGCGCTCGATGACGTCGTCGTCGCGCAGATCGTTGACTCGGTTGATGATCGTGGCGGTCGGATGCATCGTGACGTGCTCGCAGGGATCCTCGGAGTCGCGCCCGGAGGTCTTGACGCGACTCTGGCTGTCTTCCGTCGCCTGCTCAATGCGGACGGGTATGAGGCGGTCGCTCTTGATGCAGACGGCGTCACCATTGTGATCGATCAAGCCCTGCTCCGTGAGCAGTTCATTCTGAAGTAGGAGTCGATCCATGCAGGTGAGCCCCCGCCGACGTCAGGAGATTGTTGACGCGCTTCGCCGCGGCACGGTGCCGCAGCGAGGCCTCGATGTCATGGCGGTTGGCCTTGATCGCTTCGCCCCCACCATCAACGCCGAGCTCGGCGTCGTGGCAAACGGCGGAGCGCAGTTCAAGGCAGTCCGCGGAGAGTACGGCGCGGGCAAGACGTTCTTCGCTCGGTGGCTGAGCGAGACCGCGAAGTCGGCCGACTTCGCGACATCCGAGGTGCAAATCTCCGAGACGGAGACGCCCTTGCACAAGCTCGAGACCGTCTATCGACGCATCGTCGAGAGCATCGCGACCTCGTCGGCGCAGCCAAGCGCGTTCAAGGAGATCATCGACAACTGGTTCTTCAACCTCGAGGGCGATGTCGTCGATTCTGGTGTCGACGCGCGAGACCGAAGTGCCGTTGCCCGTGCGACCGACGAACTGATCGAGAAGCGACTCGCGAATGTCAGCAAGACGGCGCCCGCGTTCTCGGCGGCGCTGCGCGGCTACCGCTCGGCTGTTGAGAGTGGCGATTCCGCCGAAGCCGATGGATTGATCGCCTGGCTCGGCGGTCAGCCACACGTGGCTGCGAGCGTTCGCCGCTACGCCGGGGTGAAGGGCGAGCTCGATCACTTCGGCGCCCTCGGATTCCTGCAGGGGCTCCTCGCCGTATTGAAGGACTCAGGCTATGCCGGGCTCGTCGTCATTCTTGACGAGGTCGAAACGCTGCAGCGGGTGCGGGCCGACGTGCGCGAGAAGTCGCTCAACTCGCTGCGTCAGCTACTCGATGAAGTCGACGCCGGCCGGTTCCCGGGGTTGTATATCCTCATCACCGGAACGCCCGCGTTCTTCGATGGTCAGCAAGGCGTGCAACGACTCCCTCCACTCGCGCAGCGGCTCGAGACCAAGTTCGAGACGAACTCCCGGTTCGACAACCCGCGGGCACCGCAGCTGCGGCTCACCGGGTTCACCTATGAATCGTTGCACGAGCTTGGCGGCCGCATTCGCGACATCTACGCCGATGGTGCCGACAACGGATATCGCGTCGCGAGCGCTGTAGATGATGCCTTCATCACTGACTTTGCAAGCAAGATTGCCGGACAACTGGGCGGCAAGGTCGGTATCGCCCCGCGGGTATTCCTCCGCCAGCTCATCGACGTGATGGACAAGGTTGACCTCTACGCCGACTACGACCCGAGGCGCGAAGCGCTCGGCGAGACGGGTGCGTTGACCGCCCTCACCGAGGAAGAGCAGGCGGCGATCCGGCGCGGCGACGTCCGCACTGGCGCGACCACCGGCGTTGACGACATCGACCTCGGACTCTGATGCCAGACGTCGGCCTGCACTCCGCGATTGAGTACCACGTCGTCAACTCGCTCGCGTGGTCGTCACTGCGGCCGTTGCAGGAAGCATCCATCGGCCCGGTCCGCAGCGGCGCCGACTGCCTGCTCGTCGCACCCACCGCCGGTGGCAAGACCGAGGCGGCCGTCTTCCCGCTGCTCTCGAACATGATGGATGACACGTGGCGCGGATTCACCGTCATCTACGTCACCCCGCTCAAGGCCCTCCTCAACAATCTGCTGCCGCGGTTGGAGAAATACACCGAGTGGGTCGGACGGCGCGTCGCGCTGTGGCACGGGGACGTCGGCGACGGCGACCGTCGACGCATTCTCGCCGACCCGCCGGACATCCTCCTCACGACACCAGAGTCACTCGAAGCGATGCTGGTCTCACGGCGGGTCTCGCATCACGCCTTGTTCCAGAACATCCGGGCGATCGTTGTCGATGAGGTGCACTCGTTCGCGGCATCCGACCGCGGATGGCACCTGCTTGCCGTGTTGGAGCGACTCCAACGCATCGCTGACCGGCCGATCCAGCGGATTGGGCTTTCGGCCACGCTCGGGAATCCTGACGAGGTGCTCCGGTGGCTTCAGGGATCGAATGCCGCGAGCGGCGTGCCAGCCCAGGTCGTGCGCGATTCGAGTGCGATCGCTGATCCCGAGGTCACGCTCGACTACGTCGGTTCCCTCGAGAACGCAGCCGAGATCTTGTCGCGACTCTTTGTCGGCGAGAAGCGGTTGGTGTTCTGCCAGGCACGAAAGCAGGCTGAGGAGCTCGCGTTCGAGCTGCGAGAACGTGGCGTCACCACGTACGTGTCGCACTCATCGCTGTCTGTCGATGAGCGTCGCATCAGCGAGCGGGCATTCGCCGAGGCCCGAGATTGCGTCATCGTTGCCACCTCAACGCTGGAGCTCGGTATCGATATCGGCGACCTCGATCGGATGATCCAGATCGACGCGCCATTCTCGGTGTCGGCATTCCTTCAGCGGCTGGGGCGAACGGGGCGCCGGCCCGGGACGGCGCGGAACGCGTTGTTTCTCGCGACCGGCGTTGATTCCTTCGCGCGGGCCGCGGGGCTGCTCCTGCTCTGGTCGCGTGGATTCGTCGAGCCCATCGTTCCCCCGCCGCACCCCAGGCACATCGCCGCCCAGCAGCTGCTCGCGCTTGCGTTGCAGGAGGGGCGATTTCCAGCCGCGGGGTGGCAGGACTGGTGGGGCGGTTGCGACGTCATGGACGGCGCCGATGAGGTGCTCGACTACCTCGTCGCGCAGGAGTTCCTGGTCGCAGATGGCGACCTTCTCATGATCGGGCCGACCGCCGAGCGCGTGTTCGGTCGGCGGAACTTCATGGATCTGCTGTCGTCGTTCATCGCCGACCTCGAGATCCGCGTGCTCGAGGGGAGAAAAGAGATCGGAAGCGTCGACCCGATCTCACTCACCAAAGAAGTGTCCGACGGTCTCCGCCCGCTCCTCCTCAACGGCCGTGCTTGGCGCGTCGATGACGTCGACTGGGAGAAGCGCATCGTTCACGTGACGGCAGACTTCGAGAAGGGCAAGGTGCAGTGGTCGAGCGGCTCCATCTCCGAGCCGTTCGACCTCGTCCGAGCGCGAAGAGATGTGCTGCTGGGGGAGGACCCTCCGGTGACGCTCTCGTCGAGAGCCGAGCGGCAGCTGAAGTACGTGCGGGAACTTCGCGCTTCGGATGTCGATGCTAATGGGCTCGTGCTGCAGAAGGGGGTCAAGGGTTCGACGCTCTGGGGCTTCGCTGGAGATCGTGCGCACGCCACGCTGATCGCCGCGCTCGGCTCGGTTGCCGCGGACGCAGTAGCGGACAACGAAATGATCCGATTCCCGAGCGGAATGACGGTCGCCGAGCTCCGCTCGGCGACCGTCGATAGGGCACTCCCAACGGTGCCGCCCGAGTCCGTCGCTGGACTGAAGTTCTCAACGGCGCTCCCGGTTGAGCTGGCAACGGCGACGCTTGCGGAACGGTTCGTGGACCGGGTCGGAGCGAGCGCGGTACGCGCTGGCACCGTCGCAGTGACGACGGCGGAATAGCTACCTGACCTCGAACTGCTCCAGAAGGAGTGGAATATCGAGCACGACCGTCTCGCCGTCTTCGTGCATGTGAAGTGGCTCGTAGCCATCGAAGTTCGTGATTCGACGAATGGCCGACAGAGACTGTTCGCCACCGCCGGTCGGCAGGCTGAGCTCAGAGAAGAACTGAGTCCGCGGCATCACACCCTGCCGTGCAATGAGTACCTGCAGTGCACGTGCGACCAGTTCCGTCGCTGGGGCGCGACGCCCTGCACGTTGCACCTGCCGCATGAAGACGTCGCTGTCGAGGATTTCCGAGAGCTGTGGGGATGGGTCGAAGCGTGTCGCTGCCGGTGTCGGCGCCGGCTCACGAGCGGCGCTCGGACCTTGTTGTGCCGATTCCGCGAGCCACAGTTGCGCGCGAATGCTCGCAAGCTCGCGGAGCGTTGGCCGCCGCGGATGCCTCGTGGCATCGAGCTCCTCGTGGTCCCAACGCAATTCCGTCAGGCGGGTGTCGAGCGCAAGGAGCTCACGACGCAGCTCAGGAGCAGCACGTCGGAGGTTCGGGTCGTGGAGTGCCTCGTTCACCGCGTCGAAGCGGATCAGCACTGCGTCAACTGGGCCAATCTGCGCGAGCTGCGCCTCGAGTTCGGAGATCTGCTGCTCGAGGAGGACCTCCAAGCCGGCTCCTGCGTTCGTGTCATCGACTCTTCGGGCGGCGACTTCGCGTGACTTCGAAGCGTCCTCGACGTCGGCCATTGAAGTGACTTGATTGGCAGGCTGGCCGATTGACCAGAGTTGCGGCTGCCAACGGCCGCGCGGGTCAGAATCGGCGGCGCGGCGCGAATCCTCGGGCGGGCTCTGGACGACGGCGTCCCCGCTGAGACGCTCGAGTCGATACCGGACCACCTCGAAGCCGTCCTTACCAGCTTCCATCCACCAGTCGGTCACCAGAAAGAGCCCCGCATACTCGTAGCCGGCGCGTGGTGCGAATGCCGAATGCCGGTTGGCGCCGCGAGTCACCCGGACGGGGAGCTGCTTCTCGTAACTGGTCACTAAGGCTCCATTGCCCCGAACAGCGGAATCCTGGTCGGCGACCTGACGGCGACGGGCATCTTGCCCTCCTTGACCGGTATAGATCAGGTAGTCACCATGATCTTCGTCGTCGACGTAGCCCCCGGAGACGACAATTGAGTCAGCGCCTTCTGATGGCGTCCCACTGATGCCGGCTTGATTCGGGAGATGGATGCCGGCGGTTCGGAGTGCGAGCCGGTTCGCAAAGGTGGCGCCCGGCTCAATGCCAGGGATCGCACCAAAGTATCGGGGCAAGGTGACCTCAGGAAGCGGGAAACTCAGGAAGCACAATGCTAGCGCTCAGTGCGCTGGGGCGAACGTGAAGCGGCCCGCGCTCGTATCGCCGTCTTATGGCGGTGTTACGCTCCGACAGTGGTCGAGAAACGTGTGCGCGATGCACTACGGACGTTCGTGGAGGAGCGGAATTGGGCGCAGTTCCATTCCCCCGAGAATCTGGCCAAGAGCATCTCGATCGAGGCCGCCGAGTTACTCGAGTGCTTCCAGTGGAGCTCCGAGGCCGACCGAGATCGGATCGTGGAGGAGCTCGCTGACGTGCTCACCTACTGCCACCTCCTCGCGGACAGGCTTGGCGTCGACCCCGACAAGATCGTGCTCGACAAACTTGAGGTGACTCGGTCTAAGTACCCCGCGGAACTGGCCCGCGACCGAAGTGAAAAGTATGACCGGCTTTAGGATCGAGCAGCTCCCGTTCGCGCCCGGAGCCCTTCGAAGTTGGTCTGATCCCGGCGGGCGCCACACGAACTGGCCTGTCGTGTACACACTCAACAACGATCGCGAAATCTACATCGGCGAAACACTCAATGCAGTCGTTCGTCTCCGGCAGCATCTGGATTCCCCTGAGAAGCAGAAGCATCGACTTCACGCGATGCGCATCGTCATCGACGAGACGTTCAACAAGTCTGCGTGCCTCGACCTCGAGTCGTACTTGATCCGCCTGTTCGCCGCTGATGGCCGATTTGGGGTGCTGAACCGCAACGAGGGCATCACCAACGCCGACTACTACGACAGGGAGCGGTACAGCTCGTCGTTCGACCGCATCTTCGAGGAGCTGCGGAGCCAGGGCATGTTCACGCGCGACCGCGTCGCGATCGAGAACAGCGACTTCTTCAAGCTCTCGCCCTTCAAGGCCCTCAACCAAGATCAGGCGATTGCCGTCGAGGACATCCTCGAGGGCCTGTTCCAGGATCTCGAGCGGGGCGAGCGGAGCACGATTGTTGTGCAAGGTGACCCCGGCACGGGCAAGACCATCGTGGGGATCTTCCTCATGAAGTTGCTCCGCGACATCCAGCTCGCCAACCCACACGACAAGCAGGATGGTGACTCGCTCTTCTCTGAGTTCTTCTCCGAGGGCTACCCCGAATTGCTACAGGGATTCAGGATCGGACTCGTCGTCCCGCAGCAGTCGCTAAGGAAGTCGATCCAGAAGGTGTTCAAGAAGACACCAGCGCTCAGCCCCAGCTTCGTCATTACGCCCTTCCAAGCCGGCGCTAGCGACGAGCACTACGATTTGCTCATCGTGGACGAGGCCCACCGCCTGAGCCAACGAGCGAACCAGCCCTCGGGTCCGCTCAACAAGAAGTTCGCCGAGATCACTCAGTCGCTGTACGGTGACGACGATCTCACGAAGACACAACTCGATTGGATTCGCGAGAAGAGCACCCATCAGGTCTTTCTTCTCGACATGGCGCAGTCCGTCCGGCCCGCGGACCTGCCGACGTCGGAGCTCGAGGCGCTCATCGATCAGACTCGGAGCACCGGGCGCTTCTACCCGCTGTCGTCCCAAATGCGCGTGCTGGCAGGCGCCGATTACCTCGACTACCTCCGTCGGATCCTGGCAAGCGACCCCCCGGAGCCCCGAACGTTCGACCGCTACGAGTTCTGGCTCTTCGAGGACGTCGGCACGATGCACGACGTCATTCGTGCTCGTGACGACGAGCACGGACTTGCACGACTCATTGCCGGCTACGCGTGGCCGTGGCACTCGAAGAACGACGTCGATGCCTACGACATCGAACTCGACGGACGCCGCCTGCGCTGGAATCGCACCCAGGTTGACTGGATCAACTCGCCGGGGTCCCTTGACGAGGTCGGATCGATTCACACGGTCCAGGGGTATGACCTCAACTATGCCGGCGTGATCATCGGTCCCGACCTTCGGTTCGATCCTGACCGTCAATGCCTCTACATCGACCGCGCCGCGTACCACGACAAGAAGGGCAAGGAGAACAATCCGACGCTCGGGATCACGTATACCGACGAGGACCTGTTGCGCTTCATCACGAACATCTACGGCGTGCTGCTGTCCCGGGGGATGCGTGGCACCTTCGTCTATGCGTGGGATCCTGCGCTACGGGAGCACCTTCGCCGGTTCATCCCACTCTGGAAACGCGACAGCCCCGACGAGGGACATCACCCCCTAAGACCTTGACCTCAATACCGCCGCTGGCGGCGCCGTAGTCGTCGGCCATGTCCTGCAGCAGCAGCACGCCCTGCTCGGCCTCGAACGCGTACTCGTTCACTTTGCCCGTGCGATACAGGTCGCGGGACGTGGTGCGGAAGGAGGCGAGCACGATCGGGATGTCGCGTTCGAGGGTCATGGGGTCAAGGATGGCAGGCAGCCGCGAGGTGGGCGAAGTGATCGATCGCGCACTTCCATTCCTGTGCGCGATCGATCACAATGGATGATGTGCGCGAACGCGCACGTCGTAAAGGAGTGTGCATGCGAGTTCGGAGCGTTCTCGAAGTGGGGGCTGCGGCGCGAGATCGCCGGGAGGCGCTCGGGTGGTCCCAGCAGGTGCTCGCCGAGCGTGCGGGCGTCACACGCGAGTGGGTCGTGCGCTTCGAAGGGGGCAAGGCGTCCGTCCGGCTCGATCGCGTCTTCGACGTCATCACCGCCCTCGACCTCGTCGTCGACCTGGAGGCGCGCAGCCGTCCCGAATCGGATGGCAGCTGATGGCGCGATTCCCGAAGCTCCATGTCTTCCTCGACGGCACGTTGATCGGCGAGCTGCGCCAGACCGATGCCGGGGCCACGACGTTCACGTACGACGACGAGTACCGCCGCCATCCGGATGCCACGCCGTTGTCGCTCTCGATGCCCGTGTCCCGAGCGTCCCATCCGTCTCGAGCGGTCGTGCCCTTCCTCCAGGGCCTGCTGCCCGACAGCCCCGGCAAGCTCGACGAACTCTCGAGGGCGTTCCAGACCTCGGCGCGGAACCCGTACGGGTTACTCGCGTACGTGGGGCGAGACGTCGCCGGCGCGGTCCAGATCCTGCCGCCGGGCGAATCCGCCCATGATGCCGGGCCGCGCGAGGAACGCGTCGACGAACTGTCGGCCGATGCGCTCGCCGAACTGGTCGACGACCTCGTCGCGAACACCGACACGTGGGGCACGCGTGATGTCGCCGGACGGTGGAGCCTGCCGGGTGCGCAGCCGAAGGTCGCGCTCTTCCGAAGCAGTACGGGGGCGTGGGGGATCCCGCTCGACGCGACGCCGACCACGCACATTCTGAAGCCCGCCGTTCCGCCCTTCGTCGAACACGACGTGAACGAGTACGTCACGATGCACGCGGCGGCTCGCCTCGGGCTCGAGGTCGCCGACGCGGAGCTCATGACGACGACCCGCGGCGACCGCGTGTTCGTCTCGAAGCGGTACGACCGCGAGCTCGTCGAAGGCGTGTGGCATCGGCGGCACCAGGAGGACTTCTGCCGGGCGCTCTCCGTGATGCCGGCTCGCAAGTACCAGTCCGATGGCGGGCCCGGATTCGCCCGGATGGCCCAGCTCGTGGACTCCTTCCCGAACCTGGAGCAGCGCCGGAGGAGCCAGCGGGCGATGTTCGACGCCATGGTGTTCAACGTGTCGGCGGCGAACACCGACGCCCACGCGAAGAACTACTCCATCCTGCTGAACGCCGAGCGCGCCGAGTTGGCGCCGCTGTACGACCTCGGCACTCACCTCGCCTACCAGGCGACTCGGCCGCTCGCGTCGGCCATGAAGGTGGGCGACGCGTACCAGCTCGATCGCATCGGCATGCGCGACCTCGTCGCCGTCGGTCGCAAGCTCCGCATTCCCGCCGATGACGCCGAAGCGCGCGTGGACGAGATCCGCACCGGACTCGCCCAGGCGTTCGACGCCGCCGCGCAGACCATCGCGTCGGCCACCGAGCGGGCGATCGCGGACCGGATCGCGTCGGCGGTCGCGGCATACGCCTCGGGTCGAGGATGGATCGACTGAGGTATCGACTGATGGGCTGATCGCTCGCCTCCGGGCCCACCCCGATGCATCCGCCCCACCCCGGGTGCATGATCCTCACGTAACCATCGAAACCGGCCGGCCGCCCGCGCGCGGCGCCCAGCGCACGCGCGCGCACGACCGCCATCCGCAATGGAGGGGAGCGGATCATGGGCATGATCGACGGCAAGGAGCTCGACCCGGTCGAGGTGCCGGACGTGCAGCGGCGGGTGGTCGTGAAGGTCACCGATGCGGCGCGGCGCGAGCGGGCGCTGAAGGAGCGCCCGGGTGAGCGCCGGGCGGGGGAGCAGGAGGACGACGTCGGCCGTGAGCTGGTCGATGCGGTCGCGGTCCTCGGGGACGTGATCGCGGAGTACCAGAATCGGGTGGCCGGCGAGGCGTACCTCGAGCCGATGGTCGGGCGCGACGAGCGCGACCGGCTCGGGCGGGGGCGGCGGGCCCGGTTCGACGGGTATGCGGCGATCACGGTGCGGGACGAGGCATCCGCTGCCGAACTCGCGAAGGAACTCGACGCGCGCGACGACGTCGAGACGGCCTACGTCGAGGGCGGGCCGACGCCGCCGCCGGTGAACGCGGGCGACGACCCGCGCAGCGGGAACCAGGGGTACCTGGATGCCGCGCCCGACGGCATCGACGCGCGGTGGGCGTGGGGTGCGACGGATGGCACGGGCATCGGGTTCGTCGACCTCGAGCAGGGGTGGACGCTGAACCACGAGGACCTCGCGGCGGCCGGCATCACGATCATCTCGGGCGTGAGCCAGGCGTACCACGGGCACGGCACGGCGGTGCTCGGCGAGGTCGTCGCGGTCGACAACGCGACGGGCGGCGTGGGCATCGCGCCCGCGGCATCCGCCCGGGTGGTGTCGCAGTTCCGCACGTCGACGACGTACAGCACCGCGGCGGCCATCATCTCGGCGGCCGACGCGATGTCGCCGGGCGACGTGCTGCTGCTCGAGGCGCAGACCACTGCGGCCGGGTCGTCGACGTCGTACCTTCCGGTGGAGGTCGAGCAGGCGGTGTTCGACGCCATCCGCGATGCGGTCGACGCGGGCATCGTGGTCGTCGAAGCGGCCGGCAACGGCGGCAACGACCTCGACGACTGGACGGACGCCTCCGGCCGCCACCTGCTGAAGGTGGGCGACGCCGACTACCGCGACTCCGGGGCGATCATGGTCGGCGCCGCGACATCCGCCGCGCCGCACTCGCGCCTGTCGTTCTCGAACCACGGCAGCCGCGTCGACTGCTACGCGTGGGGCCAGAACGTCGACACCACGGGCGACGGATGGACCGGCACCTCGACCACGGCGTACACCGGGTCGTTCGGCGGAACATCCGGCGCGAGCCCGATCGTCACGGGCGCCGCGGTGCTGCTGCAGAGCTGGCGGCGGGCGCGCTCGGGGCATCCGTTCTCGCCGGGCACCGTGCGGTCGTGGCTGTCGTCGTCGCTCAACACGCCGAGCGCCGACCCGGCGACCGACCGCATCGGGGTGATGCCCGACCTGAAGGCGATCTTCGAGCGGATCGAGTGGAACGACCGCTTCACAGGGATCGACGACCGGTTCGTGTACTGGGTGTACATCCTCTTCGGCATCATCAACGACGCGCCCGGGCTCATCTGGGTGCCGGGCAAGGGGCCGGTGCCGGTGGATCCCGACTGGCGGTCGCAGGCAGTGCGGGGGCGGCGGGAGCTGGTCGCGGCGATCACGAAGGAGGCGCGGGCGTTCGACGGGCAGTTGACGGCGAAGCAGCTGGACCGGATCGCGGAGAAGGCGTTCAGGACGCTCGGGCGCTGAGGGACCGGCGGAAACAGGAAGGGTCGTTCCTGCCCAAGCGTGGTCGGTGAGACGAGAAGGCCAACCGCGAAGTGTGGCGGTCCAGGCACTCGGATACGGGCACGCTCAGGAGCCCGTGACGGCCGGACGGAACGCGCCTCAGGCTCAGGTCGATGGGGCGAGCCAGGGCACGCTGACCGCCTTTAGCTCGGGCTCGTTCCAGTAGTCCCCGTGGCCGCGCGGGGAGCTCGCTACACAACCGTCGCGCGGGTCGGGGATCAAGGTGTCGTTGAACTTCTCCGCCGATTCGGGAATTGCGGGCTTGAGTGCCGTTGCGATCGGGTCGGTCTCTCGCCAGAAGTTCGTCCAACCACCGGCGCCGTCGTTAGCCGACATCATGAGTTCGTTGTCGAAGAATCGAGGGAAGAACGTTGCGTACAGCGACAACACCGGTGAGCCGCAGGTGATCAAGCGGACCGCATCTTCACTCGGACGCCGATGGGCGAGGTACCAGACGCACAGTACCGATCCCTGCGAGTGTCCGACGAGGACGACGCGCTCATTATCGTTCAGAATCCGGTCGACCTCTGTGGCGATACCGTCGACCACGACTCTCCGATACGGCCGCCCGCTCAGCGGATGCCACCCGATGGACCAGAATCCGACGATGTCCGCGATGAGGGCGAAGGTACGGCGCAGAGCGTGGATTCTGCCGCCACTTGCAACGAACAACACGGAGACCACGGCGCCGATGTTCGTCGCAGCTACGAGCACGTCCAGCACGACGACATCGAACCGGCTCGGAGTGCGCCCAGCGACGGTCTCGATGACCACGTACACCGATGCCGACCAGAGCGCGACGCCGAGAAGAAACGCGAGCCCGAGTCGCGGTCCCAACGTGCTGATGGTGCCGTGGATGTAGCGAAGCCGGCGGGTGCTTCCCCGGAAGAGATCGGTCACGCGCGGCGCGTCCCGCCGGAGACGCCCGATTGCGACGATTGCTATGACGAGTGCGCCCAGCGCCAGCAGCGAGAGGAAGGGCACCGCATCGTAGAAGTAGGTGAATAGGTCACCGTCGCGCGGTTGATATGGAAGGTAGAACCGATCACGCCACTGCAGCCCTTCCCCGCGTTGGATGAAGGTGACGGAGGCGAACTGGTCGAGATACTCGAGCACCCAGCTGATGCCGACTCGGATGGCGCTGCCGAACGAGTGCGCTAACAGGATCGACGCCGTCAGCGCGAGTGCGACCCCGCCCAAATGGCGGTTCCCCTTACGAAACGACGCGAGCACGAGAAGGACGCTCAGAATGACGACGAAGCATGTGCTCGCCACCACCACCACGTTGAGCATGTTGAGGTCGACGTGCATGAACCGCTCACCGCAGTCGACCTCGACACCCTGACCCTCGAGTTCACGGCACTGCGCCGACTGCTCCGCCTCTGTGAACGGTCGGGTCGTGGTGAGGATCGGCACACTCGATAACCACGGCGGCGCCGGCATCCGGGATGGACGGATCAGGATGAGAAGCAGTACCACCACGACGATCACTGCGACGTGCGTCGACGCAAGTAGGATCGCGATCCCCGAGTTCATTCGAGCGGGCGTCGCACCGCGTGCTCCGGTCGCCAAGGCCTCGTACGAGGAACCCATATTGACAGCAAGCGCGACGCACCTGCCGACAATCGCCACGAAGAACACGCCTGCCAGCCCGAAAACGAGTTGAAGGCCACGTTCCGGTGCCGACCCAATGGTCAGCATCCGAAGTACGGTCTCGCCGATTGCGACCGTCCAGAGGTACGCGACAACGGTGGTCAGAACCGAGGTGAGCACCACTGGGATTGAGAGCCACCGCACGGGTGAACGTGAGCCGGGTTCCCGTGCGGGAAGCATATGCCCGGCCACGTTGACGAGCGAGAAGGGCAACGCGAGGTACCAGAGAACGCGCGCGAGCCTGCGAGACGTTCTCGACCAATTGAGGAATCGAATCGGATGCGGCGGCAGGTGCGGAAGCTCCGCCGTGCTCGGCGCCCGGCCGTCCGCATCGTCCACGATCGGCGGATCGCCGATGGCGGAGTAGATGTCATGATCTCCGATGCCATGTACGCGGAGCTCGACACCACGGAACCCCGTACTTGCGGTCATGCGGCGAAGCATAGTGATCGCGATGGTGGCTCCCTCTCAACAGGTCACCCCCAACTCGGGGCACGTATAGAGCGGTAGCTGAGCAGCGTCGGGTGTGCTGCGACGGGCTGCTCGGCATCCGGTGCTCAGCGTCGTGGGTGCCCCGGCGCCGTGCTCCACAGCGCCCACGCCACGAGCACCGGCTGCAGGAACAGCCGCAGGAACCTCGCCCGGTCGGTGCGCATGAGCGGCACCGACCGGCCCGTGCGCCAATGATGGACGTTGCCGGGGAACACCGCCACGAAGAACGCCGCGATCGCGACGCCGACGCGCCGGCGCTCGCGGGGGAGGGCGACCGCGGCCGTGCCGAGCATGATCTCGGCGGCGCCCGACGCGATCACGACGGCATCCTTGTCGGCCTTCTCGGTCGCGAGCCAGTCGGGCACCGCGATGCGGAACCCCTTTCGCGCCCAGAACAGATGGGACAGCCCCGCGAACACGAGCATGCCGGACAGCAGCCAGCGGGCGATCGAGCGGATGACCGCGAGCGCACCGGGTCGGCGGGGGCGGTGGGCGCGCTCGGTGCGGCGGGCTCGTTCGGTGCGTCGGCTTCGGGTCGGCATCGGGCCAGTCTGGCACCGCCAGGGCCGAGGGCGGTGCCCAGAGGCGTCGGAGCCGGTCGCAGATGCGAGCGGGCACCGATGGCGGCCCGTCCGCCCCGCGCCCGCGATGCCTATGCCTTCGGCTCCCCCTGCAGCGCCCGGACCTCGATCGGGGTGCGGAGCGCGCGCGAGGCGCGAGTCGCCCACTCCACGGCCGCCGGTTCGTCGGTCGCCTCGATCACCCAGAAGCCGCCCACGTACAGCGGCGCCTCGACGAACGGCTCGTCGAGCACGCGCGGCTCGGCGCCCGAGGCATCCACGGTCTTCGCGGTCGACGGCGGGTGCAGGCCGCCGGCGAACCGGAACGCGCCCGACTCCACGAGCGCGGTGTTGAACTCGTCGACCGCGTCCATCACGGCGGCGAGCTCGGCCGGGTCCATGGCCTGCATGGACTCCATCGTCGGCTCCGTTGCCGAGTCGTGGGGCATGGTCAGGAAGTACTGGGTCATCGCTCGGTCCTCTCGTGACGGGCGGTTGTTCGCCCTCACTGAACACGTCGAACGACGGCGGGCTCGATCGACATCCCCCCGAGCATCGAGTTGCCAGTTGTGCGCGCTTCCGTGCCGGAATACCCGCCGCAAGTGGCAACGCGACGGGCGCAGCCGCCCCTCAGACCAGCGCCCGGCCCCCTCCCGCGCGGGTCGCGGATCAGCGTGCGCGCGGAGCATCCGCCTCACGCAGCAGCCGGAACTCGCGCCGGCGCAGCAGCCTGAGCACCCATTCCGCGGGCGGGCCGAACGCCCGCAGGCCGGCATCCGTCGCCATGGGCTCGGGAGCGCCGACGGCGAACTCGCGGCCCCGCCAGACGAGGGTGCCGCCGCCCGCCGCGACGAGGTTGCGATACCAGTTCACCTCGTCGCCGTACGTGAGCTCGGCGACGAACCCGCCCGGCACGCGCGCCAGGATCAGCGGCGTCTCATAGGTGCGGCCGCTCCTGCGCCCCACCGTGCGCACGAGCGAGAACGGTGGGATGCCGCGGCGCGCCATGCCCGCCGTGACGCGGTTCAGGGTGTGCTTGATGAAGGTGAGCCATCCGCGCGTGAACCGCCCCATCGCCATCCTTCGAACCTACGGCCGTGGCTCAGGCCCGTCGAGGGGTGTCGGTCGCGCGCGGCCGCCCTACCGATGCAGGTGCGCCGGCTGCCCCGTGGCGCCGCGGATGTCCTTCTCCGCGGTGTGCAGCATCCGCTCGGCGAGGTTGCGCAGTGCGCGCGACACCGCGAGCTCGTCGCCGATCTCGGGCACGCTCGGATCGAGCGGATTGCGCTTCGCGTGACCCTCGCCGCTCACGTCCTGACCTGCCGGCGTGTGCAGGTTGACGTGCGCCCACGTCGTGTCCTCTTGCTCGTCGATGTCGACGGTGACGCTCCACTGCTTCGTCGCAGTCATGGAACTCACCACCCTCCCCGGTCGGTTCCACCGCCAGCGTACGCGCGGGCCGGGCGGGCGGCGGCGACTCCGTGCAAGGTGTCCACCCTGCGGGCCGTCTTGGTCGGATTCGCAGGATGAGCCGGGTGATGGGGGCGTGGGCGGATGCCTCGGGCGCGTCATCCTGCATACTGGCGCGCGCCGCAAGCCGCGAGCCGCGAGCCGCGAGCCGCGAGCCGCGCTACCTCACGACCCCGATCGCGAGTCCGTCCCAGCCCTTCGCGCCGACGGTCTGGAGTGCCGTGGCATCCACCCGCGGGTCGCTGCCCAGCAGCTCGAGGCCGCGCTGCGTGCCGACGACCATGGGGTCGGAGCTGGCGGGGTCGGCGACGTCGCCGCCGCGGCCGACGTTGTCGACGACGATGACCGTGCCCGGACGCCCCAGGCGGATCGCCCAGTCGAGGTAGCTGGCATTCGACTCCTTGTCGGCGTCGATGAAGACGAGGTCGAATGCGGCGTCATCCCCCGCGTCGCCCGTGTGGCCTGCTCCGCCGCCGCCCGCGTCGCCGTCGCGCGCGGCGCGTCGCTCGGCCAGGCGCGGCAGCGTGTCGGCGGCACGCCCGATGATGATCTCGACCCGCTCCGAGACATCCGCCCGCTGGAGGTTGGCGCGCGCCACGTCGGCGTGCCGCTGCTCGAGCTCGAGCGTCACCACGCGACCGTCGGGGCGGATGCCGCGGGCCAAGTGGATGGTCGAATAGCCCCCGAGCGTGCCGATCTCGAGAACTCGTCGGGCTCCCGTCATGCGGGCGAGCAGCTCGAGGAGCTTGCCCGCGAGCGGCGTGACCTCGATCGCCGGGAGGCCGGCGGCAGCGGAGTCGCGGCGGGCCGCGGCGAGTGCGGGGTCGTCGTCGAGCAGCGTCGCGGCGAGGTAGTCGTCGACGCGGCGCCAGTTCTCGGGGGTGGAGTCGGCCATGGGGTCAGCCTCCTCGGGGTGGGGCGGCGCGTCAACGGTGGCGGCGGCGCGTCAACGGTGAGGGCAGGCATGGGCGCCCTGCTGGCGGGGCGGCATCGCACCTACTGCGCCCGAGCCGCTGGCTGCTCTGTCGCGAATGCAGGATGAGCCGCGTCATGGCCTCTGGGCAGGGTGCAGGGGGCGTCTCATCCTGCGAATGCACAGGGCTTCCGCGAGGTCCGGCGCGTGGTCATGTCGCGAACGCAGGATGAGAGGAGCGATCCCTCCGCGGAGGGACCCATGTCGCCGCTCATCCTGCAAACGCCCTTGCCGCACCGGCGCCCAGCCTCAACCCCGCAGCGCGGTCGCGCCACCGCGGGTTTCTCCGCCCGGGGACCCGTGGCAACCTTGCCGCGACCGCGCCGACGCACTGCGCCCTCTTGACGCCGGCGCCCTCTTGCCGCCTCCCCGCCGACGCCGGCGCCCTCTTGACGCCGCCACCCCCGGCAGGCGAGGATTGACACGATTCAGCGGGAAATCGCTTTCCCACTGAACCGAACCGTGGCGAGCACGGACGCCGCGAACGCGAACACCCAAGACACCGATCGAAGGAGATCCAGTGGGTCCGAACGTTCGACGTGGCCGCGCGCGGCCACTCATCGCGGGGATCACCGGCGCGGCACTCGTCGCCGGCGCCGTCCTCACCACGACACCCGCCGCCGCGGCCGACGGCGAGGTCGACCTCGCCTTCGACTTCGGCGGACCGTCATCGCCGGTCGCCGCAGGCTGGACCGGCGTCAACCCGGGCACCGGCTACACCGCCGAGCGCGGCTACGGCTTCACCACGGCGCCCGCCTCCAACGGCTTCCGCGACCGCGGCGGCGACGACCTCATGGCGCGCGACTTCACCATCGGCAACACGCAGGCCTTCGCGGTCGACGTGCCGAACGGCACCTACGAGGTCACGACCTGGGCGGGCGACCTCATCGCGGGCAACACCACGAACTTCGACGTCGAGGGCACCGCGTTCTCCGGCCCGCGCACGTCGAGCGGCGCCATCCACGAGCAGTTCTTCGAGGCCATCCAGGTCGCCGACGGCCAGCTGAACGTCCGCGTCCCGGGCGGCGACGGCCGCATCAACGGCATCCGCGTCCAGACCCCGCTCGGGGCCCCCGCCGGGCTCGTGGCATCCGCCATCGACGCCGACGGCGACCTCTCGGTCACGCTCGACTGGCAGGCGGTGCCGGATGCCGCGGGGTACGCGATCCTCCGCGCGGCGCCGGGCGGCGACCTCGCCGAGCTCGCCCGGGTGACGGATGGCGCGACCACCACGTTCACCGACACGACCGTCGAGCTCGGCGAGACGTACGAGTACGCGGTCGCAACGGTGAAGGGCGAGCGCGTCTCACGGGCGAGCGATTCGATCGAGGCATCCGTCGTCGACCCGGATGTCGCGGCGCCCGCGACCCCGTCGGGCATCGGGACCACCGCGATCACCCGCGACGCGCTCACCCTCGCGTGGGCCGACCCGGGCGACGCCGTGCTGTGGAAGGTGTTCCGCTCGACGCGCGACGACATCCCGTTCGAGCAGGTCGCGACGGTCGACGAGCCGACGTTCACCGACACCGACGTGCTGACGACCCGGCCGTACCTCTACCGACTGGTCGCGCTGAACGCGGGCGGCACCTCCGAGACCTCCGAGACCCACGCGACCGAGGTCGCGACCACGCTCGTGCGCCAGGCCGAGTACCTCGACCGCGCGCCGGTCGCGGTCGAGCTCGGCGGCGAGGGCACCGGCGAGGGCGTCTACGTCGGGTGGCGCCTGCTGGGCCTCGACGCCCGCGACCTCGGGTTCACCGTCTACCGCGACGGCGAGCGCATCACCGACCAGCCGATCACCGGTGCGACGAACCTCGTCGACCCCGACGGCACGGCCGACTCGACCTACCTCGTGACGATCGACGTCGACGGCCGCGAGGTCTCGGTCACCGACGACTTCGGCGTCTGGAGCGACCAGTTCCTCGACGTGCCGCTCGACCGGCCGGCCGGCGGCACCACGCCGACCGGGCAGGCCTACACGTACTCGCCCGGCGACGCGAGCGTCGGCGACCTCGACGGCGACGGCGAGTACGAGCTCGTCTTCCAGTGGTACCCGTCGAACGCGCAGGACAACTCCCGGTCGGGCTACACCGGCAACGTCTACCTCGACGCGGTCGAGCTCGACGGCACGAAGCTGTGGCGCATGGACCTCGGCGTGAACATCCGCGCCGGCGCGCACTACACGCAGTTCCAGGTGTTCGACCTCGACGGCGACGGCCGCGCCGAGGTGAGCTTCAAGACGGCGGATGGCACGGTCGACGGCACGGGGACCGTGATCGGCGATCCGACCGCCGACCACCGCAACTCGGGCGGCTACATCCTGAGCGGGCCCGAGTACCTCACGGTGTTCGACGGCGCGACGGGTGCCGCGCTCGACACGGTCGACTACCTGCCGGGCCGCGGCAACGTCGGCTCGTGGGGCGACACGTACGGCAACCGGGTCGACCGGTTCCTCGCCGGCGTCGGCTACTTCGACGGCGAGCGACCGAGCCTGCTGTTCACGCGCGGCTACTACACGCGCTCGGTGCTCGTGGCGTGGGACTTCCGCGACGGCGAGCTCGTCGAACGCTGGACCTTCGACTCGAACGAGGCCGGCTCGTCGTACGAGGGCCAGGGCAACCACCAGCTCGTCACGGCCGACGTCGACCGCGACGGCCTCGACGAGGTCGTGTTCGGTGCGATGACGATCGACGACGACGGCACGCCGCTCTACAACACGCGGCTGTTCCACGGCGACGCGCTGCACGTCGGCGACCTCGACCCGGCGCGGCCGGGCCAGGAGGTGTTCGGCGTGCACGAGAGCCCGAGCGGCAACGGCGGCATCGTGGCATCCTTCCGCGACGCGGAGACCGGCGAGATCCTCTGGCAGACGAACGGCAACCGCGACACCGGTCGTGGCGCGGCAGCCGACATCGACCCGAACCACCCCGGGGCCGAGGCGTGGCACGTCGGCGGCGACGCCGCGTGGAACTCGCCCGTCGGCTCGCTGAAGACCGCCGAGGGCGAGGAGATCGCGACCGACATCCCGGCGGCGAACTTCGTGACCTGGTGGGACGGCGACCTCACCCGCGAGATCACCGACCACGACTACTCCGAGGAGGTCGGCGCGGGCGTGCCGACCGTCTCCAAGTGGGACCCGGAGACGCAGTCCGAGGTCGAGCTGCTCCGCGCCGAGGGCATGTACACGAACAACGGCACCAAGGGCACCCCCATGCTCCAGGCCGACCTGTTCGGCGACTGGCGCGAGGAGCTCGTCGTGCGGCACCAGTCCGGCGACGCGCTGCGCATCACCACGACGACGGATGTCACGGAGCACCGCATCGCGACGCTGATGCACGACTCGCAGTACCGGCAGGCCGTCGCGTGGCAGAACACGTCGTACAACCAGCCGCCGCACCCGTCGTTCTTCATCGGCGCCGGCATGGCCGAGCCGCCCATGCCGTCGATCGCATATGCGAACGCGCCGGCACCGGATGGGACCGCACCGGTCATCGACGGGCTGCCGTCGGGAACGGTCGTGGACAGCGAGCCGCTGCAGCTCGAGGTCGTCGCCGACGACCCCGAGAGCGGCATCCGCTCGGTCTCGGTGACTATCGGCGGCGAGACGGTCGCGCCGGACGCGACCGTCGACCTCGCGGAGCTGGGCCTCGCGGGCGAGGTGGAGGTCGCCGTGACCGCGACGAACCACGCCGGGCTGGTGTCGTCGGCCTCGTCGACGCTGCTGGTCGTGCCCGACACCGGTGCGGCCTCCGCGCCGGGCCGGGCGAACCTGTCGAACACGAGCGGCTGGGAGTACGGCCTGCACGACGGGAACTACGACGTCGTCATGAACCTGTGGTCGGGCACGCCGGGCAGCATCTTCCGGCTGTTCGAGAACGGCGAGCTCGTGCTGACGCGCGTGCTCGACGCCTCGGGCGGGCTGCCGCAGACGACGGGCCTCACCGTCGAAGGCAAGCCGAACGGCACCTACGTCTACACCGGCGAGCTCATCAACGCGGTCGGCACGACGGCGACGACGTCGACGACCGTGAAGGTGACGGATGCCGCGCCGGGCATGCCCGTCGTGAGCCACGACAACGCCAACGGCAAGTCGTCCTCGTTCACGGCGACCGCGAACCTCTGGTGGGGCACGAACGCGACCTCGTACCGGTTCGAGCTCGACGGCGAGGTCGTCGGGTCCGGGTCGCTCGTCGCGGCGACGCCGAACGCCCAGTCGGCGTCGGTGCAGCTGACCGATGTCGCGCCCGGCGTGCACACGCTCGTCGCGGTGTTCGCGAACGCCAACGGCGAGACGGCGTCGAAGCCGGTCAAGGTGACCGTGAAGTAGGCGTCGCCGACCGTACGAGTACGACGCGGGGCCGGGGGCGGATGCCTCCGGCCCCGCGTCCGGTCTGCCGAGCGCCGCGGAACCGGGCGGATGCCTCCGGCCACGCCGCTGGTCTGCCGAGCGCCGCGGAACCGGGCGGATGTCCCCATCCGTCGTGCGCCGCCTCGAGCGAACGTGCGAACGCAGGATGAGCTGCGAGAGCCCTCCGCGGACCGGCCCCCTCGTGCCGCTCATCCTGCGAATTCCCCTCTGCCGCGCCCGCCGGTTCGGCCGGCAGGGGCCGGCGGCGCGGGGCGCGCGTCCTACGCGACCGAGTTGAACGGGTACTCGACGCGAGCGAACCCCCACGTCGTGCGCAGCCACTCGGGCACGAACGCGTCGAGGTGCCGCTCGAGGGGCGAGCCGACGAGGTCGTCGACGACCCACCACGACGACTCGGCGTCGATGGCGGGGTCGTCGTGCGGGTCGAGGTAGACGCAGCCGACGAGCCGTGTCTCGTCGGCGTCGAGGATCGCGTAGTTGAACGTCTCGTGGGCCGCGATCTCGCGCTCGTGCATGGCGAGGTCCTCGCGGTCGGCCTCGAACGTCATCGTCTCGGGCGGCCAGCCCCAGCTCTCCCCGTAGATCGACCAGAGCCGCTCGCGCGAGCCCATGACGGCGGGGTAGTCGAGGTCGACGTCGCGCTCGCGGATCGGCCGCAGGTGGAAGCCGTCGACCAGGTCGACGCGCTCGGGGTGGGTGAAGTCGGCGGGCAGCCAGGTGGTGGGGGCGGTGGGTTCGGTCACCGGTCCATGGTGCGGCAGGCGAGCGGATGTCGCGCGCGCGACGCGCCACGTCGTGCGCGACGCACGGCGGTGGCCACGTCACTGTCACGTCCGATTCCCGCCACCGATCATCGCGCCGGCCGCCGCGCGACGCGCGAGAATCGACGCATGCCCCGCCGACACGCCACGCTCCGCACGACGCTCGGCGACCTGCTCGTCGTCGCCGATGACCGCGGTCTGGCCGGGCTGTACTTCCCGGGCCACTGGCATCCGCCCGCCGCCGACGCGCTCGGCGTCGAGGTCGACGCGCGCGGGGACGAGCTGTTCGGTCGGCTCGACGTCGAGCTCGACGAGTACCTCGCGGGACGGCGCATCCGCTTCGACCTGCCCCTCGCGCCGACGGGCGACGAGTTCCAGCACGCGGTGTGGGGGATGCTGCGCGAGATCCCGTACGGTTCGACCGTGACGTACGGCGAGCTCGCCCTCCGGCTCGGCGACCGCAACCTCGCCAGGCGCGTCGGGGGGGCAGTCGGGCGGAACCCGATCAGCATCCTCGTGCCCTGCCATCGGGTGGTCGGGGCCGACGGATCCCTCACCGGCTATGCCGGCGGCCTCGACCGCAAGCGGCGACTGCTCGAGCTCGAGGGCGCCGACATCGTGGCGCAGCGCCGCCTCTTCTGACCGACGGGTCTGCCGACGACGGATCCGGGCTTCCGAGAGCTTGCCCCTGCGATCGACAGGGTATCGGGTCCTGCTGCGGCGTCAACGCCCTATCGGCCGCGCCGCTTCAGGGGTTCGGTTGAGGGTCCGCAGCAACGCGAACCATACGAACAGGAGGCACACCATGTTCATCAGGAGGAACAGGAACCGCGTCCTCACGTTCACCGCAGCAGGGGCCCTCGCCCTCGGCTCGCTGAGCCTGACCGGATGCGACATGAACGGCGACGACCAGGGCGCCGATGTCGAGGACATCGAGGAGACCGACGGTGTCGACGACACCGAGGAGACGGACGACGCTGAGGGCACCGACGACGCGGACAACGCGTACAACGGCCCGTACAACGACGAGTTCCTCGCCGAGATCGACTCGTATGTCGGCGAATCCGTGACCATGTCGGCAGAGGTGGCCCAGACCTTCACCGACCTCGCCTTCACGATCGTCGGCGTCGCCGGCGAGGCCGACCCGCTGCTCGTCATCGACGGCGACAGCGAAGAGGACCTCGAGATCGGCACGACCGTCCAGGTGAGCGGCGTCGTCGAGGCGGCGTTCGACATCAGCGAGGTCGAGGACGAGTGGGACATCGACCTCGACGACGACCTCTTCGGCGACTGGGAGGGCCTGCACTACATCGACGCCGACCGCGTCGAGGCGCTGGTCGAGGACTGACGGGTCCGGCGGATGGGCCGGTCGCCGACCGGCACCATCCGCGCGCCGGTCTCCGAGTCGATACTGTCGGCGAGGTACCAGCGCGCCAGGCGCGCCTGCAGCCTCCGGGAGAACGGCAGGCGGCCCCGCTCATCCGGATCCAGGACGAGCAGGAATCGCGGTTCGCGGCGCGTGATGCGTGCGCGCTCGACCTCGCCGAGCGGCGCGTGCACCTCGACGTACTCGCCGCCGGGTAGCCGCACGATGCGCCCGGTCTCGTAGCCGTGGAGGAGCGCGTCGCGGTCGCGCCGCTGCAGGCCGAGGCACACGCGTCGCGCGATGGCGAACCCGGCGACGGGGCCGAGAAGGAGCGTCGCCTGCAGGGCCGCGATCACGCCCTCGAGGGACGCCGAGAACTGGGTCGCGATGAGGTCGGCGCTGCCGGCCGCCCACAGCGTTCCGTAGAAGACGATGGCGGCGACGCCGATGCCGGTGCGCGTGGGCGTGCTGCGTGGACGCTCGAGCAGGTGGTGCTCGCGGCGATCGCCGGTCGCCCATGCCTCGAGGAACGGGTAGAGGAGGATCGCGATCAGGAACACCGTCACGACTGCGAGCGGCGCGAGGATCGCGAGCGTCCACGTGCGGTCGAACCACACGACCTCCCACCCGGATGGCACGAGCCGGAGCGCCCCGTCGAGGAACCCGGTGTACCAGTCGGGCTGGCTCCCCGCCCCCGCGTCGCCCGGCGATGCCGGTCCGTACAACCAGATCGGGTTGATCGTGACGGTCGCGGAGATGACGAGGAGCAGGCCCGTGACGATCGCGAAGAGCCCGCCGGCCCGCGCCGCCGCGTTCGGCCACAGCGGCACGCCGACGATGCGATTCGCGGTCGTGCTTGCGGTCTCGGTCCCGGTCGTGCTCGCGGTTGCGGTCGTGCTCGCGGTCGTGGTCGCGGTCTCGGGGGTCGCTGTCTCACCTTCGGGAGTCGCAGTCGAGCCCCCGCGGCTCGCGGCGCTGCCGTCCGCGATCGCAGTCCCGCCTTCCGACGTGGGAGAAAGGTATCCCGGGAATACCTTTCTCCCACCTTCTCCGGAGAAACGGTCGTGCCGGCTCGCAGCGCGTGCGCCGGGGGTGACTGCGCCGGTCGTGGTGGGGGCGGCTGCGGGGGCGCGTGGGCCGTCGTCGCCGACCGGGGCCGAAGCGGACGCGGGGGCGCCGGGGGTGAGCGCGCCGGCAGCGCTCGGGGCGGGCGCCGACCGGGCCGTGACGCGAACGGTCGCGGCGCCCGGGAACTGCGTCGGTCCGTGCCGCCAGGCCGCGAGGGCGCGCAGCGCGACGAGGGCGACGAGCGCTGCCGGAACGATCGCGACGTGCAGCGGGTAGAGGTGCGCGATCACCTCGCCGGGGAACGAGCCGCCGAACAGCAGTGATGCGAGCCAGGTGCCGACGACCGGGATGCCGAGCGCGATGCCCTCGGTGATCCGCAGGCCCGTGCCCGAGAGCAGGTCGTCGGGGAGCGCGTAGCCGCTCCATCCGCCCGCCAGTGCCGCGACGAAGATCAGGAACAGCAGGACCCACATGCCGCGGCGCGGCTTCCGGAACGCGCCGGTGAAGAAGGTCGCCAGCAGCTGCATGGTGATGGCCGCCGGCAACAGCAGGCCCGCCCAGTGATGCGCCTGCCGGATCAGCAGTCCGCCCGGCACCTCGAAGGTGATCCGCATCGTCGAGGCGAAGGCGTGCGAGACCTCGGCGCCGCGCAGCGGCGCGTACGTGCCGTCGTAGGTGGTCGTCGTGCTCGACGGCGTGTACCAGAACATGAGCAGCACGCCCGTGACCGTGAGGACGACCAGGCAGGCGACGGTGACCACGCCGAACAGGTTGGTCCAGTGCTGCGGCACGGGCCGGCGCGCGAGGCCGGTGCGGATGTCGCCGATCCGACGGCCGAACACGGTCGTCGCCGCGATCCGTGCCGCGAGTCGTTCCGTCACGGTGGTGCTCATCGGTCCTCCCCGTACGAGTGGGTTCACTCATACGACCCCGGAGGAGGCCGATCTGTGACACGTGGCTGGGCCGGGGCGCGTACCGACGGCGCGTGCCCCGGCGCATGGGCGGACGTGGTCGGACACGACGAAGGGAGGTCTCCCGACCTCCCGCATCCAGGATATCGCGGACCCCCGGTCTTGCCACAAGGCCCCGGTCAGGGCGCAGAATGATCGATCTCGACCGATCGGAGACCTCGTCAGTGACCACCGCTGCCACCCGCACCACCTTCGACCTCCCCGAACGCCTCGCCGCCAAGGCCGCCCCCGAACTCATCGCCGCCGACGAGGCGCACTTCGCCGCCATCGCCGAGAGCCTCGAGGACGCGATCGCCGACCTCGGCGAGCGCCTCGCCGCCGTACGGCGCCGACCCGGAGGGTCTGGCGAGGCGGCCATGGAGCGCGACCTCGAGGCGCATCGGCTCGCCGCGCGCCTGCGCACGCTCCGCCGCTTCAGCCTCGACCTGTGCCTCGGCCGCATCGTCGGCACTGGGGCAGCCGACGGCGACGACGCCGGGCACGCCGCCGCCGCCGGCGGCGACGACCATGACCGCGACGGCGACCGCGACCGCGATCGCGACGGCGGCGCCCGGGGTCGGCCGGATGATGCCGGGCCCGTGTACATCGGACGGCTCGGCCTCACCGACCGCGAGGGCCGGCGACTGCTCGTCGACTGGCGCACGCCCGCCGCCGAGCCCTACTTCGCGGCGACGCACGCCGACCCGATGGGACTCGTGAGCCGACGCCGCTACCGGTGGACGCACGGCCGAATCACCGACTACTGGGACGAGGTCTTCGCGCCCGACGCGCTCGTCGGCGTCGGCGTCGGCGACCGCGACGGCGACCGCACCGGCGACCGCACCGGCGCCGACGAGGGGGGTGGCCCGGCCGGCGCGACATCCCCTGCCCGCGCCGCGTCATCCGCCGCCCTCGACGACCAGTCGGCGTTCATCGCGAGCCTCGGCAGCAGCCGGTCGCCGCGCATGCGCGACGTGCTGAGCACCATCCAGGCGGATCAGGACGCGATCATCCGAGCCGGCTCGCGCGGCGCGCTCGTCGTCGACGGTGGACCAGGCACCGGCAAGACCGTCGTCGCGCTCCACCGGGCCGCGTACCTCTTGTACGAGGACCCGCGACTCGGGCACCGTCGCGGCGGGCTGCTCTTCGTCGGGCCCAGCCGTCCGTACCTCGCGTATGTCGCCGACGTGCTCCCGAGCCTCGGCGAGGAGGGCGTGCAGACCTGCACGCTGCGCGATCTCGTGCCCGAGGGCGCCGGGGCCGGTGAGGAGCGCGATCCTTTCGCCATCCGCCTGAAGTCGTCGGCCGCGCTCGTCGACGCGATCGAGGCCGCCGTGCGGCACTACGAGCGGCCGCCGGGCGACGGGCCCGTGGTCGAGACGCCCTGGCTCGACGTCCACGTCGCCGCGGGCGACTGGGCGCTCGCGTTCGACACCCCCACGGCCGGGACGCCGCACAACGAGGCTCGTGACGACGTGTGGAGCGAGCTGCTCGACATCCTCGTGGAGCAGGTGGACGAGGGCGACGCTCCGTCCGCGAAGCTCCGCGCCTGGCTCGCGCAGAGCCCGGAACTGCGCACCGCGTTCCGCCGCGCGTGGCCCGTCCTCGACCCGGCGGGAATCGTCGCCGACCTCTGGTCGGTCCCGGCCTACCTTCGACAGTGCGCCCCGTGGCTCGCGTCGCACGAGGTCGCCGCGCTGCAGCGCGCCGAAGCGCGCGCGTGGACGACGGCCGACCTCCCCTTCCTCGACGCGGCGCGGCAGCGCATCGGCGACCCCGAGACATCCCGTCGGCGGCGCGAGCGCGAGGCAGCCCTCGCTCGTCGGCGCCAGCGCATGGACGACGTGGTCGACTACCTCGTCGGCGCCGACGACTCCGAGCTGCAGCTCATGTCGATGCTGCGCGGCGCCGACGCGGCGGTCTCGCTCGTCGACGACGCCGAGATCCCCGCCGTCGCCCCCGACGAGCTCGCCGGACCGTTCGCGCACCTCGTCGTCGACGAGGCGCAGGAGCTGACGGATGCCGAGTGGACGATGCTGATCCGCCGATGCCCGTCGCGCAGCTTCACGATCGTCGGCGACCGCGCGCAGGCGCGCCACGGGTTCACCGAGCCGTGGCGCGACCGGCTCGAGCGCGTCGGCCTCCGCGACGTCGACCTCGCCACGCTCACGATCAACTACCGGACCCCCGCGGAGGTCATGGCCGAGGCCGAACCGGTGATCCGCGCCGCGATCCCCGACGCGAACGTGCCGACATCGGTCCGCAGCACCGGGGTGCCGGTGACCCGCGCGGCGATCGACGAGCTCGACGCGATCATCGACGGATGGCTCGCCGAGCACCCCGACGGGATCGCGTGCGTCATCGCTGGGCCGACGTTCCAGGCGCCCGCGGCGCTCGAGCGCCCGGAGGCGCGCTCGCGCGTGCGGGTGCTGACGCCGGAACTCGCGAAGGGGCTGGAATTCGACCTCGTCGTGCTCGTCGACCCGGAGCGGTTCGGCGTCGGCGTCGAGGGCGCGGTCGACCGGTACGTGGCGATGACGCGGGCGACGCAGCGGCTCGTGATCCTCTCGGGCGAGCAGGTCGCCGCCGCGGCAGGCCGGCCCACGTCGAAAACAGGATGAGCCGCGTCATCCGCCCGTGTGGGCACCCATGGCGCGGCTGGTCCTGCGAATCGATGCGGGCCGTCGGAGCGGGCGCTGGCCGGCCGCCGTCGAACGCAGGATGAGCCGCGTCATCCGCCCGCACAGGCACCCATGTCGCAGCTGATCCTGCGAATCGATGCGGGCCGTCGGAGCGGGCGCTGGACGGCCGCCGTCGAACGCAGGATGAGCCGCGTCATCCGCCCGCGTGGGCACCCATGGCGCGGCTGATCCTGCGTTCTTGAGACGGGCGATCGCGTCGGATCGCCGGGGCGGCGTCCGTTGATCGCCCTCGGCGAACGACGAGTCCAGGGTCTTAGCACTCGTGGCGTGAGAGTGCTAATCTCAGATCAAGTTGAGCGAAGCCGACTCAACTCTGGATCTCATGAGAGGAGACGCTCATGGCAATGAGCTGGGACCCGTTCCGCGACCTCGACCGTCTCGCGGCGAGCATGATCGACTCGAGCCGAGGACCGCGGATGATGCCGATCGACCTGCACCGCGACGGCGACCACTACGTGCTCTCCGCCGACCTGCCCGGGGTCGACCCCGGCTCGATCGACATCGACGTCGACGGTCAGCTGATGACCATCCGCGCCGAGCGCACGCTGCGCAACGACGAGAACGTCCGGTGGCTCGTCCACGAGCGGCCGAGCGGCTCGTTCCTGCGCCAGCTCACCCTCGGCGAGGGCATCGACACGTCCGGCATCAGCGCGCACTACGACAACGGCGTGCTGAGCGTGATCATCCCGGTGTCCGAGCGCGCGAAGCCGCGCAAGGTCGAGGTGCGCTCCGCGGCCGACGACGTCGTGACGCCCGAGGTCACCTCCAGCGGCAGCTGACGCGCGCGACCGGCGAGCTCGCCGGGACGAGCGCGAGCGCGGGGCGGATGCTGCGGCATCCGCCCCGCTGTCATGCCCGGGCGAGTTCGCCGACCCGCCCGCGAGGGGCAGCGGAGAATCGGGCGAAGCCGTACGATCGGCGTACGCGCGAGCCCGCGCCACCGCCCGCCCCCGAAACGCCCACCCGCGACGCCCAGCCGTTCCGCCGAGACGACGCCCCCGATCCCCTCGGAGCACCCCGTTGAGAGCCCCCGCCGATGACGAACCGATGCCCGACTTCGGCGAGCCCGGCGAGGTGACGGGCGACGCGCAGGCCACCGGCCGCCGAGTGCGCGAGGCCGCTCTCGTCGACGACGATGGATCGCGCGACCGCTGGGCCATGCGCGCGAGCGCGCACCCCGGGCGGCGGCCGCGTCGTCGAGCTGCGACGGTCGCGTTCGATCCGTCCGACCACCAGGACCCCGATCGGCGCCGGTACTTCCTGAGTTCGCTGCAGCCGAGCGGCGAGTACGAAGCGGTGATCGTCGCGATCACCGACGGGTCGAGCCGCCGCTACTTCAGCTCGCGCGACGGCTCGCACTTCATCGAGGTCGACGAGCTCTCGTTCGAGCAGCGCCGCAAGAGCGGGTCGCGTTCGCTGCTCGAGATCGGCGAGCACGAATTGCGCGAACTCGAGGGCGCGCTGATCTTCGTGCGGCCGCTCGACGGTCGCGACCCGATCGCCGAGGTCGCCGCCGCGAAGCGGGCGTCCCTCGTGGCGACGCGTCCGATGGCGATCGTGCCGGTCGCCGCGCCCGATGCGGCGGACGACGCGATGCCGATCGAAGCGGAGCGCTCGCCGGAGGAGATCGGCGATCCGGGCGCTTCGGCCGACCCGAGAACGGATGACGCGCCCGAGCGTTCGGCCGATGATCCGACCCTCGTCTGGGCCGACGACCCGGCCGCGCCCGCGGGCGAGGCGCCCGAACCCGAGCCGTCGGGGCCGCGACGGTCGACGTTCGAGCCCGTCCCGCCGTTCGGTGCGGCGGACATCGGTGCGGCGGACTTCGGTGCGGGGGAGCTCGGCGCAGCGGCTCCCGATGATCACGCGGCGCCGGCGTCGAGCGCATCCTCCGAGTCCCCTCAGGCATCCGTCGCGGCGCCCGTCGACCAGTTCGACGACCCGCCGTCACCCCGCTCGCCCGCTGCGCTCTCCCCGTTCGAGGCCGTCGCGCAGGTCGCGCTGGCGAAGGGCATCGCGTTCGCCGCGCACCGCGGCCAGCTCGACAAGAGCGGCACGCCGTACATCGACCATCCGGGTCGCATCGCCGAGCGGTTCGATCCGGTGACGGATCCGATCGCGGCGGCCGCCGCGTGGCTGCACGACGTGCTCGAGGACACCCCGCTCACCTCGCGTGAACTGTTCGAGGCGGGCGTGCTGCTCGAGGTCGTGGGCGTCGTCGAGCTCCTCACCCGCCGGCCCGAGGTCACGCCCGACGAGTACTACGCGCGCATCAGGCGGCATCCCGTCGCACTGCGCGTCAAGCTCGCCGACATCGACGACAACACCGCCCCGTGGCGGCTCCGCCGCCTCGACTTCGCCAAGCAGCAGCGTCTCGCCGAGAAGTACCGCTACGCGCGTCGCGCGCTCGGCGTGGACTGACGGCGTCTCGGGACCTTCGCCCCCTGCGGCCCGCGGCCGCCCGCGAGTAACGTGTGGCCCGCGTCCGGCCGAGCCGTGAGACAAGAGCGGGAGCACCGGGTTTCAGGCGGCCTCCCCTTCGGGGCAGCGCCAAGCAGAGCACGGCTGGTCCCACCCGCCGCCGAACGCCGCCGCATCACGCCGGCCCCGGGAACGAGCCGCGCGGGCCCCGCGCCCGCGCGGCCCGGAGATCACTCCTCGACGCCGGGGTCGCCGCCCTCGAGGCCGCCCTCGGTCGATTCGCTCATCGGCTCGTCGCTCTCGGGGTCACCCGGGGTCTCCTCGTCGGGCATCGGCTCGTCGCGGACCTCCGGCTTCTCCTCATCGGCATCCGGCCGAGCACCGGCGGGAACGTTCGCATCGCTCATCTCAGGTCTCCTTCGTTCGATTCGGGGTCGGTCAGGGGGCCGAGATCTCCTCGACCGTGCGTCCGGTCGCGATCTCGGGCAGCGTCCGGGCGATGTCGGCCTGGGCGATGATGCCGACCAGGTCGTGGCCGTCGATGACGGGCAGTCGGCGCACCTGGTGCTCCTGCATCGTCTTCAGCGCCTCGCGGATGTCGTCGTCGGCGCCGATGGTGACGGGCTTGCCCTCGGCGAGGCTGCCCGCGGTCATGCTGCCGGGATCCGCGCCCTCGGCGAGGCACTTCACGACGATGTCGCGGTCCGTGAGCATGCCCATCAGCTTCGAGTCGTTGCTGCAGATCGGCATCGACCCCACGTCGAGGTCGCGCATGATCCGAGCCGCTTCGACGAGGTTCTGCTCCTCGTTCACGCAGGTCGGGTCCGGGCTCATGATGTCGCGTGCCACGGTCATGTCCACATCCCTTCCACGATCGTCGGTCGCGATCGTCCGGGCAGGTTATGCGCGGACCCGCCGTGGCCGCACGGGGGTTGACGACCGGCGAAGGTCGTGCGGGCCTCGGCGGGTGCGGCGCTCGAGGTTCAGTCGGCGACGGATGCCGCGGCATCCGCCCGCTCGAAGACGAGCACGCGCAGCAGCAGTTCGAGCGAGTGCTGCACGCGCTCGTCGGGCCACCCTTCCGGGTCCTCCACGGACTTCACCTCGTAGCCGCGGCAGTACAGGTAGAGGATGTCGGCGATGCGGGCGGCCTCGTCGCGGTCGACGGCGCGGGCGCCGCGGAGAAAGTCCTCGTACGTGGCATCCGTCACCGACCGCAGCAGGTGGTAGGCGCGGTCGTGCCCGGCGCGCACGTCGGCGATGACCTCGATCCACAGGCTGCGGAACACGGACTCCTCGGGGGAGGAGGTGCACATCCAGCGCGTGAGGGCGGCCAGGCGCTCGACGCCGACGAGGCCGCCGAGCTCGTCGCGGCGCTCGTCGTCCCAGCCGGCGCGCGCGAGTTCGAGCGCGTTCGCCATGAGCTCGGCGCGGCTCGGCACGAAGTGGGTGATGAACGCGGTGGAGCGACCGAGCCGCTGGGCGACGGCGCGCAGCGTGACGGCGTGCGTTCCGCGCTCCTGGGCGACGGCGACGGTGGCGTGCGCGATCTCGGCGAGGCGTTCGGCGGTGTCGACTTCGGCCGGCAACGGCGGCTCCCTTCGGCCGTGGCGGAGGCCGCGGCATCCGCTCGTTGACATCACGACGCGCACCACACTAACGTCGCTGCAGGTGTTGTCAAACACTGTTTGAAAAAGATGGAGGGCCGCGTGGCCACGAACGATGAGGTCGTGCACGGAGGAGTCGCGAACGGCGGCGTCTCCTTCTGGATGCAGCAGGTCGGCGTGCCCGCCCAGCGCCCGCCCCTCGCGGGCGAACTCGACGTCGACGTCGCGATCGTCGGCGGCGGCTACACCGGACTCTGGACCGCCTATTACCTCAAGCGCGACCAGCCCGACCTCCGCATCGCGGTGCTCGAGCAGCGCTTCGCCGGGTTCGGGGCCTCGGGCCGCAACGGCGGATGGCTCACGAACTCGGTCACGGGCGGCCGGGAGCAGTACGTGAAGACGCACGGGCGCGATGCCGCGATCGCGCAGCAGTGCGCGCTGAACGACACCGTCGACGAGGTGATCCGCGTCGCGGCCGCCGAGGGCATCGACGCCGGCATCCACAAGGGCGGCGAGCTCGAGGTCGCGACCGCGCCCGCCCAGCTTTCGCGCCTGCGCGCCGCCGCCGCGGCCGAGCGCGAGTGGCCGGCGACCGATGTCGAGGAGCTCGACGCCCGCGAGACCGCCGCCCGGGTGAACGTCGCCGGCGTGCTCGGCGGGCTGTGGCATCCGCACTGCGCGCGCGTGCACCCCGCGAAGCTCGCGCTCGGGCTCGCGGCCGCCGTCGAACGGATCGGCGTGACCATCTACGAGGGCACGCGCGTCACCGAGATCGCACCCGGCGAGGCGCGCACCGAGCACGGCACCGTGCGCGCGGCGCACGTGCTGCGCGCGACCGAGGGCTTCACGCCGAACCTCGCCGGCGAGCACCGCACGTGGCTGCCGATGAACTCGTCGATGATCGTGACCGAGCCGCTCGCGGCATCCGTCTGGGATCAGATCGGCTGGAACGGCCGCGAGACCCTCGGCGACTTCGCGCACGTCTACATCTACGCCCAGCGCACCGCCGACGACCGCATCGCGTTCGGCGGCCGCGGCGTGCCGTACCGCTACGGCTCGCGCGTCGACACTGACGGCGCGACGCAGGCGCGCACGATCGAGAGCCTGACCGCGCTGCTGCACCGGTACTTCCCGATGGCGGCGGATGCCGCGATCGAGCACGCCTGGGCGGGCGTGCTCGGCGTGCCGCGCGACTGGGCCGCGACCGTCGGCCACGACCCGGCGACCGGGCTCGGCTGGGCGGGCGGCTACGTCGGCACGGGCGTCACCGCGACGAACCTCGCCGGCCGCACGCTCCGCGACCTCGTGCTCGGCCGCGACACGGAGCTCACGCGGCTGCCGTGGGTGAACCACCGCGCGAAGCGCTGGGAGGTCGAGCCGCTGCGGTGGCTGGCCGTCCAGGCCATCTACACCGCGTACCACGCCGCCGACCGCGCCGAACTGCGCGGGCGCGCGACGACCTCGCCGATCGCGAAGGTGGCCGGCTTCGTCGCGGGTCGCTGACTGGTCGCCCGCTGGCGTCGGTCAGGCCGGCGCGACCTTCGGGAATGTCCACGACCCGTCGATCACCTCGGGGCGCGGCCGGTAGAGCCGCACGATGTAGTTCCAGCCGTCCATGATGCCGACCCGGTTCGGCCGACCGTCGTCCGGGCCGCCGAAGTTCACGGTCGTCGAACCGTCGTCGTTCGGCGTCGCAGTCACGGAGTTCACGCTCACCAGGCCGTCCGTCGCCTCCATGTAGCCGTCGGGGTTGTAGACCGTGATCGACCAGAACGCGTCGACGGGCACGTCTCGGACCGTCAGGGCGTACTCGCCGACCGGCAGCTTCGGCTCGACGTTGACGTAGAACGCCTCCGACGACGGCAGACCGCCCCAGCCGGCGGCGGTGCCGAGCAGATGATGGACGGGATCGACCTCGTCGGGGCGGCCGAAGGCGCGGGCGAAGCCCGAGACGCCGCGCGCCAGCGCGAGCAGCGCGTTCCGGGTCTCGGTGAATGTCGTGTCGTCGTACTCGGGCATCGGGAACGGCCCCCCGTCGGGCGCGTCGAGCACGAACGCGTCCTGCAGGGCGTTGACCGCCCCGACATCCGTCTCATCGTCCGGGTTCACGAGCAGCCGCGGCACGACCACGACCCACTGCGTGCCGAGGTCGTCGGCGTGCAGGCGGTGCTCGCCCGGCTCGCGCAGCACGACCGGGATGTAGTGGTCCTGGTTCACGACCATGACCGACAGGTAGCGGTCGCCGGCGTCGGGGATGGTGATGCTCGCGCCGCCCGAGACGTCGATCACGGCCATGCTGTACAGCGTGTCGCGGTTCTGCCGGATCACGGGCTGGTTCTCGAGCGGCGTCGGAACGCGGTTGTGCACCCACCTCCCGGTTCCGCCCGCCTGCGCGGCGAGCGCCGAGAACATGCGGTTCGTCTCGGCGCGAGCGAAGTTGTCGACGTTGACGAGCTCGGCCATCGTTTGGTCCCCCTGATCCAGTGACGGTCGGACTCAGCCTATGGGTGGGGCGGATGCCGCGGCGGGACTTCGGACCCGATCGGACGTGGTGCCGGGGAGCCGGCAGGGAGTACCGTGCGAATCAGCGGCACGCACGGTCGCGCCGAGGCGGGAGCGATCAGATGGACCTCGCTGCCTCGGGTGGGAGCGGGCTGGGACTCGCGGTGCTGCCGATCGTCGCGCTCGTCGCGTCGCTCGTCGCCGCGGTCTCAGTCGGATCGCTCGTCGTCGCGTGGCTGCAGAAGCCGCGCGCGGCGGCGGACCCGTCGCTCGTCGATCCCGAGGTCGTCGGGTTGCTCCCGGTCGCTTTCGTGTCCGGTGGCGCGGCCACGCGCTGGCTGCCGGCGGCCGTGGTCGAGCTCGCACTCGACGGTGCCATCACGATCGAGGACCGCCGCCCGCCGGGCGCGGGCGGGGACGAGCCGGGATCGGCTCGCGGCATCCGTCTCGTGTACTCGTCGGACCTGCCCTCGACGCGCGCGGCGGCTCCGCGCGACGTGGCGGGTGACCTCATCCTGGCCGTCTTCGGGCCGGGGGCCACGGGCACCGCCTCGGTGATCGCACACGGGGCCACCGTGCCGGTCGACCGCGTCGTGGCGCAGAACGGCGAGCTGAACTGGGCCACCCGCCGACGGTTCGTCGATGCCGCCGCGCGGTACCGCGAGCCGCGGCCCGTGGGTCGGTTCCGCACGGCGTCCGTCGCCGGGGTCATCGGGGTCGTGCTCGGCTTCGTCGGGCAGTTCGTCGGACGCGGGACGGACGACTCCATCGCCTGGACCGCGCTCGCGATCGGGGCGGTCGCGCTCGCCGTCCGCGCCGTGCTGCCGCGCTGGATCCCCCTCAACGCGACCGGGCTCGAACTGCGGGACCGGGCGAACCGCCTCCGCGAACGGATCGGGAGCACCGACCTCCGTGACCTGTTCGTGGCCCGGTCGACGCTCCCGTGGGCCGTGCTCTTCGGCCAGGACGAGGTCATCGAGCGGGCGGCCGCGACGTTCGCGCTGCGCGATGCGGAGTCCCACTGGTATGCCTCCTCGGAGCCGGTCACCCCGGAGCGGCTCGCCGCCTGCGTCCGAGTCGCCTCGATCGCGCTCGCCCAGCCGATCTCGGTCGGTGGGCGTGACGACGGGCGGTTCGGCGTTCCGCTCATCGAGCAGCGCGGCGTGAGCGCCGACGACGGCTACTTCAGCGAGACCAGGGGATGGGGTCGGGGGGCGATCTACGGCGGCGCCGCCGGCGACGGGTTCGACGGCGGGGGCGGCGGCCTCGGCGGATTCGACGGCGGCGGATTCGATGGCGGCTTCGACGGCGGCGGCGGAGCCCCCTGAGGCCGTCCTCGGTCAGGCGCCAACGAACGTCCGCCCGTAGAGCGCCTCGGCGTTCCGCCACGCGATCCCCTCCGCGACGCGGATCGCCTCGTCGACCGGCCAGCCGTGCTCCACGACGTACTCGTCGAGCACGCGCGTCGCGGCATCCCGCCAGAGCCGTGCCCCGAGCAGCACGCGCTCGGGCACGCCCCACGCGTCGGTCGAGAAGAGCACGCGCGGGAACGGGGCGAGATCGAGCGCGTCGCGGACGACCGAGTCGGCGTTGGCCCCGAGGAACCCCACCGCGAGCCCGATATCGACGAACACATGCGGGAACACGTGCGCGAGCCAGCCCGCCTCGCGCACGTACGGGTAGCAGTGCAGGAAGGCGATGCGCCCGCCGGTGCCGGCCGTGGCCGCGACGAGCGTTTGCATGCGGGCGGGGTTCGCCTGTTCCAGCATCAGGTCGGCGTCGCCGAAGCCGGAGTGCACCTGCAGCACCGCCCCGCGTTCGAGCGCCCACCAGATGAGGTGGCGGATGATCGTCGGGTCGGTGAGGCGCGGGCGAGCGGATGCCGCGGGGCCGGCGGATGCCGCTGGGCCGACGTCCGGCGACTCGTCGACCGATGCGGCGGCGTCGACGGATGCCGCCTGCGCGCGCCACTCGGCGAACCAGGCGTCGGCGGCCGATCGCAGTTCGATCGGCGTCGGCCGCGCCGGGTCGAGCTCGAGCCCGCACCGGTGCGCGGCGACGGTCTTGAAGCCGACCGCGTCCGCCCCGGCCGCCTCGAGCGCCGCTCCGAGCCGCTCGACGAAGTCGCCGCCCGACGCGCTCTGTGCGAGCACGGTCTCGGCGATGGTCTCGAGCCGGGCGACGCGGTGGATGGGCGCGGCGGCGAGCCGCGCCATCCGCTCGTCTGGCATCAAGAGGTCGGGGCGGTGCCCGTCGTCGACGAGGTAGGCGGCGATGCCGGACGTGCGGAGGAGGCGACGCGCGACCTCGTCGGCCCCGAGCGCGCGGCGCGCAGCGAGATAGTCGGTCGCGCTCGCGAAGGGCTCGAGCCCGAGCAGCGGTGCGCAGTGGCGCCGCAGCGCGAAGCCCTGCCCACTGTCGAGCACGTCGGCGGGTGACGCGGGGTGCCCGGCCTGCGTGAGCGCTGCGAGCAGGTCGGCATCGCTCGGGTCGGGCAGCATGCCGTGCACGTGGTGGTCGACGAGCGGCATCCGCTCGATCGCCTCGGCCAGCTGCTGCCCGCCGTCCGCGCCCATGCCGCGATCCTCTCGCGATCCGGCCGCCGAGGCTAGGCGAGCCGCTTCTCGAACCAGAAGTCGGCGTAGGGCTCGCCGTTGAAGTCGGGGATCTCGTCGTAGCCGTGCGACCGGTACATCGCGATCGCCTCGGTGAGCGTGCGGTTCGTGTCGAGGCGGACGACGGTCGCGCCGAGCCGCACCGCGGCCGCCTCGACCTCGCGGAGCAGTCTCGCGCCGAGGCCCATCCCGCGGGTGCTCGCCGCGACCCAGAGCCGCTTGATCTCGGCGGGCTCGGCGCCGTGCAGCTTGAGGCCGACGCAGCCGACCGCCTCGCCGTGGAGGAACGCGACGAGGAACGTGCCGTGCGGCTCGCGGAACTCGTCGTCGGGCGTCGGCCGCGTGCGGGCCGGGTCGAAGCCGATGTCGAACCGGCTCGCGAGCTCGGTGAAGTAGGCGGCGACGCTCGCCCGCGCCGCTGCATCGGCCGGGTCGACGACGCGGACCTCGACGGCCGAGGCCGTCATGAGTCGCTCGACCTCGTCCATCGCGGCGAGCAGGCGCTCGCGCTGGCGCTCGGTGAGCGGGCCGAGGATGCCGCCGACGAGCGCGTCGGACGACCGGTCGAGCTCGGCGCGCTCGGCGACCCCCTCGGGTGTGAGCCGCGCGACGCGGACGCGTGAATCCTCGGGTAAAGCTGTCACGTCGACCAGCCCGTCGGCCTCGAGCGCGCGGAGCTGCCGGCTGAGGTATCCCGAGTCGAGCTCGAGCCGCTCGCGCAGCGCGCGGAGCTCGGCCCCCGCACCGTTCGATGCCCCGATCTCCCACAGGAGCCGGGACTGGCCGAGCGGTCGCCCGCGTGCGAGGTACCCGTCGTCGAGCGCGCCGATCCGCTCCGTGACCGTGCGGTTGAACCGCCGCACCCTGGCGATGTCGTCCATATCTCTGACTCTAGTCAGATAACTGTCGGGGCGCACGCGGCCCAACAGTTCCGTGCGGGCACGTTCGCATGATGGCGCCACTCGCACGGCCCGGGCGCGGGCTGAGTTCGCAGGCTGAGTTCGCAGGATGAGCTGTGCGATGGGTGCTACCGGGCGGGGATGAGGCGTCTGGTCCTGCGAACTTGCGCCGAGTGGGAGGGGCAGAGCCGACGGGTCGATGCGCCGAGCGTGCGTGTGCAGGATGGCGCGGCTCATGCCGCTGCGGTGGGGTGCATGAGTCGGCTCATCCTGCAAATTCGAGCGCTCAGGCAGCAGGCGTGCTCGCCCGTCGCGCGCCTGAGGTACCTCAGCCGCGACTGCGGCGCGGATGCGCCCGACGCCGCCCGAAGATAGGACACCCTCCCGATACCCCGGCCCCACCTCAGCGAGCAACCTGAGTGCAGGTGGTCAGCCACCGCACGAAAGGATCGGGAACATGGACCTCGCACACGGCTTCCTCGCACAGCAGATGACCGCGCACGACCAGCGCGACGCCGAGTACGCCGCGGAACGTCGCAGCGTCGGCGCCGGGCGCCGGCGCGCACTGAGGCGGGCTCAGTCGCCGGCGTTCACCCGCACGGAGGGGATCCACTCGACGTCGACGGTCGTCGGGTCGACGCCGGCCGCGGTCAGGCGATCGGCGAGGTCCGCGACATCCGGTGCCTGATCGCCCCCGGTGATGCGGACGAGGTACGACAGCGCTGAGACGTAGTCGACCGAGATCACGTCGAGGTCGCTCGTCAGCGCCCACGCCCTCGCGGCCTGCGTGATCGTCGCCTGCTGGGTGTTCAGCGTCGTCGTGACGAAGGTCGACAGGCTCAGGGGGATCGCGACGAGCACGAGCATCCCGGCGATCGCGAGATTCGACCGCTTGCGGTTCACCGCCTTCACGCCGGGCGGCGGCACCTGATCGCCGAGGCGCCCCCACCGCTGCACCCGGTAGATCGCCATGATGACGACGCCGGTGCCGAGGATCGCCGCCACGTTCGCGATGAAGAGGAGGAGCGAGCCGATCGCGCTGCCGAGGTCGCCGGACTCGGCCGCGATGCCGACCACGACGAGCGGCGGCACCAGCGAGATGGCGATCGCGACACCGGGCAGCGTGTCGGAGATGTCCTTGCGGACGAGCGCGATCGAGCCGACCGCTCCCGTCGCGAGTGCGGCGAGCAGGTCGATGAGCCCGGGCGTCGCACGGGCCGCGACCTGCGCGTTCGTCTGCTCGGTGATCGGGGTGGCGGCGAGCAGGCCCACGCCGTAGCCGATCGCGATGGCGGCCGCCGCGCCGCCGATCATCATGAGCAGCGACCGGGTGAGGTTGCGCCGGTCGCCGAGCACGGTCGCGAGCATCGTGCCCTGGATCGGCAGCATCATGGGCGCGACGATCATGGCGCCGATGACGGTCGCCGTCGAATCGCCCACGACGCCCGCCGCCGCGATCACCGACGAGAGCGAGAGCAGGATCCAGAAGCGCTGGACCTTCCGGCGGCGCTTCGGGCCGTCCATGAACACCGACTCGCGCATGTCCTCGATGCGGTTCAGCGCGTCTGAGGGCGGGGGCGGGTAGACGGGGTCGGGCTCCGGCGACGGCTGGGCGGCGGGAGGCATGGACATGGCGGGCTCCTCGGCTCGACCGGACGCGGTGCCGGTACTCAGCCGAGCGTACGACGGGCGGTGACGGATGCCCCGGCACGGCCGGGCGCGACCGCCCGTGTCGCGGCATCCGCTCTGCCCGATCGCGATGCGGCCCGCCCGCACGCGATGCGGGCCCGCCCCCGAGGGGACGGGCCCGCCGCGTCATCCGTGTCGGATGGGTGCGGACTCAGCTCACGGGTTGACGACGTGGACCGTCATCGTGCCGCCCGTGTTCTGCGAGGTCACGGTGACCTCGACGCCGTGGCCGGCGACGATCACGCCGCCGAGCGGGTTCGACGAGTGGAAGAACGCGTTCGCGTCGGCGTCCGTGAAGGTCGCGGTCTGCTGCGTCGTGCCGTCGGAGCCCACCGCGCCGATGTAGTCGACCGACTGGCTCTTGCCCTTGCCCACGACGACCTCCTTGTGCAGCGTGACCGCGTCGATCGTCTGCAGGCCGAAGGTGGCATCGAACGGCTGGCGCCGGTTGCTCGGTGCCGTGCCGTCCGCCCAGGTGAACTTCGCCGGGTTGGCGTCCACCGGGAGCGCGAGGCCGTGGCCCTGGTGCTCGATGGTGTTGTTGTCGCCATACGCCTCGTCGACCGCCCACACGAGCATGCCGTCCTGGAACGGGAAGTGCTCGACGTGGTCGGGGGCCGTGATGCCCTTGTCGAACTGGTACGGGCCGTGCTCGAGCGTGGCGTCGTAGTCGACGTAGGTGCGGTTCTCGACGAGGTAGTAGCGGTCGCCCTCGCTCGTCTCGGTGCCGGTGCTCCGCGTGAAGCCGCCGCCCGCCGCGGTCCAGCCGTTGTCGCCCGACTCGACGTCGTCGGTGAGCAGCGTGGTGCCGCCGCTCTTGATGACGATGTCGTCGAGGAACGCGCCGGCGTAGTGCACGCCGCCGTCGGTCTGGTACCGGAACCGGAACTGCACCTCGCTGCCGCCGGGCACGGTGTACCGGAGGGTCGACCAGCGGCCGTTCGACGAGCCGTCGAGCGGCTTGCCGACTTGGGTCCAGTTGGCGCCGCCGTCGGTCGAGTACTCGGCGTACAGGTAGTCGTAGCCGGCCTCGATGTCGTACCACGCCTTGGCCGTCACGGTCGCCGAACGCACGCCGGAGAGGTCGAGCGTGCGCGTGAGCGTCGTGTTGAGGTCGTCGGCGCTGCCCGTCCACCAGGCGTACGAGCCCGAGTTCGGCGTCGTGTACTCGGTCGTGATGCCCGCGTCGGGCACGTCGATGACGAGCGCCTGCTCCTGGTCGGCGACCTGGCGTGCCGCCGGGCTGAGCGTGAACTCGCCGGCGTCGCCGCTGCCCTCGCTCACGACCGCGTAGTCGAGCCAGCCGAGCTGGAGCTTCTCCCACGGGCCCATGTAGTTGGGCTTGGTGCCGATGTCCTCGCCGCCGTCGCCGAGCCACGAGCCGCTCGACATGAGCGTCCAGAACGACGACGAGTTCTCGCCGCCCGCGGTGTCGTAGAAGTCGGGCAGGCCGAGGTCGTGGGCGTACTCGTGGGCGAACACGCCGAGGCCGCCGTTCTCGGGCTCGACCGTGTAGTCGCCGATCCAGATGCCGGAGTCGCCGATCTCGGTGCCGCCGAACTTCACCTGCGTGTCGCCGACCGTCGGGCCGGTCTGGCCGAAGTCGGTCGAGTTGACGTACCAGCGGTGCGACCAGATCGCGTCCTCGCCCTGGGCGCCGCCGCCGGCGTCCTCGCCCTCGCCGGCGTGCACTGCCTGGAAGTGGTCGAGGTAGCCGTCGGGCTCGTCGAAGTTCCCGTCGCCGTCGAAGTCGTAGCGGTCCCAGACGTCGAAGCTCGCGAGCTCGGCGCGGATCTCGTCGGGCGTCGCGCCCTCCGCGACCCGCGAGGCGTACCACGCGTCGGCCGAGTCGGCGATGAACTGCCACGCCCCGCCGTAGTCCTCGACGCTGTTGTCGCCGTAGGTCGAGGCGTTGCCGGGCACCTTCACCCAGTCGCTGACCTCGCCTTCGACCGTGTAGTTGCCCGAGGACTGCTTCGAGTAGAAGTCGGCCATCGAGTTCTCGGGGCCGAAGAAGAGGTCCTCGTAGTAGGCCGTGTCGAAGTCGGCGCGCCAGTGCGTGCTGTTGTTCACGGTGCGGTCGGGCTCGGCGATCTCGTTGTGCAGCGGGCCGGGCGTCGTGCCGAGCTTGCCGCTGCCCTGGTCGCCGAACTCGGCGAGGATCGTGAACAGGCGCCCCGAGCCGCTGACCGCGGCCTCGTAGTACTTGTCGTCGGCGATCTCGACGACGCCGTCCTCACCGGGCGAGGCCTGGCCCGACAGGATCAGCGCCTGCGCGGCCTTGCGGCGCTCGTCCTGTCGCTGGGTCAGCGGGCCGGGGCGGTTGTCGGGTCGCGCCTCGGAAGCTGCGGTCGAATCGGTAGGGGAATCGGTCGCGGGGGCGGCGATCGCGGCCGGTCCGAAGGCGGCTCCGGCGACCATCGTCGCGCTCGCTGCGGTCACAGCGAGCCATCCGCGCGTGCGTTGCTTCACGTGCTCTCCTTACAGGGAAATCGCCCGGGATTCCCGGGCAAGTGAGAGGGACGCTAACACGCACCCCCGACCCGGGGGAAGAGGGTCGAAGGGTCTTGACGAAGCCTCACGAATCGGGCACGCGGATGTCGCAGCATCCGTCGCTCATCGGCGCGAGGCCGCACGAATCTCGTGTCCGGTTCGGATCAGCCGTCGATTCGTGCGACCCCGGCCGTGATCGTCGAATGCGCTCAGGCTGCTGCGCGCTGCGCCTCGACGACGTCGCGGAGTGCGTCGACCAGCGGCGTCGTGGGCCGCCCGATGAGCCGCGAGAGCGTGCCGTCCGACCCGGCGAGGTCGCCGCGGGCGATGCCCTCGTCGATCGCCGCGACGAAGCCCGCGGTGCCCTCGTCGAGGCCCGCGGCGATGAGCGAGGCGATGCGCTCGGCGGGGGCCTGGTCGACGAAGGCGACCTCGCGGTCGAGCACTTCGGATGCGGCGGTCGCGAGCTCTGCGAACGTCCACGGCTCGTCGCCGCCCAGCTCGTACACCTCGCCGACGTGGCCGTCCTCGAGCAGCACGACCGCGGCGGCCTCGGCGAAGTCGCGTCGCGGGGCGGACGCGACCCGACCGGTGCCGGTGGCCGCGGCGATCACGCCCGTCGAAGCCGCGAGCGCGACATCCTGCGCGTAGTTCTCGGTGTACCAGTTGTTGCGGAGGAGCACGGCGGGGACGCCGACCTCGGCGATGACCTGCTCGGTGCCGCGGTGCTCGCGCATGAGGACCAGCTCGCTCGTCGCCGCCTTCGGCCCGCTCGTGTAGGCGAGCTTGGCGACGCCGGCCGCGCTCGCGGCCTCGATCACGTTCCGGTGCTGCGCGACGCGCTCGCCGAAGGCCGTGCCCGAGATCAGCAGCATCGCGTCGACGCCGTCGAGTGCCGGCGCGATGGTCTCGGGGCGGGCGTAGTCGAGCTCGACGGTCCGGATGCCGCGTGCCGCGAAGTCGGCGATGCGGGCGGTGTCGCGGGCGGCGACGATCACGTCGGCGGGTGCGGCTCCGCGCTCGAGCAGTGCCTCGACGACGAGGCGGCCGAGGTGGCCGGAGGCGGCGGTGACGAGGATGGTCATCAGGGAACTCCATTCGATCGGTTCCGACGGTGTCGGTTCACCGGGGCCAACCGAGCGGATGCCGCGTACCTTCCCGTTCGGAGGTACCCACTTTCACGTAAGGTACGCACATGACGGTAAGTCTTGCGCAGATCCGAGCCACCTCCGGCGAGGTCTTCCTGGAGGGCTGTCCGACCCGCGTCGTGCTCGACCACATCATGAGCAAGTGGGGCGTGCTCGTCCTGCTCGCCCTCACCGAAGGCACCCTCCGCTGGGGCGAGCTCCGCCGCGAGGTCGAGGGCATCAGCGAGAAGATGCTCGCCTCGACGCTGCGAACGCTCGAGGCCGACGGGCTCGTCGTCCGCACCAGCTACCCCGAGGTGCCGCCGCGCGTCGAGTACGCGCTCACCGACCTCGGGCGCGACCTCATGGACCGCATGCTCCCGCTCGTCGAGTGGGTCGCCGCCCACGCCGACGGCATCGTCGAGCGCTGAGTCGCCCCGGCGTCGTGACACCCGCATGCGGGGCACTGCGGGGCTTGCCCGCGACTGCCGGGCGGTCGTAGCGTCGCGCGCAGGAGCATCCGTCGCCGACGATCGGGGGATCACATGGCCGCGTCCGCACTGCCGCCGAGCGGCGAGCTTCCCGGCGATCGAACGGGCGCGACCGCGAAGACCTGCGACGCCCGGGGGATGATCGAGATCCACCGGATGTTCCGGGCCGAGTTCGCCGAGGGGCCGACGCTCGTCGTGCGCGTCGCCGAGGCCGACGCAGCGCACGCCGACGTCGTCGGTGACCACCTCGCCCTGATCTCCGGGAGCCTGCACGCGCACCACGAGTTCGAGGACGAGCACCTGTGGGACACGCTCGACGAGCGCGCACCCGCGTGCGCCGGGCACGTCGAGCGGATGAAGGAGCAGCACGCGGCGATGCTCGTGCACCTCGGCGAGCTCGACGCGGCGCTGCCCGCCTGGCGCGCGAGCGGCCGGGCGGCGGATGCCGCGGGCGTGCTCGCCGCGCTCGAGGGCGTCAACGCCGCACTCGCCGTGCACCTGCCCGACGAGGAGTCGAACATCGTGCCGGTCATGGAGACGGTCCTCACCCAGCAGGAGGTCGACGCCGCGGGGGAGCACGGCCGGAAGGCCACGCCGAAGGGCAAGACCTGGCAGCAGCTCGGCGCGATCCTCGCCGCCCAGCCCGATGGCGGTGACGAGTGGCTGCACGAGCACATGCCGGTGCCTGGGCGGCTCGCGTGGCGGTTCGTCGGCCGACGCGACTACGCGGCGAACCGCGCCGCGCTCACGGGCGAGCCCGCTCGCTGAGGTCGGGGTCAGCCGGCCTCGACCACGACCGCGTCGCCGACCGCGATGCGGCGCACGGCTGATGCGCCGGCGCCGCTGACAGCGCCCGTGTCGCCGTCGAACTCGGGGATGAGCCGGACCCCGAACCACGTCGCGCCGTCCCACTTCCGGTGCTTCGCGAGCGTGCGGATCGGTTCCTTGCCGCGCGCGAGCGTCACGGGATCGATGGTCGTCATGACGCAGCGGTCGCAGACCTCGCCGAACCGGAAGCGCACGTCGCCGATGCGCACGCGCCTCCACGAGTCCTCGGCGAACGGCTCGTCGCCGTCGACGACGACGTTCGGGCGGAAGCGCACGACGTCGAGCGGCGGCACGTCGTCGGGCGTCCAGGCGTCCAACTGCGCGAGCGACGCCTCGCTCACGAGCAGCAGCGGTCCGGCGTCGGCGAGCGTCAGCCCCTCGCCCGGACGGCCGCCGTGCGTCGGGTTCACGGACCGCTGGAGCGGGTCCGGCTGCCAGACGAGCCGCAGCGGCATCCGCATGCGCTCGCTCAGCCACGCGTCGGCCTCGTCGCCCGCGGGCAGCGCCGCGCGCTGGCGCGAGTGGCCGACCGGGATCGGCGTCGCGTCGATGGGCGGGTCGACGCGGAGCGGCTCGGCGTCGCCGGGTCCGGCGAGCAGCAGCCCGCCGTCGGCGAGCGGCTCGGCCGTGAGCCCGAGCAGGGCATTGAGTTCGCGCGCGGTCACGGGCGTGCCCTCCGGGTCGACCACGCTCCACCGCCGGTCGCCCTCGAGCCCCCAGGGCCGCACGACCGCCGACGACACGTCGCGGCCCGCGAACGACTTGACCGGGTGGACGCGGAGGCGGGTGACGCGCATCCCGCAACGCTAATCGACGGTCGCGGCGTGACTTGCCTTCATCCCCGCACCAGGGAAATACGCACGACTGCGGGGCGAATCGATCTCCCCGCGATACTGTGAGCGTACTTCTTGAATGGGGGTCAGAAGTGGCAAGGAACAGCTCGGTTTGGCTGCTCATCGGAATCATGCTCCTGATCGGCGTCGCTGTCTGCGCCGTCGCATTCGGTTGGGCAATTGACACCGATTGGTGGCCGCAGGTTGTCATTGCCGCCCTCTTGTGCGGATTGGCGATCCTCTATTTTCGACTGCAGTATGCTGCTCGGACATCAGAGGCTGTTGAGAATGGTGAGGTTGAGCACATAAAGCCCCCATGGTCACTCATTGAGGAACTCTTCCCTTCATATTCGGACTCCGAGCGATCTGAGCGGCGTGAGCGATCCGAGGATGCTTTGACGTTTGAAGATTCGCTGGTATTTGTCTCCGGCATCAACTTTCCGCGCAGCATGTTCCTTCGAATTTCTGAGTTCGTGGAGCCATTTCATCGGTCGTTGTTTGTTCGAACAACGTATGGGGTTACGTTGTCAGGGGATCGGGACGTGATCGTGCCCCTTCTGGTGATACCAAAGGGCGAGATGTTGTATGGTCTCCGGGTGACGGGCCCCGAGGGCCGCAGAATCTCCACTGTGGACTCCCGCCGCCAGGCCGCCGTGACACTTGCCAACATCCGCGTCATGGTCTCTACTCTTTCCGACGATGCGCTTGCCCTCTACGTTGACCCGTCGAACGGCATCGAACGTAGGGTGGCCGCTGCGGTATGCGACAAGCGCGCTACGAAGGATGGCGAACTTGAGACTGTGTTGGATTTAATTCGCGGTCTCCCCGCGGATGCCGACAACGCTGTTGTTCGAGACGTTCTGATTCGATTTGTTACTACCGCTGCGCATCACCAGATAATTTCGGTGCCAGCCTCGGGTGAGTTGATCAGGTCCGCCCCATGGCCGCGTGTCCATAGGTTCACGATTGAGCGTCGTCTGATACCAGACTTGAACGATGCTCCTGGTGGTGCTCCGGTACGTCTACTTATCCGACTCCTCGATACGGCGAGGCTTGCACTCGGAGTTCGCTTGAACAGGATCTATTTTCCGATGCGGGAAGGGCTCCGCACGAGGAGCTATCACCTGGAGATCGCTGGCCCCGTTGGCACGTTTTTGGGTGGGAATGAGATCATAGCGCCAGCACAGAGTGCGGTGGAGTTAGAAGGCGCCGTTGACCTACGTCTGGGCCAGCGCAGAGCACACGCGTACACACGTAACATCAGGGGGGACGTGCCGCATTTCGCCACCAGGTTCTTGGAACGGGCTCCTGGCAGCTTCGGTCCAGCGACGATGGTATCGGCTGCAGCAACACTGGTCATCTGGCTGCTCGCGAGCAGGCGCATCGAAGATGTGACAACGGACAGCCCGTGGCTGCTCCCGGGCCTGCTAGCGGTGCCCGTCGCTGCGGCGGCACTGACCGGCTTCGAACGCCGCGAGCATCGGCACCCGTCGTTGCTCTCGTACTTCATCCAGTTCTCGACCGTGGGGGCTAGTCTCGCGGCGTTCGCCATGGCTACACTCGGAAGTCCGACAGATCCAGCGGATGATGCTGCCTGGGCAGTACTCGCGTGGGTGAGCACCTCAATCACCTTGATCAGTGCCTATACGTGGATTCTCAGGCTTGCGGTTGAGAATCACTTCTCCAGTCGCAAACTTGCTCAATACTCGGGTTAGGAGGACGAGATGCACAGAAGCTTGAGCAGAAGCACCTCTCGCGTCGTTTTCACCCCTGGACAGGAACGCGTGCGAGCGTTCGAGTGGGGCAAGGGGCTCGTTGTACAGGGTGGCGACGTCATCGCGACCTCCGAGGAAGACGAGGTCAACGAGCGCGTGGTGCTCGAGGCGATTCGGCGCGCATATGGAGAAGATCGGGAACCACGCCGAGCGGTTGAGCCCTAGCAAGCGGGCCAAGGCGTCGAAACATAGGACCGAACGAGGAGCGCCGTCGTAGGAGCGGTCGCGCGGTCATGCGAGCGGTCCAGCGACGATGACAGCGGCGGCGCGTGCGAGCATGGACGACATGCCCGCCGACCGGACGCCCGACTGGCGCGCCGCCCTCGCGGGCTTCGACGCGGCCGGCGCCGGCGCTGCTGGGGCGTCCGATGCGACGACGACGGATGCCGCGCCGGCGGCCGGCACGGACGGCCTCCGCCCGCTCGGGCTCCAGTTCGAGCTGCGACGCCGCGTCCAGCGCCGGAGCGGCGAGTGGCGAGGCCCACGCGATGAACCCGCGCGGCGCGCCTCGGGGGTCGACCGGCTCGCCGTGCGCCCGGTCGCGCAGGGCGCCCGCGGCGCCTGGGTGAAGAACGGGCTCACGTGGCAGAACATCGCCTACCAGGCCTCCGCCGCGGGCGTCGATCCCGCGCAGTCGCGGTGGTTCGCGCAGTTCGCGATGCTCAAGGGCACGACGCCGTCGGTGCACGTCTACGGGTCCGAGTGGATCACGGTCGACGAGTTCGAGAGCCCGCTGCTCTGGGCGCTCCTCGTCGAGGCGGGCCGGCTCGGCATCGCGCTCGTCGGCTCCGACGTCGCGCCCGAGGTCGTGCTGCACGGCTCGGCGACGCTCGGCCTCGACGCGAGCCGCGCCGACGACGACCTGGTGCTCGCACCGACGCTGACGTTCGACGGCGAGCCGCGGCCCCTCGGCGACGCCGGCGCGGAGGCGAGCAGCGTCGCAGGAGGCAGCGGGGTGGGCGTCCGCCCCATCGCCGGGCACGGCCTCTACCGCTTCGACCTCGACGCGGGCCGCATCGAGCTCGCGCCCGCCGCGACCGGTCTCGGCCCGGCCGAGCTGGCGCTGATCGACGCACCCGAGAACATCCGCGTGCCCGCCGCCGAGGTGCCCGAATTCCTCGCCGCGCACGTGCACCCGCTCGCCCGCACGCTCGCGATCACGAGTCGCGATGAGACCTTCGAGCTCCCACCCGCTCCGCCGGCGACCCTCGTGCTCGACGCCCGCTACGAGCCCGACGACGTGCTCCGGCTCGCCTGGCGGTGGGAGCACGCCGACGGTCGCACGAGCGACGTCGACCCGTCCGCCGAGCCCGACCCCGAGTTCGACGACGACCTCATGGCACGGGTCGCCGACGACCTCGGCTGGGTCCCGTTCGAGGCCGTCCTCCTCCGCGGCATCGACGCGGCCGAGTTCGCCGTCGAGCGGATGCCGCGGCTCGAGGAGCTCGCCGAGCGGAGCCCGAGCCCGTTCCGCATCGACGTGCGCGGCGAGCGCCCCGACTACCGCGAGGCGACCGAACGGCCAGAGCTCGCGGTCACCCTCGTCGAGAGCCGCAAGCGCGACTGGTTCGACCTCGGCGTCGTGGTGACGGTCGGCGGCCGGAAGGTGCCGTTCATGCCGCTCTTCCGCGCACTCGCGACGGGCCGCAAGCGCCTCCTCCTCGTCGACAAGTCGTACCTGTCACTCGACCTGCCGGTGTTCGACGAACTCCGCGACCTCATCGAGGAGGCGGGCACGCTCGAGGAATGGGAGACGGGCGTGCGCATCCCGCCCAGTCGCATGAGCCTCTGGGCCGACTTCGAAGACCTCGCGGATGTCGCCGAGCCCGCGCTCCCATGGCGCGCCACGGTCGCGGGGCTCGAGCACGGCGACGTGCCCGACCACCCGCCTCCGGCGGGACTCGCGCTGCCGCTCCGGCCCTACCAGCTCGACGGGTTCCGGTGGCTCGCGTTCCTGCACGCGAACCGGCTCGGCGGCGTGCTCGCCGACGACATGGGACTCGGCAAGACCGTGCAGTGCCTCGCGCTGGTGCAGCACGCGGTCGAGCGGGCGGCGACGGATGCCACGGCCGTGCCGGACGCTGAGGCGAGCACAGAGGCGGCGCCGCGTGCGGAGCGACCGTTCCTCGTCGTCGCCCCCACTTCGGTCGCCTCGAACTGGGTTCGCGAGGCGGCGAGGTTCGCGCCCGGCCTCCGCGTGGCATCCGTCACCGCGACGACCGCGAAGCGGCGCCGATCGCTCGCGGAGGTCGCGGCCGGCGCCGACCTCGTCGTGACGACCTACGCCGTGCTGCGGCTCGAGGCCGAGGAGTTCGGCGACTTGGAGTGGGGCGGGCTGATCCTCGACGAGGCGCAGTTCGTGAAGAACGCGGCGACGCGCGTGCACGAGGCGGCACGCGGCATCCGCGCCCCGTTCCGCATCGCGGTGACCGGCACGCCGCTCGAGAACCACCTCGGCGAGCTGTGGGCGATCCTCCGGATCGTCGCGCCCGGGCTGTTCCCGTCCCGTCGCGCGTTCGACGAGCGCTACCGCCGGCCCATCGAGGAGGACGGCAACCGCGAGCGACTCGACCGGCTGCGCCGCCGCATCCGCCCGCTCGTGCTGCGCCGCACGAAGGAGGCCGTCGCCCCCGAGCTGTCCGCGAAGCAGGAGCAGGTGCTCGAGATCGACCTCGCTCCCGAGCACCGGCGGCTCTACGACGTCGTGCTGCAGCGCGAGCGGCGGAAGCTGCTCGGCCTCGTCGACGACCTCGACCGGCAGCGGTTCATCGTCTACCGCTCGCTGACGCTGCTCCGCCTGCTCGCGCTCGACGCGAGCCTCGTCGACGCCGAGCGCCACTCCGGAATCCCGTCGGCGAAGCTCGATGCGCTCTTCGAGCAACTCGACGACGTGCTCGCCGAAGGGCATCGGGCGCTCGTGTTCAGCCAGTTCACGTCGTTCCTCGACCGGGTCGTCGCCCGGCTCGAGGCCGTCGGCGTGCCGTACGCGCACCTCGACGGGTCGACCTCCGCGCGCCGCCGCGACGAGGAGGTCGCGCGTTTCCGTGCGGGCGAGGCATCCGTCTTCTGCATCAGCCTCAAGGCCGGCGGGTTCGGGCTGAACCTCACCGAGGCCGACTACGTGTTCCTCATGGACCCGTGGTGGAACCCCGCGAGCGAGGAGCAGGCGGTCGACCGGACCCATCGGATCGGCCAGGACAAGCAGGTCATGGTCTACCGGCTCGTGGCCGCGGGCACGATCGAGCAGAAGGTCATGGAGCTGAAGGTGAAGAAGGGCGAGCTCGCGGCATCCGTGCTCGACGCGGACGCGGACGCGGAAGCCGACGCCGATTCCTCCGCCGACGCCGGGGCGCGACTCGACGTCGCCGAGCTGCGCGCGCTGCTCGACGACGACGGTTCGGTCGCCGCCGACTCACGCGGTCGACGTCGCGCCCGGGACCTCGTCGAGTGAGTGGTACACGGGGATCCCGCGCTCGCGGGCGATCGCGACGTCCTGGTCGGCGCCGCGGGACTCGCCAGGGAGGCGCAGTACCGCGTCGCAGTGCTGGAGCAGTCGCTCGGCGGTCGGGTACATGACCTCCGCCGCGAGCGGATCGCTCGGCCCGCTCGCACCGGCGCTCGACAATACGGGCAGGGCGACCCATTCGCCGATCATCGGCACGTGCCCCGCCCGGAAGATCGGCCAGGCCGCCTCCTCGAGCCGCTGGAGGTTCCGAGCCATGAGCTCGGGGTCGCCGCCAGTGCCCGAGGCATAGGGTCCGGCGATCAGGATCAGCATCGGTGCGTTCATATCGGGCATAATAGCGAAGAAACGTGCAACAACGGGAAGGAATCGGAATGCTCGCCGCCGCGCGCAAGGACCTGCTGCTCGACCGACTGCGCCGCGACGGACGCATCGTCGCGAAGGAGATCGCCGCCGAACTGGGGCTCTCGGAGGACAGCATCCGTCGGGACCTCCGCGAACTGGATCATGCGGGCCTCGCCGTGCGCGTCTACGGCGGCGCGCTTCCCGCGTCGCCGGCGGTCGCCGACTACGCGACCCGCATGTCCGTGGCGCCCGAGAGCAAGCTGCGGGTCGCGGCCGCCGCGGTCGCACTCATCGAACGAGGCACGACCGCGATCCTCGACGGCGGCACGACGACGCGGGCCATGGTCGACGCCCTGCCGACGACGCTCGAGTGCACGGTCATCACGCACAGCCCGACCATCGCCGCGGCACTGCTCGAGCACGCCGCAGAGGTGTTCCTCATCGGCGGACGACTGTTCAAGCACTCCGCCGTCGCCAGCGGCGCCGCGGCCGTCGAGGCCGCGAGTCGGATCAGCGCCGACCTGTTCTTCCTCGGCGTCACGGGCGTGCACGCGACCGAGGGGCTGACCACCGGCGACCCGGAGGAGGCGGCGATGAAGCGCGCCCTCGCGTCACGTGCGGCCGAGACCTACGTGCTCGCGAGCGAGGAGAAGGTCGGCACCGCGTCCCGGTACCGCGTCCTCCCGGTCGAGGGGGTCACCGGGATCGTCACCGACGCGGATGCCGACGACCAGACGATGCGCGACCTGGCAGCGGCCGGCGTTCGTCTCATCAAGGCCGGCGGTCGGCGCTGACCTCGGACGGCGCCCCGGCCGGCGCGGCGGCGACCCGCTCCCGCTCCCGCTCCGTCGCACGGAGTCGTCGAATCCACTTGTCGCCCTCGACCGCCACGACGAGGAAGAGCAGCAGCACGATGCACTCCAGCCACTGCCATCCGGTGAGCGAGACGGTGCCGAGCAGCTGCTGCAGGAACCCGAGCTCGGTGGAGAGCACGATGATGATCACCGGCCACACGAGGAACTTCGCGATCGCCGCGATCGGCGGCACGAGCCCCGACTCGGGCGAGCGACGCATGAGGAGCGCGCTCACGACGGTCGCCAGGCCGACGACGACGTACGCCATGGTCATGGAGGCGGTCGGCCCGTCGGCGCTCGGTTCGTCCGGGCCCCACACGAGCGGGACGAGCGTGATGAGGAAGATCACGGCGCCGTAGCCGAGCCATTCGGTGACCGAGTGCGGGTTCACGATGCCGAGCTTCGGGTTCCGCGGCGGTTCCTTCATCGTCGCGGGCGGCGCCGCGTCGGCGGCGATGCCGAGCACGGCGAACAGCGTCACGAAGAAGTTGAGGAACAGCACCTGCTGCGGGAACAGCGCCACGCCGTCGGCGATCTGGAAGGCGCTGGCCGCGAGGAACAGCAGGATGAGGCTGATCAGCTGCGTCATCTGGAAGCGCAGGTACGCCGTGATCTTGGCGTAGACGATCCGCCCGAGCTCGACCGCGTGCACGAGCGTGGCGAAGTTGTCGTCGGTGAGCACGAGCTTCGCCGCCTGCTTCGTCACCTCGGAGCCGGAGCCCATCGCGACGCCGACGTCGGCCTGCTTGATCGCCGCGGCATCGTTCACGGCGTCGCCGGTCATCGCGACGATCTCGCCCTGCGCCTGCAGCAGGCGCACGAGACGGAGCTTGTCGTCGGGCGTCACCCGGCCGAAGACATGCAGGTCCGGCAGTCGACGGGTGAGTTCCTCATCGCTGATCGCCTGGAGGTCGGCGCCGCTCACGGCCCCCGCGCCGAGCCCGAGCTCGCGGCCGATCGCGCCGGCCGTGACCGCGTGGTCGCCCGTGATCATCCGCACCTCGATGCCGGCGCTCGCCGCGATCTCGACGGCCGCCTTCGCCTCGGCGCGCAGCGGGTCGACGATGCCGACCAAGCCGATGAGGGCGAGCTCCTGCACCCACGACATCGGGTCTGCCGCGACCCGGCCCTCGTCGGCGTCGTCGACGAATCGCGCGGCGACGGCGAGCGTGCGCAGGCCCGTCGCCGACATGTCCTCGAGCTCGGCGGTCGCACCCGCCACGTCCACCGGCGCGAACTCGCGCTCACGCGTGAGCATGGTCGTGCAGCGGCCGAGCACGACATCCGGCGCCCCCTTCACGAGGAGGACCAGGCGGGTCTCGCCGCGCACCGGCATCCGCTGCAGGGTCGCCATGAACTTGTAGTCGGAGTCGAACGGCACCTCGGCCAGGCGCGGGTAGTCGCGGCGGGCGGCGTCGGCGTCGATGCCGAGCTTCGCGCCGAGCACGACCATCGCCGCCTCGGTCGGGTCGCCGACCACGACGCCGTCGGCCGAGACGGTCGCGTCGTTCGGCAGGCTGATCGCGAGCCCCAGGGTGGCGGCCTCGACGGGCTCGTCGGTGGCCCCGAGCATGCGACCGTCGAACGAGTAGCCCTCGCCGGTGACCCGGAAGTGGTCGCCGCCCATCCACGCGGTGCGGACCGTCATCTCGTTCATCGTGAGCGTGCCGGTCTTGTCGGAGCAGATCGCGCTCGTCGCGCCGAGCGTCTCGACGTCGTTCAGCGAGGCCACGATCGCGCGCTGGTCGGCGAGCTTGGACGCGCCCCACGACAGCAGGCCCTGCACGAACACCGGTAGGCCTGTCGGGATCGCGGAGATGGCGACCGCGGTGCCGAGGAAGAGGAGTTCGGTCACGCTCTGCCCGCGCACCGCGCCGATGGCGATGATGACGAGGACCGCACCCCACGCGATGATCCCGAGCACCTTCGTCAGCCCGTCGAGTTCCCGCTGCAGCGGCGACTTCCCCGACCCGACCTCGGTGAGCATCGACGCGATCCGACCCATCTGCGTGCGCATGCCGGTCTCGGCGACGACGACGCGAGCCGTGCCGCGGGTCACGGAGGTGTTCTGGAACACCATCGAGGTGCGGTCGGCGAGCGCGGTGTCGGGTTCGTTCGCCGTCGGGCCCTTCGGGATCGGCAGCGACTCGCCCGTCAGCGCCGCCTCCTGCGTCTCCAGGCTCGCCGCGCGCAGGATCCGTCCGTCGGCGGGCACCAGGTCGCCGGCCTCGAGGTCGACGATGTCGCCCGGCACGAGCTCGGTCGCGTCGACCTGGCGGATCGAGCCGTCGCGCAGCACGCGCGCCTGCGGCGTCTGCAGCTTGGCGAGCGCGTCGACGCTGCGCCGCGCCTTCAGCTCCTGCCGTGTGCCGCTGATCACGTTGTAGAGCACGAGGATCGCGACGATGATCGCGGTCGACACCTGGCCGATGAGCAGCGACACGATCGCGACGGCGATGAGCATGAGCGTCATCAGCTGGCCGACCTGGCCGAGCGCGATGCGCCAGACGCTCGGCGGGGGTGCGCTGACGAGCGCATTCGGCCCGACGTCCGCGAGCCGGCCGGCCGCCTCCGCCGCCACCAGTCCGCGGGAGCCGTCGCTTCGTGCCTCGGCGACCGCCTGGTCGGGTGGGAGCGACCACCAGGCGATGCCGGACTCGGCCGGCGCCGCCGGCTGCGGTGACTGCGGCTTCGTGTCGATGCTCACCGGACCCCCTCGGGAACTCGTCTGGCCACACCCTAGCGGCGCGGCCCGCCCGGCACAGCAGAATGGACGGCGGAGGTCGACGATGATCACGCACGAGGTCCTGAACCAGGTTCCGCCCCGCGAGGGCATCGACGAGTTCGCCGACGACGCTCCGCTCGTCGAGGCCGTCACCCGCTGGGGCACGGCCGCGTTCTCGGGCGCGACGGGCACCGAGGCGGATGGCGCGCCGACGGCGCTGCACGAGCTCGGCCGGCTGGTCGGCGGCGCGGCCTTCCAGCGCGATGCCGAACTCGCGAACACGAACCCGCCCCGCCTCGTCACGCACGACCGGTGGGGGAACCGGATCGACGAGGTCGAGTACGACGACGCGTACCACCGCATCATGACGGCGGCGCTCGCCGCCGGCGCGCACACGTCGGCGTGGGCCGACCCGCGCCCCGGAGCCAACGCCGACCGTGCCGCCGCGTTCCTGCTGCTGGCCCAGGTCGAGCCCGGCCACGCGTGCCCGGTGTCGATGACGCACGCCGCGGTCGCGACGCTCGAACACGCCGCAGACGGGCTGCAGGCCGAGTGGATGCCGCGACTGCTGAGCCGCGCGTACGAGCCCGCGCTCGGCGTCGGTCGCCCCGTGGCGGGCGGCGATGGCGCCGACCGCGACGGTGGCGCCGTGAAGCCCTCCGCGCTCGTCGGCATGGCGATGACCGAGAAGCAGGGCGGCTCCGACGTGCGCGCGAACACGACCCGGGCCGCGCGGCGCGCGGGAGGCGGCATCCGCTCGGAATGGGGCGTCGAATACGGCCTGACCGGGCACAAGTGGTTCTGCAGCGCGCCGATGAGCGACGCGTTCCTCGTGCTCGCGCAGGCGCCGGGTGGGCTCTCGTGCTTCTTCGTGCCGCGCGTGCTCCCCGACGGGACGCGCAACGTCGTCCGCATCCAGCGGCTCAAGGACAAGCTCGGCAACCGCTCGAACGCGTCGAGCGAGATCGAGCTCGACGACACGGCCGCGTGGCTCGTGGGGGAGGAGGGGCGCGGCGTCGCGACCATCGTCCAGATGGTGACCCGCACCCGCCTCGACTGCGTGATCGGCACCGCAGCGGGCATGCGGCAGGCCGTCGCGGAGGCCGCGTGGCACGTGCGGCACCGCCGCGCGTTCGGTGCGCTGCTCGTCGACCAGCCCGCGATGGCCGCGGTCGTCGCCGACCTCGCCCTCGAATCGGAGGCGGCGACCCTGACGTCACTGCGACTCGCGCGCGCCTACGACGTCGACGCGACGGAGTCCGAGCAGGCGTTCCGTCGGCTCGCGACGGCGGTCGCCAAGTTCCAGGTCTGCAAGCGCGGGCCCGAGCACGCGGCGGAGGCGCTCGAGTGCCTCGGCGGCAACGGCTACACCGAGGCCTTCCCGCTCGCGCGCCGCTACCGCGAACAGCCGCTGCTGGCGATCTGGGAGGGATCGGGCAACGTCATCGCGCTCGACGTGCTGCGCGTGCTCGCCCGCGAGCCCGACGCGTTCATGGCGTTCTTCGACGTCGTCGGCGAGGCGGCGGGCGAGCATCCGGCGTTCGACCTCGCGCTCGCCGAGGCCCGTGCCGTCGTCGCCGAGCTGAGCGAAGCGGATGCCGCGTCCGCCGCGTTCCGCGCGCGAGAGCTGACCGAACGGCTCGCGCTCGTGCTCCAGGCGTCGTTGCTCCTGCAGTACTCGCCGGCCCCGGTGGCCGACGCGTTCGTCCGGTCGCGTCTCGAGGGCGACGGCGGCTCGATGTACGGCGCGCTGCCGCCCGGCGTCGACATCGGCGCCATCCTGGCGCGCGCCTGACCCGCGGGTCGGCGAGTCTTCGCGCGGCGGGCCCCAGCGCGCAGGGACCCGGCCGGAAGGCCGCGACGCGTCGCCCCCCCCGCCCCCGGCGCCGATCCGACGCCGACGCCGACGCCGACGCCGCAGCGTGGCGCGCCGCCGCCGCCCGCGAGAGGATGGGCGGGTGAGGGACCGCGCGAACTGGCTCGTCGTCGCGCAGTTCGTGCTGCTCGCGCTGCTGCTGCTCCCGGGCGATCCGCTCTGGGCCGGGCAGCAGGCGACGGTGCTCGGGGTACTGCTGATGATCACCGGGCTCGTGCTGTCGGGTGCCGGCGCGCTCGCGCTCGGGCGCGACCTCGTGCCGTGGGTGGCCCCGCGCGAGGGCGCGACGCTGCACACCTCCGGGGTGTTCCGACTGACCAGGAACCCGATCTACGTCGGCCTCCTCATCGCGTCCGCCGGCTGGGTGATCTGGCGGGCGCGCATCGAGCTCATCGTCGTGTGGGTGCTCCTCGCGGTCGTGCTCGTCGTCAAGGCGCACCTCGAGCAGCGTCGCCTGCTCGACCGGTTCGGCGAGCAGTACCGCGAGTACGCCGACCGCACCCCCCTGCTGCTCTGGGCCCGCGGCATCCGCTGACCCGCCGACCGCACCCCGCTGCTGCTCTGGGCCCGTGGCATCCGCTGAGCCGCCGAGCGCAACCCCTCCCGCTCGGCTGCCTGACGAACGTACGCTCGGACCGAGAGGAGGTTCCCATGAGCGATACGGCTGACCCACGCGAGGACCGGCCGCGCGACGCGCGGCTCATCCCGCCCGATCTCGACGCCGACGACGATGCGCCCCTCGATCGCGAAGCGGACGAGGACCGCATCGACTCCGCGGAGGCGGACCGCCGCGCAGCACAGGAGGGCGCGATCGGCGACGAGCGCATGTGATCCGCGTCAGCGGGCGCCGGACTCGGGCGTCGCCCGCAGCGGGCCCGACTCGAGCAGGTGCTCGATCGCGCGCAGCGGGATCGGCGCCCAGTCCGGCCGGTTCCGCGTCTCGTAGATCGCCTCGTAGACGGCCTTGTCGAGCTCGAACGCGGCGAGCAGGTCCTGGTAGACGGTGAGGTCCATGCCGGATGCGCCGACGTAGCCGTCGATGAACGCCTGGCGGGCGGATTCCGCCCACGCACGCGCGTCGGCACCCCGTTCCGGATGCAGCAGCTCGGTGGCCCCCGCGACGTAGTCGAACGACCTCAGCATGCCCGCGACGTCGCGCACCGGCAGGTCGGGTCGACGCCGCTCGGCCATCGGGCGCATCGGCTCGCCCTCGAAGTCGAGCAGGAACCAGCCGCGGTCGGGCGCGAGAATCACCTGGCCGAGGTGGAGGTCGCCGTGCACGCGCTGGAGGTCGGGCCACGAACCCGCCTCGGCGCGAGCGTAGAAGGCGGCGATCGCCGCCTCGTGCGGCTCGAGCGCCGGGACCTCGGCCACCGCGATCGTGAGCCGTCGTCGCCAGGCCGCCGCGACGGCGGCGATGAGGTCGGGCGAGGCGGGTTCGCGTCCGAAGCTCGCGCCGAGGGAGGCGTGCACCTCCGACACGGCCGTCCCGAGTGCGCGCGCCTCGTCGGTGAAGTCGCGAACGGATGCCGCGGCGAGGAGCGCCACCCGCCAGGCATCCTCGACGCCGGGGAGGAACTCCTGCGCGAAGGCGAGGTGACCGCTGGCTCGGCCCTCGTCGCGGCCGACGTCATCCCACTCGCCGAGCACGTCGCCGACGACGGGCGGGACGTGCGGCGACCCGGCGGCGCCGAGCGCGGTCTGGAGGGTGACGTCCGGGTTGTCGCCGTGGTGCAGCTGCCGGAACACCTTGCAGATCACGGGGGGCGCCCCGGCGGGCCGGTAGACGATCGACGTGTTGGACTGCTCGCCGCCGAGCACGCTCGCCGGCACGGACTTCGCCGCCGGCGCGGCATCCGTCGCTGTGGGCGCAGCAGCCGCCGCCACGGCCGGGTGTCCCATCGCCGTCGCGCCGTGGGCGACGGCGCGACCGCCGCCCCGGATCAGCTCGAGCAGCGCGTCGGTGAACGCCGGGTCGTGCGGGCCGTCGTAGAGCCGCGTGCCGTCGTCGAGCACCCCGATCAGGTGGGCCTCGTCGGCGGATGCGGCCGTCGCTCGTTCGACCACGGGCACCTGGTAGAGCACGGGCGGCTCGGCGGCGTCGTCCATCACGAGGAGCGACATGGCGCGCACGCCCGGTTCGGCGACGGGCAGCTCCCACGCGCCGATGCGTCGCAGCACGGGCGCGCGGCCCTTCCCGCCGAACCAACGCTGGTCGGGCATCCATGCGGCGATCGCGGCCAGCGCGCTGTCCATGCCTGAACGATATTGCCGCGGCTCCGCTCCGTCGAGGCGGCGCGCGCCGTGTGGCCCCCGGACGGGGCGCGGGAGCTGCCTCCGACGATCGGACGCGATTCGGTGCCGGCGCGCTCGCGGAGCCGCCCGATTCCGTCCGATCGACGGCGCGACGGCGCGACGGCGCGCGGGCGCGCGGGCGCGCGGGGCGCGCGCGGGCGCGCGGGACCGCGCGCGGTCAGCGCCGGCGGTCGGAGCCGCGGTCGCGACGCCGCGAGCGCGGCTCGTCGAGGCCGATGTGCACGCGCGTCCGGCGCCGCTCGACGATGATGAACAGCGTGCCGAGCGCCCACAGCGGCACCTGCGTGAGGAACGCGATGCGGAACGCCTCGAGCGTGTACGTATCGGGCGTGCCGGCGCCCTGCGCGTCCATCGCGATGCCGATGAGCAGGATCGCGAGCAGGGCGGCGAGGAAGCCGCCGACATTGGTGATGCCCGTCGCGGTGCTCAGGCGATGGCTCGGGTTGAAGGTGCGCGCGTGGTCGAAGCCGACCATCGATCCGGGGCCGCCCGTGCTCATCGCGAAGGCGAGCACGAACAGCAGCCACAGCGGCGCCGGCCCCGGCCACGCGATCACGACGAGCCACGCCAGCGCCTGGATGCCGATCACCGGGAGCACGAGCAGGCGCGAACGGCGGGTCGGATGACGCGACGAGATCGCGCCGATCACCGGGCCCACGAGCAGGCCGAAGACGACGTAGATCGTGAACAGCAGCGACGCCGTCCCCGTCGACAGTCCCTCGCCGACGGTGAGGAACGGGAAGCCCCACAGCAGCACGAACGCCGTGCCCGAGAACGGCGTGGTGAAGTGCGACCAGAACGCCAGTCGCGTGCCGGGGTGCGCCCAGGACTCTCTGAAGCCCGTGCGCAGGTCCGCGGACGAACGCACCACGTGGATCGCGCCCGTGACCGTGTCGACCGAGACATCCTCGACCCGGCCCGGCGGGCGATTCCGGATGACGGCGAACGTGAGCACGGTGAACAGCGCGCCGAGCCCGGCGAGCGAGCCGAACGCGATCGACCAGCTCGTGGCGTGGAGCAGCGCCGCCAGCGGCAGCACCGCGAGGATCTGCCCCGACTGGCCGACGAGTCCCGTGAGTTGCACCATGAAGGGCGCCTGCCGCTCGGGGAACCACACGGCGATCACGCGCAGCACGCTGGGGAACACGGCGGCGTCGCCCGCGCCGAGCAGCATGCGCGCGAAGATGGCCCAGCCGACGTCGGGCGCGAAGGCGAGCACGAGCTGGCCGACGGCCATGAGCGCCATGCCGATCGTGATCATGGGACGGGCGCCGAAGCGGTCGAGCAGCAGGCCGACGGGGATCTGCATGCCGCCGTACACCGCGAGCTGGATGACCGCGAACATCGACAGCGTCGATGCGTCGGCGTCGAATCGGAGCGCTGCGTCGACCCCGACCGCCGAGAGCGACGATCGGTTGGTGACCGAGAGGATGTAGGCCGCGACGCCGACGCCCCACACGAGCCAGAGGCGCCACGTGGGGGCGATGGGGAGGGGAGCGGGCGTCGTCACGGCACTCCGAGGCTACCGCCCGTCACAGCTCGAGCGACGTCGGGGTCCGCGACCGGATCCCTCCGGGCGCGGGCCCCGAGGCGCCGCTCAGCTCAGGGGCGCGTCGGCAGAGGCCCCCTGGCTGCCGCCGTCGAACCCGAGCACGGCCTCGCCGGGCGTGCCGACGGCCGCCTCGGCCTCCATCGCGAGCTCGGCGTCGACGTCGTACGCCGCCTGCTCGAACTGCGAGTTGTAGAGGCGGTAGTACGCGCCCTTCGCGGCGATGAGCTCGTCGTGCGTGCCCTGCTCGACGATGTCGCCGTGCTCCATCACGAGGATGAGGTCGGCGTCGCGGATGGTCGAGAGCCGGTGCGCGATGACGAACGAGGTGCGGCCCTCGCGCAGCGCGGCCATGGCGTGCTGCAGCAGCAGCTCGGTGCGCGTGTCGACCGAGCTCGTCGCCTCGTCGAGGATGAGCACGCTCGGCTGCGCCACGAACGCGCGCGCGATCGTGATCAGCTGCTTCTCGCCGGCGGAGACGTTCGACGCGTCCTCGTCGAGCACGGTGTCGTAGCCGTCGGGCAACGAGTGGACGAACCGGTCGACGTACGTCGCACGCGCCGCCTCGACGATCTCGTCGTCGGTCGCCGACTGGCGACCGTAGCGGATGTTCTCGCGGATCGTGCCGCCGAACAGCCACGGGTCCTGCAGCACCATCCCGGTTCGGGCGCGGACGTCGTGTCGCGTGAGGTCGGCGATGTCCTGTCCGTCGATGAGGATCCGCCCGCCGTCGAGCTCGTAGAACCGCATGACGAGGTTGACCAGGGTCGTCTTGCCCGCTCCGGTCGGTCCGACGATGGCGACGGTCTGGCCGGGCTCGACGCGGAACGACAGGTCGCGGATGAGCGGGCGGTCGGGCGTGTAGGCGAACGACACGTGGTCGAACTCGATGACGCCGCGGCCCTCGACGGCCGCAGGCGCGTCGGCGGCGTCGGCCTCCTCCTCATCGGCGTCGAGCAGCTCGAAGACGCGCTCTGCCGAGGCGGTGCCCGACTGCACGACGGCGGCCATGCCGCCGAGCTGCGAGAGCGGCTGCGTGAACTGCTGCGAGTACTGGATGAACGCCTGCACGTCGCCGAGGCGGAGCTGCCCGCCGGCCACCATGAGCCCGCCGAGCACCGCGATGCCCACGTAGGTCAGGTTCCCGACGAACATCATGCCCGGCATGATGATGCCGGCGAGGAACTGCGCCTTGAAGGCGGCCTCGTAGAGCTCCTCGTTCTCGCCGCGGAACTTCTCGCTGGCATCCTGCTCGCGGCCGAACACCTTCACGAGCGCGTGGCCCGAGAACGACTCCTCGACGCGCGCGTTGAGCCGGCCGACCTTGCGCCATTGGATGCCGAACGCGGCCTGCGACTTCGGCCCGATGATGCCGAAGATCACGCCCATGAGCGGCAGCGCGACGAGCGCGACGAGCGAGAGCTGCCATGAGATCGAGAGCATCATGACGAGCACGCCGATGACGGTGAGGATGCTCGTCAACGCGCTGGAGAGCGACTGCTGCATCGTCTGGGTGATGTTGTCGATGTCGTTGGTCACTCGCGAGATCAGCTCGCCCCGCTGGGTGCGGTCGAAGTAGCTCAGCGGCAGCCGGTGGATCTTCGCCTCGACCTGCTCGCGCAGCCCGTACATGGCGCGCACCATGATCACGTTGATCACGTAGCCCTGGACCCACGACAGGATCGACGCCACCACGTAGAGCATCAGCACGATGATGACGAGCTGGCTCAGCCGCACGAAGTCGATGCCCTCGCCCGGCGTCAGCGTCGCGGCGCCGACGATGTTGGCGAGGTCCTCCTGGCCCGTCGCGCGCAGCTGCGCGACGACCTGCTCCTGCGTGACGCCCGCCGGCAGCTGCAGCGAGATCCAGCCCTCGAAGATCACGTTGGTCGCCTCGCCGAGCACCCGGGGCGCGATGACCGTGAGCACGACGCCGATGGCGCCGAGCACGGAGACGAACGCGAACGACCACTTCCACGGGGCGAGCAGCCCGAGCATCCGTCGGAAGCTGCGGCCGAAGTCCTGCGCCTTGCCGGGTGCGACCGAGTCCCACGAGCCGGAGTTGATGCGCGCCTCCTCCGCGAGCTGCTGCTCCTCCAGCTGCTCGAGGGTCGGCTGCTGCGCCGCCTCGGCCGCCGCCTCGGCACGGCTCCGGCCGCGGCGCCTGGGGGTGCTGGTCTCGCGGCTCATGCCTGCGCCTCCACTCCGAGCTGGGATTCGACGATCTCGCGGTAGGTCTGGCAGGTCTCGACGAGCTCGTCGTGCCGGCCGAGGCCGACCACGCGGCCGTCTTCGAGCACGACGATGCGGTCGGCGTCGGTGATGGTCGACACGCGCTGGGCGACGACCACCTTCGTCACGTGCGGGAGCTCGCGCCACAGGGCCTGCCTGAGCCTCGCATCGGTCGTGAGGTCGAGGGCCGAGAACGAGTCGTCGAAGACGAGGATCTCGGGGCGATGCACGATCGCCCGGGCGATCGCGAGCCGCTGGCGCTGCCCGCCGGAGACGTTCGTGCCGCCCTGCGAGATGCGGGCATCGAGCCCGCCCTCCATCGCGGCGACGAAGTCGCGGCCCTGCGCGATCTCCAGGGCGTGCCAGAGCTCCTCGTCGGTCGCCTCCTCGCGGCCGAATCGCAGGTTGGAGGCGACGGTGCCGGCGAACAGGAACGGCCGCTGCGGCACGAGTCCGATCGTCTTCCAGAGTTCGTCGAGGTCGGCCTCGCGCACGTCGACGCCGTTCACGAGCACCGCGCCGCCCGTCACGTCGAACAGCCGCGGCACGAGCGAGACCAGTGTGGTCTTGCCGGCACCGGTCGAGCCGACGATCGCGACGGTCTCACCGCGGTCGGCTCGGAACGACACGCCCTCGACGACGGCGTGCTCGGCGCCGGGGTAGGCGAACGCGACGTCGCGGAATTCGACCGTGCCCGGAGCGGGGAACTCGGACACCGGGTGCTCGGGGCGGGGGAGCGTGGTCTCGGTCGCGAGCACCTCGCCGATCCGCTCGGCCGAGACGGCGGCCCGCGGGATCATGATCGTCGTGAAGGCGGCCATCAGCACGCCGCCGAGGATCACGCCGACGTACTGCATGAACGCGAACAGCGTGCCGACCTGCACGCTGCCGGCGTCGACCTCGGCCGCGCCGAACCAGATCACGCCGATCACGGTGAGGTTCAGCACGAGCATGAAGAGCGGGAAGAGCGTGATGAACAGCGTGCCGACCCGTCGGCCGACGTCCATGATGTCGTGGTTCGCCCCTTCGAACCGCTGCTGCTCGATCGGCTCGCGGACGAACGCGCGCACGACCCGGATGCCCGTCAACTGCTCGCGCAGGATCCGGTTCACGGCGTCGAGGCGCTTCTGGTAGCTGCGGAACAGCGGGACCATCCGGCTGATCACGAGTCCGGCGACGACGAGGATCGTGAGCACCGACACCCAGATCAGCCAGCTCAGCCCGACATCCTGCTGCAGCGCCATGATGATGCCGCCGACGGCCATGAGCGGGGCGCTCACGAGCATGGTCGCGCCGGTCATCGCGAGCATCTGCACCTGCTGCACGTCGTTCGTGTTGCGGGTGATCAGCGATCCCGGGCCGTACTGCGACACCTCCCGTTCGCTGAACGCGCTCACCTTGTCGAAGACGTCGTTGCGGATGTCGCGGCCGACCCGCATCGCGGCCTTGGCGGCGAAGTAGGTGGCGATGATCGCGGCGACGATCTGGCCGAGCGAGATCGCGAGCATGAACGTGCCGGTCGACCAGATGTACGCGGTGTCGCCCGTCGAGACGCCCTCGTCGATGATGTCGGCATTGAGGCTCGGCAGGTAGAGCGTCGCGAGCACTGACATGAACTGGAACAGCAGCACGCCGGCGATGAGCCACCGGTAGGGCTTGAGGTAGCGGATGAGGAGTCGTCCGAGCATGATTCTCCGCGAGTGCATACGGGGTGCGCGACGCGGGATGCCGCGTCGTCAGGGCTCGGACCGCCGCCCGAGTCGCATCGTCAAGTCTGCATCCAAGCGGATGCCACCGACATCCGTCTGGCGGCCGATATCGCTGAGGGCGGAATCGAAACGGAGATGCGTCCCCGGTCGGCGTGGAACGCGAACGGCGCACCGCGGACGGCTTCGGGGGCCCGGACATGATGATGGGACGTGCACCCCCGCGATGCACGCCCCATCAGTCTCGAGCCGTTACGAGTTGAAGGCGTCCTTCACGTTCTCGCCGGCCTGCTTGAGGTTGGCCTTGGCCTGGTCGCCCCGGCCCTCGGCCTCGAGGCGCTCGTCGTCGGTCGCCTTGCCGGCAGCCTCCTTGGCCTTGCCCTTGAGCTCTTCGGCCTTGTTGCCGACCTTGTCGGACTCACCCATTCGGGGCCCCCTTCCGATCGTGCGTCGCGTTCGGGTGCGACATCGAGCCCAACGCTACGTGCGGTCCGCGACGCACCACAGGGCCTTGTCAGCGACGGATGCCTCTGCTACCGGCCGGATCATCGGATGTCGCCGCGGATTCCCGAGCCGACGTGTCGAAGACGCGAGGTCGGCCTCGACATACTGATGGGAGCGATCGTCGCCCCCCACACCAGGCAAGGAGCGAACCGTGAAGTACCTGATCCTCATCCAGTCCAACCCGCAGTGGGGCGCCGCGTGGGCGGCGTTCACGCCCGAGCAGCAGGCCGAGGCCATGGCGGTCTACGTCGATCTCGTCGACGAGCTCCGCTCGTCGGGCGAACTCGTCGACGCCGAGCAGCTCGCCGGTCGCGAGACCGCAAGGGCCGTGCGATCGACCGACGGCGTCGCCACGGATGCACCCCTGGCCGAGACGAAGGAGTTCCTCTCGGGCTACTACCTCGTCGACGTCGAGACGTACGAGCGGGCGGTCGAGATCGCCGCGAAGCTCCCCGAGGCCGAGTGGGGCGGCGTCCACGTGCACCCGATCCTCGCCGAGGACGCCGAGCCCGACGTCTCCGTGGCGTGAGCGTCGACGCGTCGAGGGAGTCCGGACGCCGCATCGAGTCGGTGCTGCGTGCCGCGGCTCCCTCGGCGCTCGCCGTGCTCGTCCGGCGGATCGGGGACTTCGACGCGAGCGAGGACGCGCTCCAGGAGGCGCTCATCGCCGCGGCGGCCCAGTGGCCGAGCGACGGCGTGCCGGAGCATCCGCGCGCCTGGCTCGTCACCGTCGCCCACCGCCGTCACGTGGACGCCGTGCGCAGCGAGATCGCGCGCCGCGCGCGCGAGGACCGCGACGCCGCGCTCGAGCCGATGGACGTCGTCGGCGGGGCACCGGCATCCGCTCGCGACGATTCGCTCGCCCTGTTCGTGCTGTGCTGCCACCCCGCCCTCTCCCGGCCGTCGCAGCTCGCGCTGACGCTGCGCGCGGTGGGCGGGCTCACCACGGCGGAGATCGCGCGCGGCCTGCTGGTGCCGGAGCCGACGGTCGCGCAGCGGATCTCCCGGGCGAAGCAGCGCATCCGGGCGGTGGGCGCCCGGTTCCGCCTGCCGGGCGACGACGAGCTCCCCGACCGGACCGCCGCGGTGCGGCAGGTGCTCCACCTCATGTTCACGGAGGGGCACACCGCGAGCTCCGGCGACGTGCTCGCCCGGCCCGACCTGTCCGCCGAGGCGATCCGGTTGACGCGGATGCTCCGCGACGCGACACCCCCGGAGGCGTCGTGGGCGGCGGAGACCGACGGCCTCCTCGCCCTCATGCTCCTGACCGAGGCGCGCCGACCGGCTCGCCTGCGCGGATCCGGGCCGAGCGAGCTTCCGGAACTCGTCCCGCTCGACGAGCAGGATCGGACGCTTTGGCGCCGCGACCTCATCGACGAGGGCGTCGCCCTCGTGGAGCGCGCGCTCGTCGCCGGCGAACCGGGCCCGTTCCAGCTCCAGGCCGCGATCGCCGCCGTGCACGCCGAGGCGCCGTCGACCGAGGCGACGGACTGGGCCGAGGTGCTGGGGCTCTACGACCTGCTGCGGGTCGTGGGCCCCGGGCCGATGGTCGAGCTGGGCCGGGTCGTCGCCGTCGCGATGGTCCATGGCCCGGAGCGCGCGCTGCGCGACCTCGAGTCCGTCGCGCTCGAGCCGGCGCTCGCCGGGCACTTTCGCGTGCACGCGGTGCGGGGCCACCTGCTGGCGCTCGCCGACCGGCCGGACGAAGCGCGCGCCGAGTTCGCCATCGCGGCGCGCACCGCCCTGAACGCGACCGAGCGTCGCTACCTCGAGGGCAAGGCGCGCGGCTGAGCGCGACTCACAACGGGCGCGTGAACGCGACGCGGTGCTCGCCCGGACCGTCGTAGTCGCGCCACGCGGCGACGCCGTCGATGATCGTGTCGCCCGTCGCCTCGAAGCCCATCGCGCGATGGAAGTCCTGCGAGCGCACGTTCGGCGGCCCGGTGATCGCGTCGACCCTGCGGCATCCGCTCGCGCGCATCGCCGCGAAGAAGCGTTCGTAGAGGGTGCGCGCGAGCCCCGTGCGCCGCTGGTCGGGGCGGACGCCGACGAAGTGGATGTACGCGACCTCGGGCTGCGACTGCGACCGGAACCCGATGAGGAAGCCGGCCAGCTCACCGCGGTCGTCCTCGACGATCGTGGACGTGTCGCTGAAGTGCTGGAAGAAGAGCCGGGGGAGCAGCATGGCGAGCCGCTCGGTGCCCGGTCGCTCCCACCATGGCCCGATGGTCGCGACGACGCGGGCGTGGTCGCCGACCTCGGGGCGGAGGAACGTCAGCGACGGATGCCGCGGGTCGGCGTCGAGGCGGAGGGCGGATGCGTCGCTCATGCGTCGATCATCCGCCACCGCCGGCTCAACTCGCGAGGGCGACGCCGAGGGCCGCGCACGCCACGACGAGCGAGATCGCGGCGGTGAGGGCGCCGGCCAAGGCGAGCCGGCGTGCCGCGGTCGCCGCGATCGGCGTGGTCGGCGCGGTCGGGAGGGTGGCGCCCGCCGGCAACGGCAGCGTCGCATCGTCGTCGACGGCGTCGGGAAGCCGGGCGGTGAGGTGCAGGGCGGCCTCCATCGTCTCGGCGGTCGCGGCGGTCGCGGCGGTCGCGGCGGGCGAGTCGGTCGCGGCGGCGGTGTGCGGCGTCCAGCCGGTGCCGTCCCAGTACCGCAGCGTCCGCGGCGCGCTCGGATCCGCGAGCCAGCCCGCGGCCCCGGGCGCCGACGCGGTCACGCCGGCCCGCGCCGACGGGCTCGGACGGCGCGGACGGACAGCTGGGCCGCGGCCGCGACGAGCAGCGCGGCGAAGAGCCATCCGCCCACCGTCGGGGGGATCAGGAACGCGAGCGCGACGCCGGGCAGCGCCGCGATCGTCGCCGCGACGCCCACGATGAGCGCCGAGCGCAGGTCGACCAGCCGGCCGCGGACGTTCTTCACCGACCCGCTCACCGCGGTCGGGATCATCGCGACGAGCGAGGTGCCTCGGGCGATGAGGTCGCCGAGGCCGAAGAGGGTGATGAACGCCGGCACCATGATGAGCCCGCCGCCGACGCCGAACAACCCCGAGGCGATGCCGACCACGAGGCCGAGCGCCACGAGGCCGAGCGCGGGCCCGGGCTCGAGCGGGACCGGATCGGCCGCGCGGTCGGGCGTGCCGAACGCGAGCCGGATCGCGACGACGACGAGCAGGGCGATGAAGAGCCAGCGGAGCCACTCGAGCGGGAGCCGCGCGAGCAGCGTCGCGCCGATCCATCCGCCCACGATGCCGCCGACGGCGACGAGCGCCGCGGCGACGAGGTCGACCTGGCCGTTCGCGAAGTACGCGACCGACCCGGCGAGGGCCGTCGGGACGATCGCGGCGAGCGACGTCGCCGAGGCGCGGCGCTGGTCCATGCCGGCCAGGACGATCAGGAGCGGGACCATGACGATGCCGCCGCCGACGCCGAAGAGCCCGGAGAGGAGTCCGCCGAGCACGCCGACGACGACGAGCCGCCACGCCGCAGGGCGCGCGTCCGCGGCGGCGGGGTCGGCTGCGGGGGTCGGCACCCGGTCACTCTAGCCGCGCCCGCGGTCGAGGCGGACGGGGAGCGCTGCCCATCCCGATGACATCACGTCTCGCGCCCCCTGCGCGTGCGCGGGCTGATGGGATACGCTCGAAGTTCCTCCACATACGCGGGCGACCGCCCGTATCACGATCGATTGCCCGGAGGCGGCACGTTCCGCAGGCATGACCCGAGACCGAGGGCAGCGCGTGCGACGCACGGCCGGCCCCTCGGACCACCGCCCGGCCGGCATCCGTCGCCCGGGCCTGCGGACGGCCGAACGGCCGAACGTGACGGGCCGAACCGTTCGGCCCGGTTCGAACGAAGGACACAGCAGTATGGCAACCGGAACCGTCAAGTGGTTCAACGCCGAGAAGGGCTTCGGCTTCATCGCTCCCTCCGACGGGAGCCCCGACGTCTTCGCGCACTTCAGCGCCATCTCGGGCAGCGGCTACCGCTCGCTCGAGGAGGGCCAGAACGTCGAGTTCGACGTGGTCCAGGGCCAGAAGGGCCTCCAGGCCGAGAACATCCGCGCGATCTGATCGCGCGCGGGCGATGCCGCCCGCACCTCCCGGACGCCGGGTCGGAGCACGCTCCGACCCGGCGTTCGCCGTCTCCGCCGGCGCGCCGATGGTCGCGGCGCGTCAGCCGTCGGTCGGCGAGGCCTGGCCGATGTTCACCATCCACTGCACGCCGAATCGGTCGTTCAGCATGCCGAACGCGTCGCCCCACGGCGACGGCTCGAGCGGCAGGACCACCTTGCCGCCCTCGGCGAGCCCGTCCCAGTACGCGCGCAGCGTCGCCTCGTCCTCCGGGCCGCCGCTGAGCGAGATCGCGAAGTTGGTGCCCACCTCGTAGGGCATCTCGTTCGGCGTGTCGGCGCCCATGAGGGTCAGGTGCTCGGCCGTGAGCTGGCCGTGCATGATCTTGTCGGCCTCGGCCTCCTGGTCGCCCTGGCCGAAGTCGGCGAACGTGCTGAGCGTCAGCTCTCCGCCGAGCACGGACTGGTAGAACTCCATCGCCTCGCGCGCCTGGTCGCGGAAGCTGAGGTACGGGTTGAGCGTGACGGACATGGCGGCTCCTTCGGCCTCGTGCGCGGGTCGCGGTCGACCCGCAGGCCGATCTTGCACCCCACGTGCGACATCCGCGAGAGCCCTTGACGAGCGCGAAGCGCGAGCGTACGTTAACAACCATATAGTTGATCAAGAGATCGGTTGAATAATGGATGCCGCAGCCGCCGACGATCGGCTCGACCGCGCCTTCATGGCGCTGGCCGACCCGGTGCGCCGCAGCATCGTCGCCCGGCTCAGCCGGGGGCCGGCGACCGTGACCGAACTCGCCGAACCGTTCGACATCACCACCCAGGCGGTGTCGAAGCACATCCGGGTCCTCGAGTCCGCCGGGCTCGTGACCCGGAGCCGCGACGCGCAGCGTCGCCCCGTGCACCTCGACGCGGCCGCGCTCGAGACGCTCACCGAGTGGATCGACCGCTACCGCCTCATCCACGAGCAGCGGTTCCGTCGTCTCGACGCGCTGCTCGCCTCCGCCGACGGCGGCGACGCCGCGGCATCCGCCGAACAGGACTGACACCATGACCACCGAGACCACCAACCCCGTCACCATCGAGGCGCCCGAGGGGCTGCCCTACGTCGACATCGAGCGCGTGTTCGACGCGCCCGTCGCGGCCGTCTTCGACGCCCACCGCGACCCCGAGAAGGTCAAGCGGTGGCTCGGACCGAACGGGTACGAGATGCAGATCGAGCGGTGGGACTTCCGGCCGCAGGGCGGCTACCGCTACGTGCACGTCGACCCCGAGGGCGGCCGCTGGGCCTTCAACGGCACGTTCCACTCGATCCGCGAGAACGAGATCGCGGTGCAGACCTTCGAGTTCGAGGGCGCACCCGACGTCGTGAGCATCGAGTCGATGACCTTCGAAGACCTGGGCGACGGCCGCACGCGGCTCCGCGGCCACGCCGTCTACCCGAGCCTCGAGGCGCGCGACGCCATGGTCGAGCACGGAATGGCGAAGGGCGTGATCGAGGGCTACGAGCGGCTCGACGCGGTGCTCGCGGGCTGAGCCGCGGCATCCGTCGACGCCCGAACGAGAGGAGGATCACCATGGACTGGACCCTCGAGGTCGTCGTCGTGCCCGTCGCCGACATCGACCGCGCGATCGAGTTCTACCGCGACCGGGTCGGCTTCGCACTCGATCACGACACGCACGCCGGCGAGCACCGGTTCGCGCAGCTCACGCCGACCGGCTCCGGCTGCTCGATCGTGATCGGCACGCTTCCCACCCAGAACGAGATGGCGCCGGGCTCGCTGAAGGGCGTGCAGCTCGTCGTCGCCGACGCCGAGGCCGCGCGCGCCGAGCTCGTCGCGAGAGGCGTCGACGCGAGCCCCGTGCAGGTCATCGACCCGCGCGACGGCGGCACGTTCTTCGGGTTCGCCGACCCCGACGGCAACACCTGGGCCGTGCAGCAGATCCGGGCCCGCGGCGAGCGGCCGCTCATCCCGGTCGAGGCGCGCGGCCGATTCGGCGACGAGCAGGGCGCCGACGGGCCGACCTGACCCGACCGCACCCCTCTCCCCACCCGCCCGAGCGACCGCTCCGTGCGACGTGACGCGAACTGCTCGACGAACGCCGTCGTCGAGCAGTTCGCGTCATCTCACGGCCGCCGGCGTGCAGGCCACCGGCCGGGAATCGGACCGCGACGGGACGGTGGCCGGCGCGCGAGCATGGGGGTATGAGCCCACCCGAGGTCCTCCGCTACGCCGCCTTCACGACCGATCCCGATGGCGGCAACCCCGCCGGGGTCGTGCTCGACGCCGCCGCGCTGGACGATGCCGCGATGCTCGCCGTCGCCGCCGAGGTCGGCTACGCCGAGACGGCGTTCGTGACCGGCGGCGACGGCGGCGCGCGCGTCATCCGCTACTTCTCGCCGATCGCGGAGGTGCCCTTCTGCGGGCACGCGACCGTCGCCACCGCGGTCGCACTCGCCGAGCGCGAGGGCCCGGGGCGCATCCGGTTCGCGACCCCGGTCGGCGAGGTCGCCATGGAGACCGCCGAGGTCGACGGCCGCATCGTCGCCGCGTTCACGAGCGTCGAACCCCGGGTCGAGCCCATACCCCCGGAGGTGCTGGCCGAGCTGCTCGACCTCGTCGGGCTCGACGCCGAGGCGCTCGACGACCGCCATCCGCCCCGGATCGCCTTCGCGGGCAACCGGCACCCGGTCCTCGCCGTCGCCGACGCTGCCGCCTTCGACGCGTTCGGGTTCGACCCCGACCGCGCCCGCGCGCTCATGGACGAGCACGGCTGTCCGGCGACCATCACGGTCCTGCACCGACTGGCCGACTCCGCCGACGGGGGCCTCCGCTTCGAGGCCCGCAACATCTTCCCCGTCGGCTCGATCGTCGAGGACCCGGCGACGGGCGCTGCTGCGGCGGCGGTGGGCGGATACCTCCGCGAACTCGGTGCGGTGGCGGCGCCGGCACGCGTGGTCATCGCGCAGGGCCGGCACGTCGGGCGCCCGAGCGAGCTCGTCGTCGACGTCCCCGCGGCCGGCGGGATCGTCGTCAGCGGCTCGGCGGTGCCGATCGCCTGACCGGTCGGCCGCACGCGGCTCGCCCCCGGTACGCGCCCTCGCACGGCGGTGGCGCGGCCCTGCGCTCAGTGCAGCGGGTCGCGCCCGTCGTCGTCCGTCGTCCGGTCCGGGACCTCCTCGACGTCGCCGCGCGCCCGCGGGTCGTGGTCGACGATCCCGTCGACGTCCTCGGTCGGCACCCCCGTCGACTCGGCGTTGAGCGTGTCCATCGCCTGCTGCGACGGATGCCTCGGCACGAGTTCGCCGTCGACGTGCGTGAGCACGGGTCGGAGCGGCGGCGCCGCGGTCGGCGCCTTCGGGATCGGCACGGTCGGCTGGTCCTGTCGCAGCCCGAACCGCCGCTGCAGCTGCCGCATCCACCTCGGGCCCCGGCCGATCGCGCCCGCCTCGAGCGGCGCCTCCACCTCGAGCCCGTAGTACTCCCCGATCTGGTCGACGAGCTGCGCGCGCCGCGCGAGCTCGTACGCCCGCCGCTCCCGACTGAACGCGATGATCGTCGACCAGCAGATCATGAGCATCACGACGCTGAACGGGAGCGCGATGATGATCGCCGCGGTCTGCAGCGCACGCAGCCCGCCGGCCAGCAGCAGCGAGATCGACAGCAGCGCCGTGATCAGCGTGAAGAACGTGCGCACCCACTTGCGCGGGTTGATCTGCCCCCCGGTCGCGATCATGCCCATGACGAGCGCGCCGGAATCCGAGGACGTCACGAAGAAGATCGTGATGAGCAGGATGACGCCGAAGGTGAGCACCGTCGAGCCGGGGAAGGTGTCGAGCAGCGCGAACAGCGTGCCCTCGATGTCGACCTCGCCGTCGGCGCCGACGAGGCTGCCCGGCTCGGTGAGCTCGAGGTAGAGCGCCGAGCCGCCGAGCACGCTGAACCAGAGGATGCCGATGAGGGTCGGCACGATGATCACGCCCGCGACGAACTGGCGCACGGTCCGCCCCCGCGAGATACGCGCGATGAAGATCCCCACGAACGGGGCCCACGAGATCCACCAGCCCCAGTAGAACGAGGTCCACGACGCCTGCCACGCCTCGCCCGCGGCGCCCTGGAACGCGCTGACGTTGAACGAGAGGCCGATGAAGTTCTGGATGTAGGTGCCGATCGACTGCACGAACTCGCGCAGCAGGAACTCCGTCTGCCCGAACACGAGCAGGTAGAGCACGAGGATGCCGGCGAGCACCAGGTTCGTCGAGGACAGCCACTTCATGCCGCGCGTCACGCCCGAGAGGACCGACGCGAGCACGAACACGGTGATCACCATGATGATCACGACCTGCGTGGTCGCGGTCGGCTCGGCGATGCCGGCCGCGTCGAGGCCCGCGCTGATCTGCAGCACGCCCAGGCCGAGCGACGTGGCCACGCCGAAGAGCGTGCCCGCGAGGGCCACCACGTCGATCACGTTGCCCCAAGCGCCGCGAACGCGTTTGCCGAGCAGCGGCTCGAGCGTCCACCGGATCGAGATCGGGCGCTTGCGCCGGTGGATGGCGTAGGCGAGTCCGAGCCCGACGACGACGTAGATCGACCAGGCGTGGATCCCCCAGTGCAGGTACGTCTGGCTGAGCGCCGCCGACGCGAGCTGCTCGGGCGTGCCGGAGACGCCGGGTCGCGGCGAGACGAAGTGGCTGAGCGGCTCGCTCGCCCCGTAGAACACGAGCCCGATGCCCATGCCCGCGGCGAAGAGCAGCGAGAACCACGCGCCGAGCGAGAACTCGGGCTTGTCGTCGTCCTCGCCGAGGCGGATGTCGCCGTACCGGCTGAACCCGACGAACAGGCTGAACGCGACGAAGAACGCGGCGATGAGCACGTAGTACCAGTTGAACGCGTTGACGATCGACGCCTGGACCGCGCCGAAGAGAGCCTCGGCGAGGCTCGGGGCGAGGAGCGCGAAGCCGCTGAAGGCGAGCACGACCAGGGCCGCGGGCCAGAACACCCACCGTTCGATGCTCGTCTTCGGGATCCGGAGCCGTCGCCGGCCGTCGCGATCACTGGGCTGGGTCGTGGGCGTCCCGTCCATGCCCGCCACGATACGCCGCGCGGCTAGGCTCGGACGGGACATCCGTCGCGGAGGAGGACACATGCAGACCCGAACCCTCGGCCGCACCGGCCGTACCGTCTCGGTCATCGGACTCGGCACCTGGCAGCTCGGCGCCGACTGGGGCGAGGTCGACGAGGCCGACGCGCTCGCGGTGCTCGACGCCTCGCACGAGGCCGGTGTCACCGTCTTCGACACCGCCGACGTCTACGGCGACGGTCGCTCCGAGACCCTCATCGGCCGCTGGCTCGCGTCGAACCCGGGCTCCGGCGTGACCGTCGCGACGAAGATGGGGCGACGGATGCCCCAGGAGCACGACAACTACGTCCTCGACAACTTCCGCGCGTGGACCGACCGCTCCCGCCGCAACCTCGGCGTCGAGACCCTCGACCTCGTCCAGCTGCACTGCCCGCCGACCTCCGTCTACTCCGACGACGCCGTCTACGATGCGCTCGACACCCTCGTCGCCGAGGGCGCCGTCGCCGCCTACGGCGTCAGCGTCGAGAAGGTCGACGAGGCGCTCGCCGCGATCGCGCGTCCGAACGTCGCGACCGTGCAGATCATCCTCAACGCCTTCCGCCTGAAGCCGGTCGAGGAGGTGCTCCCCGTGGCGCGGCAGTACGGCGTCGGCATCATCGCGCGCGTGCCGCTTGCGAGCGGGCTGCTGTCGGGCCGCTACACGCTCGAGACCGAGTTCGCGGAGAACGACCACCGCTCGTACAACCGGCACGGCGAGTCGTTCGACGTCGGCGAGACGTTCTCCGGCGTCGACTACCCGACGGGCGTGCGTGCCGCCTCGGAGTTCTCCGCGCTCGCGCGAGAGGCCGCGCCGGATGCCACGGCCGCGCAGGTCGCGCTCGCCTGGGTCGCCGGGCAGGACGGGGTCTCGACCGTGATCCCCGGCGCTCGCAATCCCGACCAGGCGCGGGCGAACGCCGCCGCCGGTTCGCTCGAGCTCCCGGAGTCGTTCGACGCGGCCGTCCGCGACCTGTACGACCGCGACATCCGCCCCTCGGTGCACCACCGTTGGTGACCGGGCGGAACCCCCGGGACGGATCGACGTCGTTCCCCTCGGGTTCCCCCGAACCGTTCGAGGGCCGTGACGGATGATCGACATCCTGACGGGGTTCGCCGTCATCGCGCTCGCCGTGGTCGTCGGCTGGATCGCCGGGCGGACGGGCGTGCTCGGGCCGAACGCCCGCCCGGTGCTCGCGCGCCTGAACTTCAGCGTGCTCTCGCCGTTCCTGCTGTTCTCGGTGCTCTCGACCGCCGACGTCCGCGCACTGTTCTCGGCGCTGCTGCCCGTGTCGGCGCTCGCCGCGCTCTCGGTGATGCTCGTGTTCTCGACCGTCTCGCTTCTCCTGCTGCGACAGGGCGTCGCGCGGGCCACGGTCGGCGCGCTCGCGAGCGGGTACGTCAACGGCAACAACATCGGCATCCCGATCGCGCTCTACCTGCTCGGCGACGCCGCCTACTCGGCGCCCATCGTCCTCCTGCAGCTGCTGCTGTTCGCGCCGATCGCGCTCGCCGTGCTCGGCGCGACCGTGCAGGGCCGGACCTCGATCGCCGCCATCCTGCGCTCGACGTTCACGAACCCGATCATCATCGGCTCGCTCCTCGGCGTGCTCGTCTCGGTGTCGGGCGTCGAGCTGCCGCCGATCGTGCAGGACCCGATCCGCCTGATCGGGCAGGCGGCCGTGCCGCTCATGCTCATCGCGTACGGCCTGTCGCTGCACGGCACGCGCCTGCTCGAGCCGGGCACGGGGCTGCGCGAGGTCGTGCTCGCCGCGACGCTGAAGCTCGCCGCCATGCCCGCGATCGCGTGGGCGCTCGGGGCCTTCGTCTTCGGGCTCGAGGCGCGCGACCTCTACGCGGTCACGGTCCTCGCGGCGCTGCCCACCGCGCAGAACGTGTTCAACTTCGCCCAGCGGTACGACACCGCCGAGGTCGTGGCGCGCGACACGGTGTTCGTGACGACGGTCGGCTCCGTCCCGGTGCTGCTGCTGGTATCGGTGCTGCTCGGGTAGCCGGCGGTGCGCCGCGTCGCGCACGGCGCGCGGCGCGCACGCCGCGCACGCCGAGCCGGTTCCGCCATGACGGCCGGACGCGGCAGGATGGTGCCACGCACCGAGGCGAGGAGACCCGAATGCCCTTCCTGCGCGAGGATGGCGCACCGCTCGACGAGCTCGAGCTCGCCCAACGCCCGGCCGACGGCTACCGGTTCGCGGTGCGCGAGCCGATCGTGTACGTCGACGACCCGAGCGATCGCCGCTACCGGGTGCCGGCGGCGGGCGAGGCGCCGCCGCCCGTCGGCATCACCGACCTCGCATCGGTGCCGACGCCGCTCTGGGGCCTCATCGCGAGCTACGGCCGCCAGTCGGCGCCCGCGATCCTGCACGACGCGCAGTCGATCGCCGCGGCCGCGCTCGACGATCGCGAGGCCGCCCTCGCGCAACGCCGCGAGGACGACGACGTGTTCCACCGTGCCCTCCGCGAGCAGGGCGTCCCGGTGCTGCGTGCGCGGCTCATGTGGGCGTGGGTCTCCGCCGATCGCGAGCGCACCTACGGCGGGTGGCGCGGATGGCTCCTCCTCGCCCAGGTGGCACTGGGCGTCGCGGTGGTCGTGACCGCGATCGTGCTCGCCATCCTCGCGCATCCGGCCTGGCTGCTCCTCGCTGTCGCGCCCGCGCTCGCCGCGCTGTGGTGGGGCGGGCTCGCCCGGCTCGTGATCGCGCTGACCTACCCGCTCGCCCTGCTCGGCCCGGTGCTCGTCGTGCAGCTGCTCGCCGTCGGCGTGTTCCGAGTGTTCGAGGCGGTCGTCGAGCTCATCGCGGGCGGCGACGTGCGGTCGGTCGTGCGCCCGACGGTGCTGCCGCCCCAGGCGACCGACGGGGGTGGCCCGCGATGAGCGCCCCCGTCCCGGTCCCCGGCCCCGGCCCCGTCGTCGTCATGGGGGTCTCCGCGTCGGGCAAGTCGACCGTCGGGGCTCGACTCGCGACGCGCCTCGGCGTGCCGTTCACGGACGCCGACGACCTCCACCCACCGGAGAACATCGACAAGATGCGGTCCGGCCTGCCGCTCGACGACGCGGACCGGGAGCCGTGGCTCGACCGGGTCGGCTCGACACTCGCGGACGCCCCCGGCGACGGCATCGTGGTGGCCTGCTCATCGCTCCGGCGCGCCTACCGCGATCGCCTCCTGCGATCGGCGCCGGCGACCCGGTTCATCCACCTCCACCTGTCCGAGGCGGCGCTCGCCGAGCGTGCGGGCTCGCGGTCCGGCCACTTCATGCCCGCCGCGCTGCTGGCGTCGCAGCTCGAGACGCTCGAGGCGCCGACATCCGACGAGCCGGCGCTCATCGTCGACGCGGACGCGCCGGTCGACGAGATCGTCGACGTGGCCGCCGCGTGGCTCGGCGCCGAGGCCGGCCCAGCGCCCCACGCCGATCGCACCGCCGAGCCGGACGGCCCCGCTCCCGCCTGACGACGCACCGTTCGCCATTTTCAGGGGTATCCCTGATGCCCGGCTCGTGCGGCCTCCGTAGCGTTGATCCCGGTCGCGCACCGCGGACACGCAGGGGGAACTGTCACCGCGGTGCCGACCGGAGAGCCGGCCGCGCTGGACCCGACCCGAACGGGCAGCGCAGGCCGGCTCCCCCCGATCCGGTCGCGTGGTCGGCGCCTTGGGGGAGGCGCCGCCCGCGCGACGTCACGGCCTCCGGCGCAGAAGCTCGGACGGGCGCCGACGCGCCCCATACGGCAGACTCGAACGGATGACCCCCACCCTGCTCGAGGCCGCCCCGCGCCCGTACGACCCCGACGCGATGTACGACGCGTTCGTCGAGTGGGCCGATGGCCGCGGCTTCGCGCTCTACCCGGCGCAGGACGAGGCGGTCATCGAACTCGTCTCGGGCGCGAACGTGATCCTCTCGACGCCCACGGGCACGGGCAAGTCGCTCGTCGCGGTCGCGGCGCACGCGGCATCCGTCGCCCGCACCGCCGCCGACCGCGACGCGGGCCGGCCGTGGGGCCGCACCTACTACACCGCGCCGATCAAGGCGCTCGTGAGCGAGAAGTTCTTCCAGCTCGTCGACATCTTCGGCGCCGCGAACGTCGGCATGGTCACGGGCGACAGCTCGGTGAACGCCGACGCGCCGATCATCTGCTGCACGGCCGAGATCCTCGCGAACCTCGCGCTGCGCCAGGGTGCGGATGCCGCGGTCGACCAGGTCGTCATGGACGAGTTCCACTACTACGGCGACCCCGACCGCGGGTGGGCGTGGCAGGTGCCGCTCATCACGCTGCCGCACGCGCAGTTCGTGCTCATGTCGGCGACGCTGGGCGACGTCACGGCGATCGCCGACGACCTGACGCGCCGCACCGGACGCGAGACCGCGCGGGTCACCGGCGTCGAGCGCCCCGTCCCGCTGCACTTCTCCTACGCGAAGACGCCCGTGCAGGAGACCGTCGAGGAGCTCCTCGAGACGAAGCAGGCTCCCGTCTACATCGTGCACTTCTCGCAGGCCGCCGCGATGGAGCGCGCGCAGGCGCTCTCGTCGATCCGGGTGGTCACGCGCGAGCAGCGCGACGAGATCGCCGAGGCGATCGGCGGGTTCCGCTTCACGACCGGGTTCGGCAAGATCCTCTCGCGGCTCGTGCGGGCCGGCATCGGCGTGCACCACGCGGGCATGCTGCCGCGCTACCGCCGCCTCGTCGAGACGCTCGCCCAGCGCGGCCTGCTGCGCGTCATCTGCGGCACCGACACGCTCGGCGTCGGCATCAACGTGCCCATCCGGTCGGTGCTCATCACCGCGCTCTCGAAGTACGACGGGCAGCGGATGCGGCAGCTCAGCGCCCGCGAGTTCCACCAGATCGCGGGGCGGGCGGGCCGCGCCGGTTATGACACCGCCGGCACCGTCGTCGTCCTCGCACCCGACCACGAGATCGAGAACGAGACCGCGATCCGCAAGGCGGGCGACGACCCGAAGAAGCTCAAGAAGATCGTCCGCAAGAAGCCGCAGGCCGGGTTCGTCACGTGGGGCGAGGGCTCGTTCGAGCGCCTCGTCGACGCGGAGCCCGAGCCGCTCGTGCCGCAGCTGACGCTGACGGCGGCGATGCTGATCAACGTCGTCGGCCGCGGCGGCGACGTCGTCGGCGGCATCCGCTCGCTCGTCTTCGACAACCACGAGCCGCGGTCCCGGCAATTCGAGCTCGCCCGCCGCGCGCTCGGGATCCTCCGCACCCTGCGCGACGCCGACGTCGTCGAGATCCTTCCGGCCCCCGCCCCCGCCCCGGCCCCCGCCGCCGCCCCCGCCGCGGGGTCGTTTCGCGACACCACCGATGGCCGGGCGGCACCGGAATGGCGCGAAACGACCCCCTCGCGGGACGACGGCGCGGCGCCGGGCGGCGGGCTCGGCGTCGAGCTCCGGCTCACGGTCGACCTGCAGCCGAACTTCGCGCTGAACCAGCCGCTGTCGCCGTTCGCGCTCGCCGCGATCGAGCTGCTCGACCCGGCGACGAGCGAGCAGGGGACCGGGCACTACTCGCTCGATGTGGTCTCGATCATCGAGTCGACCCTCGACGACCCGCGTCCGATCCTGTCGCAGCAGCAGTACAAGGCCCGCGGCGAGGCGGTCGCCGCCATGAAGGCCGACGGCATCGAGTACGACGAGCGGATGGCGCTACTCGAGGAGGTCACCTGGCCGAAGCCGCTCGACGAGCTGCTCGCGCACGCGTTCGAGACGTTCGCGTCGAGCCAGCCGTGGGTGCGGGACTTCGAGCTCAGCCCGAAGGCCGTCGTGCGCGACATGTTCGAGCGGAGCATGTCGTTCGGCGAGTACGTGTCGTACTACCAGCTGCAGCGCAGCGAGGGCCTCGTGCTGCGCTACCTGTCCGACGCGTTCCGGGCGATCCGCCAGACCGTGCCCGACGAGCACAAGGACGAGGAGCTCCTCGACCTCATCGAGTGGCTCGGCGAGCTCGTGCGCCAGGTGGACTCGAGCCTCGTCGACGAGTGGGCCGAGCTCGTCGACCCCACCGCCCACCTGCCTGAGGACGAGGCGCCCGTCGTCCCGCCCGCGCCGCCGTCGGTCGTCACGAATCGCCGGGCGTTCACGGTGCTCGTGCGCAACGAGCTGTTCCGGCGCGTGCAGCTCGCCGCGCTCGAGCGCGACGAGGAGCTCGCCGAGCTCGACCCCGACGTCGGATGGCCCGACGTGCTCGACCGCTACTACGACGAGCACGACGACATCCTCACGGGTGGCCCGGCGCGCTCGCCGCGGCTCGTGACGATCGACGAGACGGATGCCGCGGCCGGCACGTGGCGCGTCGAGCAGGTGATCGACGATCCCGCGGGCCACCACGACTGGCGGATCCGCGGCGAGGTCGACCTCGAGGCGTCGGCCGAGGAGGGCACTGCCGTGGTGCGGATCGCGGAGGTCGTCCGGCTCTGACGCCTGCGCCGCTCGCTCACGCCAAGGCGAGCAGGCCCGCGGCGACGAGCGCGAGCGCGAGCCCGGCCCACTGCACCGGCGCGATGCGCTCGCGCAGCACGATCGCCGCGAGGAGGATCGTGCCCGCCGGGTACATCGCGCCGAGCACCGCCGCCACCGCGAGGTCGCCCGCGCGGATGCCGAGGAGCAGCAGCACGTTGGCCGTCGCGTCGACCACGCCGCACGTGAGGGCGAGCACGAGTGCGACGCGGAGGTCGCGGAAGCGGGTCGGGCCGGAGGCCCCGCGCCCCGAGGTATCCGGGACCGGGCCGGGATCGGTCGGCGCCGTCGCATCCGCTGCACCCGATCGGGCGCCACTCGCCTGGAGCGCCGCGGTCCGGGCCTGCGACACGGTGGACCTGGCCCGCAGCGCGGCGAACACGGTCAGCGCACCGAACGCGGCGAACAGGAGGGTCGCCGAGACGACGCGGTTGGCCACGAGCGGCACGACGCCCGAGGCATCCGCCGTGTGCGAGATCGCGATGTAGTACCCGCCGATCGCGAGCCCGGAGCCGATCGCGAGGAGCAGCCCGCGCGCGCTCGGCCGGACGGCACCGCGCTCGGGCACGAACCCGACGAGGACGACCGCGACGAGGGCGACGCCGATGCCCCAGACGCCGAGCGGTCCGAATCGCTCGGCCCCGACGAGGGTGCCCCAGAGCATCGGGGTGATGGCCGACATGAGCGCCGTGAGCGGAGAGAGGATGCTCATCGGTCCGATCGCGAGGCACGCGTACAGCAGTGCGATCGCGACGGCGCCGATCGCGCCCGAGAGCGCGCCCCAGGCGAGGTCGGCCGGCGTCCAGACGCCGCCGAGCAGGGGCAGCGCGGCGAGCATGGCGACGAGGCCCGCGACGGACGCGACGGCGGTGGCGAGCAGTGCGCCCAGGCGGCGCGCGGCGAGGCCGCCGAGGAAGTCCGCGGCGCCGTAGACGATCGCGCCGGAGAGCGAGAGGACCGCGGTGAGCATCGCCGATCAGCCTAGACGCGACGACCGATCCTGCTCATCTGAGCGAGGCGGGCTGCTCATCCGAGCAAAATCGGCGGATTCGTTGAACGCCGCGTGACGAGTGGGTCAAGTCCCTTCCCTCTGCGCGGGCCCCGCCATAGGCTGCGGGACATGTCCGCCCGTACCCGGGGCGGGCATGTGCGACGCCGGGGGAGCGCGTAGGCCGGTCTCCCGCTTCCGTCCTTGCAGAGGAGATCACGCAATGCAGCAACGTTCCCCCGGTGCGGCCCGGAGCCGCGCCACGACATCGATGCGTCGTCGCGGCCGTGCGGCCGCCGGCGCGCTCGCCGGCGCGACCGCGCTCGCTCTCGCCCTCGGCGGTGTGGCGTCCGCCCAGGCCGCGCCGTCCCCCAAGGGCCAGGAGGCCCGCTCGGTCGACATGAACCTCTTCACGGTGAACGACTTCCACGGTCGCATCGAGCAGGCGGGCACCGCCGCGGGCATCGCCAGGCTCGCGAGCGCCGTCGACCACTTCCGCGCCCAGAACCCGAACACCGTGTTCGCCGCGGCGGGCGACATGATCGGCGCGTCGACGTTCACCTCGTTCATCCAGGACGACGTGCCCACCATCGAGGCCCTCAACGCTGCGGGACTCGATGTCAGCTCCGTGGGCAACCACGAGTTCGACAAGGGATTCGACGACCTCACCGACAGGGTGATGCCGCTCGCCGACTTCGAGTACCTCGGCGCGAACATCTACCACAAGGACACGGGCGAGGTCGCGCTGCCCGAGTACTGGACGGCGAAGTTCCAGGGCGTGACGATCGGCTTCGTCGGTGCGGTCACCGACGAGCTCCCGTCGCTCGTGAGCCCGTCGGGCATCGAGGACATCACCGTCGGAAGCCCGGTCGAAGCCGCGAACCGCGTCGCCGACCAGCTCAGCGACGGCAAGAAGGGCAACGGCGAGGCCGACATCGTCGTGATGCTCGTGCACGAGGGTGCCGCGACCACCAGCGTCGAGTCGGCGACCGACCCGAACAGCCGGTTCGGCCAGATCGTGCTCAACGCGAACGACAACATCGACGCGATCGTCTCGGGCCACACGCACCTCGCCTACAACCACGTGATCGACGGTCGCCCCGTCATCTCGAGCGGCCAGTACGGCGAGCGGTTCAGCAACATGGAGATCAGCTACGACCGCGCGACGAAGTCCATCACCAAGATGGAGAACACCGTCTACACAATGGCCACCGCGTTCGACGCGAACAACAACGTGACGGCGTGGCTGTACGAGCCCGACCCCGAGATCGTGCCGATCGTGACCGAGGCCACCGAGATCGCGAACGAGCTCGGCAACGTGGTCATCGGCGACACGTCCGCCGCACTCAACCGGGCGCAGCGCCCGGGCGTCGTGAACGGCGTGCCCACGCTCGTCGAGAACCGCGGGGGCGAGTCGACCCTCGGCAACCTCGTCGCCGACGTCCAGCTCTGGGCGCTGGAAGCCGACGGCACTCGCAGCGTCGACATCACGTTCATGAACCCGGGCGGCCTCCGCGCCGACATCGATGCGGGCTCGACGACGTACCGCGAGGTCGCGAACGTGCAGTCGTTCGCGAACACGCTCGTCACGCTCGACCTGACCGGCGCGCAGGTCAAGGCCATCCTCGAGGAGCAGTGGCAGCCCTCCGGCGCTTCGCGGCCGTTCCTGAAGCTCGGTGTCAACGAGGCGCTCTCGTACACGTACGACCCGACGGCGGCGCAGGGCTCGCGCATCACCGAGATCCTCCTCGACGGCGTGCCCCTCGACCCCGCGGCGACCTACACGGTCGGCGCCAACTCGTTCCTCGCGTCGGGTGGCGACAACTTCGTCACCTTCCGCCAGGGCGTGAACAAGGCCGACAGCGGGAAGATCGACCTCGAGGCCATGGTCGACTACTTCGAGACGTTCGGCACGGTGACGCCCGACTACGCCCAGCGCGCCGTCGGCGTCCACGTGGTGAGCGTCGCGGGCGGCCAGGCCACGGTCGACCTCTCGTCGCTCGACTTCAGCACGACCGAGCCGAAGGCCGGCACCGTCACGGTCTCGCTCGAGGGCGTCGAGCTCGCGACCGTCGCCGTCGACCCGTCGTTCCCGAACCCGGCCACGTTCGACGAGATCGGTCGGGCGTCGGCGACGTTCGCGATCCCGGCCGGGGCGACTGCGGATTCGCGCTTCGTCATCACGACGCCGACCGGGACGACGAGCTCGTTCACGCTCCCGCTGTGAACTGACTCGACGCACCGACGTGAGCGGCCCCGGGCCTCGGCCCGGGGCCGCTTCCGCGTCCCGGGGCGACTACGCTGGTGGCGTGATGACCCGAGGTGCGCGCGCAGCGCGCGGCGCAGCCGTCGCCGCGTTCGCGGTGCTGGCGGCGTCCCTCGCGCACACCGTCGGCGGGGGCACGCCACCCGGCCCGGTCGCGCTGGCGCTTGCCTTCGCGTTCTCCGTCCCGGTCGCGATGCTCGTCGTCGGTGGGCGGATGCCGCTCCTGCGGGCTTCGGTCGCCGCCCTCGTCGCGCAGGCGGCGCTGCACCTGCTCTATTCGGTCGGCACGTCCGGCACCGCCGTCTCGGCATCCGGTGACGCGCACGCGCTCCATGCGGGCGGCGCCATCCCGCTCGGCGCGTTCGTCGCCGTCGACCACGGCCACGCGGTGATGCCCGTGTCGCACCTCGCGGCCGCGGTGTTCACGGTCGCCTTCCTGGCGGCACTCGGCCGATCGGCCGGGGTCGTCGCGCGCGTCTCGCGGGTGCTCGCCCGCGGCATCCGCCTGCTCGCGACGGTGCTCTCGGGCTTCCGTGCGGGCGAGCACCGCGACGTTCCTCGACCGGTGGCGCATCGCGACGCGGAGCCCCGACTCGGCATCCTCCTCCTCTCCTCCCTGCGGCACCGCGGTCCGCCGACGGCCCTCGCGGCCGCCTGAGCGGTCACGCCAGACATCCGTTCGCGCCGACGCGCCGAACCACTGCCGACGATCACGGCAGCGCGTCGCCGCACCCATTGGAGAGAACGACACCCATGCGATCCATCACCCGCACCACCGCAGCCGCAGCGACCGCCCTCGGGGCGGGCGCCCTGCTCGCGCTCGCCGCACCCGTCGCGGCCCAGGCCCACGTCGTCGTCAGCCCGAGCTCGACGGCCGCGGGCTCGTACGCCGTGCTCGAGTTCGCGTCCGGACACGGCTGCGAGGGCTCGCCGACCGCGAGCTACACCATCGACATCCCCGAGTCGATCCTGTCGGTCACCCCGACCCTCAAGCCCGGCTGGGACGTCGAGAAGGTCATGGTCGAGCTCGACGAACCCGTCGAGGGCGCGCACGGCGACGTGATCGCCGAGCGCGTCGGGCAGGTCGTCTACACGGCCGAGACCCCGCAGCCCGATGGCTTCCGCGAGACCTTCCAGGTTCAGGTCCTCCTCCCCGAGGACGCGGCCGGGGAGCGCCTCGCGTTCCCGACGCTGCAGTCCTGCGTGGACGGCGAGACCGACTGGAATGAGGAGCCCGACGCCGACGGCTCCGAGCCCGACCACCCTGCGCCGGCGATCGAGGTCACCGAGGCGAGCGGTGACGCGTACGGCCACGGCGAGGCCGAGACGGCCTCGGACGAGCACGGCGAGGAGCACCAGGCCGAGGAGACCGCGGCCACGCAGGGCTCGGTCGACGTCGTCGGCCGCGTGCTCGGCATCACCGGCCTCGCGGTCGGTGCCGCCGGGCTGACCGTGGCGATCCTCGCACGACGCGGGAAGAAGGCCTGACGATCATGTCGCGTCGGAACCTCCGGCTCGCCGCGACCGGGACGGCGCTCGCCGCCCTGGTCGCGATCGGCGGTCCCGCCCTGCCGGCGCTCGCGCACAACACGGTCATCGCCGTCTCGCCCGACGGCGAGGACGCCGTGACGGAGCAACCCGGCATCGTCTGGCTCGAGACGAACGACGCCCTGCTCGACACCGAGGGCGCCGCGGCGATGGACGTCGTCGGACCCGACGGCCTGCACTATGCGACCGGCTGCGCGGCGATCGACGGGCCGATCGCGAGCGTCGCCGCCGAGCTCGGCGAGCCGGGCGAGTACACCGTCGTGTGGCGTGTCGTCTCGGCGGACGGGCACCCGATCTCGGGCGACTTCGAGTTCGACTGGGAGCCCGCCGAGGGCGAGCCCGTGGTCGCGGGCGCCGAGGAGTCCCCGTGCGCCGACGCCTCCGGGACGGCCGAGGCCGGCGACGAGGCCGATGGCGACGCGGCCGGCTCGACCGGCGTCGCGCAGGACCTCGTCTGGATCGGCGCCGGCGTGCTGGCGGTCATCGCCGCCGCCGCGATCGCGTTCGTCTTCGTCCGCCGCCCGCACCGCGAAGCGGAGGTCGCCGACGGCGAACCGGGGTCGGACGCCGACGGCCCCTCCGAGGGGCCGGACCCCCGCGAGTGACGATCGCGCTGCCGCTCGGCGCCTCCGGCTCGCCTCAGGCTCCGGTGAACGCGTCGGGCGGCAGCGCGGCGGTGCCGTCCTCGATGGCTCGGACGAGCCGGTCGGCGACCGCTGCGGGATCGTGCCCGCGCGGGAATCGCGGCGCCGTGCCGAACAGCGGGCGCTCCGCGAGCCCCGTCTCGGTGTGCCCGGGCCTGGCGTCGACGAGGCGGATGCCGCTGCGCCGGAGTTCCCGTCCGGCCGCCGCGACGTACGCCGCGAGTGCGGCCTTCGAGGCCGAGTAGCTCGCGAGGCCGGCCGTCGGCAGCTCCGAGACGATCCCCGAGATCGTGAGCACCACGGGCTCGTTCCCCGCTGCGGCGGACTCCTTCAGCCTCGGAAGGGCCGCCGAGATGATGCGCATCGGTGCGAGGGCGTTGACCGTGAACAGGGTCTCGAGGTCCTGACCGGCGGTCTCCGCGACGCCGTCGAACCCGACGACGCCGGCGGCCATGACGATCGCGTCGAGGCCCCCGAGCGCGTCGACCGCCCGGTCGACGATGGCCTCCGGCGCGTCGGCGTCCGTGAGGTCGATCGCGACGGTGGCACCTCCGACGTCGGCGCCGCCGACCGAGGCGTCGTCGAGTCTCGCCGCATCCCGGCCGTGCCGGACGAGTCGGGCGCCGCGATCCGCGAGGCGCTGGGCGATCAGCGTTCCGAGCGCACCGCTGGCCCCGACGACGAGGATGCGCGCCTGTTCGATGCGGGTCATGTCGCGAGCCTAGGTCGCGCGGGCTCGAGCGAGCCGGGTTCACAGGGGACTCGCACCGCGACCCGTCCTCCCCGGCGCCCGGCCGTCGCGCGGCGTGCCGGGCCGGCGGCAGCTGTCGGAGCCGGCGGGTAGGGTCGACGGGTGACCTGGAGCGAGCCCGCCGAACCCGCCGGCGCACCGTCGTGGGCCGACGAGGTCCCGTGGGACCCGGATGAGCTCGCGCCGCCGGAGGACGACTGGGCGCCGCCGCCGCCGTCCGACCCGGCCGCGGGGTCGCAGACGGCCGAGCGGATGCCGCCGACCGGTTCGGTGTCGGCGGCCCCCGCGCGATTCGCGACGCCGATCGAGGCGCTCCGCACCGTCTACGGCTACGACGGATTCCGCGGCGAGCAGGCCGCGATCATCGAGCACGTCGCAGTCGGCGGCGACGCGGTGGTGCTCATGCCGACGGGCGGCGGCAAGAGCCTCTGCTACCAGGTCCCGGCGCTCCTCCGCGAGGGCACGGGCGTCGTGGTGTCGCCGCTCATCGCGCTCATGCACGACCAGGTCGACGCGCTCGTGCGCAACGGCGTGCGCGCCGGATACCTGAACTCGTCCCAGTCGCCGGCCGAGCGGGCGACGGTCGAGCGCGCGTACCTCTCGGGCGAGCTCGACCTCCTCTACGTCGCGCCCGAACGCCTGGGCTCCGAGCAGACGAAGCGGTTCCTCGAGCGGGGCACGATCGCGTTGTTCGCGATCGACGAGGCGCACTGCGTCGCCCAGTGGGGCCACGACTTCCGCCCCGACTACCTCGCACTCGCCGAACTCGCCGAGCGCTGGCCCGAGGTGCCCCGCATCGCGCTCACGGCCACCGCGACCGAGGCCACGCATCGCGAGATCACCTCCCGGCTGTCGCTCGGCGACGCGGCTCACTTCGTCTCGAGCTTCGACCGGCCGAACATCCAGTACCGCATCGCGCCGAAGCTCGACGTGCGGCGTCAGCTGCTCGACTTCGTGCGCACCGAGGGCCGCGACGCCGACGGCAACCCGGTCGCGGGCATCGTCTACGCGCTCTCGCGTGCGAGCACCGAGAAGCTCGCCGACTTCCTCGCCGCCAACGGGGTCGACGCGATGCCCTACCACGCCGGACTCGACTCGGCCACGCGCCGTCGCACCCAGGAGCGCTTCCTGCGCGAGGACGGCGTGGTCGTCGTCGCGACGATCGCGTTCGGCATGGGGATCGACAAGCCGGATGTCCGGTTCGTCGCGCACGTCGACCTGCCGAAGTCCGTCGAGGGCTACTACCAGGAGACCGGCCGAGCGGGCCGCGACGGCCTGCCGTCCACGACCTGGCTCGCGTACGGCCTGCAAGACGTCGTGCAGCAGCGTCGCATGATCGACGAGAGCCCCGGAGACCTGGCCCACCGACGGCGGTTGGCGTCCCACCTCGACGCCATGCTGGCGCTCTGCGAGACCGTGCAGTGCCGCCGCCAGAACCTCCTCGCGTACTTCGGCGAGCCGAGCGAGCCGTGCGGCAACTGCGACACCTGCCTCGAGCCGCCCGCGTCGTGGGACGGCACCGTGGCGTCGCAGAAGCTGATGTCGACCATCGTCCGGCTGCAGCGGGAACGCGGGCAGCGGTTCGGCGCGGGCCATCTCGTCGACATCCTCCGCGGCAAGCGCACGGCGCGCGTCGACCAGTACGGCCACGACGGACTGGCGACGTGGGGCATCGGCGACGACCTCTCCGAGGCGCAGTGGCGTGGCGTCGTCCGCCAACTGCTCGCGCAGGGGCTCCTGCAATCGGTCGGCGAGTACGGCGTGCTGGCGCTGACGGGTGCCTCGGCCGACGTGCTCTCCGGGTCGAGGGTCGTCTCCTTCCGCACCGAGCCCGAGCGTCCGGTGCGGGCCTCGCGATCGAGCCGCTCCGCCGCGCCCGCGGCGGCCGACCTCGAGCCGCGCGACGCGGAGCTCTTCGAGGCCCTACGCGCTTGGCGTGCTTCGGAGGCGCGCGAGCAGGGGGTTCCGGCCTACATCGTGTTCGGCGACGCCACGCTGCGGGCGGTCGCCGTGCGACGGCCCGGAGCGATCGCCGAGCTTGACGGCATCTCGGGGATCGGCGCGAAGAAGCTCGACGCGTACGGCGAGGCGCTCGTGCGGGTCGTGGCCGAGCACGCCGGCTGAGCCGACCGCGCGGGCGCGCGCGGCGCCGGCCGTGGCATCCGCTCGGTTCACGACATATGCCCGCGGATCCTCGCGCTCGCGGCGCCGCCGTCGATAGCATCGGGCCAGAGGCCGTCAGGGCGGCGGCGCGGATTCGGGGAAGCGCATGTCCACAGCACAGGGAAGCCGGCCGGTCACGGTCACCATCATCGGGGTGCTCGCGTTCATCGCGGGCGCGATCGACATGGTGACGGGCGTCGTCCTCTTCTTCCTCCTGGCCGTGCCCGAGGTCGTCGACGGATTCGGCGGAACCGGGCAGCTCATCACCGCGGCGATCGCGTCGATCGTCGTCGGCCTGATCACCGCCGTCCTCGCGGGCGGCCTGCTGCGCGGAAGCCAGCCGGCCCGGCTCATCGTCACCGTGCTGCAGGTCATCTCGATCATCGGTTCGCTGTTCCTCGCGGTCGCCTACCTCGGCATCCCCGTCGGCGAGTGGATCGGCCTGGCGATCTCCGCCCTCGTCGTGATCCTGCTCTGGACGCCGAAGGCGAGCGCGTTCTTCACGCGCTGACCGACCCGACCCGCACGACCCGACGACGACGCATCGACGACACGAGGAGGACGCATGAGTGGACAGGGCATCGAGGGGGTCCGTCGACCCGCCGCCGTGACGGTGGTGGGCGCGCTCGTCTGGGTGAACGCCGCGCTCGACCTGGTGGCGGGGTTCTTCCTGCTCACGCTCGCCACGATCGGCGGCGACGACGCGGCCACGCGCACGACGTGGGCGATCATGGGCTCGGTCTCGCTCGTGCTCGGCGCGATCGCCGCGATCGTGGCCTTCGGCCTGATGCGGGGCAATCCGGTGGCACGGATCGCGATCACCGTGATCGAGGTGATCTCGATCGTCGCTTCGGTGAGCGCCGCGATCGCCAACCCGACGAGCGCCGTGAACGAGATCGTGAGCGCCCTGATCGCGGTCGCCATCCTGCTGCTGCTGTGGTCGGGCGAGTCGACCCGGTTCTTCCGCGGCCTGGCGCCGGATCAACCGTCGGAACCGTGAGCACCCTCGTGTCCTTGTCGATCATCCAAGGCTGAGCGCGGCTCGCTTTGTAGAGTTCCGCAACGCCGTTCGGATGCCGCGAAGCGGCGTTTGTAGGCGACGAACGCAGTTCTCGGCCCCCCGCGACGCCCGCCGTACCGTGGAATCAGCCCTATTTCCGCGTACGAAGGACGAACCGACGATGGTCGACACGGCATCCCGAACCGACGCTGCTCCTGCGCCCGCGACCGAGCGCCCCGGCACCCCGGAGGGCGCGGCGGCCGCGACTCCTGCGAACACCCCGATCGACGCCAGCGCGGCTCCTGTCGTCGACGTCGACGCACTCGCCCGCCAGCTCCTCGGAACCTGGCCGGAGGCGAGGCTCGCCGCACGCGAACGCGCCGCGCAGCCAGCGTTCCAGCGGATCGACGGCCAGAGCATGGCCGAGCACCGCGAGCGGGTTCTCGGACAGCTGAAGCTGCTCGTCGAATCGGGCGCCGTCCACAAGGCGTTCCCGAAGAGCCTCGGTGGCCAGGACGACCACGGCGGCAACATCGCCGCATTCGAGGAGCTGGTCCTCGCCGACCCGAGCCTGCAGATCAAGTCCGGCGTGCAGTGGGGCCTGTTCGGTGCCGCGGTGCTCCATCTCGGCACCGAGAAGCACCACCGCAAGTACCTCCCGGGCATCATGAGCCTCGAGGTCCCCGGCGCCTTCGCCATGACCGAGACCGGGCACGGCTCCGACGTGGCGGCCATCGGCACGACCGCGACCTACGACCCCGAGACCGAGGAGTTCGTGCTGAACACGCCGTTCCGCGGCGCGTGGAAGGACTACCTCGGCAACGCCGCGCTGCACGGCATCGCCGCAGTCGTGTTCGCCCAGCTCATCACGAAGGGCGTCAACCACGGCGTGCACGCGTTCTACGTGCCGCTCCGCGACGAGCACGGCGCGTTCCTGCCCGGCATCGGCGGCGAGGACGACGGCCTCAAGGGCGGGCTCAACGGCATCGACAACGGTCGACTGCACTTCACCGACGTCCGCGTCCCGCGCGAGGACCTGCTGAACCGCTACGGCGACGTCGCCGCCGACGGTACGTACTCGAGCCCGATCCCCAGCCCGGGCCGCCGCTTCTTCACCATGCTCGGCACGCTCGTCCAGGGGCGCGTCTCGCTCGACGGCGCGGCGACCATCGCCAGCGCGATGGGACTCGCGATCGCGATCACCTACGGGACCCAGCGGCGCCAGTTCAACGCCGGCAGCGACACCGACGAGGAGGTGCTGCTCGACTACCAGCGTCACCAGCGCCGCCTGCTGCCGAAGCTCGCGACGACCTACGCGCAGGTGTTCGCGCACGACGAGTTCCTCGTGAAGTTCGATGCCGTGTTCTCGGGTGAGGCCGACACCGACGACGACCGACAGGACCTCGAGACGATCGCGGCGGCGCTGAAGCCGCTCTCGACGTGGCACGCGCTCGAGACCCTGCAGGAGGCGCGCGAGGCCTGCGGCGGCGCCGGCTTCCTCGCCGAGAACCGCCTCGTCGGGCTCCGACAGGACCTCGACATCTACGTCACCTTCGAGGGCGACAACAACGTCCTCCTGCAGCTGGTCGCGAAGCGACTGCTGACCGACTTCTCGAAGCAGTTCGCCAAGGCGGACGCCGGTGCGATGGCGCGCTACGTCGTCGCCCAGGCCGCCGACCGGGCCTACCACGGCACGGGGCTGCGCCGACTCGCCCAGACCGTCGCCGACTTCGGCTCGACCGCGCGCTCCGTGCACGAGCTCCGCGACGAGGAGACGCAGCGGGAGCTGCTCACCGACCGGGTCGAGACGATGATCAGTGAGATCGCCGGTCGCCTCCGCGACGCCCGGAAGCTCTCGAAGGTCGAGCAGGCGGCACTCTTCAACCGCAACCAGAACGAGCTCATCGAGGCGGCCCGCGCCCACGGCGAGCTCCTGCAGTGGGAGGCGTTCACGCGCGGCATCGCCCGCACCGAGGACGCCGGCACGAAGCAGGTCCTCACCTGGCTCCGCGACCTGTTCGGCCTCGGCCTGCTCGAGCGGCACCTGTCGTGGTACCTGATCCACGGCCGACTCTCCCCGCAGCGCGCGCAGGCCGTGACCGCCTACATCGACCGCCTCGTCGAGCGGCTCCGTCCGTATGCGCTCGACCTCGTCGACGCGTTCGGCTTCGCGCCCGAGCACCTTCGTGCGTCGATCGCGTCGGGCGCCGAGCAGGAGCGGCAGGACGAGGCGCGCGCCCACTACGCCGCGCAGCGCGAGGCGGGCACGCTTCCCGCCCCGGAGAAGTCCGAGAAGCACAAGCGATAGCCGGGAAGGGAGACGGGCCGGGCGCGCAGCGCCCGGCCCGTCGTCGTGCGCGGCGGGGTCAGCGCCGGGGCGTGCGCTGCGGGCCCTCGTCGTCGCCGGGCGGCTTCATGATGGCGCCGGCGGCGAGTCCGACCGCGAGTCCGGCGGCGAGCCAGAGCCAGAATCCGGTCCAGAGGCTCACGACGAGTCCGATGACGAGCCCGACGACGAGGCCGACGATGAGCTGGCGTCGACGTGCGGGGGAGAACGGTTCGCGTGCGGCCATGCTGCCAGCGTAGGCGGTGCGGTCCCGCCGGCCGCGATCGGTCACGACCAGGGCGACGGATGCCTCGCGGCGAGCCGCGGCATCCGTCGCCGTCAGATCAGGCCGAGTTCGCGCACGGCCTCGCGCTCGTCGACGAGTTCCGCGACGGACGCGTCGATGCGAGCGCGCGCGAACGCGTCGATGCCGAGCCCCTCGACCACCGACCACGAGCCGCCCTCGGCGACGACGGGGAACGACGAGATCACGCCCTCCGCGACGCCGTACTCGCCGTTCGACCAGATCGCCGCGCTCGTGCGTCCGCGATCTCCGGTGCCGAGGATCCAGTCGCGCACGTGGTCGATCGTCGCGGACGCGGCGGACGCGACCGACGACGAGCCGCGCACCTCGATGATCTCCGCACCGCGCTTCGCGACTCGAGGGATGAACTCGTCGGCGAGCCACTCACGTGCGGCGTCCGTGCCGCCGAGCCCCGCCGCGAGCAGGGCCGGGACCGAGTCGCCGTCGGCGGTCGCGTGCGCGACATCCGGGAACTGGGTCGCCGAGTGGTTGCCCCAGATCGTGACGCCGCGGATGCCGCCCACGGGCCTGTCCACGGCGGCGGCGAGCTGGCCGAGCGCGCGATTGTGGTCGAGCCGCGTGAGCGCCGTGAAGCGGTCCTTCGGGACGTCGGGCGCATGCGACGCCGCGATCAGCGCGTTCGTGTTGGCGGGGTTGCCGACGACCACGACGCGCACGTCGTCGGCCGCGTGGTCGTTGATCGCCCGGCCCTGCGGGCCGAAGATGCCGCCGTTCGCCTCGAGGAGGTCGCCGCGCTCCATGCCCGCGGTGCGCGGCCGCGCGCCGACGAGGAGCGCGGCGTTCGCGCCCTCGAACGCGACGGCCGGGTCGGCGGTGACCTCGACGTGCGCGAGGAGCGGGAACGCCGAGTCCTGGAGTTCGAGCGCCGCGCCCTCGGCGGCGCGCAGGCCCTGCGGGATCTCGAGGAGGTTCAGGCGGACGGCGTTGTCGGGGCCGAGCAGGGCGCCCGAGGCGATGCGGAACAGCAGCGCGTAGCCGATCTGCCCCCCGGCGCCGGTGATCGTGATCGTGACCGGTCTGCGGCTCATGACCACGAGCCTACGCCGCGGCGGTCACCACCCCATCGTCCCTGGCGCGCCCTTCACCGGCCCCGCGACCATCGACGTGATCCAGCCGCCGTAGAAGCCGCCGGGCTGGGGGAGCACCCGCTCGCCATCGACCGTGCACGCGTCCATCGGGCCCGCATAGACGGCCACGCGGTCGCGGAGCACCTCGAAGCCGGGCGACGGCGTCGGATAGTTCCATGCCGCGCGCTGCGCGGCGCGACCGCCGCCGACGACGTCGAAGTACCGCGCCGCACCCTTGAACTCGCAGAACGACGATCCCGCCGCGGGCACGAGGGCACCGGGTGCGAACGCGTCGATCGGCAGGTCGTAGACGGGCGGATGACTCGTCTCGAGCACGCGCACGATGTCGCGGGTGTCGGCGATGCGCTCGCCGCCCAGGTCGATCGTGACCCGCACGTCGACCTGCTCGGCCCGCGGAGGGCGCGGGTAGTCCCAGACGGATTCCTGGCCGGGTCCCACCGGCTCTCGGATCGGGCGCATGACCGCACGCTAGGCGGGGAGACTGGGAGGGAGCCGACACCACGCGAGCGGGGGTCCGCGGGCGGCGCGCCGCGAGCGGGGCATCCGCTCGTTCGCTAGCGTGAGCGGACAAGGGGGAACCGATGAGGGATCTGTATCCGGAGATCGAGCCGCTCGAGACCGGGATGCTCGACGTGGGCGACGGCCAGCACATCTACTGGGAGGTGTCGGGCAACCGCGAGGGGAAGCCGGTCGTATTCCTCCACGGCGGTCCCGGCGGGGGCACGTCGCCCGCGCACCGGCGTCTGTTCGACCCTGCGAAGTACCGCATCGTGCTGTTCGACCAGCGCGGGTGCGGCCTCTCGATCCCGCACGCCTCCGAACCCGGTGCGGTCCTCTCGGCGAACACCACCTGGCACCTCATCGCCGACATGGAGCGCCTGCGCGCGCACCTCGGCATCGATCGCTGGCAGGTGCTCGGCGGCTCGTGGGGCAGTGCCCTGGCGCTGGCCTATGCCCAGACGCACCCCGAACGCGTCACCGAGATCGTGCTGCGCGGCATCTTCACGCTGCGCCGTCAGGAGCTCGACTGGTTCTACGAGGGTGGGGCGTCCGCGATCTTCCCCGATCTCTGGGAGGACTTCCTCGCGCCCGTGCCCATCGGCGAGCGGGTGCACCTCATCGAGGCGTACCACCGGCTCCTGACCGATCCCGACCCGGCCGTGCACCAACCCGCCGCGATCGCCTGGTCGCGGTGGGAGTCCTCGACGATCACGCTGCTCCCGCAGGCCGACACCATCGCGCGCTTCACCTCGCCCGAGTACGCCACCGCGTTCGCGCGGATCGAGAACCACTACTTCCGTCACGGCGGATGGTGGGACGAGGGGCAGCTCATCCGGGACGCGCACCGACTGCGCGACATCCCGGCCGTGATCATCCAGGGCCGCTACGACATGTGCACCCCGGTGATGACCGCATGGCACCTCCACCGGGCCTGGCCGGAGGCGGAGTTCCGCATCATCGACGACGCCGGGCATGCGTTCGACGAGCCCGGGATCCTCGACGCGCTCATCGCCGCGACGGACCGGTTCGCCGGCGAGGTCGATCGCCCAGGCGATGCGCTCGAGGGCCCCGGTCACGAGTCGGGCGGCGCGGACGACGAGGGCGCCGCGGACGACGAGGACGGCTCGGATGACGACGACCTCGAGGACGAGGAGCGCGAGGAGCGCGAGGACCTCGAGAGCGACGACGATGACGACGACGACGATGACGACGACGACGATGACGACGACGACGACGATGACGCCGACGATGATGACGACGACGATGACGACGATGACGGTGACGACGAAGAGGACGCCGCCGAGGAAGAGGAGGAAGAGGAAGAGGAAGAGGAAGCGGATGCGCCGCACCCTCCGCTGACCGACCGATGAGCGTAGCCGCCGGCGATCCACAGCGGAAGGTGGAGCCCGGAGGCGATCCGGCGCGGTAGTTTCGTGCCATGACGTTCAACCCCAAGGCCGACATCGGCGGCGGCAAGACCTCGCGCCGCGGACGGAACACCGGCATCGCCGTCGGCGGCGGCCTCGGCGTGCTCGCGATCGTGCTGATCGGATCGTTCCTGGGGGTCGACCTCACCGGGCTGCTGGGCGGCGGCACCGGCGGCGGGGCGACGAGCGAGGACTCGTCGCTCGAGCAGTGCCAGACCGGCGAGGACGCGAACGAGCAGATCGACTGCCGCATGAAGGGGGCGGATGCCTCGCTCGACACGTACTGGTCGGAGGTGTCGTCGAGCATCGGGGTGGACTACGTGCGGCCTCAGGGCTTCGTGCTCTTCAGCCAGGCCGTCGCGACCGGATGCGGCAACGCGTCGTCGGCGACCGGTCCGTTCTACTGCCCGCCCGACCAGACCATCTACATCGACACCTCGTTCTACGATCAGCTCGAGCAGCGGTTCGGCGCCGAGGGCGGACCGCTCGCCGAGATGTACGTCGTCGCGCACGAGTACGGCCATCACATCCAGAACATCGCGGGCGTGCTCGAGTCGACGCGCGACGGGCAGACCGGTCCGGCCTCGAACGCCGTGCGCGTCGAGCTGCAGGCCGACTGCTTCGCCGGCGCGTGGGCCGGCGCCGCGGCGACCACCGAGGACGCCAACGGCGAGACCTTCCTCCGGCCGATCTCGCCCGACGAGTACCAGCAGGCCATCGACGCCGCGGCCGCGGTCGGCGACGACCGCATCCAGGAGGCCACCCAGGGCCAGGTCACCCCGCACACCTTCTCGCACGGCACGAGCGAACAGCGCGTGCGCTGGTTCGCCACCGGGTACGAGGAGGGCGTCGGGGCCTGCAACACGTTCCAGGTCGACGGGTCGCAGCTCTGATGCGTCGCGTCGTCGCGGCCGTCGCCGGCATCGTCGGGGTCCTCGCGCTCGCCGTGGTCGTGTTCCTCGTCTGGGCCAACATCCTGTTCCAGGGCGAGCGGGAGCCGTCGCTCGATGCCTGGCGCTCCGACGCCGTGGAGATCAGCCGCACCGATGAGGGGTTCCTGATCGAGCCGACCTCCGGCCAGTCCGACGCGGGACTCGTGTTCATCCCCGGCGCGAAGGTGGAGCCGAGCGCCTACCTCTCCAAGCTGTCGGGCATCGTCGAGGAGACCGGGATGACGGTCGTCATCACCCATCCCACGTTGAACCTCGCGTTCTTCGACACCCGCCCGCTGTCTGCCTTCACCGACGACGCGCCCGAGGTCGCGCACTGGTTCGTCGGCGGACACTCACTCGGCGGGGTGCGGGCGTGCCAGTTGGCCGAGGGGGCGGATGCCACGGGCGGTCCCAGCGTCGTGGGCCTCGTGCTCTTCGGCAGCTACTGCGCGAACGACCTGTCGGGCACCGAGCTCGACGTGCTCTCGTTGGTCGGGGAGCACGACGGGCTGAGCACGCCCGAGAAGGTCGCGAGCGCGGCGCACCTGCTGCCGGCCGACGCCGAGAGCGTGCTCCTCGAGGGCGCCAACCATGCGTCGTTCGGCGACTACGGGCCGCAGCCCGGCGACGGCGTCGCGACGGCCGATCGCCAGACGATCCGCGACGACATCGCCTCCGCGGTCGCGAGCTTCCTCGCCGACCGCGGCATCGCCGGATGACCCGATCGACCGCACGCTCGGCGCGTCAGTGCTCCAGGACTCTGACGAGGATCCGGCCGAGCTCGGCCGGTCGCGTGAACTGCGGCCAGTGACCCGTCGGCAGGTCGACGTAGTCGACCTGCCGCATCGCGGCGAGCTCGCGCACGAACGGCGCTCCGCCGGCGATCCACTCCTGGATCTGCGCACTCGGGTACTCGCAGGTGATGACGGTGGTCGGCACGTCGAGGCGGCGTTCATCGGTGAGTCGCAGCGGGTCGGTCGCGACGCCGGCCGGCTCGGGGATCGCCCGCTCGCGGAATCGTCGGCGCAGGTCGTCGTCGAGGTCGGCGAGCATGCCCTCGCCGAACACGGACCACTCGGGCAGCGGGATCTCGTCGCCGACGACCGGCAGTTCGTCGTTGATGGCATCGCCGTCGCCCATCGGAGCCGCGTCGACGTAGACGACCCGGGCGATGCGATCGGGCCGCGCATCGGCGACCGCCTGTGCGACCGTGCCCCCACCCGAGTGGCCGACGAGCACGACCGGACCGTCGACCCCGTCGACCAGGCGGGTCACCGCCGCGACGTGGTCGGCGAGCCCGATGCCCGCTCGGGGCGCGTCGGGCGCCTCGAGCCCGGGGAGGGTGACCGCGTGGACGCGGTGGCCGGCCTCCTCGAGGGCCGGGGTCACCTCGCTCCACGAACTCGCATCGAGCCAGAAACCGGGGATGAGGATGACGTCCATGAGTCGAACGCTACGGGGTGCCTCCGACGTCGACGGGGACGCCCTGCGGCGCGACGGCGCCGGTCCGCGGAGCGGCGCGCCGCGGCATCCGTCGACCGCTCGACGCGGCGAGGAGCACGATGCCGGACGCCAGCACGGCGAGCCCGAGCACGGCCGACGGAGGCAGGTGCTCCTGGAGCAGCAGTACGCCGAGCAGCGTCGCGGTGAGCGGTTCGGCGAGCGTCAGCGTCGAGACCGTCGCGGGCGCGAGGCGCTTCAGGCCGGCGCCGAACAGCAGGTAGGCGACGGTCGTCGTCACGAGGCCGAGCCAGAGCGCCATCGCGAGGCCGGCGGTCGTCGCGAGCCAGGCCGTGTCCGTCGCGAGCAGCACGGGCAGGCTGACCGCGGCGGCGGCACCGAACATGGCGCCCATGCTCGCCGACGGGGTCCAGCCGCGGTCGAGCAGCGACTTGCCGGCGAGGGTGTAGACGGCGTACGAGGCGCCCGCGCCGACGGATGCCGCGACCCCGAGCGGGTCGACCGAGCTCGGTCCGGTGCCGCTCGCGGACGCGAGCACTGCGACCCCGACGGTCGCGAGGGCGGTCGCCAGCACCCAAGTGCCGCCGGGGAACCGACGGCGGAGCACCCAGTCGAGCACGCCGGTGAGCACCGGTGCCGACCCGAGGGCGACGACGGTGCCGACGGCGACGCCGTTCGCCGCGGTTCCGGCGAAGAACGCGGGCTGGTAGGCGAGCACGCCGGCCGCGCCGACCGCGACGGCGATCCATGCGGGCCGGCGCGGCGCGCGGCCACCGGACGGCGGGGCGACGGATGTCCCGGTCGCGCCGCGCCGACGTCCGGCAGCGTGCAGTGCGAACGCCACCGCCGCCAGCGCGCCGCCGCCGATCAGGATGCGCGCCGCACCCACGGAGAGCGGGTCGGCGGCGGGCCCGAGCGCCTGGGCGGTGCCGGTCGTGCCGAAGCACACGGCGGCGGCGAGCACGAGGAGGACCGATCGCATGAGCAAGATTGTTACACAATCTGTGCCCGACCGGAAGATGGCGGTCTCGAGCGGCCGAAGGGGCGGTCGGAGCCGCCGGAGCCGCTGCTCCCGATAGGATTCCGTGGGTCGCCTCGCCGCGGCATCCGTCACGTCATCGCCGAGGGGGCGCGCGACCCGGCGCACGGTACCGCACGGCCGGCGGCCCACCACCCGGAGGAGGACCTGTGCGCGCCGTCATGTACCGCGGATTCGGCGACGAACCCGAACTCGTCGAGGTCGACCGCCCCACCTGCCCGCCGCGCGGCGCCGTCGTGCGAGTGCGCGCGACCGGCCTCTGCCGCAGCGACTGGCACGGCTGGATGGGCCATGACGCCGGCATCGCCCTGCCGCACGTGCCCGGTCACGAGTTCGCCGGCGAGATCGCCGAGCTGGGCTCCGAGCTGACCGATGACGGCGGCTGGGCCGTCGGAGACCGGGTCACGGCGCCGTTCATCTGCGCGTGCGGTCGCTGCGTCGAATGCCTCGCCGGCAACGAGCAGGTCTGCGACGCGCAGCGCCAGCCCGGCTTCACCCATTGGGGCTCCTTCGCCGAATACGTCGTCGTCGACGAGGCCGCGCTCAACCTCATCCGGCTGCCCGACACGCTCGGGTTCGTCGAGGCCGCCTCCCTCGGGTGCCGCTTCGCGACCGCGTATCGGGCGATCATCACCCGCGGACGCCTGCACCCCGGTGAGCAGGTCGCCGTGCACGGATGCGGCGGGGTCGGCCTCTCGGCGATCATGATCGCCGTCGCGGCGGGCGTGCCCGTCTACGGCGTCGACGTCTCGAACGCCGCGCTCGCCGCCGCCGCCGAACTCGGCGCCACCCCGATCCGGGGCGGCGAGGGCGCGGCCGACCGGGTGCGCGAGGCGAGCGGCGGCGGCGTCGACCTCTCGGTCGACGCGTTCGGTAGTCCGGCGACATCGATCGCGTCGGTCCGGAGCCTGAAGAAGCGGGGCCGACACGTGCAGATCGGGCTCATGCTCGCCGACGACGCCACCGCGGCGATGCCCATGGACGCCGTCATCGACGGCGAGCTCGAGATCCTCGGCAGCCACGGCATGGCGGCGCACGAGTACCCCGACATGCTGGGCGCCGTCGCATCGGAGGCGTTCCGCCCGATCGAGCTCGTCGGGCGGACCATCCCGCTCGACGCGGTCCCCGAGGCGCTCGCGGCGATGGGACGCACCGGAGGCGCCGGCTCGGGCATGACGGTCGTCGAACTCTAGCCCGACCCCCGATCAGGCGACGTCGGGCAGCGGCGCCGGTCGCGGCCGGCGCGCCGGCCTCGCCGGTGCCGGGGGTATCGTCGTCGGCCTCGCCGGTGCGCGCGGGATCGACCGCTCGCCGGTGCCGTCGACCGGCTCGGGCGCGAGCACGAGGCCGTCACGCGAGGCCGCGACATCCGCCAGCAGTTCGAGCCAGGCGCGATTCATGGCGGGACGACGGCGGTCGCCGTAGCGGAACTCGAGCGACACCGCCGGGCCGAGCCACAGGCCCACCTCGCGGCCGTCGACCTCGGCGGTGAACGCGAAGTGCTCCCGGCGCCGGAGCTTGGCGAGGATCACGACCTGCAGGTGAGCGAGCGTGCGGTCGTCCACGGGGATCGACAGCCGGCTGTCGTAGACGAGGGAACCCATCTCGGCCGACTCCTTCCGACGAGAGCTGACGGGATTCGCGAGCGGTGCCGACCCTCGCGGTCCCCCTCCGTCGAGGTCGTGCACCGCCCGCACCTCGAACGTTACGCGCGCGCGTCGGCGTTGGACGACCCAGGTGTGCGACTGTTCCGAATACGGATATCGCGAATGCAGATCCGCGACGTACACTTGCCCGACCCGGCGTTCCCCCGATGCCGGGAGCAAGGAAGTTCCATGATCGGACTGACCCGGTCCGCGTTCGACACGCGCGATCCCGAAGCGGCCCGTCGCGCCTTCGAGCCGATGGTCCCGCGGCTCGCCTTCGGCCGCGCCGACCCGGCCGAGTTCCGGGTCCAGCTCAGGTTCGACGCGGCGCCGTCGTTCACGGTGATCGAGTACGCGTTCTCGGCGCCCGGCGCGACGGTGGCCGGTTCCGACGACCTGGTCGTCATCTCGGCCAAGGGGCAGGGCTTCCACCTGCGCCACGGGCGCACCGCCGTCGATACCTCGTTGCCCTACCTGCAGGCACCCGAGGCGCTCGCGGCGCACTGGGAGACGGTCGCCGCGCGGGCCGTCATGCTCGACCGCGGCGGCGTCGCCGCCGTCGCCCGCGCGATCACCGGCGATCCGTGGGCCGAACCGGTGTTCGTCTCCGTCGCCCCGCGGAGCCCCGAGCTCGGTCGGCATTGGGAACGCATCGTGCATCGCGTCCGATCGGCCATGCTCATCGCACCCGAGGCGTTCGCGGAGCCGATCGTCGCCCAGGCCGCATTCAACCGGCTCGCGGTGGCCTACCTCTACGCGTTCGAGGTCGTGACCCTCGACCTCGACGGTCGACGGAAGTCCTTCGGCGCGCGCTCCGCGATCGTGCGCGCCGCCGTCGACCACATGCACGCACGCGCCGCCGATCCGATCACCGTGCAGGGCATCGCCGCCGCACTGCACATCTCGGCCCGCGGACTCCACGCCGCGTTCGCCTCTGAGCTCGGCCGATCGCCCTCGGACTACCTCCGCGGCATCCGCCTCGCCGGCGTGCGCGACGAACTGCAGTTCGCGCCACCCGCCCAGGGCATCGCCGCGGTCGCCCGCAGGTGGGGCTTCGTGCACCTCTCGCGCTTCGCCGACTCGTACGCGCGCGAGTTCGGCGAGCTCCCCTCGCAGACGGTCGGTGCCCGGACCCGGGCGGTGCGCACGCCCGCCGCCGCCGTCGCCTGAACTCCATCGACTTCTCGGTCGCGGCGCGTCACGGAATTCCGTCGTGGCGCACCCGTCGCCGTACGCTGGCGTGACGGCGACGGCAACGGCAACGGCGACGACGCCGGAGACGCATCGGCGGGAGGGGCGGCGGATGACCGGCTGGCGGATTCGGGAATTCCATCGGGATGACCTCGACGGGATCCTCCATCTGTGGGAGCACGCGACGACCTCCCCGATCGAGCCGGTCTACGGCCTCAGCGAGGTGCTCGCCTCGTGCGAGAAGGACGACGCGCTGGTCGCCGTGCACGGCGAGGAGGTGGTCGGCGCAGTCGTCGGCCGAGCCGCGCACAACCAGGGCTGGATCGTCTTCCTCGCCACGACGCCCGAATGGCGGGGCCGGGGGATCGGCACCGCGCTGCTCGCCGCGCTCGAGAAGAAGATGGAGCCGCACGGGCTCGGCAAGCTCTCCGCGCTCGTGCCCGAGGCCGAGGAGACGCGGGTCGACGCATTCCGTCGCCAGGGGTTCGAGCTCCGGCAGCACCTCCGCTACTACGAGCGGCGCATCCCGGTCCAGCGAGAGGAGCTCAGCTCGCTCGCCGAGCTCGGCGGCCGCATCCTGCCGCGCGACCTGTGGGAGGGCGTGGCGGGCATGCGGCGCGAGAAGGAGATCCTCGAGCAGCGGCTCGTCATGCCGCTCGCCGAGCCGGACCTCGCGGAGCGCTTCGGGGTGGTGCCGCCGCGGGCCGTCGTGCTCTTCGGCCCGCCCGGAACGGGCAAGACGACGTTCGCGAAGGCGATCGCATCGCGGTTGGAGTGGTCGTTCGTCGAGGTGTTCCCGTCGCGGCTCGCGGCGGATCCGGGCGGGCTCGCCGGGGCGCTCCGCGAGACGTTCACCAAGATCGCAGAGCTCGAGCACGCGGTCGTGTTCATCGACGAGGTCGAGGAGATCGCCGCGCAGCGCTCCGGCGAACCGCCGTCGCCGCTCCAGGGCGTCACGAACGAGCTCCTGAAGATCATCCCGGCGTTCCGCGAGCAGCCCGGCCGGCTGCTCGTGTGCGCGACGAACTTCATCCGTGCGCTCGACTCGGCCTTCCTGCGCCACGGCCGGTTCGACTACGTCATCCCCATCGGCCTGCCCGACGAGACGGCTCGCGCGGCGATCTGGCAGCGCTACGTCCCGGAGACCGTGGCCGACGACGTCGACCTCGACGTGCTCGTCGAGCGCACCGCCGGGTTCTCCCCGGCCGACATCGAGTTCGCGGCGCGCAGCGCGTCGCAGCGCGCCTTCGAGGCCGCGCTCTCGGGCGGGACGGATGGCGCATCCGAGCGACCGGGGCCGACGACGGGGGACTACCTGGAGGCGATCGCCGGCACGAGGACGACGGTCTCGGCGGAGACGACGGCGGCGTTCCTGGAGGACATCGAGGCGCTCGCGCGGGTGTAGTCGTCTGGTCGGCGCGGCCGGACCGAGACCGACGTGATCCCGCGGACCCGGCATCCGCCCCGGTCGGACTCAGTAGGGCGGCCGCGTTCCGCTCGGCGTGCTCGGGTTGCTCGGCGGCGTGCCCGGCGCCGAGCCGGGCGGCGGGTAGCCCGCACCACCCGTCGGGATCTGCCCGGCGGGATACCCGCCCACGATCGCCTGCGCACCCGACGGGGTGGTCCCCACGCCCTGCGCTCGCATCGCCTGCTGGGCCTGCTGGGCACGCGCCATCCGATCCATGTCCTCGCGGTGCTGCCGCTCGGATCGCTCGATCCGTCGGCCGATGGCGGCGACCCCGGCACCGATCCCGCCCGCGATGAGGGCGTAGATGATGATGGCGAACAGCGCCGAGATGTCGAGGTACCCGCCGTCGGCGACGTCGCGGGTCGGGAAGATGTCACGGAACGGGTGCAGGTACGCATCGGAGACGCGGTAGACGAACGCCGTGAATCCGGCGTCGGGATTCGCCGCGAAGAGGAGCAGGAACACGCGCAGCGAGAGCGCGATGACGCCGATCAGCACCCAGATGTACAGGATCCAGGTCGCGATCTTCAGCAGCCGCAGGTACCAGGGCGGCTTCCATTCGGTCTCGGCGGCGGCGTCGGTGCGGCTCATCGGGGTCCCCTTTCCCTCGCGCGTCGCGAGGCGACTCGCCCAGCCAAGCGCGTCGGCCGCGTGCGACGCAAGGGACGTGGGTCCCATCGGCCGCGCCCTTCGTGGGCTATGGTGCCGGCTCGTCGGCGATGAACCGGGCGCCGGAGGCGTTCCGCTCCTCCGGCGTCAGGCATCTCCGTCGCGAGTGGGCACCGGGCCCGTGGGCGGGGCGCCGTAGCGGAAGGTCGGGACGCCCCATCCCATGAGCACCGACACGATGCGGATGGCGAGGATGATCACGATCGGCACCCAGAACACGACCGCCTGGTCGAGGTCGAACTCGAGCAGCAGGACGTAGACGAGTGCTCCGGCGAGCGCGGCGGTGGCGTAGAACTGCCCGCCGCGGAGCACGTCGGGCACGTCGTTCGCCAGGATGTCGCGGATGATCCCGCCCGCCACGCCGGCGATGACCCCGACGATCGCCGCGGCGATCGGGTCGGCACCCGCGGCGATCGCGACGTTCGTGCCGACGACGACGAACAGGGCCATGCCCGCGGCATCCGATACCTGCACGATGCGGAACCGCTGGAGCAGGTCGAGCGCCCCCGTGCGCGAGAGCGGGATGACGATGAGCGCCGTCACCGCGCCGACCAGCAGGAAGGTCGGGTTGCTCACCCAGAAGACGGGCGTGGCTCCCAGCAGCAGGTCGCGAAGCGTCCCGCCCCCGACGCTGACGATGCACGCGAGCACGACGACGCCCACCAGGTCCATCTTCTTCCGGCCCGCGGCGACCGCGCCCGAGATCGCGAACGCCACCGTTCCGATGTACTCGAGGACGACCTGCACGACGGTGAGCGCCGACGAGATCGATTCGGATGCGTCTGACATCGAACCTCCACTCCGTTGGCGACACCCTAGGCCGTGCCTGGGCGGCGCATCCTCAGGCCACCCCGGCCGTCACGCCCGGGGCCCGACCCGGGGGACGCGGTGACGAGACCGGTACCGGCACGATGCCGGGCTTCTCGCCGCGCACCCAGAGGAGCCGGGCCGCGACGGCGCCGACCACGGCGAGGACCGCCAGCGCGGACCAGGTGATCGAGAGCCCGACGGCCGTGCCGAGCCATCCTGCGATCGGGTACGTGAGCAGCCAAGCCAGGTGCGACAGCGAGAACTGGGCGGCGAACACCTCCGGCAGCCTCGAGGGCTCCACCGATCCGCGGAGGATCCGGCCCGTCGGGGTGACGATCATCGCCATCCCCGCTCCGATCAGGAACCAGGTGACCGCGGTGCCCGCCCAGGTGATGAACCCCGCAGCGGTGAGCGCGGCGGCGGCGATCGTCGCGACGGACAGGACCACTGCACCCGTCAGCATGACCGTGCGTTCGGCGATCCGGTCGAGCACCCGGGGGAGCGCGAGCGCTGCGAGCAGCGAGCCGGCACCGGACGCGGCGAGCATCCAGGCGACCGCCGACTGCGAGCCGTCGAGCTCGTCGCGGACGTACGTGACCGTGTTGACGATCACGATCGAACCGGCTGACGCGACGACCAGGTTCAGGGCGAGCACGCCGCGGAGCCTCGGCGTGCGGAGGAACGTCCTGATCCCGGCGGTCGCCCGGTCCCAGGCGCCGGAGCGGGTGCCTCGGCGCGCGTTCGGGATCCTGGTCGAGAGGACGAGCAGGGTGGAGACGACGAAGCCGAGCGACGTTCCGAGGAACAGCCAGCTGAAGCTCATGAAGCTGAGTGCGACGGCGGCCAGCACCGGACTGAGCAGGCTCTCCATCGTGTACGCGACCTGCGAGGCGGACAGGGCCCGCGTGTAGTCGGAGGGGTCGGTCACGATGTCGGGGATCACCGCCTGGAAGGTCGGCGTGAACGCCGCGGAGGACGCCTGGAGGAGGCCGACCAGGACGTACACGTGCCAGACCTCGGTGATGAACGGGAGCGCGAGGACCACCGCGGCACGAAGGGCGTCCAGGGTGACGAGGAACGCGCGCCGCGGAAGCCGGTCGATGTAGGCCGCCGCGATCGGGGCGATGACCACGTACAGGACCATCTTGATCGTGAGCGCCGTGCTGAGCACCTGGCCGGCCTGAGGGCCGGCGAGGTCGTAGGCCAGCAGGCCGAGGGCGACCGTCGCCAGTCCGGTGCCGAACAGGGCGATCACCTGCGCGCCGAAGAGGTGGCGGTAGTCGCGGATCGTGAGCAGTCGCATGGTCTTCCTCGTGCGGTTCCAGGTCGGGATACCTGCTGCAACCTGATACCCCTAGGGGGTATTCCCGAACCACGCGATCCTCTCCGACGGGTCTGCGCGAGGGGCGGCGCCGGCGCGCGGGCGGCGTGGAATCCGCACCTGTGACGGAATACCCTATGGGGGTATACGTTGGTACCCCACAGGGGTATTCGTTCCCCGGAAGGAGAAACCATCATGTCCCACCCACCTGCCGTCACGGCACGACGCCGATGGCTCGGGCTCGCGCTCATCGCCGCCGCGCAGTTCGTCGTCATCATGGACACGTCGATCATCGGCGTGGCCCTCCCGGAGATGCAGTCGGAGCTCGGATTCACCCCCGAGTCGCTCTCCTGGGTCTTCAACGCCTACGTGGTCGCATTCGGCGGCCTCCTGCTGCTCGGCGGTCGGCTGTCCGACCTCTTCGGCGCACGACGCGTGTTCATCACCGGATGGATCGTGCTCGCGCTCGGCTCCGTCCTCGCGGGCGCCGCCACGGGCGTCGGCATGGAGATCGCCGGTCGCGCCGTCCAGGGTGCCGGATCCGCCCTCATCGCGCCGGCCGCGCTCAGCCTGCTCATGGCGCTCTTCGGCGGAACCCCGCAGCTGCCGAAGGCCTTCGCCGTCTACGGCGCCGCGGCGCCGATCGGCGGGACCGCCGGGGTCTTCCTCGGCGGCGTGCTCACCGAGTACGCGAGCTGGCCGTGGGTGTTCTACATCACCGTCCCGATCGCGCTCCTGGTGATCCTCCTCGCCCCGGACGCGCTGCCGCGCGTCCCCGGCCAGCGCGGTTCCGTCGACCTCCTCGGCGCCGTGACCGGCACCGCCGGTCTGACGGCCCTCGTCTACGGCATCGTCCGCGCACCCGAGGCCGGCTGGACCTCGATCGAGGTGCTCGTCGCGCTCGCCGCCGGAGCCGTCCTCCTCGGCCTGTTCTTCGTCGTCCAGCGGACTGCGCGTCAGCCGCTGCTGCGCCTCGGGATCTTCCGCACGCCCCAGCTCGGCGCGGCGAACACGGCCCAGCTGCTGCTCGGCGCGGCCTGGGTGCCGATGTGGTTCTTCCTGAACCTCTACCTCCAGCAGGTCCTCGGTGCGAGCTCCTTCGCCGCCGGCGCAGCCCTCCTGCCGATGACCGTGCTCATCGTGATCGGCATGACCACCGTCGCGCCGCGCCTGCTCGCGCGCTTCGGCGTGAAGCCGCTCATCATCGCCGGGTTCGCGCTGCTGGCCGCAGGCCTCGGCTGGCTCGGCTTCGTCCGTCCGGACGGGAACTACGTCGTCGACGTGCTCCCGGCCTCGCTCGTCGCCGCGTTCGGCATGGCGCTCGCGTTCATCCCGTCGCTCGGCACAGCGATCGGAGTGGCTCGCCCCGAGGAGACCGGCGTGGCATCCGGCCTCGTGAACACCAGCTACCAGATCGGTTCCGCGATCGGCCTCGCCGCCGTCACGGTGCTCAGCTCCGCGGTGGTGGGAGGCGGCACCGGCGCGGTCGCACTGACCGGCGGGTACTCGGCCGCCTTCATCGGCGCCGCCGTGATCGCGGTCGTCGGCGGCCTCATCGCCGCAGTGACCCTCCGCGCCGCGAAGCCGTCGGGCGACGCCGAGGCCACGAGCGAGGAGCAGGTGCCCGTGGGCGCCTGACCTCGTCGCGACGACGGGAGGCGCGGGCCGATCGGCCCGCGCCTCCTTCGCGTGTCGCTGCCGGCCTCAGGACCGCACGAGCCGGGCGATGGCGGCGGACGCCTCGGTCAGCTTCTCCTCCGCCTCGTCGCCGCCGCGGACCGCGGCGTCGACCACGCAGTGCCTGATGTGGTCGTCGAGCAGGCCGAGCGCGACCGACTCGAGCGCCGAGGTGAGGGCTGAGATCTGCGTGAGGATGTCGATGCAGTACTGCTCCTCGTCGACCATGCGGTGGATGCCGCGGGCCTGGCCCTCGATCCGGCGCAGCCGGGCGAGGTACCGCTCCTTGTCGGTGATGTAGCCGTGCTCGGTCGCGACTGCGTCGGTCATGGCGGTCTCCTTTGCTCGTGCTAGTTGCGGGACAGTGCCGGTTCGGGCTCCGGCCGGCCGGCGCGATCCCCGAGGAGGGCGCGCGCGCTGCTCTCGGGGCGCAGGTCGAGGCGGCGGAGGAGCTGCGCGTTGCCGGCGACGATGATCGTCGACAGCGACATGAGGATCGCGCCGACCGACATCGGCAGCACGAACCCGATCGGTGCGAGGACGCCGGCCGCGAGCGGCACCGAGATGAGGTTGTAACCGGCGGCCCACCACAGGTTCTGCTTCATCTTCCGGTAGCTCGCCCGCGAGAGCTCGATCACCGAGAGCACCGATCGCGGGTCGTCGCTCGCGAGGATCACGCCGGCGGAGGCGATCGCGACATCCGTGCCGGCGCCGATCGCGATCCCGACGTCGGCCTGCGCGAGCGCGGGCGCGTCGTTCACGCCGTCGCCGACCATGGCGACCTTCCGGCCCTCGCGCTGCAGCTCCTGGACCTTGGCGGACTTGTCCTCCGGCCGGACCCCGGCGAAGTAGCGGTCGATGCCGAGGTCGGATGCCACGGAGCGTGCGACGGCATCGGCGTCGCCGGTGATCATGACCACCTCGAGACCGAGCTCGTGCAGCGCGTCGACGGCCTCGCGGGATTCGTCGCGGACGGCGTCGGCGAGCTTCAGGGCACCGATCACCGAGCCGTTCTCGATCACGTGCAGGATGATCGCCCCGTCGGCGCGCCATTCGTCGGCGATGGCGAGCTCGTCGGCGTCCTCCTCCGCGAGCAGGTGCGGTCCGCCCACGCGGATCGTGTCGCCGCTGACGGTCGCGGTGACGCCGACGGCCGGGGCCGAGTCGAAGTCGGTCGCGGCCGGGACGTCGAGGTCGCGGTCACGGGCCGAGCCGACGATCGCGCGGGCGAGCGGGTGCTCCGAATCCGTCTCGGCGGCGGCCGCGAGGGCGAGGACCTGTTCGGGATCGCGGCCGGGGGCGGGTTCGATCGCGACGACCGTCGGCCGGCCCTTGGTGAGCGTGCCGGTCTTGTCGAAGAGCACGCTGGTCACCGTGCGCATGCTCTCGAGCGCGAGGCGGTCCTTGATCAGCACCCCGCCTCGGGCGGCGCGCTCCGTGGCGATGGAGACCACGAGGGGGATCGCGAGGCCGAGCGCGTGCGGGCACGCGATGACGAGGACGGTGATCGTGCGCACGATGGCCTCGTCGGGCAGGCCGAGCAGGCTCCAGATGGTCGCGGTGACGACGGCGGCGCCGAGTGCGAACCAGAACAGCCAGGCGGCGGCGCGGTCGGCGATGCGCTGGGCACGGGATGACGAGTTCTGCGCGTCCGCCACGAGGCGGCGGATGCCGGCCAGAGCCGTGTCCTCGCCGACCGCGTCGACCTCGACGCGGATCCCGGAGTCGGTGGCGACGGTGCCGGCGACGACGTGGTCGCCATCCGATCGCCGGACCGTCTTGGACTCGCCCGTGATCATCGATTCGTCCATGCTCGCCGAGCCGGCGACGACGGTGCCGTCGGCGGGCACCCGCCCGCCGGGGCGGACCACGACGACATCGCCGACGCGAAGCTCGGATGGCGCGACCGTGACGGTCTCGTCGCCCTCGATGCGCTCGGCCTCATCGGGGAGCAGTGCGGCGAGCGAGTCCAGCGCGGACGTCGTCTGCGCGAGCGAGCGCATCTCCAGCCAGTGCCCGAGCAGCATGATCACGATCAGCAGCGCCAGTTCCCACCAGAAGTCGAGTTGGTGGTCGAGCAGCCCGATCGTCGCGCCCCAGCTCGCGACGAACGCCACGGTGATGGCGAGCCCGATCAGCAGCATCATGCCCGGCTTGAGCGCCCGGAGCTCGCTGACGGCGCCCGTCAGGAAGGGGCGCCCGCCCCAGACGTACATGACCGTGCCGAGGATCGGCGAGATCCATGCGGACCAGGCGCCTTCGGGCAGCTCGTAGCCGAGAAGCATGGCGAACATCGGCGAGAAGGCCACCACCGGCACCGCGATCAGCAGGTTGATCCAGAACAGGCGACGGAACTGGCCGACGTGGTCGCCGTGCCCGGCGTGACCCCCGTGACCCCCATGGCCGGCGTGCGCGTCGTGCTGGGCGTGCTCGCCGCGCATGTCGTGACCGGCGTGCTCGGCGTGGCCTGCGTGCTCGGCGTGGCCTGCGTGCTCGTCGTGCTCGCCGTGGCCTGCGTGCTCGTCGTGGCCGTCGTGCGCGGTGCCGTGGTGGTCGTGGTGTGCCGGCGGCGGGGTCGTCGCGGTTGGGTCGTTCCGAGTGCGCTCGTCCATGGTCTCGCCCATCTCTCGTGATCGGACGAACGGCGATCGCCGTTCGTCGATGCCGAGGACGATTATACCCCTACAGGGTATTGAGGCAAAGGGGCCCCGGACTCGGCGTGCCGACCGCTCCATGCGGCGCGCACCGTCGTGACGGCATCGATGCCGGCGATCACGGAGATGCGATCGCCGTCCAGGCCGACACCGACCACCTCGCCGTCGCCGTGACGCGACCAGCGCGTGCCGGGCGTCGCGGCGCCCCATGCGGACAGGGTCGTACCGTGGATCCGGCTGGAATAGCCCGACTCGAACCAGTAGTCGCCGGGGTCGGGCCCGCCGACCAGGTCGTGCAGGAGCGAGCGCGCCGCATGCGCACCCTGGGCGGCCGCGTCATCCCAGTGGTCGACCCGAAGCGCGCCGCCCTCGCTGCGGATCGACGCGACGCCCCCGGCGGCGTAGACCCCGGGCGTCGACGTTCGGAGCCGTCCGTCGACGGTGATCGCGCCCGGCCCGGTCCCGAGCGGATGCGTCGCCTCCGTGCCGTACGCGACGATCGCGGCATCCGCTTCGATGGTGTCGCCGTCGGCGAGCGCGACCACCAGGGCGCCCGAGCGCACCTCCGCACCGGCGATGGACCGGGCCGTCCGCACCCTGAGCCGCTCGCGATGGCGGCGGAGCAGGTCGGATGCCACGGTCGAGCCGAGCTGCGAGCGCAGCGGGAGGGCCGAGCGCGCGATGAGGGTGACCTCGATGCCCGAGTCGGCGAGCAGCGACGCGGTCTCGGATCCGACGAGCCCCGCACCGAGGATCGCGATGCGGCCGCCGCTCGAGGGCAGCAGGCTGCGGATGCGCTCGGCGTCCTCCGCCGAGTGCAGGGGCAGGATCCGCTCGCGTGCGGCTTCGTTCGCGTCGAACGCGTGCAGGCGCGGTCGACTGCCGGTCGCGAGGATCGTCGCTGCGGGGGTGATGCGCTCGCCGGAGCGGAGGTGCGCTGCGCCGTCGGCGCGGATCGCGCTCACCTCGTCGACCCGCAGGTCGGCTCCGTTCGGTGCCGGGCGGCGGATCTGGTCTCGGGTCAGGAGGCCGGTCAGGACTCCCTTGTCGACCAGGGTCCGGTTCGTCGGGCCGATCGGGTCGATGATCGTGACCGGCCCGGGCCAGCCCGATCGCACCAGCGTGTCCGCCGCGGACCATCCGGCGGCGCCTGCGCCGACGACCAGTGCGTCGTTCGAATCCATGGGTCCTCCCTCGCTCGGAATACCCCAGTGGGGTATATGGTTGTCGATGCTACCGCAAGTACCCCACCCCCGTATTGAAAGGATGAGGAGATGACCGTGTTCGAGTACCAGGTGACCGGCATGACGTGCGCTCACTGCGAGCTGTCCATCCGCGAGGAGGTCTCCGAGATCCCCGGCGTGACCACCGTCGACGTGTCCGCCGCGACCGGTCGACTCGTCGTCGGCTCCGACGCCGACCTCGACGACCGTGCCGTCCTCGACGCCGTGCAGGAGGCCGGCTATGTCGCGCGGCGGCGGTGAACTGAGCCCCGCCGTCCGGCTCGGCCTCTTCGGCGCCGGGCTCGCGGGAGTCCTCGGCCTCGCCCTCGTCGTGGGACCGGTGGTCGTGCCCGCGGAGACCGTCTCCGCCTGGACGGAGCGGAGCGAGCAGGCCGGAGCGCACGGTGACGGCGGGCACCAGGCGCCGGAATCGGAGACGTCCCCGCACGCGGATGCGCTGCCCGGGCTGTCGGTCGACGCCGACGGCTACCGTCTCGCAGACCTTCGGGTTCCCGGCGAGGTCGAGGACGGCGAACTGCGATTCACGATCCTCGACTCCGCGGAGAACGCGGTGACGGAGTTCGACGTCACCCACGCGCGGCCGCTCCACCTCATCGTGGTGCGATCCGACGGTGCGGAGTTCCGCCACGTGCATCCCGAGCTGGACGAGGACGGCACCTGGAGCATTCCGTGGGCCTGGGAGGCCGCGGGCGCCTACCGGCTGTTCGCCGACTTCCGACCCGCCGGACACGATCGCACGCTCACGCTGACCACCACGGCGACCGTGCTCGGGAGCCTGGCCGACTCCGATGCGCCCGCCCGGGACGAACGCGTCGTCCGGGCCGGGCCCTTCGAAGTCGAACTCTCCGGCGATCCCGTCGCCGGCGCCGAAGCCGAGCTCGAGTTCACGGTCCGGCGCGACGGGCGCCCCGTCCGTACCATCCAGCCCTACCTGGGCGCGGCAGGCCACCTCGTGATGCTCCGTGCGGGCGACCTGGGGTACCTGCACGCCCACCCCCTCGACGAGGCCGAGACCGCCGGTGCGAGCGACCTCGGTCCCGTCATCCGCTTCGCGGCCACGCCGCCCACCGCGGGGGAGTACCTGCTCTACGTCGACTTCCAGGTCGACGGGCGGGTGCACACCGCCGCATTCGCCGCCACCGCCGCACCGGCCGATTCCGAGTCGGACCCGCACGACGCGGGCGGCGAGCACGCCGCGGGCCACTGAGCACCGACCCGAGGAAGGAATTCCCATGAACGAGAGCACCCTGAACGCACTCCCGCCCAACGAGGTGGTCGAACTGGACATCGGCGGGATGACCTGCGCCTCCTGCGCGATGCGCATCGAGCGCAAGTTGAACAAGCTCGACGGCGTGACCGCGACCGTCAACTACGCCACTGAGAAGGCCCGCGTCGAGATCCCGGAGGGACTCACGACGGATGCCGTCATCGCGGAGATCCGGAAGACGGGCTACACCGCTGAGCCGCCGGCCGGGGCGCGGGCCGAGCACGCGGGGGCGGACGAGTCCGACCGCGAAAACGACGAGTTGCGGACCCTCCGTCACCGCCTCGTCGGGTCCGTCGTGCTGTCGGTCCCGGTCATCCTGATGGCGATGATCCCGGTCCTCCAGTTCCCCTACTGGCAGTGGCTGTCGCTCGCGCTGGCCGCGCCGGTCATCGTCTGGGCCGCATGGCCGTTCCACCGCGCCGCACTGGTGAACCTCCGCCACGGCGCCGCGACGATGGACACGCTCGTCTCGGTCGGGACGTCCGCGGCCCTGCTCTGGTCGGTCTACGCGCTGTTCTTCGGAACCGCGGGCACGCCCGGCATGACCCATCCCTTCGAGCTGACCGTGGCGCCCACGGACGGAGCCGCCAACATCTACCTCGAGGTGGCCGCCGGCGTGACCATGTTCGTCCTGGCCGGTCGCTACTTCGAGAAGCGATCGAAGCGGACGGCCGGGGCCGCGCTCCGTGCGCTGCTCCAACTCGGCGCGAAGGACGTCGCCGTGCTGCGGGACGGTCGCGAGGAGCGCATCTCGATCGACCAGCTGGGCGTCGGCGACGCGTTCGTCGTGCGCCCCGGTGAGAAGATCGCCACCGACGGCGTGATCGTCGAGGGCCGCAGCGCCGTCGACCAGTCGATGCTCACCGGCGAGTCGGTGCCGATCGAGGTGACCGTGGGCGATCCGGTGGTCGGCGCGACCGTCAACGCCGGCGGCCGGCTCGTCGTGCGCGCCACGCGCGTGGGCGCCGACACGCAGCTCGCCCAGATGGCGAAGCTCGTCGAGGACGCCCAGTCCGGAAAGGCGCAGGTCCAGCGCCTGGCCGACCGGATCTCGGGAGTCTTCGTCCCGATCGTGCTCGCCCTGACCGCCGCGACGCTCGGCGTCTGGCTCGGCGCCGGGTTCCCGGCGGCCGCCGCGTTCACCGCGGCGGTGGCCGTGCTGATCATCGCGTGCCCGTGCGCACTCGGCCTGGCCACCCCGACGGCGCTGCTCGTCGGCACGGGTCGGGGCGCGCAGCTCGGCATCCTGATCAAGGGACCGGAGGTGCTCGAGTCGACCCGGAAGGTCGACACCGTCGTGCTCGACAAGACCGGAACGGTGACGACGGGTCGGATGGCGCTGCTCGCGGTGCACGCGGGGGCGGCGGAGACCGAGGTCGACGTGCTCCGCATCGCCGGCGCCCTCGAGGATGCGTCGGAGCACCCGATCGCACAGGCGATCGCCGCGGGCGCCACGGCGCGGGTCGGCGCGCTCGCCACGGTCGAGTCGTTCGAGAACCACGAGGGCCGCGGCGTCCACGGCATCGTCGACGGGCACCTCACCGTCGTCGGCCGCGAGTCGCTGCTCGGCGACTGGGCCGTCGAGGTGCCTGCGGACCTCCGCGCGGCGAAGGCCGACGCCGAGTCCGCAGGACAGACGGCGGTGCTGGTCGCCTGGGACGGCGTCGCGCGCGGCGTGCTCGTCGTCGCCGACCGCGTCAAGGACACCAGTCGCGACGCGATCGCGGAACTGCGCAGTCTCGGCCTCAGGCCCGTCCTGCTGACCGGCGACAACGCCACGGTGGCACGGCACGTCGCCGACGAGGTCGGCATCGACGAGGTCATCGCCGACGTGCTGCCGGCCGACAAGGTCGCGGCGGTGCGCGACCTGCAGGCGTCGGGCAGGGTCGTCGCGATGGTCGGCGACGGCGTCAACGACGCCGCGGCCCTCGCGCAGGCCGACCTCGGCCTGGCGATGGGCACGGGCACCGACGCCGCGATCGAGGCGGCGGACATCACGCTGGTCCGCGGCGACCTCCGGGCCGTCGGCGACGCGATCCGGCTGTCGCGCCGCACCCTGGGGACGATCAAGGCCAACCTGTTCTGGGCGTTCGCCTACAACGTGGCGGCGATCCCCCTCGCCGCCCTCGGCCTGCTCAACCCCATGCTCGCCGGCGCGGCGATGGCGTTCTCCAGCGTCTTCGTCGTCGGCAACAGCCTCCGCCTGCGGACCTTCCGCTCGCGGACCACCGGCGCCCCGCGCGCCACCGCGACCGCGACCGCACCGGCGCGGGAACTCGAGACCGCGTGATCCACGCGACCTGAAAGGACACACACATGAGTGCACACTGCTGCGGCACCGGCGCCACCCAGGGCCACGCCGCGAAGCCCGCCGACGCGACCGACCTGCTGCGCGGATCCGACGACCTGGTCGAGTGCCCCGTCATGCCGGGAAGCATGGTCGTGAAGGCCGATGCCGAGTCGGCCGGTCTCTTCCGCGACCACGACGGCCAGCGCTACTGGTTCTGCTGCGCGGCCTGCGGTCCGCTGTTCGACGCGGAGCCGGCGAAGTACGCCATGGCCTGATCCGTTCGACCGTCGGGGTCGGCCTCGCCGGCCGGCCCCGACGGCGTCGCCCCGCCACCCATCGCGTCGGAACCGGTCAGACGTGCGCCGGGCCGACCCGGCCGGGCCGGTCGCGCGGAGATGACGGGCCCCCTGCGGAGACCCGCGGCGGGGTGTCGCTCGGGATCACGTCGTCGTGCCGGTGGGCTTCGGTCGCCGCGAGCGAGATGCCCGAGATGCTGTTCGCGGCGACCATGAGGCGATCCAGCCAGTCGCGGTCCAACCCGCACGGTTCCGCCTCGTCGAAGCGCGCCTCGATGGCCGTCTGCGTGCCGATGAAGACCCGCTCGCGGCAGCCGCTCGCATCGAGCCAGGTGAGCGTGGTCGTCTCATGCCGTCGCAGCTTGGCGACGAGCACCACGAACACGTGGTTCAGTACGTCGTCGTCGAGAGGGATCTCGACACGCTCAACGATCAATGCCCCAACGCCGACCTCCCGGTCCACGACGCTGTCCAGTGAGTCGAACGCGACCATTCTCCTCCTCCCGGTGGAGCCAGTCCAGAGGCGGGTGCGATCCCGCTCGGACGTGCGGGTCGGGTCCAGCGTTCACCGTCACTCCTCGGCGCACTCGCGTTCGGCTGCGGCGGGGAAGTCCGGCACGGGCCGAGCGGCAGCCTCCTCGGCCGTGGTAGCTGCGCCGTTCTGCGCGATGTCGCGGATGAGCCAGTCCATCTCGTCGATCTCGCGTCGCTGCGCCTCGCTGATCGCGACGGCGAGTTCGCAGACCCGGACATCCGAGTTCTGGAAGCGCTCTGATCGCGTGATCGCGAGCGAATGGTGGGGGATCATGCCGCGCATGAACGCGGAGTCGTCGACGATCGCCTGACTGCGGTCGAGCGCGATCCCGCCGCCGATGAACACCAGACTGACGACGATCACGACGATGTTGGCCTTCATGTTGCGGTACATGCCGAGCATGTAGCCGAGCATGACGAGCCCCATCGTGCCGCCCATGGTGAGCGCCATGAAGACGCGGCTCTCGCTGAAGCGCACGTGCCCCCACTCCCACGACCCGGCGAACATCGTCCAGTAGCCGAGGAACATCGCGGTGAGGATCATGGCGGCGAACCGCACGTACGGGGTCCATGCCCGCCGCGGGTCGTGACCGTTCTGCTCCGCGTCGGAATCGGGCGTCCGGTCGGAGTCGGGGGTCCGGTCGGTATCGAGCCGATCGTCGTCGCGTCCCTGCCGGGAGTCCTCGCTGGTCGACATGGTTCTGCTCCTCACGTGCTCGTGGGCTGGGACGCTCTCCATGCGATCCGACCGCCGTGCCCGCGGCAAGGGCGTTGTCGTGCGGTCCGGGCTCTGGTACTTCGAGGCTCAGTCGCCGTCGGACGGCGCCGGGTACGGGGACGCCTTGAGCAGCCGCGCGAGATGGCCGGCGTGCCGGGCGAGCGTCGCGTTCGTCGTCGCGACCGCGTCGGGGGTCTCGGCGAGCTCGCGGTAGTCCGTCGTGTGCATCGCCTCGCCGTTCCAGTACGTGGACGCCTGGCCGGCGATCGAGAAGCCGACGTCGGCGAGCCCTTGCTGCACGTGCGCGATGACGGCGTGCGCGCCATCCTCGTTGCCCGTGACGGCGACTGCGGCGACCTTGCCCGCGAGGAGCGGGCGGCCCGCGTCATCCGTCGCTGAGATCTCGGCGTCGAGGCGCTCGAGGACTCGTTGCGCGACGCTCGAGGGATGCCCGAGCCACGTGGGCGTGGCGAAGAGGAGGACGTCGGCGGCGAGGATCCGCTCGCGGATCGTCGGCCATGCATCGCCCTCGCCCATGTCGGCCTCCACGCCTGGTCGCACGTCGTGGTCGACGACGCGGATGAGTTCGCCCCGCGCGCCATCCTCTTCGAACAGGGCGAGCACCTGACGGGCGAGCAGGTCGGTGCTCGACTCCGCCGGAGACGGCTTGAGCGTGCAGTTGAGTGCGATGACGTGCAGCGGTTCCATGTCGGTCTCCTTCACGTTGGCGGTCAGTCTCCGGTGCCTGCGGTGTTCGCGGGCGAGAGTCGGCGCAGCCGGTCGCCGAGGTCGGACTCGAAGGCGTCGAAGAAGCCGTCGGGGTCGGGACCGAGGTTCATCAGCGCGATGCGGTCGAACCCGGCATCGACGTACGGGCGCACCGCCTCGACATGCGCGTCGAGGTCCGGTCCGGCGCTCAGCTGCTCGGCAACGTCCTCATGGCGGATGTACGCGCTCGCGGCCTCGAAGTTCACCGGGTTCGGCAGCTCGCTCATCACCTTCCAGCCGGTCAGGCTCCACCTGGCGGTGCTCCACGCGGCCTCCAGCGCCGCGTCCGCAGTCGCCGCCCACGCGAGCCCGGCCTCGCCGTAGGTGGGACCCGAGCCGCCGCGAGCGCGGTAGTCCTCGACGAGCTCGGCGTCGGGTTCGACGGCGAAGAGGCCGTCCCCGTGTTCGGCCGCGACCTGGGCGGAGGACGGTCCGCTCGCCGCGACGACGATGTCGGGAGCGACCTCGGGAAGGTCGAACACGCGCGCGTCCTCGAGGCGCAGGTATCGCCCCTCGTAGGACTGGTATCCGCCCTTCCACAAGGCTCGGATGATGGTCAGCGCCTCCTCGAGCATGTCGTGCCGTTGCGAGACCGACGGGTAGCCGTTCCCCACGATGTGCTCGTTCAGGCGTTCGCCGGCCCCGACGCCGAGAGTGAACCGGCCGTCGCTCAGCAGCGCGACCGTCGCCGCTGCCTGCGCGATGATCGCCGGGTGGTACCGGATGGACGGGCACGTCACGCCGGTCGCGAGACCGATCCTCGACGTCGCCTGGGCGATCGACCCGAGCACCGACCACGCGAACGGCGAATGCCCCTGCGCCTCGAACCACGGGTGGTAGTGGTCGCTGATCTCGACGAAGTCGAACCCCGCGTCCTCCGCGCGCTGCGCCTGGCGGACGAGTTCGACCGGGCCGAAGGCCTCGGCCGCGAGCTTGTATCCGAACTGCACCATCCCGGCACGCTACGTCGCGACGAGCGCAGATGCAGGGGGTTGACGCTCGAAAACCGGGACTACCGGACTGCCGCACCATGCAATATATTGCACATCGCCGGTGTTACATCTCATGACCGCAACCCGCCCGAGAGGGCGGCCGCTCCGGAAGGAAGAACCATGAACACCGAACTCCCGATCTCGAACGTCGTCCTCGTGCACGGGGCCTTCGCCGACGGGTCCGGATGGCGCCGGGTCCGCGACCTGCTGACGGCCCGCGGCTACCGGGTCTCGATCGTGCAGAACCCGCTCACCTCGCTCGAGGCCGACGTGGCCGCGACCAACCGCGTCCTCGACCTGCAGGACGGACCGACGATCCTCGTCGGCCACTCGTGGGGCGGCACCGTCATCACCGAGGCGGGCGTCCACCCCAACGTCGCCGGCCTGGTGTACGTGTCCGCGCTGGCGCCGGACGCCGGGGAGACCACCGCGCAGCAGTACGAGGGCTTCGCGCCGACGCCCGAGTTCGTCATCGACGTGGGCGATGACGGCTACGGCTACCTCAACCGCGACGCCTTCCGGGCCGGATTCGCCGCCGACCTCAGCGACGCCGACGCGGCCTTCCTCGCCGACAGCCAGGTGCCGATCGACATGTCGGTGTTCGGCACCGCGGTGTCGGTGGCCGCGTGGCGCGACAAGCCGAGCTGGGCCGTCATCGCGACGGAGGACAAGGCGTTCGACCAGGCGATGCTGCAGCACATGGCCGCGCGGATCGGCGCCGACATCACCAACGTCCCGGGCAGCCACGCGCTGTTCATCAGCCAGGCCGAGGTGGTCGCCGACGTCATCGCCACCGCTGCCGAGCACAGCACGGCGCGGTGACCTCCTCGCCGACCGACCGGGGTCGGTTCGCCGAGCGAACCGACCCCGCCTGACCTCGAGAGGGCTCGATGAGCGTCGCACCGTTCCACGTCGCGTTGTGGGTGGAGCTGTTCGCGGCTGGCCTGGGCGGCCTCCAGGGCGCCCTCTTCGCGGCCGAGTACCGGCATCGCCGGATCGACGTGCTCGGCGTCCTCATCATCGGCCTGGTGGTGGCGCTCGGCGGCAGCCTGCTGCGCGACATCGTCCTGAACCAGCCGCCCGTGGTGATCTGGATGAACTGGTACCTGGTCGTCGCCGGGGGTTCAGCACTCCTGGGCATGATCCTGCACCACGTCCTCTCCCACGCGGGCTGGGTGATCACCGTGCTCGACGCCGTCGTCATGGGCCTGTTCGGCGCGATCGGCGCCACGAAGGCGCTGTCCCTCGGCGTCGGCGAGGTCGGCGCCCTCGTCGTCGGGGTCGTCGGAGCGATCGGCGGGGGAATGCTCCGCGACATCGTGCTGAGCCTGCCGGTCTCCTTCCTCCAGTTCGGGACGCTGTACGCCGTCGCCGCAGGGTCCGGGGTGGGCGTGCTCGTCCTGCTCACCGGGTTCGGCGCACCGGTCCCCGTCGCCGGCCTGGTCTGCGTCGGGGTGACGACCATCGTGCGCCTGATGGCCGTCGTGTTCGGCTGGACCTTCCCCGAGCAGCGCGCGTTCGGGCGTCCGCAACCGCAGGCCCCTGGAGCGAGTTGAGGTCGGCGCGCTCCGATCACCCGACTTCGCCCGAGCCGTCGCCCATGACGATCCGACATCGAAACCACCACACGAACAGGAGAACTTCCATGACACACGCCAACGCATTCGACACCTACGACACCGCGACCGTGCCCCCGGTCGTCGCCCGGTACATGACCGCTCAGGGCGACGAGGGCAAGGCGGCGTCGATCCTGGACGCGTTCACCGATGACGCCCGCGTCACCGACGAGGGCATCGACTACGAGGGCCGGGACGGCGTTCGCGCCTGGCTCGACAAGACCGGCGGCGAGTACACCTACACGACGACCCTCATCGGTCAGCGTCAGGACGCACCCGACCGGTGGACGGTCGTGGCGCACCTCGAGGGGAACTTCCCCGGAGGCGTCGTCGACCTCCGCTACCGGTTCACCCTCGCCGAGGGCAGGATCTCGGAGTTGGTCATCGCTCCGTGAGGTGCAGGTCGCCGCTCGCGCGTCGAACCTGCGTCGCGGCGTCGGGCCATCCGCTCGCCGCGCTGCAGGCCACGCACGCCGCGACGCCCGCCCACCGCACGTGGTGGGCGGGCGCCGTCGGCTGCGGCCTCAGCGTTGCTGGATGGCCGGCGGCAGGTACTTGTCCTTCGCGATGTCGCTCTTCGGGACGACGCCGTAGACGCGGAGCATCACGTTGAACGCACGGTCGGACACCGGGAGCCAGTTCGCCTCCGGCACGCCATCGGGCTTCGCTTCGGCCATGTAGATCGAGATCGAGCCGTCGGGGTTGGTCTCGAGGCCCTCGGTGTAGCTCGCGACCACGTACTTGTCGATCGGGTTCGGGATCGGCTGGATCGCCTGCGGCGTGTAGGCCGTCAGCGACCAGAACCGCTCGGCGTCCGGGATCGCGTCGGCCGGGAACGTCAGCACGTACCCCTCGGTATTGGAACCGTCGAGCGGGGCGCCGTTGCCGTCGTAGAAGGCGTGATAGTACGCCGCAGTCTCGATCGTGTTGCAGTACTGGCAGAACTCCGTGATCGATGCGCGATCGAGCACGTTCTTCTTCCATTCGCCGATGTTCGTGAAGTGGGTCCAGTTGGTCGACCCCCGATGGTCCAGGTAGTTGGCGATGAGGGCGTCGTGCGCCGAGCGCGCGCCCTGCGCGAACTGCGCGCGCTCTCCCGGCGTGAGTCCGGACCCGTCGCCGAAGAGGCGGTCGAAGTCGTCCGAGAGCTTCTGCTCCTGTCGGGTCAGCTGAGGCGTCCAACTGTCGTCGGCAACCGCGACCTGCATCTGGCGCAGGAAGTCGAGCGGTGCGAGGCGCACGAGTTCGTCGGCGATCGTCTTCACCGGGACGCCGAACTCCTCGACCGGCTTCACGGCCGTGGCCACGCCGTTCACCTCGATGCCGCGCCGGAAGGCGTCGGCCTCCGCCGTCACGTCCTCGGTGCCGATGTGCTTGTCGACGCGGAAGATCATGATCATGTGCTCGAGTGGCAGCCTGACGACCTCCGCGCCCAGCAGGTCATCCGTGGCATCCGGTCCGATCAGCGCGTACTCGATGGTCTGGTCGCCATCACCCGCCGACCGCGACGGGATGCCGGACGGGTAGACGTTGCCGTACGGGTCGACGAGCAGGACCGAGTAGCCGACCGGCGTCGCCGGCACGACGACGCCGACCGGGTCGCCGCTGACATCCAGCGGCGTGCTCGCGTAGAGGGTGTCGTCGTTGATCGCGACGACCGCCTGGTACACCGGTGAGATCTCGTTCGGCCCGATGAAGTGGTTGACGGGCACGGGGAGTTCGGCGGTCTGGAAGTGCGTGAACCAGATCGGATAGAAGGTCGTGAGGTAGTTCTCCGTGGTGGAGGCGATGTCCTTCCCGCCGTTGTTGCCTCCCGGTGGCGCGGCGGCTGCCGGAGCGACGGATGCCAGGGCCAACGCGGCGGCGGCGGTGGCGGCGAGTGCGGCGAGCCGGGTCATCCTGCTGCCCACCCCGTTGTGACGATGCATGGTCTTCCCCCTTGCCGGTCGCCGGGCCGACCCGACCACGTGCCGGGCACCTCCGACGGCCGTAACCGCGCGGAAGCTACCACGGTTCGAACCATCGCCGTTGGGACCAGTGGCCCGTCGGCGTCACGGCTCGGGTGACGTCGTCCCAGTCGGGGTCGCGGGACAGTGCGCGAATCGCGGGTGGGGGGGCGGTGGGCAATCTGCCCGCCAGCCTCACCCGGAAAACCCCCGGCGAACCGGGGGTTTTCGTTGTGGCTCCGACCGGCATCGATCCGGTGACCTTTCGATTTTCAGTCCGCCCCGCATGCCCGGGATCACGCGCCTTCACAGTACGAGGCCAATGGAGACGCGGGAGAGACGGCCTACATGATCAGGATGGCGTCATCGCGGTGTCGCCCAGTTGTGGGCAGAATGTGGGCGCGCCTGCGCGGGCCTTTCGGCGCGTGCTACAGACGGAGTTGGTCAGCCAGGGTTGGAGTGGCGGGGCGAGTCCGTACGGCCGACTCACACCGGGTCCCTCGAATCGCGGCTACGGCGTGCGTCCGCAAGGTTGTTGCGGCTGGTGAGGGTGTTGGGGTGGTCGGGTCCGAGGATGCGCTCGGTGTCGGTGAGGGTCTGCTCGTACAGGGGGATGGCCTGGTCGAGGTCGCCGGCGGATTGGTACGCGTAGGCGAGGTTGTTGCGGCTTCCGAGGGTGTCGGGGTGGTCGGGTCCGAGGATGCGCTCGGTGTCGGTGAGGGTCTGCTCGTACAGGGGGATGGCCCGGCCGAGGTCGCCGGCGGATCCGTACGCGGAGGCGAGGTTGTTGCGGCTTCCGAGGGTGTCGGGGTGGTCGGGTCCGAGGATGCGTTCGCGGTCGGTGAGGGTCTGCTCGTACAGGGGGATGGCCCGGCCGAGGTCGCCGGCTGATCGGTACGCGTAGGCGAGGTTGTTGCGGCTGGTGAGGGTGTTGGGGTGGTCGGGTCCGAGGATGCGTTCCCGGTCGGTGAGGGTCTGCTCGTACAGGGGGATGGCCCGGCCGAGGTCGCCGGCGGATTGGTACGCGTAGGCGAGGTTGTTGCGGCTTCCGAGGGTGGTGGGGTGGTCGGGTCCGAGCACGCGTTCGGTGTCGGTGAGGGTCTGCTCGTACAGGGGGATGGCCCGGCCGAGGTCGCCGGCGGATTGATACGCGTAGGCGAGGTTGTTGCGGCTGGTGAGGGTGTCGGGGTGGTCGGGTCCGAGGATGCGCTCGGTGTCGGTGAGGGTCTGCTCGTACAGGGGGATGGCCCGGTCCAGGTCGCCGGCGGATCCGTACGCGTAGGCGAGGTTGTTGCGGCTGGTGAGGGTGTCGGGGTGGTCGGGTCCGAGGATGCGTTCGGTGTCGGTGAGGGTCTGCTCGTACAGGGGGATGGCCCGGTCCAGGTCGCCGGCGGATTCGTACGAGCCGGCGAGGTTGTTGCGGCTGGTGAGGGTGTCGGGGTGGTCGGGTCCGAGGATGCGTTCGCGGTAGGTGAGGTTCTGCTCGAACAGGGGGATGGCCCGGCCGAGGTCGCCGGCGGATTCGTACGCGTAGGCGAGGTTGTTGCGGCTTCCGAGGGTGTCGGGGTGGTCGGGTCCGAGTATGCGTTCCGTGTCGGTGAGGTTCTGCTCGTACAGGGGGATCGCCCGGCCCAGGTCCCCGGCTGATCGGTACGCGTAGGCGAGGTTGTTGCGGCTGGTGAGGGTGTCGGGGTGGTCAGATCCGAGGATGCGTTCGCGGTCGGTAATGGTCTGCTCGTACAGCGGGATCGCCGAGCGCAGGTTCCCGGCGGATTCGTACGCGCCGGCGAGGTTGTTGCGGCTGGTGAGGGTGTCGGGGTGGTCGGGTCCGAGCACGCGTTCGCTGTCGGTGAGGTTCTGCTCATACAGGGGGATGGCCCGGCGCAGGTTCCCGGCGGATTCGTATGCGCCGGCGAGGTTGTCGCGGCTGGTGAGAGTGTGCGGGTGGTCGGCTCCGAGGACGTCTGCCGTGATGTTGACGTATGGCTCCAGAGCGATCGTGGAGTACGGGTCGTGGAGGGTGAGTGCGGTGTAAGCGATGTTGCCGGCGATGGTGAGGAGGTTGGGGTGGTGGGTGAGTGGGGTGGAGTGGGGTTGGGTGGTGAGTTCGGTGAGGTGGGTCGCGATGGTGGCGATCACGG